>Ga0209777_10008903_pt1 | contig 10908 bp, 15 predicted proteins | sample FrelakmetHBP12HB_FD_187147 | JGI IMG/M metagenome (GOLD analysis project Ga0209777, IMG submission 187147) | Freshwater lake sediment microbial communities from the University of Notre Dame, USA, for methane emissions studies -HBP12 HB (SPAdes)... | ecosystem: Environmental > Aquatic >... | reverse complement strand
ACCCCGCGCTAAAGCATCGGGGCTTGCTGTCTCTAACGTAGTTAAAAACAGTATATAGGTTATTGACTAAATCTTGTCCGTTTTTCCATAAAAGCAGGACAGTTTTCACCATCTGATTTTGTGATATCTTTGTGTTTAAATTCAATTGCGATTGGTGCTACTTTTAGTGCATTATCCCAACCTTCACGTGATCGACATATCCCAACCTCTTTTTGACAGTTACATGTTTTTTCGTCACGATATGCATTTAACTCACTATATAATTTAAAAAATTGACATTTTCCACAACATTTAGTATTCACTTTTTCTCCTTAATTCCCAATATTGCTTTAGCTTTCTTATCATCCATTTCACAAATCTTATCCCAGTGCTTATCGCACAATTGATGGTCTAAATATATCACAGCACCTTCACGTTTGCAATCTTTATATGTACATTTGTCACTCATGGTACATTATTTCCTCACCTTGCCTACAGGTTTTGTTGTTTCTACATAAAAATCTGGTGTGAAAGGATCATATCCACGTTTCTTAATTAACCGCATATCAAATTTACCCGCCCTTGTTCGAAATATTTCTCTCAATTTCAATAATTCATTAAGAGTATCATACTTAATAATAAATTTGCAAGATGTATTTGGTTTACCACCAGCCCAATTAGAAGAATATGAGGATGATTGGACGTTTCGAATATCTTTAAAAGAAATATAATCTTTATTGGTATTAAAAAACATTCGCAAACTTAAAAAATCTTCAACACTATCACAATTAATGCTAAAATTACCCTTAACTGCTACGTCTTTTAATCGCCTTAATGTAATATCTTTAATCACGTATGACACCTTAGAGAAAGACCTCTAAGGGATTGAACCTAAGAGGTCAGAGATATAATTAATAAACTATTATCAATATATCAGAAGTTTTTAGATTGTCAAGGTTTTGTTTGATTTTCTAAGGTTGTCTGTTTGCCACATTGGTTGAAGATTTGTATAGTAACAGGCTTTCTTTTGTTCTTCAATATCTTTTAAATCAAAATTAGATATTGGAATAATATGATCAATGTTCCATTTATCTTTGCCAAAACCATAATTATCCCAATTCATTCCAAAAATAAATTGCTTTTCAATATATCTCTTTAATTGATCTATAGTGCAACCTAATAAGACTAATGTGTGTCCTTTTTTAATATTGTGTCTAAGGGCCATGTTGTTGCGAGTTCTTAAATTACATAATATTTTGAAATTGATATCGTCTTTGCGCCTATTATTTCTATATATTCGATTGAGTTCGTTTTTTCGTGCTTTGTCTTTTTGATAATTTCGGCTATCTCTAACTCTCTTTTGCTCTTTTCGTTGATCTATCGTTAAATGTTTGTTATATGGTTTATATTTGGGTGCTGTATCTTGACCTTGATAATAAAGTTCGTGTTGCCTTTCCCGTATGTTATCCCTGTTTTTAATATAAAATGCTTTTTTACCTTCTTTGTGACATTCTTTACACTGATTTCTATATATTTTACCATCCTTGTAAAATTCTGCCAGTGGCTTTGTTTTGTTGCAAATTTTACAAGTTTTTAAGTTGGTTTGCATATGTTTTGAATTTTGTTGCTTTTTCTGAGATTGTCTTCAGCCCATAATGGTTGCAAATTAGTGTAATGAAAACATTTTTTCTGTTGTTCAGGATCACGTAAATCAAATGAAGAACATGGTATAATATGATCTATGTGCCATTTGCCATAATTTTCCCAAGTCATGTTGGGTTGGAAATGAGATTCCAAATGTGAACGAAGTTGGGAAATTGGGCAACCTATTAGTTCAAGGGTGTGACCTGATTTGATATTATTTTTAATAGCTGCTCGTATTCTTGAACTAAGAGATTCACGTAATTGAAAATCTATATCAATTAAACGACGAATTTGCTTACGATTTAATTGTTGTTGTAATAGTCGATCATGATTTTTATTGTAATATTCTTTATAATATTGACAATAATATTCTTTATGTTTTTCTTTATATGCCTTCAATTTTGGTTTTAGTAATTCTTTATTGTTATGATAATAATCGTGGCTTTTTTGTATTCGTTTTTCTTGATTTTTATCTTGATACCAATCGATGTTTTTTTCGCTTTGACATTCCTTGCACCAATAAGATAATCCATCTTTACGACTTTTATCCTTATTAAAGTCAATTGTTAACTTTGATTCATTACATTTTGTACAAGTTTTTAAGTTGGTTGACATATTTTACATAATTATTAATATATCTATAATTGGTTTAATATACTTATCAAAAATTTCTAAACTATTATCTTTATTGTAATTTAATGTGTCGGTAATTTCAAGGAGTCTTATGTTCTTTTTTTTACATAAAATTTTCTTAATAATATCATGCTTTTGTGTTATAAATAATGATTCATCACCATAAATTGGAGTGAAATGTGCTGGACCATTAATTTCAATTGCAAATCCTAATGTTGGAAAATAGAAATCCAGTTCTAATCCGTGTAGAATTTTACGGTCATTTGGAATATATTCTAAATTTGAATAATATTGTTTAATATATTTTTCAATTTTTAATTCTAATTGGGAACGTTGTTCACCTAAAGCATATATACGAGCAAAATAAGTTCCTTTGCATGATGGAGTGCAAAAATGAAATTTAGACGCTTTAAGTTGACGACCAGTTCTTATAATATCTTTGTTGCAATTATCACATTTAACCGTAAAAGATTTAGAATAATCATTACGCCGAGCTTCCGCTTGACATTTAATACTACAATAACTGTTTTTACTACCATACCTTTTTTGTTTATCATAACTTCTTTTAAATATTCGAAAAGATACACCACATTGTGAACATATTAAATCAATCATTTCTCTACGTTGTTCAAGTGGTATTTTTTGATAACTTCTATAACATTTATTATCACAAAAATGTTCTTTTCTTCTTGCAAAAGCGTGTTCGTCCATTTCAAGATCTTTTTTACATAATGTACAAAAAGTTTTAACTCTTTTTAACTTGCGTAATCCTTGATATGCACAGGTTGAAGAACAAAACCATTGTTTATTTGGATGTTTGTGTTTTTCTGCCCTATAACTAGATTCTGATAATTCGTATTCTTTTCCACAAAAGTTACATATAAGTTTTATTTTTTTAGTTAACATGTTTAATCTGAGTATTAACTGATAATTAGTATTATTAACTGATATATGAAATAATGAAAAATAATGTAGATATTTTGAAATAAATACTATAATTTGTACTTGATAATGATAAATAATTATATATGAAAAAATTAAGGGATTACGCAAACGAACATGGAGTTACCTACAGAACAGCTTATTCTCATTTCAGATTAGGTTTAATTGAAGGTGCTTATCAATTACCTTCTAGTACTATCGTTATTCCAGATAGTTATACAGCAAAGAAACCAGAACATCAATACACCATCACTTATGCTAGAGTGTCTTCCTCTGAAAATAAAGATAATTTATTATCACAATCTCAAAGATTGTATGATTTTTGTATAGCAAATGGCTGGTCGGTAAACGAAGCAATAAAAGAAATCGGTAGTGGCGTCAACGATGCCAGACCAAAACTCCTTAAATTACTTAAAGAAGGTAAAGCCACTCAAGTTGTAGTTGAACATAAAGATAGGTTGTCACGATTTGGGTTTAATTATATTAAAGAGTTATGTAATAAATTTAATTGTAAAATAATCATTATTAATGAAACAATAACAGAAAAAGAAGACATAATCCAAGATTTTGTTTCTATCATAACATCTTTTTGTGCTAAGATTTACGGACAACGCCGAAGCAAAAGAAATACGGAAAAGATCATAGCGGAGTTGTGTCATGATTAAGTCAAGTAAACTATCATTAAAGTTTTCAAATACTACAAAACTAAAACAATTACATGAATTCTATGATGAATATCATAAGGTCACTTTGATGTTTATTGATTTGATTTGGGGTGAACCTAAATTATCAGCTTTTCTACCAAAAGAAATTACAAGCAAGATTACAGAGAAGACATGGCTCTCAGCTAGAGCTATACAAGCTTGTGGCAAACAAGCCTCTGGTATTGTTAGAGGGACAAAGAAGAAAACCGAAAAGAGATTATTCATCTACAATCAGATGATTAAGGCTGGTGAGTTTAAAAAAGCCCGAAAATTACAAGCAATTATAACAAAGAACCCAATAACCAAACCAACTGAAATAGATGTAAATCCTCAATTAGATGCTAGATTTATTAACATTAACCTTGATAACAAAACCTCTTTTGATGGTTGGTTAATCATCGGTTCTATCGGTAAAAAGATAAAGATTGAATTACCCTTCAAACGAACAGCACACCTGAATAAACTAATAGATAGTGGCTGGAAGATTCTGGGTGGTGGTGTAAGACTCAACAGAAATAGTTTCTGTTTAATCCTTGAAAGAGAAGATGTTCCACCTAAAAATAATGGTAAAACTTTAGGAATTGATATTGGAATTAAAAGTGTTTATAGTGCATCTAATGGTCAACAGGCTCATGCTGATAAACATGGATGGGATCTTGCATTAATCCAAAAGAAAATGAACCGCAGAAAAAAAGGTAGTTGTGGTTATCTCAAAACACAACAACACCGCAAAAACCATATTAATTGGATATTAAATAATTTAAATTTGGATGGAATTAATAAAATTAGATTAGAAAGAATAAAAAACTTAAGAAAAGGAAAAAGAACTAATTCTTTTCTTAGTAGATGGACGTACACAGAAATCTTTGATAAGCTGAAAGATAAATGTAATTTGTCTGGTGTCCAGATAGATTATATGTCTCCAACTTATACAAGTCAAAGATGTTCTAATTGTGGATGGACTCGTAAGAGAAATAGATGTGGAATTCAGTTCAAGTGTGATGTTTGCGGTTACGCCGCAAATGCGGATTTGAATGCCTCCATTAACATTTCTCTTGACCTTCCTGCTATTAGCAGGGAGAAACGATTAAGACATGAAAATATAAAAGGATTTTATTGGAATGTCTTAGATAAGGAACCTATAGTTCCTTTTATCCAAAAAGCGTAAATGGAAGATTTTTCATTATTTAAAGCAACTATATAGCATTTTAATTAAAAATCAAGAAAAAAAACAAGGGCTACTTTTCAGTAACCCTTGTTCAACTTTCTTATCGACATTTACTTATAATATTATTTAATATTATAAATACATGTGTGCGCTACCTGGTGTAAAGGTATCGCCTAGACCCTTAGCAATAATCAGGTGATAGAACAACTGACTACCGAACAAGTGATCAACAACCGCATAACGAGTAAGCAAGCCTACTCTTGGGCTGAAGTCATTAGGACCTATTGTTCTCTGAATCATAACCGGAATATACGGACAATATACGATTCCGGTGTCATAGTACTCGCTACCCTTGTAACCAAGAAGTGCGTATTCTACGATAGATGCTCTTTGACCAGTCTGATATTGGGCCTCAGTACGGGTGTCGCGGTAAACGTTGAATCTACCACCAACACTACCAACTTTAGCGATACCAGCAGGTTGAGTGTTCACGTTACCATTGACGGACATGAACTTGAACTCGGGGAGCATTTCCAATATAGCGCAAACACGTGGGGTTGCAACGATGAAGTTAGCGGGACCACGACGGTTGTTAATAGCTATACGGTTAGCCTCAACTATGCAACGAGCATAGAAGTCACGATTTCTCTCACCGAGCCAACGTGCATCGGCTGAACCAGCATACCAGAAGCTGTAACCAGTACCTTTAGCGGGACTAGCTGTACCAGCGTTCAAGCAGATCTGAATCATACGCATGATCATCTCACGGTCGATTTCAGCTTGAATTTCGTACGACATTGCATTGGTAAGTTCATTATCAATATCAATACCGTTCATGTTCTTCAAGTCCTGCTCAAGTTCGATTGACCATTTTGCTGCCAATCTACGTGTACCGGCCTCTACTGCTGTCTTCTCGAATTGGATTGACATTTGAGGAATTCTGCCCGACAATTCGAATTGTGACATCAATGCAGCAACACCCATATCACCAGTAACCATGCTAAAGTCTGACGAACCAGAAAGCTTTAAGCTAGATGTACCTGTGAAGGCGGTGTTCAAGAAATTCCAACCAACTTCTTGCTTGTTGGACCACGATGCTGTATCTTGGTCTGTGCAACTTGAGTTGCCATCACCACATACGCTACCTGCGTTTGACAGTGATGTGCTATCGTAACGATAACGAAGTGCAAAAGCTAGACCAACTGGACCACTCATTGGCTGAACACCAACGATGTCGTTAGTGATAAGCTCAGGGAAGGTACGGCGAATCATAGGAATAAGCACTTTAGGTAAACGGGCATCACCAGTGGCATAGAAGTCGGAATTACCAACTGCACCACCTTGTGCACCAGCGTTAACAGAACCAGCGTAACCAGTGAAGGCTCCACCAGTACCTGCGGAGGCGTTTGCTTCCTGCAAGCACCAAATTTCTTGGTTTTCTAGAAGTACGGCTGTACTTAAACGGATATGACTATCTTCCAAAGCTGGAACCTTATCGGATTTGAAATCCAAAATGGGTTGCCACTTTTCGAGCAACTGACTTGCTCTACGACGATCTACGTATCCCGGACTTGGTGTTACGTTCATAATATTTTATATCTCCATTTTCTTTCTAATATGTTCTTCACATATTCAAATCTTTAATTATTTATTAATCTCAAAATCAAAATTTCAATTTTTGATTAAACATTCTTTAATGCATCAAGATAACTATTCACCGCATCAGCAGGAACTTCTTCACCGCTCTTGATACTTTCAACAATTACAGACTTGGGTGCATCAATCTCTTTTGTAACTGTTTGTGTCTTAGCGGTGGCGTTAGCTTTAACATCAGAAATCTTTTCAGCTTCGTCTTTTTCATACATTTCAAGAACGAATTTAAAATTCTCTTCAATTTCTTCAGGTTTTTTACCTTCGAGAAGTTTTGCTACATATTTCTTCTTATTATCAGGCAAATCCTTTGTCTTCTGCTCAAGAATTAATTGACTTTTGGTATTAATTAATGTTTGATTAATATTGACATTCTCTTGAATCTTCTCATTCAATTCCTTGCGAAGAGTTTCAATTTGGTTATGCCCATCGGTCAAAGCTTCTTTAAAGTTCTCATTAATAAACTCTGGATCAACGGCTACGATCTTCTTAATCTCTTCGAGCATCTTTCGGGCGCGGATATTCTCAACGGCTTCGGTTAATTGACCATCGGGAATTACGTCTTTTAGATAAAGATCAAGGTAATTGGACATTTTCTGTACCAACTCACCACGAAGGGATTCTGCACCTTCTTTTAATTCTTTTTCATACTTTTCAATAATTTTTTGAAGTTTTGTAGTATGAGCTTCGTCAATCTTCTGAACAACGATCTTAAATTTGTTAGTATGATCAGCATCAACAGCTTCAAGTAAAGCTTTCATCTTAGCGGTATGGTCTTCATCCATTTTGCTAAGTTCGGCTTCGATTAATAGTTGGGCTTGAGATTTAACTTTTGCATCAACGGCTTCGTTAAAAGTACCGGCAATAGTTTTCTTAACTTCCTCTGTTAGAACATCATTACTGATCGATTTCAATATCTCTTCTATATTCTTGATTTCCATAATTTACTCCTTTTAAGTTACTTCTTGCTGGCTTTTTTGCCTTTATCTTCTTTGGCACACTTTTCGGACTTGTTATCCATTTTTTCCTTCATTCTATTCTTTAGTTTTTCAATAACTACAGTTTGAAGAGTGTTTTTAGCTTCAGCAAAATTGTCTTCGAAAATATTCTTAATAAAGTTGTCAAGATGTACATTTTTAGTCATGTTTTTCCCTCATTTTAATTATTTAGTCTTTTAAATATCAAAAAGTTAATTTTTTTCCTAAACTACATTATAAATTTCACCAGCGGCTTCAATTTTTCGAACATTATTAACTTTGAATGATCTTGTTCTAGCATGTGCTGGTTTTGATAAATAGTTGACATTATCTACAGATGATACGCACATTCTTAAAACCATATTTTTAGGATATTGCACTCTTGTATCCAGTTCTGGTATTCTAGTTTGAGATTGTTTTAAACTTGCTTGACACGCACCAAGTCTTCCTGTAATTTTCATTTCCATACCAGCTTTTTTACTAGGATCGGTACGACTATCGTTTTCTCTTACGCTATAGATTGTGAATATTTCTCTACCACCATCTGTTATTTTGTATAAAAAGTTTGAAATATCTTCATGATTAATGCTTTTGGCACCTGTTCTTTTCATTCGAACGTCTTCATATAACAACATTAATTTTTCATTATCGTTCATTAATCACCTATAAACTATTCTCAACGTGTTCCTTAACTTGATTGAAAATATTGGCTATACTTCGTAAAATTGATAATTTTTTTTGTTTATACATAATTAAAGAGGGTGCTCTCGTATTAAATTCTCTTTCTATTTCTAACTTATCTATACTTTCTTGTAGTTCAGCTATTCCCTGACTAACAGCTTGAGAAAATTCTATGGTTTTAGCTTTAATACGTTCTTCTGGTGTTGTTTCGTTCATGTTATTATCATTTGATACTACTGATGCCTCTTGCATAATTAAATCATATGCTTCTTTCAACAGTTCTACATCTTTGTCATACATGTTAAATTTCTTCTCTTTCAAACTCCGGTTGGTTGTTTAATACCGGATCTCTTTTCTAACATATCAATCAACCAATCTACTTTTGGTAAATGTTTAGGTACATCACCGGGATATAACGCATTTATTAAGTCTTTTAGGGCTATAATACACATTTTGTGTAGTTCTTCGTCACTGTATTGATGGGTAACATTTTTATCATCAACATGAATAGCTTTATTGATCCCTTCATATGCTTCCATCATTAATTGTGTATCTTTATTGTTCATATTAACCTTTCAAACTATTGATAAAACTCTTAAGAGATTCGGCCAAATAGTTCTCTACATCTTTTTTTGGAATAGAATTGAGTTTGCATTCCAAAGAATCACATGCAAGTTCAACAATTTTGCCGCCTTGATCAATAATATATTGACGACTTTCCATAATAGATTCGAGCATAGCATCATTAACAGAAGGTTCATGTACAACGTCAAGAGCTAACAATCTAAATCCTTCAACAAGATTTAAATCACCTCTTGGAACTAGTCGCCCAAGTGCTCTTGAGGAAATACCTAATTTAATACCATCACTTAATAATGAACGACAAATCAATCCTGCTGGTGTAGATAGAATTTTTGATTTACCCCAAAAATAATTGGGTTCGCGCTGTTCAAGTTGAATAACGTTGTGACAAGCTCGCGTAAGGTCTACTTCCGTACTGTCGCTAGGATGATTTACTTCTCCTAACGCACGACCTTGATTGATAAAATCTTTTGTATATCGACCAACTTCGTTCAACATTTCAACAAGAGAATATTGTCTCTTATTCTTATTGGGTTTATCATACATAAGATATGGACCTTGAATAAAATAACTGGCGGGATTCTTTAAATTTTGTTCTTCAACAATAAGTTCAAGATCGCTAATAACTGGTTTCTCTATTAAAAGTCGTAATGGTTGCATATTTTCTCCTAATAACATCTATTTTAATTATTTATCAAATTCTTCAATATATTCTAATATTAAAGTTCTACAACGTCCGTTAAAGCTTTATAAGCATCTTCAAAACTTAAAGATTCCTTATTTTGGTGTAAAATCGAACCTTTTTGAAAATATTTAAGACGTTCTGCTGACATAGGTTTTTTATATTCTTTTTTAGGTTCTGAATCTGGCGTATTTTCAGCAGGTGGGCTTATCTTTTTAAGTTTATTATCTACTGCGGCAAGATTTTGCTCAATTTTTTTAAGAATTGGGGGTATTCCTTTGGCTATAGTGGCTGTTGTTTTTGCTATTTTCTTGGCTGCAACATCTTTCTTTGCTTTTGCTGCATCATCGGCTTTTTTAGCTGTTTCTGATGCTTGTTTTGCTTTAATTTCCGCTTTTTGGGCTGCTTTTTCTACTTTTGGTTCCTGAACTTTCTTAGAAACTGCAACATTTTTAGTAGCTATTTTTTCTGTTTTCTTTGCTGCTTGTTCAGTTTCTTTTGTTGCTTTTTTAACTTCTTTTGGGGCCGCTTTAACAACACTTTCTGCTTTCTTTGCTGTATTTTGAGCTGATGTAACTGTTTGATTATTTGCTTTTTTAGCTTTAATCAAATTTTGAACATATTGTTTAGTTTTTGAAACTTCTGCTTTAGGTATTTCGTTTTTTGGTTTAAATTGAGGGTTGATTTCTTTAGCATTAGGAGGATTTTTAACTACTTTCGAAGGAATACCTTTATTAATTCTAGCTTGTTCCTCATCGTCGGCTTTTAATTGTGCTATTCGTTGGGCTTCTTTCTCGGTTTCTTGTTTTTCTCTTGCTTCTTCTGCTTGTTTTGCCTCAAAACGACTCAATTCCTTGTTTCCTCTAAGTTCTTTTGAAAGATTTGGTTCTACTACATCTTCTGGTGTAGCGAAAGTGTCTTCTGCTTTAGGTGTGCCTACTTCTTCGGGTGAAGACATAGGTTCGGGTACTGGTGCCATGTGTGGTTTTTCATCAACGGCAGGATATTGTACATATGGTTCGGGTGACATATGTGAAAGATATTGATGTGTTCCATCGGCGGTTGTTGAAGCACTTCCGGTTGTGGTTTGTGGTTCAGGTGTTTGATCTAATTGTACATCTAGATTCCAATCTGGAAACAATTTGCTCATATCGTGCTTAAAAGTGTTTATCATGCTATCTATTTTGGCTTTTTCTGCTTCTTGTTTGGGATTAAGGTATTCTGTCTTACCACCACTAACTATTCCTTTAAGCCCCTTTCCAATAT
>Ga0209777_10008902_pt1 | contig 10909 bp, 7 predicted proteins | sample FrelakmetHBP12HB_FD_187147 | JGI IMG/M metagenome (GOLD analysis project Ga0209777, IMG submission 187147) | Freshwater lake sediment microbial communities from the University of Notre Dame, USA, for methane emissions studies -HBP12 HB (SPAdes)... | ecosystem: Environmental > Aquatic >... | reverse complement strand
CAGGCGTAGGTAGCGGCTTCCGAAGTGTGAACGTCGCCCTGCGTAAGGCCCTCGACCTGTTCGCCAACGTGCGCCCGACTCGGAATCTCCCGGGGCCCAAGACCGCTTTTGAAGGTGTCGATCTAGTCGTCGTCCGGGAGAACACGGAAGACGTCTATGCCGGAATCGAGCACCAGAAACGATGGCAGCCACGTGGTCCAGACAAACGGTTTGGGCGCATCGTTGTTGGCATCGATTGACCCCAAGGTGCGCGCAGAGGTCTTAGCTTAGAAGTGGCGGACTTTGCGCGGCTCGGTGGCGCACTTTTGTCTTTGGGCGTCCTGGGTCGACACTGAGTCTCCCGCCACAACCTTGCGAGTGTGCGCAATTTGTGGTCGAAGTATTTCAGACTGCAGGGCCCCAAAACCGTCGAGAAGGAAAAAGCTCTGGACACCCAGGTCCTCATTATCGGCGGGGGAGCTACGGGCACGGCCGTTGCCCGAGATCTCGCGCTGCGTGGGGTTGCGTGTGTGGTCGTCGAGCGCGACGACATCAACGCCGGCGCCTCGGGGCGCAACCACGGCTTGTTGCACAGCGGCGCGCGCTACGTCGCCAACGATGCCGAAGCAGCGGCGGAGTGCCAGACCGAAGGCAGCCTTCTCAAACACCTCGCACCCCAGTGCGTTGACGACACCGGCGGCTACTTCGTGGCCGTCGCCGGTGACGACGAAACGTATGTTGCCGACTTCCCGTCACTCTGTGCCCGCGCCGGCATCACAACCGGCGCGGTCGACGTCGCCGACGCACGGCATCTCGAGCCGGCGCTCTCGGGCCAAACCATCGCCGTCTATGCCGTCAACGACGCCTCGGTCGATCCGTTCAAGTTGTCCTTTGAGATGATGGCGGACGCCAAGTCCAAAGGAGCGCGCCTCCTGCGGCGCACCGCGGTAGTGGACTTCGCACGCACGGGGGCGCGTCTTATCGCTGCCCGCGTCAGAAACACTCTCACCGGCGAAGAAACGCAGATCCACGCCGATATAATCGTTAACGCCGGCGGTGCCTGGGCGCGCGATATTGCCCGGCTCGCTGGCGCTGCCGTGCCCGTGCTGTACTCGAAAGGCACACTCATCGTCACTCACTCCCGTGTCGCGAGGCGTGCCATCAATCGCCTGCGCAAGCCCAGCGACGCCGACATCATCATGCCGGGTGGCACGGTCTCGATCGTCGGAACGACCTCGATCAACATTCCTGATCTCGCAGACGTCCGGCCAACCGTACCCGAGGTCGATCTCATCATCGACGAGACGTCGGCCATGGTGCCTGCGCTCCGCGACATGCGCTATGTTCGCGCCTTTGCCGGCGTGCGGCCGCTCATCTCCGGGGACCCCGCTGGCGCCCGCACTCCAGACCCGTCCTCCGGAGCCCTGCGGAGGGTGGAGGCTTCCGCCTGCGGCTCCGCACTCCGGAGCCCTGCGGCGGACGTGCCGAAGCCTTTGGCGGACGGGTCCGGCGGACGTGATGGTCGCGCGGTGAGCCGCGGGTTTGCGCTCATCGACCACCAACGTGACGGCGTCCAAAACCTGATCACCATTGCCGGCGGCAAGCTCACCACATGCCGACTGATGGCCGAGAAAACTGCTGACCTCGTGTGTGAGCGGCTGGGTGTCTCCGCCAAATGTCTCACGCGCACGGTGCGCCTTGCGCCTACCATTGCGTGCGCATGGACCGAGCCTGGGCTCACGCCGCGCAACTGGATGCGGGCCCATGCCGCTGAGGACTCCTTGCTGTGCGAGTGCGAGATGGTGCCCAAGAGCGTCGTCGATAGCATCGCCCGCGAGATTCGACTGGAGCCGCGCGGCATGGTGTTGGCCGACCTCGCTCTTCGCAGCCGTCTGGGCAAAGGGGCCTGTCAGGGGGCCTTTTGCGCGGTGCGCGCCATCGCCTACCTCTACGACCGAGGCGAGATTTGTGCCGACGCCGGCCTGCGCGAGTGCATCCAGTTCTTTCGCGAACGATGGCGAGGCCAACAGGCGGTCCTGTGGGGTGAGCAGCTCGCGCAAGCGGAACTGGCCGAGGCTATCCACTGCGGGCTTTTTGGCGAGGAGCACGTCGCGCATACTGCGGTCGGCAACTGTGCACCCTTTACGCACGATCCATGAGCGACAGAGAAACAATGTCCGACGCCTACGACGTGGCGGTGATTGGCGCGGGGCTCGCCGGCATGGCTGCCGCCGTCCTCGCCGGCAACCGCGGCCTGCGTACCGTGCAAATCGGCAACGCCGGTGCCCTGTTGTTCTCCAGCGGAATGTTCGATCTGATGGGCGTGCACCCAGTTGAGGTTTTGCGCTCGTGGTCCGATCCCTGGGCCGCCATGGCGGCGGTAGCCCACGATATCCCTGACCACCCTTACGCCAAGATGAAAGCAGTCGCCTTGCGGGAGGCCTTTCTTGAGATCTGGCACGCTCTCGATGCGGTGGGCTTGGCCTACAACCGCCCGGGTGACTGCAACATCGAGGTAGTGACTTCTCTCGGGACCATCAAAAACACCTACTGCCTGCCGCAGACGATGGCGACTGGGGCCACCGCTCTCGCCGAGCGCACACCGACTTTGCTGGTGGATTTTGAGGGTCTTCGTGAATATAGCGCACGCGGCATCGCCGCGACCCTCGCGTCGCGATGGCCGGGCCTTCGCACCCTGCGTCTCGCCTATCCACCGGCGGGTGTAGCAGGTGAAACCTACGCAGCTCATATCGCACGATCGCTTGAGGTCACCGAAAACCGCGCGCAGCTCGTCGAGCTGATTCAGCCCCACCTAAAGGAGGCTCGCGCCGTCGGTTTGCCGGCCGTTCTAGGCCTGAGTCGCACCGCCGTCATCGCATCGGAGATGTCGCGCGACCTCGGCATGCCGGTGTTCGAGATCCCAACTATGCCAACGTCGGTTCCGGGCTTGCGGCTCAAGGACGCACTCGAGCGCGCAGTTGCAGCACGCCATGTGCGACGCATCGTGCAGTCGCGGGTGACCGAGGTGACTGCCAACGCGGACACCTTCGAGCTCTGCCTCGACGCAGGCCGGTCAACCACGCCATCCGTACGCGCAAAGAATCTGGTGCTGGCCACCGGCCGGTTTATGGGTGGAGGACTCGTCGCCGATCGCAACGCCATTAGAGAGCCGCTCATGAACTTGCCCGTCGCACAGCCGGCATCACGCGCCGCATGGCACAGCACGGACTTGCTCGACGCAAAAGGCCATGCCGTGAACCGCGCGGGTCTCGAGGTGGATGAGCATTTTCGGCCGCGAGACGCGGCGGGGAAAACGGTTCATCCCCGCCTTTTCGCAATCGGAGCGATTCTCGGTCACCAGGATTGGACACGCATGAAATGTGGCGCCGGCGTCGCGATTGGCAGTGCCGCCGCGGCCGTAACAACCCTGGAACGGGATCTCGACCGTACGCGCAGGGGATGACGGGTGACCTCCTTCTTCATGCCATGGGGCCTCAGCGCTGCGTTGGCGATCGCCGCCACCGGGCTAGCCTACAGGGTCGTCATCTGGCTCAGCCGTACCGTGGACGACCGTGCCACGTGTCCGCCCGCCTCCGTGCGCGTAGCCGCTCTGGTGACAGGCACGTTGGGCTCGCTCTTTGGCCCGCGCATGCCGCGCATGCTGGCGGCGTTTGGGCTCGACGTCCTAGTACAGCGCAAGCTCTGGCAGCGGGATCGTCTGCGCTGGTTGGCGCACATGGCCATCTTTGTCGGCTTTGGTGGGCTGTTTCTCGTGCACGCCCTGCACGGCGTAGTCACCGAAAAGCTGTGGCCGGGCTACTGCTCGACCGTCAATCCCTGGCTGTGGCTGCGCGACCTTTTGGGATTGTTGGCCGTCGCCGGCCTCGCGCTAACCGAGGTGCGGCGCCGGTTTTCGCGCTCTTTGCTTCCGGCGCCAAAGCATCGCGACCTGGTTTTTGTCGCGCTTGTCGCCGCGATTTTGGCCACCGGCTTTTTGTTGACTGCGGCCAAAATTATTTCGGCGCCGGATTTCGAGCGCATGGTAGCTACCTATTCGAGCCTCTCCGCAGAAGAACAGCAGCCGTTGAAGGTCTATTGGCAGACCGAGTACGGCATGGTCTTTCCTGCAAGTGCGCCGGATGCGGCGCTTCTCAAAACCGGCGAGGAAGTCCACGAAAGTGCATGCGCGTCCTGTCACTCGCGCCCGCAATCAGCGTTTGTGTCCTATCCGCTCTCCCGCCTGTTGCGGCGTGCGGCGGTCCCTCTTGCGGCAGCGAATGCCTCCGTTGTGCTGTTCAATTTGCACGTTCTGTTGTGTCTGTTGGGTATCGCCTATTTGCCGTTTGGCCGGGCGTTGCACATCTTCGCGGCGCCGACGAGCCTGGTCGCCGCAGCCGGAGCGGCAACGCCGGCGACCGTCAACGCCGTGGCGCGGCGCTCGCTGGCGCTCGATGCGTGCGTGCGCTGCGGTCTGTGTGACGAGCGTTGTTCGGTAGCGGCACTCTGGGCGTTGTTCGACAATCCGCTGGTGCTGCCGGCCTCCAAGCTAGAGGGCGTGCGTCGGCTCTCCGTCGAGAAGCGCATCGATGCAAACGAGCTCGCCACGCTCGCCCAAGGTGCATACGCGTGCACGGACTGCGGCCGCTGCACGCGTGGTTGTCCAGTCGGCCTCGACCTCGATGACTTGTGGACAGCGCTCAAAGCCAGGCTTGCTTCATGCGGACGGCCCACCCCCGCGGCTCGGGTCAAGACCGCTTCTGCCTCACAGTGGGCCGATCGCCTGGCGGCATCCTCGGGCACCAACGGTGCCCTGGCCCGTCCCGGCAGGTTGACGGACGACCCCCGCATCTTTTCACATTGCGTACAGTGTCAGACCTGCACAAACGTTTGTCCGGTGGTAGCCGAATCCTTCGGCCCGGGCGGGGTCGATGCCACGCCCCAAAGGGTCATGAACCTGCTGCGACTCGGCATGACGGAGCTGGCACTCGGCTCGCGCATGGTTTGGAACTGTACCACTTGCTACCAATGCCAAGAGCACTGTCCCGCAGGCATCCGCGTCACCGATGTTCTCTACGATCTCCGCAATCAGGCCTACACGCAGATGAGCGCACTCGCGGAGATCGACACCCCGGCGAAGGGGGACGCCCTGTGAAATTCGCTCTATTTGTCGGCTGCAAGATCCCCGCGCGCGTGCCGCAGTATGAGCGCGCGGCGCGCTCCGTGCTCGGCAGGCTTGGCGTCGAGCTCATCGATCTCGACTTTGACTGTTGTGGCTATCCTTCGCGGCACTTACGCCTCGACGCCTACCTGGCCCTGGCATGCCGAAACCTGGCGAAAGCCTCCGCACGGCACCTCGACGTGCTCACGCTCTGCCAATGCTGCTACGGCAGCCTGCGCCACGCTTTACATCTTTTGCGCCACGAACCCGGCGTGCGCCTAGCCGTCGCGCAAGACCTCGCCAAGGACGACCTTGACCTTTCGGAGACGACCAACGTGCGTCATCTGCTGGACATACTGGCGCGTGACGTCGGCTTCGATCGCATCAGAGCCAACGTTGTTCGTGATCAGCACCGGCTAAGGGTCGCTGCCCACTACGGATGCCACGCGCTGCGACCGAGTGATGTGGTCGATCTCGACAATCCACACGCGCCAACAGTGTTCGAAGACCTCATCCGCGCGACCGGCGCCGCAGCCATCGATTGGCCGCGACGACTGGACTGCTGCGGAGCACCCATTGCCGAGACCAACCCCGCGTTGAGTGCGCGCTTGCGCGAAGTCAAGCTCGCTGACGCGCGCGCAGCCGGCGCCGACACGATGTGCACGGCGTGCCCCTATTGCGAAGCTCAACTCAGCCCCGCCGCCAAGGACGCGGGGTTGTCGACGCTGCTCTATCCCCAGGTGCTCGGCTTGGCGCTCGGCATCGCGCCCGCAAAGCTCGGGCTTTGACTTGAAGGCTCCCGACCGGAGCGGCACCGCCAGACGGTTGTACGATTTTTGCGCTTCGGGCCGCTGCGCCCCATAATGAGAACATCGACATGTCCCATCACCGTCGCTACCAAGACCACTACGGTCGCCGCGCCACTTGACTCAAATGCGATGAGTTCGTGATATCAAGTGTCGTAGGGGGTTTTGCGGATCATGACCGGAATACCGCAGCGGCTTCCGCTGTCGTCAGGTGATCGCGAAGGCCGCCTCGACCGATTGAAACGTGAAGGGTTCGATCTGGTCGTGATTGGTGGGGGCATTAACGGGGCCGGGATTGCCCGAGATGCCGCGATGCGGGGTTTCCGTGTCGCGCTGGTGGAAAAGGGCGATTTTGCGAGCGGGACCAGCAGCAAGTCATCGAAACTCATCCACGGCGGAATCCGCTACCTGCAGATGGGTGATCTCCGACTCGTGCGCACGGCTTGCCGCGAGCGAGATCTCCTTCGCCGACGCTTGGCCCCGCACCTAGTGCAGCCATTAGCGTTTCTGTTTCCCGTATACAGCGGCGATCCAGTCGGGCTGTTGGCACTGACCGCGGCGATGTGGCTCTACGACACCCTCGCCATCTTCCGCAATATCCGCCGGCACCGAATGCCGACGCGCCGGCGCGCATTGGCGCTCGAGCCAAACTTGCGCGCTGAGGGGTTGCGGGGGGCAGCCTTGTACTACGACTGCTTCACCGATGATGCGCGGCTCACCTTGGAGACGGTGCTGGCCGCCGAGGAAGAAGGAGCGATCACCATCAACTATCTCGAGCTGCAAGACTTCGTGAAGGAGGGCGGTCGCCTCGTTGGCGCATACCTGCGCGACCGGATCGGCGGCTCGGAGTTCGAGGTTCGGGCCCGCCGCGTAGTGAACGCCACCGGGCCGTGGGCTGATCGTGTGCGGTGCCTGGATGACCCGGCAGCGAAGCCGTGTCTGCGGCTGACCAAAGGGGTGCACGTGGTCGTGACGCGCGAGCGGGCGGACCACACTCAGGCTGTGGTGATGCACTAGCCACGCGACCGGCGGATCTTATTCGCAATCCCCTGGGGAGCGCACAGCATCATCGGCACCACCGATACCGACTTCGCCGGCGAGCCTGACGAGGCGGTGCCGGATGGAGCCGACGTGCAATACCTGCTCGAAGCGGCGAATTGGTTCTTCCCTGCGGCAAAGCTGAGGCCGGCGGATGTCGTGAGCAGTTATGCCGGGTTGCGGCCGCTGGTGGCCTCCGACACTGAGCAAAACCCGTCGGCTTTGTCCCGCGAGGAAGAAGTTCTCGAAAGCCTATCCGGACTGATCACGTTGGCTGGCGGCAAGTTGACGACCTACCGGTGGGTCGCCGCGGAGGTGGTCCAGCTAATCTCAAAGCAGCTCGGCGTCACCGCCAGAAAGCGGCGGGGGTCTTTTGTTAGTGCCGAGAGACCCCTGCCAGGCGGAAGGAGCATCGATCCGGCCGGCATGGCTAGGGAGTTGTCTTCCAGCGATAGATACGGCCTCACTCCGGAGCAGATGAACCACCTGGTCACCTGCTACGGCAGCCGCACGCCGGAGGTCGTTCAGTTGCTACGCGATGACGGCGAGCTAAAACAAGCGTTAGTCCCAGGCATGCCTGATATTTGGGCAGAGGCCGCGTTTGCTGTCCAGAAAGAAATGGCTTTAGGTCAGAAGATATCCTCTTCCGGCGCACGCATCTTGCCCTAAAGGAACCGCGTGAATCTTCTCAAGTTGCTGGAAAAATTAGAGAAAAGCTTAATCTCACGGATGATCAGAGATAGGGGAAACCCGGCCCCTATGCGTGAGAACAGTTAGCGTTCGTCTCACCGTCGCTTCTGGCACGCTCCGAAGCTGTGGAGTTTCAGGGTGCTGGCGATGAGAACATTTTTCTTGACAATTTTGGAGCACTGGATGTAATATCACGTTCGAATTCTGTTATAAAACCGATGACGTCGAAGGCGGAAAACTTGGCTGAAGCGGAAACGATGTTGGTTGCTCTGAGGTTCTCAAGGAAAGAGCTTGCCGAGATCGCCACCGACTACGGGTTTCCGCGCGTTACTGACTGGCACGAGATCACCGAAGCGCTTGGCAGCACCGTCTACTTGGTAGGGACGGTGAAGGGAAGATTCTGGGTCAAAATCGATGAGGTGAAGAGCGAGCTCGAAATCAAGCGCGAGCTAGACCTGTTGCTCTTCCTGCGAAAGCACGGCTTCCCTTGCTCGGTGCTGCTGGCGGACCGGCGCGGGCGTCACCTGCGCGAGTGGTACGGGGGATCCCTATCGGTGTACCGCTACATCGATGGTCACATGATCGAGCCGGAAGATCTCACTCCGGGGCAGCTTGAGAACGTCGGTCGCGTATTGGCCGATCTGCACCTCATCGGGAAAGCCTATAAGAAAGGCATCGACAACCGCTTCGGCTTCGATCGCGTCGGCGATGTCTACTTCGAGGCGCGCGGGCGGTTGCCGCATTATTTCAAGAAGATCGTCCGCACTCTCGACGAAGAGATCGAATACCTGAACCATTACCTCGAAGGGAAACTGCCCAAAGGGGTCATCCACGGAGATCTTCTCCTGAGCAACATCAGGTTCAGGGGCGACAAGGTGGCCGCTGTGCTCGGTTTTGAGGCGGCGTGTCGGGGCAAGTTCATTTTCGATCTGGCGACGGCCGTCAACACCCTCTGCTACGAGGAGGGACGTTACTCGCTTAAGAAGTTCGAGGCCCTGATCGCGGGGTATGAAAGCCTGCGCACGCTCTCCCTAGCGGAGTGGGATGGCTTCCCCAACGAGTTGCGGTTTTCGGCTTTCCGCTTCACGGTGACGCGCCTGCGCGATTTCTTCGTCAACCCGGCCGATGAACGACAGCGCATCAACAAGGATTTTTTGGACTTTTACGAGCGGCTGCGTATCCTCCGGCGCGAGCGCGCCGGTGGCATGGAACCGATCTTGATGGCGATGGCAACCGGCTACGATTACCGTAAGTACCAACGCGTAAAGGCCATCGAGAAGCACAGCAGCAAAATGAGCCGCTGAGGGTGATGCCCTTTGCTGCCCGCTATGGAGTAGGCGGCGCGCCCTTCGTTCGCTGACGAACACCGACCCCTTGCGGCAGACGGCGTTTCGGATAAGATTCCGCGCAATGGCACAAATGTCGATTGAGGGCGCGGTCGCAGACATTCTGCGCCTGGTCGGAGAAGATCCGCAACGGGAAGGCCTTGCTAAAACCCCGGAGCGCTACGCGCGCTCGTTGCAGTTTCTGACCAAGGGCTACGCCGAAGATCCGAAAGCCGTAATCAACGGCGCTTTGTTCGTCGAAGAATACTCGGAAATGATCGTTCTGAAGGATCTGGACTTTTTCTCTCTTTGCGAGCACCACATCTTGCCATTCTTCGGAACCGCTCACGTTGCTTACATTCCGAGGCACCGCATCGTCGGCATCAGCAAGCTGGCCCGCCTTGTCGAGGTCTACTCGCGCCGCTTGCAGGTGCAGGAACGGCTGACCACACAGATCGCCAACATGCTCATGGATGAGCTCGACCCGCTCGGGGTCGGTGTCGTGTTGCGTGCCGAGCACCTGTGCATGCGCATGCGAGGTGTGGAGAAACAAAACTCGATTGTACTCACCAGCGCCATGCTCGGCGTCTTCCGTACGCACCAGGAGACGCGCCAAGAATTCATGACGCTTGTAAACAGTCGATGACGTCCGTCGGTTGACACGGCCGCCGAGATTGGGTATCCAGAGGGCCACAATCTGGGCTGCACAACTGGCGTGCGTGGAATCAACCACGATGGAGTGCTGACCTTCAGTAGGTCGACCGCCTGGGCCTCTGAGGTTTGAGGTTCAGGCTTTTTTGCCGCAAGGGGTCTCAGTGCTGAAGAATTACTTGTTGGCTCCCGGGCCCACACCCGTGCCGCCGCGCGTGCTGCTGGCCATGGCACAGCCCATCATTCATCACCGCACGCCGCAGTTCAGTCGCATCTTCGCCGAAGCGAAAAACGGCTTGAAGGAGATCTTCCAAACCGAGCAGGACGTGTTGATGCTCGCCGCCTCCGGTAGCGGAGGAATGGAAGCCGCGGTCAGCAACCTTTTCTCTCCCGGCGAGGAGGTGCTGGTGATCAACGGCGGCAAGTTCGGGGAGCGCTGGCTGAGGATATCGGCTGCTTATGGTCTGAAGGTGTGCGAGCTGCGCGTCGAGTGGGGCCAAGGCGCCAAAGTCGACGATGTCCGCCGCTTACTCGAGCAGCGGCCCGCCATCCGTGGGCTGCTGGTGCAAGCGAGTGAAACGTCAACCGCCGCGCTGCACCCGGTCGAAGCGCTGGCTGAGCTGACCCGCACGCGCGACACGTTGCTGATCGTCGACGGCATCACTGCGGTAGGCGTGCTCGATCTGCCGATGGACCGCTGGGGCATCGATGTGCTGGTGACCGGCTCGCAGAAGGCATTGATGCTGCCACCGGGCCTGGCCTTCATTGCCCTCAGTGAGCGCGCCTGGAAACGCACCAAAGAAGCCAAACTGCCACGTTTCTACTTCGACCTGAACAAGGAGCGCGAGAACCAGGCCAAAGATACCACTGCGTGGACGCCGGCGATCTCGCTCGTCATCGGTTTGCGGGAATCCCTCGCCATGATCCACGAAGAGGGCCTGCAACAAATATTCGCTCGCTGTGCCCGTATGGCGGCCGCTACGCGCGCGGCCGCGGCGGCGCTCGGCTTGAACTTGGTGGCGCCTGACGCACCCAGTCCGGCGCTTACCGGCATCTACACGCCGTCTGATGTCGACGGCGGCAAGCTTCTGGTGTACCTACGCGATCGCATGGGTGTCACCTTCGCCGGCGGACAGGATCAGTTGAAAGGAAAGATTGTGCGCCTCGCGCACCTGGGTTACATGGGTATTTTTGACGTCGTGACCGCCATCGCCGCATTGGAGATGGCGCTTGGCCATTTCGGCCACCCTGTGCCGCTCGGC
>Ga0209777_10008901_pt1 | contig 10909 bp, 9 predicted proteins | sample FrelakmetHBP12HB_FD_187147 | JGI IMG/M metagenome (GOLD analysis project Ga0209777, IMG submission 187147) | Freshwater lake sediment microbial communities from the University of Notre Dame, USA, for methane emissions studies -HBP12 HB (SPAdes)... | ecosystem: Environmental > Aquatic >... | reverse complement strand
CGTCACCCAGAGCGGAAGCGGCTGCACCAGCTCGCCGGCCGCGCGCTCGTAGAGGGTGAACAGCAGGTAGTTGCCGTCCGGCGAGACGGACGTTTCCGCCAGACTCTGATTGTCGGCGAGGTAGAAGGGACGCGGCACGAGGAGCGAATCGACCCGCGGGGTTCCCCGCGCCACTCCGGGTGGCGGGTTGCGGATCACGTCGAATAGCTCGCGCTGCTGCTCGCGCAGGAGGCGCCGCTGGGCCGACGTGTCGGGGGGCGCGCGCGGCGGCGGCCCGCGGCGGACGTCGGTGAGCTGGCGGAGCTGGCCGCCGTCCAGGCTCAGGCTGAAGACGTTGTCGTCACGCACGAAGAAGACGGCGTGAGCGTCCCCCGAGAGCTGCAGACCGGTCAGGCCGCCCGGCGTTTGGATGATGAGGCGCCGCGTCCCGCTTACGGCGTCCCAGAGATACACGGAGCCGCGGTGCGCGTACACCTTCAGGCGCCGGTCGAGCGACCACTCGCCCGGCTCCGGAAAGAGCGTGTCCGCGGAGACCGAGTCCAGCCGCTCGGGTTCTCCGCCCGACACGGCCGCCCGGTAGGCGGCCTCCGCCGTATCCACGCCCGGCTTCTTCCACCGGAAGTAGACCCAGCGCGAGTCGTCCGAGAACGTCACGCGGCTCGGCTCCGTCCCGTAGAGATCGGGGCCGCGCATGATGTTGCCGACCGAGAGGTCGAAGGCCCGTGCGGCTCGAGCCGCGGAGTCCGGCGCCTGCGCGCCGAGGGGCGCGACGAGCGCCGCGCTCCCGAGAAGCGCCGCGCCCGCAGCCAGTCCGATCAGCCTCATGAAGGGATTACGGCTTGACGACCGTCAGTGTTATGCCGGAGAAGGCGCCGACCGAATAGTCGGAGGCGGCGGCCTCGGTCAGGGAGATCTGGTAGCTGCCGGCCTTGCGCGTGTCGGGCACTTCGATGCGCGCGATCTCGCCGGCGGCGAGTCCGCTGCCCTGCGGCGCGATCACGGCCACCCAGGCCGTGTCGCCGGTCGCCGAGGTATCCGAGATGATCCGATAGCTGGCCCCGGTCCCCACCGTCACTCCGTGCTGCTTCCCGACCACCCGGAACAGGACCGCGCGGTCGGTGGTGCGTGACGTCGTCAGGCGCACCGAGAGCTCGCCGGCCACCGGTCCCTGATCCCCGCTGCATCCGGCGACAGCCGCGGCAGCGAGCGCGAGCCCACCGAGGATGCGTCTCACTTATGCAGCCCTCTCAGCAGCTTCCGGAGCACCGGAGATGTCGCCAGACCCGGGTTGCGGTCCAGCCACGCGACGAGGTCGCCGATGTCGAACCGCCCGTTGTTGTTACCGAGCTGGTCGAGGACCATGGCCGCGGCCGCCGTGAGCGCCGGCGAATCGACCAGCAGCCCGTTCACCACGTCGCCGGGTGCCGCGAAGTTGGCCGTCACGCTGAACGGATGCGCCATCGCCAGCTTCAGGGTCGCCGCGCCCGCGGTGGTGTCCCCCGACCAGCCCAAGAAGCTCTGCCCCGACGCCGCGGTCGCCGTGAGGGTCACGCTGTCCCCGGCGGCCAGGAAGCTCCCGTTCACCGGGTCGATGGCGCGCGTCGCGCTCACCGAGCCGCTGCCGGCGACCGCGTACCTGGTGAGGTACTGCACGGCGACTTGCGCCATGATCGTCACGCCGGTCGCGGGGCCGGTGATGGTGTGGGAACGCGCGCCGCTGTCGGACCAGGACACGTACTGGTAGCGGCGCCTCCCGTCCGCGCTGGTCTGCGCGGTGTCAATCGAGACTGTGTGCGTCTCGCCGTTCGACAGCAGCTTCTGGTACTGCTGCATCGCCACGCCGTCCACCCGAATCTGCGCACCGGCATTCGACGCCCGCACCGTCGCGTAGAGGATCGAGATCCGGAAACTCATCGCGCCGAGCGGCACGACTTGCCGGATCGAGTCGATGATCACGCCGGAGAACGCCCCGGCGTTCGTCACGGCGGCGGGCTTGGTGCTCACGCTGAGCGAGGTGTTGTTGCTCGACCCCGGATACGGATCGCCCGCGTCGCCGCGATCGTTGCACGCAGACGGATACGTGCAGTAGAGCCCCGTGTCGCCCGCCGCCTCGAGGATCCACAGCCCGTGCGGGTTGAGCGCGTTCACCTCGTTACTCGCCCCCAGGCCCCGCTCATCGATGAGCACCGTGTCCGCGTGGTAGATCATCAGGCCGGGGCCGTGCATCATCGCGTCGGAGCCGATTGGCTGCCGGTTCTCAATCAGGAAGAATTCGTTGTCCGCCGTCCCGGCCATCGGCACGATGAACGCCGTATCCGACACCTCGATCGGTCCGGTCGTAATCGCCTGCGCGGTCGTCACCGGCACCTCGCTGATCCAGCCGAGAAACGACAGGCTCCAGGCGCTCATGTGCGCGGGCTGAGACGGCAGCTGCTCGTTGCCGGACGACATCAGGTCCCAGTGCCCGAGCCCCTCGGTCAGGAGGCTGGTGTCGTACAGGTCGGGGAGGCCGAAGAGGTGGCCCGTCTCGTGGGTCACGGTTCCGATCGGCGCCAGCTGTCCCGTCGAGCACCCGGCGTTCCCCCCCTGCCCACCCTGGATGATATAGTCGTCGATGACCACCGGGTGACCGTTGATCGTGGATCTGGTCGTGTAGGGGCTCACGCCCCAGCCGCTCAGCGAGAACCGGTGCGCCCAGATGCTCTTGTCGGCAATCGCGTTGAGCTGGTAGCACTCGCCGCCGATCTGTGGATCGAGGATGACGATCCCCGCCACCTTCCCCGAGGCCGGATCGGCGTACGGAGAGAAATCCACGCCCAGGGTATCCGCCTTCGAGAGCAACTCGACGATGAGGGTCGGCACCCGGCTGTTCGGGCACAAGCCCTGACAAGGCTGCCCCTGGAAGGGAAGCCCGGCGTAGAACGTGTCCGGCTGTGCGAGCCTGATCCCGCGACGGATCACGTTGCCCGTGACGGTCAGGCGTCCGACGGAGATCTCCTGGTAATACGTCGTGATCGTGTAGGGCGGCGCGGGGTTGGTCCCCCAGAACCTGCCCATCACCGCCGCGCTGTCCATCAGCGCGCTGTCGGACGTGGTTGTGTTCTTGAAGAACGGCATGAACATCGGATAGCGGAGCGTCCCGCTGACCACGGTCGCCGTCCGGGGCGAGGCCGCGCTCACGCGCGACTGGGTGTTCATCTGGTTGTAGGCGCCGCGCGCGCGCAGTGCCGCGCGGTTCTGCCGCACCGCCTGCGCCTTTTCCAGCCAGCCGGTCCGGAACTCGAACGCGTGCGGGTTCCGCGCGACGAACTCGTAGAAGCCCGACCGCGGCAGCGCGTGGCCGTGGATCCAGCCGCGGCGCACGACGTCCGCGGCGCCCCCGACTGCGGCCGACTGCGCCTGCGCGCGCGCAACGCCCGCGAGGCAGAGGACGAGTGCCGCGAGCGTGGCCTGCTCGATGCCGCCGCGTCGAACCAACGGTCCGCTCCACTGAAGTCGGAAGGTCTACACCAGCAAGGTAGTGATGTGTCAAACTGCGGGAAAGTAACGACCGTCTGCGGTGGCCCCGGTCACACTCCGGGCGCCACGAGCACTGCCCTCGCCAGGCCGGCGTCGAGCGCCACGCTCGCGTAGTCGAGGCGCAGGACCACGGCGGGCCAGCGCCGCTCCACTTCCAGCTCCACGCCGGGGAGGAGCCCCAGCGCGAGGAGCTTCCGCAGGTCGGCGGGGTCCTTCGCCGCCAGGCGCTGGATCGTGCCCCGCTGTCCCTCCGCCATGCGCTCGAGCGTAGTCGCGACGAAGTAGTTCTGTCCGATCGGGCACCCGTCGCATCCGGCGGCGGAACCGCACATCGTGCACTTCATGCCCAACCTCCCAGGTTCCGGAGCAGCCAGCCGACGATGCCGCCGACGGCGAACGCGATCGTCGTCGCCGCCACCAGCACGGAGAGCGCGACCTTGAGCCCGCGCTCCTTCCGCATCACGAGGAACTGGGCGATGCACGGCACGAACAGCGTGATCGTCACCGCCGCCGTGGTGAGCGACGCCGGGGTCAGGAGCCCCCGCTTCGCCAGCTCGTAGAGTCCGGCCGCGCCGAAGTCGCGGCGGAAGAAGCCGTACAGGAACGCGGGCGCCGCCCCCGCCGGCAGGCCGATCAGCCGGACCAGCGGCACCAGCAGCGCCGTCGCACGGGAGAGCACGCCGGTGAGGTCGCCGGCCCAGAGCAGCACGCTCGCCAGCAGGAACAGCGGCAGGATCTCCGAGAAGTACCACCGGACGCGCGCGCCCGTCTTGCGCAGGACGTTCCCGAGCCGCGGCAGCCTGAGGCGCGGCAGCTCGAGGTAGAAGCTCGGCGGCTCGCCGGGCAGGAAGAGCGCCGCGAGCCGGCCGACCGCGAGAAAGACCAGGACCAGCACCAGCGCCCAGACCGCGACGGCGCCGGGCCACACGCTCAGGATGCCGAGCACCACGCCCAGCTGCGCCGAGCACGGGATCGCGAGGGCCAGGAGGAGCGTCGCGATCACCCGTTCCCGCTTCGTCTCCAGCGTGCGGGTGACCAGCGTCGCCATCGTGTTGCAGCCGAATCCCAGCACCAGCGGGATCACCGCGCGCCCCGACAGCCCGACCCGCTTGAGGGCGCGGTCCAGGAGGAGCGCGAGGCGCGGCAGGTAGCCGGAATCCTCGAGCAGCGCGAAGACGAGGAAGAACGCGGAGACGATCGGCAGCACGATCGCGACCGCGTAGCGAACGCCCAGGCTGATCAACCCGTACGGTCCCGTGACCAGGTCCCGCACCACCGTCCACGGGATCAGCGCGCGCGCCGCGACGTCCGCCGCCGGCGTGATGTACCGACCGAACAGGACGCGGTCGATCCAGTCCACCGCCGTGCCGGCGCCGAACTGGCCCACGAACTTGTAGAAGCCGAAGTAGAGGACCAGCGCGACGAGCACGAACCCGGTCCAGGGCGAGAGCACGAGGCGGTCGAGCAGCCGGTGGTCCGCCGACGTAGCGCTGTCCAGCGCGCCGGCGGGGACGGCGCCGTCCAGCAGCGCCAGCGCCATCCGGCGCCGCGCCGTGGCGACGGCCACCGCGAATCCCTCGGCGTCGCCCCACCTGCGGTCTCGCTCGGCTGCGCAATCGGCCCAACGATCGGGCGCGAGGACCCGCACCTGCTCCGCGGATTCCTCGTCCCCCGCCAGCGCCAGCTCGGGGGCCAACCGCCCGTTCCCATCCGCGAGCCGCTCGACCAGAGCGCGGAACGGCTCCGGCAGGGCCCACCCGTCGCGTGGCGGCCCGGCGGCCAGCGCCGCTTCCATCACCTCGCTCACGCCCTCGCCCGTCGTGGCTACCGTGCCGATGACCGGCACGCCGAGCCGCTCGGAGAGGAGCGACAGGTTCGGCGCGCGGCGGACGGCCCGCGCCTCGTCGAGCAGGTTACACGCGACCACCAGGGGGCAGCCCAGGGACAGGAGCTGAAGGGTCACCGGGAGACTGCGCTCGAGATGCCCCGCATCCACCACGTGGATGATCGTCTGGCTCTCGCCGCGAACCGCCACGCGCCGGGCAACCCGCTCCTCCTCGGTCACCGACAGCATCCCGTACATCCCGGGCGTGTCGAGGACCTCCACCTGCCGGTCGCCCACCGTGACCCGGCCCCGGGTCACCTCCACCGACGTCCCCGGATAGTTGGAGACGACTGCGTATATCCCGGTCAGCCCACCGAACAGCGCACTCTTCCCGACGTTCGGTGCCCCCACCAGGACCAGCCGTCTGAGACTGGTGCCTGCCGGCGCCTTCCCCTGGTGGACTGCTGTGGCCACGAGACTCCCGATTGAGTACCACTCTCAACCGGAGCATCCCGCGTGCCGCGGCGGATGGGCGCGAGGAGACCCCTACCCGGAGGCGAATCCCGAGGACAAAATGCCCCGTTTGACTGGGGTGGGTCCTACTTGCGCGTCGCGTGAAGGGCCGGGACGGCCCAGCCGATGGCGAAGCCGACCAACGCCCCCGCCGCCGCGTCCGTGGGGAAGTGCTTGTGGGCGGCGACGCGGAGGACACCGGTGACGGCAGCGGCCCCGAAGAGCAAGCCGGCCTCGAGTTTGTGTTCGCCGAGGAGGCCACGCCGGTGGAGGATGGACGCGTAGGCTGCTGCCGCGGCGAAGGCTATGGTTCCATGACTGGAGGGAAACCCGCGCCCATTGTCGGCGGAGGGCGTCCCGCTCGCCGTCGGCAGGTAGAGAAATGGGCGTGGACGATGGAAGAGCACTTTCAACCACTCGGTGGCAGCCGCCGCGACCGAGACGGCCTGGACGCCGACGGTGGCATCCTCCCAGAAGGCAGCCGAGCCTTGCCCTCGCCGAGACCGGGCCAGGAAGAGCGTTCCCATCACGGCCTCGGCACCCACGGTCACGTAGCTGAGCGCGTCGATGGAGTTGCGTTCCGGTCCGATGGCCCGTCGGTCAATGGACCACAGGGCCGCCGGGTCGCAGGGCGAGCAGGTGGCTCGGGCGAAGCTGCTGGGCCAGACCAGAGGGATGGCGGTGACGGCGAGGCTCGTCCCGACGCCGATGCCGTCGGGCCAGAATCCGGTCTTGAAGCGGAGGTCCGGCCGCTGCTGCGCTCGCGCGATGCCGGCGCTGGAAATCGTGGCGGCAAGCGTCAGGACGCCGGCCAATGCAAGGCTGTGTCTCAACTTGCCTCCATGTATGTTCATCGGTAGACTGAAGGCTTCGCTAAACGGGGGATCGGTGGCCACCACACAGGTTACGCAGCAAATCGCGCTCTTCGACAAATGCCGGAGCTTCACGAAGGCCAAGGAAGTTCAGGCCGCCGGTCTGTATCCATACTTCACCCCGATCTCCGAGTCAGAGGATACAGTCGTCAAGATCGGGGGCAAGAGCAAGGTGATGATGGGGTCGAACAACTACCTCGGCCTCACCCATCACCCGAAGGTGCTCGAGGCGGCGCGGAAGGCGCTCGAGCGCTACGGCTCAGGGTGCACCGGGAGCCGGTTCCTGAACGGCACGCTGGACCTGCACGTTCAGCTCGAAGAGCGGCTGGCCGAGTTCATGGGGAAGGAAGCCGCCCTGGTGCTCTCGACCGGCTATCAGGCGAACCTCGGGCTGGTCTCCGGCCTGGTGGGGCGCGGGGACGTGGTCTACCTCGACAAGCTCGATCATGCGTCCATCGTGGACGGCGCGAAGCTGTCGTTCGGCGACGTGGTGCGCTTCAACCACGGCGACCTGGCGGGGCTGGAGCGGCTGCTCGGCCGCGAGGACCGGCCCAGGGGCGCGATGATCATCGTGGACGGGATCTACTCGATGGAAGGCGACATCGCCGACCTGCCGCACCTCACCCAGATCGCGCACCGGTTCGGCGCCGCGTTGGCGGTAGACGACGCGCATTCCATCGGAGTTCTCGGCCCAACGGGCGCCGGCACGGCGGAGCACTTCGGGGTCACCGACGACGTGGACCTCATCGTCGGGACGTTCTCGAAGTCGCTGGCGTCCATCGGCGGGTTCGTCGCCGGCCAGGAGTACGTGATCCACTACCTCAAGCACAACGCGCGGCCGCTGATCTTCTCCGCGGCGCTGCCGGCGTCGAACACGGCGGGCGTGCTGGCGGCGCTCGAGATCCTGCGGAGCGAGCCGGAGCGGCGCGAGGCGCTGTGGACCAACACGCGGCTGCTCGCGGACGGGCTGCGCTCCCTCGGCTACGACCTCGGGCACAGCGTCACGCCGATCATCCCCGTGCTGGTGGGAACGCTGGAGAACACGTTCCTCTTCTGGCGCAAGCTGTTTGACGCGGGCGTGTTCACGAATCCGGTGGTGCCGCCGGCCGTGCCGGCGTCGCAGTGCCGGCTGCGGGCCAGCGTGATGGCGACCCACACGAAGGAGCAGATCGACTTCGCCCTCGATGCCTTCGCCGGCATCGGGCGTCAGCTCGGGATCATCAGCTGACGATGTGAAGGCGTTCGTCACCGGAGCCACCGGGTTCGTCGGCAGCCACCTGGCCGCCGCCCTGGTCGAGCGTGGTGACACCGTCGTTTGTCTCGCCCGGCGCCCCGAGCAGGCCGCGTTCATCGCCTCGCTCGGGGCGCTCGTCGCTCCCGGAACGCTGGAGGACGGGGCGACCCTTCCGGCGGCTCTCAGGGACGCGGAGATCGTCTACCATGTCGCCGGGGTCACCGCGGCCCCATCCGAGCAGGCATTCCTCGAGGTCAACGAAGCCGGCACCAGGCGGCTGATCGAAGCCGCGCACCACGCGGCCCCCCATCTCCGGCGGTTCGTCTACGTCTCCAGCATCGCGGCCGTAGGTCCGGCGCCGCGCGGCGGCCGGCTCGCCGAGGACGCCCCGTGCCGCCCGGTCACGGCCTACGGACGCAGCAAGCTGGCCGGTGAGATGGTGGTGCGGCGCTCCCCCGCTCTGCCGTGGAGCATCGTGCGGCCGGGCGTCGTCTACGGCCCGCGCGACCGGGAGCTGCTCCGGCTGTTCCGGATCACCCGCCTGGGCTTCGCCCCGGTCTTCGGGCTTGGGCACCAGGAGGTGTCCATCGTCCACGTGGCGGACCTCGCGGACGCGATCGTGCGCGCGGCGCTGGCGCCGCATGCGCTGGGACAGACGTACCACGTGGCCCACCCGACGCCGGTGACCCAGCGGGAGCTGGCGACGGCGGTGGGGCGCGCAGTGCGCGGCGGGCGCGCCCCGCTCGTCCTGCCGGTGCCGCCGCTCCTCGCCGCGCCGATCGTCCGCGCCATCGGGCGCGCGGCCGCGGCGTCGGGGCGCCGGTCGGTCGTGGACGCGGACAAGCTCGCCGAGTTCCTGGCGCCGTCGTGGGCCGCGTCGGTGGAGAAGGTGCAGCGGGAGCTGGGCTGGAGGGCGAGCCGCGCCCTGGCGGAGGGGCTCGACGCGACCGCGGCGTGGTACCGGGCGGAGGGGTGGCTGACCTGAGCGATCGTCTCGGCCCACGGCCCGCGGACGCGGTCACGCGCGTCTTCGTGCTGGCGATGGTCGCCGCGGCACTCGTCACCAGCAACCGCGTCGGCGAGTGGCCTCTGCTCCTCGCGTCCGACGCCCTCGTCCTGGTGCTGATCGAGCTGATCTCCCGCGCGCCGCGCACGAGCCGCGTCGCCCGCGTCGCGGCCCTCTGGTACCCCCTGGTCCTCGTGCCCGCGTACTATGGGCAGCTGGGGATCATCGGCATGGGCGTCGGGCACGCCCGCGACCTCGTGGTGCAGCGCTGGGAGGCCGTCCTGTTCGGCGGCCAGCCGAGTCTCACCTGGCACCTCGCGATGCCGGCGCCGGCGCTCTCCTGGGTGCTGCACGCCTGTTACCTCGCCCATTACGCGATCATCATCGGCGTGCCGCTGTGGCTCTGGATCCGCGTCGGGCGGGAGGAGTGCGAGCGCGCCGTCTTCACGATCGGCCTGGCGTTCTTCCTCTGTTTCCTCGCCTCCGCGGTCTTTCCGGTCGCGGGACCCGGATACTGGTTCCCCGCGGCGGCCGGCCCGGAATCGCGCGTCACGACGGCGCGGCTGGTCGACTGGATCATCGACTCGGGATCGTCGTACGGGACGGCGTTCCCGTCATCGCACGTCGCGGCATCGTGGACGGCGGTGCTGATGGCGGTCAGGAGCGCGCCGCTGCTGGCGGCCGCCCTCGCGCCGGTGGCGCTGGGGCTCGCGGCCGGAACCGTCTACGGCCAATTCCACTATGCGGTGGACGCCTGCGCCGGAGCGGGGGTGGCGCTGGCGTGCTACGGCTGCGCGGACTGGCTCAGGACGCGGCTGGCGCGACCGGCATCTCCGCAGTGAGGTAGGCTTCCCCGCCGAAGCGCTGCCGCAGCTCCACCACGCCGCGGGGATCCCCCATCACGATCAGCGTCGCACCTTCCTGGACCCGCGTGTGGCCGTCCGGCTTGAACGTCCACTTCTGGGTGCTCGGCTCGACCAGCGCGAGCAGCATCAGCCCGGGGACGTCGTTGATCTTGAGCTCGGCCACCGGGCGGCCGATGGCCGCCGAGCCCCGGCCGACGCGGATCTCCTCCACGCGCAGATTGCGGTCACGATCCCGCAGCATCGTGTCGAGGAAGGTGACCACCATCGGGCGGATCATTTCGGAGGCCATCCGCATCCCGCCGATCAGGAAGGGCGAGACGACGGAGTCCGCCCCCGCCCGCCGCAGCTTGGCCTCGTTGCGCGGCTCGACCAGCATCGCCACGATCCGGAGCGCGGGGTTCATCTGCCGCGAGGTGAGCGTCACGAGCACGTTGTCGCGATCCTGCTCGAGCGCGGCCACCAGGCCGTCGGCCCGCGCGAGGCCGGCTTCCGCCAGGACCTCCTCGTCCGACGCGTCGCCCACGATGTGCGGCAGCTCCTGCTCCACCGCGAGCTGCGGCAGGGCGCTCCCCTGCGGGATCACGGCCACGACCGGCCGCTGGACCCGCAGCAACTCCTCCATGAGGTGTCCGGCGACGACGCCGGCGCCGCACACGATCACGTGATGCTTGAGCTCCGCGATCGCCTGACGCATGCGCTTCCTCCAGAAGACGTGCTCGAGCTGCCCCTCCACCAGGAACGCCGTGATGGCGGAGACGAAGTAGACCAGGATGCCCATCCCGAACAGGATGAGGAACATGGTGAAGATCCGTCCCGCGGGGTTGTTCTCCATCGGGATGATCTCGCCATAGCCGACCGTCGTCAGGGTGATGACGGTCATGTACAGGGCGTCCAGCAGCCGGTGCTGGCCGCGATCGATGATCGTATAGCCGATGACGCCGACGGCGAAGATCGCCAGCACCGCCAGCCCCGCCGTGGCCAGGCGCTGCTTGACCTCCGCGAGCTGTCGGTCGGCTTCGGTCACCCGGCTCATTCGTACTCCCTGGAATCTCGGCAGAAGGTATACGAATGAAG
>Ga0209777_10008900_pt1 | contig 10910 bp, 8 predicted proteins | sample FrelakmetHBP12HB_FD_187147 | JGI IMG/M metagenome (GOLD analysis project Ga0209777, IMG submission 187147) | Freshwater lake sediment microbial communities from the University of Notre Dame, USA, for methane emissions studies -HBP12 HB (SPAdes)... | ecosystem: Environmental > Aquatic >... | reverse complement strand
TTTGTCCGGTGAAGGCCATCTCCTTCCATCCGGAAAAAGGCAGAAGAGTCAACCGTAAGCGATGTAATTTGTGCCTGGAATGTGTTTCGGTTTGCCCGGCCAAATCCTTGACCGCAGTGGGTGAAACCATGACCGTCGAGCAAGTGATGGCCGAGATCAAAAAAGACGAACTTTTTATCCATCGCTCAGGCGGTGGGGTGACTATTTCTGGCGGCGAACCTCTGATGCAAGGGCCGTTTGTCCTTGAACTTTTTAAGGCTTGCCAAGCAAGGGGATTACATACCGCACTGGACACCAGCGGTTATGCACCCTGGTCCGTTTTGGAAGAGATCCTTGATTATGTGAACCTGGTTTTGTTCGATATCAAACACATGGATCCCAAGGCCCATACCCAGGCCACCGGGGTCAGCAATGCCTTACCTCTTTCCAATTTGCGGCGTATTTCGCAAAATATCAAGATCTGGCTCAGACTGCCGCTTGTCCCCGGCTATAATGATTCCTGGGAAAATCTGGACAAAGTGATTGAATTAAGCCAGGAGAAAAGGGTGGAAAAAATTTCTCTTTTGCCCTTTAACCGCTATGGGGACGGAAAATATATAAATTTGGGCCGGAAGATACCGCTACCGGGAATCGAATTGTTCAGCCGGAAAAAGATAGAGGAAGTCAGGTCGTACCTGGAAAAGTCGGGGATTACGGTGACAGTGGGAGAATAGAAAATAAAAATCTATCCAAAAATATTTGAAATTTCTCTGTTGCGAGTTACGCGTTACGGGTTACGAGTTTTTAAAGAAAAAAACGCGCTTTCTTAACCCGCAACCCGTAACCCGTAACAGGGTTCATATTAGAGATAAATTCTTAGACTTAGCCGGGTAGAATCTATCGACAGGATAAAAAAGGGAGGTAACAATTAATGACAACGGACAAAGCTGTCCTTATGGAAATCAAAAACAGGATTTGCATAATGACTTTCAATCAACCGGACAAACTGAATGCCATGAACGATGTTATGGCCGAGGCGTTCAGTGCCGCCATCGACAAGATAAAGAAGGATCCGGTACCCAGGGTGGTTATTCTTACCGGAGCCGGCAGGGCCTTCAGTGCCGGCGGCAACCTGGAGAAGATGAGGGGCAATGTGGGTTCAAACCCGGCTAAACGAAAAAAAGAAGCCTTTGCCTTTTATAATTCCTTTCTGCGATTGATGGACTTGGAAATTCCGACCATCGCCGCCATCAACGGGCATGCCATCGGCGCCGGGGCCTGCGTCAGCCTGGCCTGCGACATGAGAATAGCGGCCACCAACAGTAAGATCGGCTTCACCTTTGCCAAGATCGGTCTTCATCCCGGAATGGGCGCGGAATACTTCCTTACCAGATTGATCGGTAGGGCCCGCACCTTTGAATTACTGATGACCGGGGATATCCTCTCCGCCGAAGAGGCCTTTCGTATCGGGCTGGTCAATCATCTCAGCCCACCGGAAAAATTGATGGATAATGCCCTGGAACTGGCCGGTAAAATTGCCGCCATGCCGGTTTTACCCATCAGGATGCTTAAGGAATCCATCGACGCTGCCACCAGAAACACCCTGGCTGAGACCTTGCACCGGGAAGCGACCTATCAGGCCTTATGCTACATGACCACTGATATCGCCGAAGGGATCGATTCGGCCAGAGAAAAGAGGCCTTCGAAGTTCACAGACGAATATTGACCAGAGAGGCTTAAGTTTTTGGAAGCCAGAATCCAGGAGCCGGAAGCCAGAATGAAAACAATCCGGTATGGGATCTAAGGCTTTATTCTGGATCTAGTTTCAAACAGGGTGATAAAACACAATTTTGGAAATGTTTTGAGATTAATGGTCAGGCTGGGCTATTTAACTTCCCCTTCAAATTCGTTGGTTGATTGTTGGGTATCAAAGCCATGAAAAGAACAGAAAAAATCAACACAGGCGATATTACGGTTGGCAAACCTTTGCATCTGGATGTTTTTGACAGAAATGGTTTGTTATTACTGAAAAAAGGTTTTGTCATACAATCACAGAAACAGCTTAACGCCCTTTTTCAACGAGGTGCCTGTTTCATGTTTGACGATATCGAGGAAGACCTTGTTCAAAAAGGTCCCACCAAACAGACCCACGAACCGTCACCCTTTGAGTTGATTGAAGATGTCTATTTTCAGCTATCCGTTCTTTGCGACAAAAAAAGTTTAAAAAGTAATTTCTCATTCAGAATCAGTGAGTTATGTAAAAAAATACAGTGGGCCTGTCAATTAAATGCGGATGCATCATTAGGAACCATTTTACTCAGTAAAAATTTCACTTATTCCATTGCTCACCAAATTCATTGCGCAATTGTTTGCGAAATTCTTTCAAAATTTTTGAATCATCCTTCTCTGAAACAACAGTCATTACTCTCAGCCGCTCTAACCATGAATATCGCCATGATTGAATTACAGAACATGCTTTTTAATCATAAAGAAAGATTAAGTGACGATTTAAAACGGCAGGTGCAAAACCATCCGCAAACCGGAGTGGAGTTGTTACGGACCTACGGGGTCACCGATGAGATTTGGTTGACGACGATACTTCAGCATCATGAATGCATGGATGGAAGCGGATATCCACAGGGATTGCGCGGAAAAGATATTGACTATCATGCCCGTATCTTGACGCTGGCCGATGTCTATTGCGTAAAGTTGTTTTCACGGGCTTACCGTTTGCCGCTGTCTCCCGATGTAGCTGCCCGTAAGATCATTACCGGACCTCACAAACAATGCTTTGACCAAGATCTGGCCGAGGTTTTTGTAAAAGAAATTGGGATTTTCCATCCCGGGTCCTATGTTCGTCTGATCAATGGTGAAGTTGCCGTGGTAACCCATCGCGGAGAAAAAATTCATCATCCCATTGTGCACAGCGTCTTAAAAGCAGATGGTGTGCCATTTGCAACGCCGGTGAAACGCGACTGCTCTGAAGAGCAATATGCTATCATCAATAGTATTCCTCCCCAAGACATTCATATTGAGATCAATAAACTTTTATTATGGGATATCAAGGGATAGCGAGGGTGCCTGACTTCAGTGGCTTAAATCAATAGACCGAGGAGACCAAGAAAATGGAGGATTTAATTCAAAGAGCTACCGAACAATTAATCAAAAGTAAACATGCCATAACATTGACCGGTGCAGGGATTTCCACTGAATCGGGAATTCGGGATTTTCGCGGACCGGACGGGATCTGGACCAAGAACCCCGATGCCGAAAGAAAGGCCTATCAGAGCTATGCCCGGTTCCAGGAAAATCCCAAGGAATTTTGGATAGAAACTATATCCAGTGCTTCCCTTCTGGGGGATCTGGCTAAGGTCGCTCCCAATCCGGGTCACTCTGCCCTGGCCGAATTGGAAAAAATGGGCATCCTGAAATGTGTGGTCACTCAAAATATCGACAACCTGCATCAGAAGGCAGGCAGCAAAAGGGTCTTGGATTATCACGGGAATATTTCCTTATTGCGATGTTTTTCCTGCGATACCCGTTATGATCGTGCGGAATACGACCTGGATCGATTATATAAGGAAGATCGATTGCCGCCTTTATGCCGAAAATGCAACGGAGTCCTGAAATCGGACGTGGTCTATTTTCAAGAAGCCATTCCTGCGGATGTGGCCCAGGAAAGCCAGGAAGAAGCGGGTAAATGCGATCTCATGTTAATCTGCGGGACCTCGGCCGTGGTGTATCCTTTTGCCTATCTGCCCAGGATGGCCAGGCAGCGCCGATCGGGCAAGCAAACCATTATCATTGAAATCAATGCCGACCCCACGCCTTTGACCGAAGAGGGGATATCTGATTACCTGATCCAGGGCAAGACCGGTATTATATTGCCGAAACTCGTGGAAGAGGTTAAAAAAAGAATCCCTTAGTTGATGGGGTGGTCGGCTCAATCCTCAGGAGAAACTTTATTATTGGAGGATGGAACAAAAATAAAAAAAGAAACAGGGAAAAAATTTCAAACCAAGGAGCGCTGTTATGTCCAATCCAAAAGTGCCCGTCAAACATTACCAGAAGTTGTCTAAACTTTTTCCTGAAGCCATCTCCGCCCTCGAAACGCTCGGCTCAGCCGTCCACAATGCCGGTCCGATAAAGGGAAAGACAGCGGAGCTCATCCAACTGGCCGGTGCGGCTGCCGTACAATCCGAGGGATCGGTCCATTCGCATACCCGCCGGGCTGTTCAGGAAGGGGCCTCAAAGGTGGAAATCCAGCATACCTTGTTGCTGCTGATCTCGACTATCGGATTTCCTCGCGCTTCCGCCGCCATGAAATGGGCAGAGGATATCTTGGATAAGACCAAATAAAAAAGATACCCGTTTCCCTTCATGGATAAAAACAGACCTGATCACGGGGAACCCAAAAAGAATATCCTATTGGAACCCCTATCCCCTGCCGACCGCAAACCGGTTATTGATATTTTCAATTATTATATCGAAAACAGTTTTGCCGCCTATCCTGAACATAAAGTATCCTATGATTTTTTCGATCTTTTATTAAAAATGTGTGAAGGATATCCGGCCGTAGTAGTCAAAGAGGAAAGAATGGAGGTTGTGGGTTTTGGAATGCTTCACGCCTATCATCCCTTACCTGTTTTTTCAAAAACAGCGGAAATATCGTACTTTATAAAACCGGATTGGATTAATAAGGGTATCGGGAAAAGGATACTCAGACACCTTACCCAAAAGGCCGAAGAGAAAGGCATTACTTCCCTCTTGGCGAGCATATCCTCCCTGAACAAACTGAGTATCCATTTTCATAAGAAGAACGGATTTAGGGAATGTGGACGGTTTGAAAAGATCGGAGAGAAAAACGGACAGGCATTTGACGTTATTTATATGCAAAAAATGCTTTGATCCCTTCCTGTCAACGATGCAGTCCCTATGGGTCAAAGAACTTTCGGGATGGCCGGTTCTGCGGCCAAGGCGGCCCAGCCCTTATCGGTCGAGTTCCTCTCTCACGACTTGAGCTATGGCTTCCAAGGTATAGGGTTTTCGTAGGTAGCGGCCTACGCCCAGTCGTTGCGCCTCTTTGACACGCTCCGTTTCGGAAAATCCACTGGTAATGACCGCCTTTTGACTGGGCCGCAGTTGTATGATTCTCCGGTAGGTTTCCAGTCCGTCCATGCTCGGTTCCATAATCATATCAAGGAGCACAAGGTCCACCGGATGGGCTTTAAGGTATTCAATCGCCTCTCTGCCGTTCGGAACCGAAGCTGTCTGATAACCGAGCTTTCTTAACATCTCTTGGGCGATGGTCCTCTGGTCCTCCACGTCATCGACAACCAGGACCATTTCTCCCCGGCCGCCCGTCAGCTCAGCAGTAATTTTACGGATACCCTGCCCTGGTTCTTCTCTGGTGACCGGGAAATAGAGGGAAAAAGTTGTTCCTTTCCCAACCTCGCTTCGAATGTCTATATAACCGTTGTGATCCTCAACCGTCCCCCAAACGACTGACATGCCCAGACCTGTTCCGCTTCTCCCCATGACCTTGGTGGTATAAAAGGGTTCGAATATCCTCTCTATTTCTCTTCCGGATATACCAACCCCCTGATCGGCCACCCTGACCATCACATACTCCCCTTCAGTCAGAGGTTCGTTTCCCGCCCCCAATCGATCCACATAAAGATTCTGTGTGGATATCTGAACCTCTCCTCCGGCGGGCATAGCCTCGGCCGCATTGGAAACCAGGTTCATGATGACCTTGGAAAGATGAACCGGAGACCCTTTGATGTTGAACAATCGGTCGTCCAACCGGGTCAGAAATTTCACCCCCTGATGATAAGAGGAAAGCCTCTCATGCTCCGGACTCTTCAGATATTCCGAGATAATCCCGTTAAGATTGGTTACCTCCTTGACCATCACCCCCCGCCGGGCCAGGGTCAATAAATCCTGAACGATGGTTGCCGCCCTTTCCCCGGACCTTTTATGGTCAGGAGAGGATCTCGAAAAGGGCTGTCCTGAGGGAGGTCCAGGAGCAACAGGTCGGGATAGCTCAAGATGCCGGACAGAATGTTGTTCAAGTCATGGGCTACCCCGCCGGCCAGCGTTCCGATGGCCTCCATTTTCTGGGCGTTTTGTAGACGTATTTCCAGGCTCTTCCTTTCCGTGACATCTTCATAAAAAATGATCTGTTCGCCGCTCTCCAACCGGACCGAACGAATTTCCACCAGCTTCTCACTTCCGTCTTTGCAGACGACCGGAGAGGTCCCAGCCGGCTCCTTTCCGGAAGTTAAATCCTGCAGACCGCGCGCTCCGGCAGAGATTCCACCAAGACCGTCATCCCTTTTGAAATCATCTAAAGTATACCCGAATATGGAGACAAACTCAGGATTGACATATTGGAATTCATACCCTTGACCGATCAAGGCCACACCGAAAGGAGATTCTTCCACCAGTTTTCGAAAGTTTTCTTTTTCCCGATAAAGGACCTCTGCCGCCTTCTTCCGGGCAGTAATGTCCCTGGCGATACCCAAAACGGCGTAAGGCCATCCCTGGCGATAAATCGTGGAGGCGATCGTTTCCAGATAGATCTCCTCCCCCCTTTTGTTGACGATTCTGAATTCTGTCTTATTTTTCTGATAACCATTCTCAATCAACTCCTGCAGGGTCTGTAAGGCCAGATTCATCTGGGTATCATCCAATAAAGAAGAGAAATCGAAGGATTTAGCACCCTCCCTGGGAATACCGAAAAGTTCCAGAGCGGCCGGATTGGCATCGATAAATTTGCCCTGAAAATCATGGACGTAAACACAATCCAGGGAACGGTCAAACAGGGCGTGGTAACGCTCCTGGCTTTCCTGAAGCGCCGCTTCCGCCCGGTTGTGTTGATCAATTTCCATAGTCAACTCCGCCGTGCGTTCCTCAACCCGTAATTCGAGTTCGTTTTGCATTTTGATCAAGGCCTCTTCAGCCGCCTTTCGTTCGGCGATCTCCCTGAAAAGCTGGGCATTGGATTCTTTGAGTCTTTGCTCCGACTCCAAAAGGGCCCGGTGTTTTTCAACCAACCCTTCCTGTGCGCGCTGGCGTACATTTTCATAAACATAGGCGATCAAACCTATTCCCGTAAAAACAAACAGTGTTTGAATCTTTAGGTTGAATAAAAATGCCGGAGTGATCGACAAAGGCTTTTGGATCATAAAACTGAATAAAATCGACAGGAGGCAGAGAAAACCCCAGAGCATCCCTGCCTTGGACCCAAGGGAAAAAAAGGCCAAAATTGGATAAATGAACAACCCTCCTGAAAAATCAAGACGGTTGTTCAAACCGATCAAATTAGTATGGTGAAGGATCATAAAAAAGAAAAATAGAGCCACTACGACCCGATAAGAAAAAAGCGACCTCTCCTCTGTCTCGCCTCTGAAGATCCACAGGGATCCGATAGAAACGACCAAACCGGCCATTAAAATCATGGCCGCAGCAAAATAGAGACCCATGAACATGAAAAGGGCCGAATAGATATAAAGGACAGGACATCCAACCCGCTGCATGATTTTTATGAAACGTAATCTATAGGGCATATCAGTCAAAATATGCTCCCCAGGATCGGTATTCTTACTTATGTGCCACCATCTCATCAGACGTCTCCTTTAACCACTGATCCTTCTCTTTTAGTTAGAAAAAAATCATTTTGTCCTCTTCCGGGTCCCAAGACCCTAACCGGATATCTTCTTCTTAACAAGCAACGTCCTAACTAATAGTATCTTATCAAATTTAATATAAATTAACAATTTCTGGACAAAAAGGATTTTTTTTTATATAAATAACGGGTTATTGGAATAATGGTGGGTAAGTAAGGGGTACAATGAATATTCAAGCCTTAAAGGGTTTTAAAGACATTCTACCCGGTGAAGCGGAGAAATGGGTCTTTATGGAAGAAACAGCCCGACGATTTTTCCGGACCTTCGGCTTTTCTGAAATCAGGACCCCGGTCCTGGAAAAAACCGAGCTCTTTGTCCGTTCCATCGGGTCTTATACCGATATTGTCGAAAAGGAAATGTACACCTTCGTTGACCGGAGCGGGGATTCAATCACCTTACGCCCTGAGGCAACGGCCTCTGTGCTGCGGGCCTTTATCGAACATAATCTCCAGGGGCAACAGCCGATCCACAAGCTTTTTTCCATCGGACCCATGTTTCGCCATGAACGGCCGCAAAAAGGACGACTGCGGCAGTTCCATCAAATCAATGCCGAATATATAGGAACCGACAGCCCGTTTGCCGATGCGGAGCTGATTTATCTTTTGATGCAAATCCTGGATCACCTGGGGCTTCAGGAAACCCGCCTGCGAATCAATTCCCTGGGCTGCCCGGTTTGCCGGCCCTCTTTCACCTCGGCCCTGCAGGAGTTTCTGGAGGACAACAAATCGGTTTTATGCCCTGACTGTCAACGCCGGATGGGGACCAATCCCTTACGGGTATTTGACTGCAAGGTGGAACGCTGCCAGGAAGTTTTAGTAACAGCTCCGACCATCACGGCTTTTAATTGCCCGGAATGTCAAACCCATTTTGCTCAAGTGCAGGAACTCATCTCCCGGCTTCACATTCCATCCCATTTGGATCCCAGACTGGTCAGGGGACTGGATTATTACTGCCGGACTACCTTTGAGGTCAGTGCCGGCCATCTTGGGGCCCAGGATGCCGTGGCCGGCGGCGGGCGTTATGACGGTCTGCTTCAACTGTTGGGGGGACCTGATTTGCCGGCTGTCGGTTTTGCCATTGGTCTGGAAAGAGCGGCGCTGCTGTTATCTTCTCAGGAAGAATGGCGAAGCCGGCCTTTCGTTTTTCTTATCCCTTTAGGAGCAGAGGCCCGTGATAAGGCTTTTGATTTATTAACGACCCTTATAAAAAAGGAAATCCCGGCCATCATGGATTATGAAGATAAAAGTTTGAAAAGCCGCCTCAAACGGGCTGATAAGGCCAAAAGTCACTATGCGGCCATCCTGGGAACCGAGGAGCTGAATAAGGACCAGATCTTGATTCGCAACTTGAATACTCAGAGTCAGGAAGAAATTCCGATTCCACAATTTTTAGATTATTTTTTGGAAAGATATTCCGGAACAAAAGGATTCAAGGGATCAAGGGGCCAAGGGTTCGAGTGAAAGGCTTGGAAATAAAAACCCTTGAATCCTAGAATCCTGGAATCCTCGAATCCTATTTTTATTTAAAGGAGAACTCATTGACTGAAAGCAAACCAATCGGGCAACGGACCCACGACTGTGGGACTCTGACTGCCCAGGATATCGGTCGGTTCGTAACCTTGGCCGGATGGGTGGATACCCGTCGTGACCATGGAGGGCTTATTTTTATTGACCTCCGGGACCGGGCCGGTATCACCCAGGTGGTATTCAATCCGGAGATTAACAGCGCAGTTCATCAATCGGCCCATCAACTTCGCAGCGAATATGTCATCAACATACACGGAAAAGTCCGATCCCGGCCCGAAGGCATGGCCAATCCCAATCTGAAAACCGGGGAAATCGAGGTCCTGGTGGATGAATATCAATTATTGAATACTTCCAAGACCCCACCCTTTACCCTGGAAGACACGGCCGAAGTCTCTGAGGCCGTCCGTCTTCGCTACCGTTATCTCGACCTTCGCCGTCCGAGCCTGCAGAAAAATTTTTTTATTCGTCACCAAGTCATCCAGTTCATCCGGAATTTCCTGAACCAAAAAGGGTTCTGTGATGTGGAAACCCCTTTCCTGACCAAAAGCACACCGGAAGGGGCCAGGGACTACTTGGTCCCCAGCCGGGTCCAACAGGGGAAGTTCTTCGCCCTGCCCCAGTCCCCCCAGCTTTTTAAACAGCTCCTGATGGTGGCAGGTTTTGACCGTTATTACCAGGTGGTCCGCTGCTTCCGGGATGAAGACCTTCGTGCCGACCGTCAGCCGGAATTCACCCAGTTGGATATGGAGTTGTCCTTTATTTCCGAAGATGATATTTATGATTTAATTGAAGAACTTATGTGCCAATTGTTCAAGCAGATTCTTGAAATTGAAATTTATCGGCCTTTCCGGCGACTGACCTATGAAGAGGCCATGAATCGCTATGGGACCGACCGTCCGGACCTAAGGTTTGGGCTGGAAATTACAGATCTGACCGATCTGGTCAAGCAGTCGGAGGTCAAGGTCTTTGTCGAAGCCGCCCAGAAGGGAGGCTGCGTCAAGGCCATCAGGGTCCCTGATGGTGTGTCCTTTTCCCGCAAGGAACTGGATGACCTGACCGGCCTAGCCCAAGAATGGGGGGCCAAGGGCCTGGCCTGGGCCAAAATCAATCCTGAGGGATGGCAATCTCCGCTGGCTAAATTTTTTACAGAAGAAGAACGAAAAACCATAGACCGGACCTTGGAAGCCCGGCCCGGTGATCTGATTCTTTTCCAGGCCGATGTCCCTTCCATGGTCCATGAAGTCCTGGGTAAAATCCGTCTCCATCTCGGAACACAGCTTTCCCTGCCCCAAAATCAGTTTGAATTTACCTGGGTGCTTCAATTCCCGCTTCTGGAATACCGGCCGGAAGAAGGCCGCTACGGTGCGGTTCATCATCCTTTCACCTCACCTTTGGAGGAAGACCTTCCTCTTCTGGAATTACAGCCGGAGAAGGTCCGTTCCCGCGCCTATGATCTGGTCCTTAATGGAAATGAAATCGGCGGCGGCAGTATCCGTATCCATCAAAGAGGTCTGCAGGAGCAGATCTTTAAAGTCCTTAAAATTTCCCCGGAAGAGGCGGAAGAAAAGTTTGGTTTTCTTCTGGAGGCCTTGGAAATGGGCGCCCCGCCCCACGGCGGGATCGCTTTTGGGTTGGACCGCCTGATTATGCTGATGACCGGCGCCCAATCTTTGAGAGAGGTCATAGCCTTTCCCAAAACCCAAAAGGCGGTCTG
>Ga0209777_10008899_pt1 | contig 10910 bp, 11 predicted proteins | sample FrelakmetHBP12HB_FD_187147 | JGI IMG/M metagenome (GOLD analysis project Ga0209777, IMG submission 187147) | Freshwater lake sediment microbial communities from the University of Notre Dame, USA, for methane emissions studies -HBP12 HB (SPAdes)... | ecosystem: Environmental > Aquatic >... | reverse complement strand
GGTCTTTCCTCATACTTCGTGGCTGCCCTCTCTTCTTTTCATCCTCTTCATCTATTTCTACGCCCATTATTTCTTTGCCAGCAATACAGCTCATGTCAGTTCTATGTTTGCTCCTTTCTTGGCAATTGCCTGCACAATTGGCTGTCCGCCACTTCTGTCCGCTTTCCTTTTGAGTTTCTCCTCTTCTCTTTTCGGCGGCCTCACTCCCTATGCTTCAAGCGCAGCACCCATCCTTTTTGCTCAAGGCCATGTGGATATTAAAACATGGTGGAAAATAGGGGCCATTACAAGTCTCTTTTATCTCATCGTCTGGTTAGGCGTGGGCCTTGTTTGGTGGAAAGTGATCGGACTCTATTGAAGTATGTGTTCTCAGCTATTTCGATGGATCCCTGCCAGAGCTGCCATGAGCGGCAGTTGGCCACATAGCTGGGAATAGATACCTATTGAAAATAGGCAAGCTTCAAAAAATCTTCAGTCTGCTCAAGTGTGGCTATTTGCTGGCGAATTTTGGAGCAGGAGGGGAAATTTTTTACATAGGAACAGCCCACTCTCTTTAGATCTTGCACAGCCTTTCCCCGTGATGCATAGCGAACGATCTCGTTATAGTGCTGCAGGGCTTGATTTTTTTGAAAACCGGCGGAGCGGCACGGTGCCTCCTTAGTCATAAAGTATTCTTTCACATCGCCGACGAGCCAGGGTGAGGCAATTATGCCGCGAGCTAAAAGAACACCATCGCAGTGAGTCTCCTGAAACATTCTGGCAACATCTTGCGGAGTAAAAAGGTCTCCATTTCCAAAGACTTTGATCGTTTTGGCCGCCTTTTTCGCCTCAGCAATATAGTCTAGATTGCTTTTGCCTGTGAAAAGCTGCTTTGTCGTCCGGCCATGAATGGTGATGAGGCTTGCCCCTGCTTCTTCTGCAATCTTGACAAGGTCTGATACGATGATGTTTTTATCATGGAGTCCTGCTCGCACTTTAACGGAAACTGGAATTTTTGAAACTCCTGCCTTCATCTCTGAAATAAGCTCTCCAATGAGCTCTGGAGTGGCAAGCAGCTTGCTTCCTCCCATTTTCATCACCTTTGGAACAGGGCAGCCACAGTTGAGGTCAATAAGGTCAAATCCCAAATCTTCAATAATGGAGGCGGCCTGGCGTGCCGCTTTTGGATTCGATCCATAGATTTGTGCCCCTATTGGATGTTCATCGGGCCCAAAGTCTAATAGGCGCCATGTTTTTGCATCTTTTCGAATGAGCGCTTCCATGCTCACCATTTCACAAAAAATAAGGCCGGGCTGAAAGGAGCGCAAAATTTGGCGCATCGGCCAGTCTGTAAAGCCAGACAAGGAGGCACAAAAAATATTATTTTCTAATGTGAGCGAGCCAATTTGGATAGGGTTCATAAAAAGAGGGATAAAAGAATGCGTTTTAGTATTTGAAGAGCAAAAAAGGCGGCAATAGGACTGATATCGAGCATACCAAGCGGAGGAATGAGGCGGCGGAAGAAGTTGAGATAGGGATCGGTATAAAAACTGATAAAGCGCATAACAGAAGTATCGTGCAGTTCAGCAAACCAAGAACTTAAAATACGAATTACCAGCAACATCGAGTAGATCCAAAAAATAGTATTGATGAAAGATAGTAAATGCATGGGTTTCTTGATTTTAACAATTCTGTTAACCATAATAGCTTATTTACGAGAGAGTTTCAATGAAGTTTGATACTATTTTTCCGAAAATGACAGGTGGCAGGCCTTCTTTGCGGCCACTCCTTGAAAAAAACCATCTCGGCTGCCATTTAGATCAAAATAAGCTTTATGCAGCCCATCTTACCATTTGTCCCACATCGGTTTCCGTCGATTCTTTAACTTCCTTTGCATTGCAAGACAATGTCAAGCCGCTTGACATGATGGGTCAAACGATGGGGGGCAAAATAAAAAATGCGGTCATCTCATCTGTTTTTCCATCGCACAAATTGCTCGCAAGGCCAATTGAGCTGAAATCCTTTGTAAAAAGTGAAGTTGATTCTGTTTTAAAATACCAACTGGAGCCACTTCTTCCCTATTCTCTTGAAAGCAGCGTCTCTGACAAAATCACCCTCTTTCAAAATCAAGAAAAGGCGTCGTTCTTTTTATTTGCTGCCAAAAAAGACGATGTACAGAGCTGCCTAAAAGACCACCTACAATATGGTATTGACCCTGAAATTGTGGCCCCAAAGGCAATAGCGCTCGCCCATTTTGCAGATCTTTTTTGCAAAGAAACCAAAAATCTCATCATCATCGACCTCTCAGCAGATGAAACAAGCTGTCTTGTCCTGAAAGAGGGAATGCCTCACAGTATTCGCTCGATGCCACTTGCCTTTGTCACAGATGGAAGCGAAGAAGAGCTCAAACACTTTTCTCTTGAACTGTCGAGAATCCTCTACAGCATCGAAAGTGAAGATGAAGAGGTGAAAGCCTTTCCCATCCTCTTCACAGGCCATCTTGAAACAGATCCACGCGTATTATCGCTTTTGGCTCAACTGCTTGGACACGACACCCTCTCGCTCGAAAATCTCCCTCACAATGTGCTCTTAAAGCATAACAGCATCAAAGAGTGTTGCTCTTTTGCCGTTCCAATTGGTCTTTCTCTGATTTCAAGCCCACTGCAAAAGGAAAAATTTTCAATCAACTTGCGCCAAGAGGAGTTAAGTTATTCAAAGAAGTGGCGCCGCTATAAAAACGATCTGATTTTTTATTTTTCTTGCATGATCATATTATCGATTGCCGGCTCATGGATCGGCGGGAGGCTTTTGGACCACCGCACAGTGGGGCTGCAAGAAAGTTATGCTCGTTATGTTTCTTTGCTTGAAAAAGCCCCCTCCGACATAGAAACCCTTTTTACAAAACAGTCAGCGCAAGCCCCTAAAGAGATTAAAGAACTGTCTGCTCAAGACATAAAAGAGAGGCTTTCTTTCATACAACAAACCCTGGTCACAGGACCAGATGAGATGGCCTTTTACCCCAATGTACCGCGCGCATCTGACCTTCTTGGTTGGCTTGCCAGCCATCCTAAAGCAAAAAGCGGCAATAAATCAATTCAGATAGAAAAGTTTTCCTACACCCTTGTCAAACGGCCTGAAAAGGAAAAACCAAAAGAGCATTATCAAGTTCGAGTCGACCTTGAACTCACAGCACCATCTCCTGAGGCAGCGCGTGAATTTTACGAAGCACTGTTGGCTCCAAACCCATTTGTCGACACGAAATATGATGTTCAGTGGAGCATGCAAAAAGGGGTGTGGCAAACCTCATTTTTCTTAAAAGACAAAACACAATACCCCTACCTTTGAGGAACTATGCTGAAAAATATCCCCCAAAAACGAGCCCTCTTCTACCTCTTAGTCCTTGGAGCGCTACCCCTTTTGTTTGTCATCATCTCCTTTCAAGCGAAGAAAAATTTTCAAGATGGGCTTTCCAGAACCCTTTCTCAGGCCTGTTTACAGAAAACAGAACAAAATGGGCGTGAGCTCTTTAACCGCGTGACAAAAAAAGCCTTTGCCACAAGCGATCCTTTCTATCTGAACAAAGAGGTGGAGACATTTCAGCTTCTTTCTCGCGAAACAGAGGAATTAAAAAAGCTGTCGGCTTGCTCCTTTCAGTCAGACGAGCGGGGGATCCAAAGACGGATGAGCTTTCTTTCAGGTCCAGACAACTCCATTTCCTTTGCAGCTAGCCCAGAAAGGCGTTTTTCAAACTGTCGTGAGATTATCTTTAGCCTAGCCCATCCTGTTGAGGTCGATTTACCTGATCTTCAGAGCCTTTTAACAAAAATCGAAGGCGTTTCAATTAAGGGAAATCCACCACCACAAACAAGGCCTCATCTCATTGTGGCGCAACTTTCTTTTGAGAAAAAAGAGGGGTTTTTGCACGAATCTTACCTAGTTAATTTGCAACTCATCCAGAGAGAATATGGAAAATAATAAAATAATTTGCTCGATTGTCTTCGCTTTGGCCTTTGCAAGCTGCAGTCCAAATAAAGGATCCAAAGATACTCCAAAGGCTATTAGTGCACCGAAAGAAGAGCCCTTTTTGCAGCCCATCGTTATTCGAGAACCTCTGATCAGTATGAACTTACTCGATCGCAATGGCCTTTCTGAAACGATCACGTCAAAAGAGCGGCTGAAGAACTTTGAGCATGTGAATTTTCTTGTGTCGCAGCCCTATCAAAAGGTTTTACGTATCTTTGCCCCTGATAAAACAGGAAAGTGTCGCTCCCTCATTACAAGTTACTATTCCAATGGCCAAATTAAGCAATATCTTGAAATTGAAAATGGCCAAGTAAAAGGGGCTTTTGTTGAATGGCATGCAAATGGGCAGAAAAAACTCAAAAGCTTCCTTCTTGCTGGAAAGCCTGATATTGATGAAAAATCTCAGCTCACATGGGCTTTTGAAGGGGTTGCAAAAGCTTGGGATGAAGAGGGCAACATCGAAGCTATTCTTCACTATTGCAAGGGAGAGTTAGATGGTGAAAGCTCCTATTTTCATAAAAATGGGGCGGTTGCCAAACTCCTGCCCTTTTCAAAAGGAGGCCTGCATGGAAAGATGGTCGCCTTTGCATCCGATGGAACAACACTGCTTGAAGAAACAATCTACCATCAGGGAGAAAAAGAGGGCCGGTCTTTGGGTTTTTGGGAATCGGGAAAACCAAAATGGCAAGAATGGTATAAAAAAGGACTCCTTGAAGAGGGGAGCTATTTTAATAGCAATGGAGAAGGTGTCGCAGCTGTAAAGCAAGGAAGCGGCAAGAGGGCCTCCTTTGATGAAAATGGGCGTACAGTGTTTTCTGAATACAAAAACGGAAAAGAAGAAGGCGAGATTACTATTTTTGAAAACTCCAACTTACTCTCAAAGTATTTTGTAAAAAATGGACTGAAGCATGGCACCGAAACTCTCTATTTTGCGCTCAAGCCTTTCGAACAAGAAAAAGAGCACAAAGATAGGCTAAAAATTTCTATCGATTGGTTTGAAGGAAAAATTCATGGAATGGTGAAGACCTGGTTTGACAATGGGAATCAAGAAAGTAGCCGAGAGATGAGCCAAAACATGAAATCAGGAGTTTTGACGGCTTGGTATCGCAATGGATCTTTGATGATGATTGAAGAATATGACAAGGACAAGTTGATCAAAGGACAGTATTTGAAAAAAGATGAATCCACTCCTATATCTCGGGTTGATAATGGCACAGGAATTGCCACGCTTTTCGACGAAGAAGGCCGTTTCAGTAAAAAAATTCGTTATAAAAATAGCAAACCGATCGACGAGCAAGCCCCATAAATTTCTCTCCTTTAGTTTACAAGCTAGGAGTTGGTAGATATCTTTAAGATTTTGACTCGCAACAAGTTATGTCTGATTCCTTCTCATAACTTGTAAATTCAGGAGCATTTAAAGCTCTTACCATATTGCACCTTGAGTCCAACAAGTCTATAATCCTCATCCTTTTCAAGTTATAAGGAGAGTTTAAAGTATGGCAAATCAAGAAACAGAGCGAAAAAAAGCACTAGACCTAGCCCTTGTACAGATTAAAAAACAGTTCGGTGAAGGGGCTATCATGAGCCTGGGAAAGCATTCTCAGGTAAAAGAAATTTCTTCTATTAAAACAGGCACCATGGCACTTGATTTGGCCCTTGGCATTGGAGGGGTTCCTCGAGGCCGTATCGTCGAGATTTTTGGTCCTGAATCTTCTGGAAAATCGACACTCGCCCTCCATATTGTCGCTGAAGCGCAAAAAAAAGGCGGCGTTGCAGCTTACATCGATGCTGAACATGCCCTTGACCCTTCGTATGCCTCCCGAATTGGTGTCGATATCGACAGTCTCTTAATTTCTCAGCCAGACAATGGTGAGGAGGCACTCAACATTGCAGACGCCCTCGCTCGCTCAAATGCCATCGACCTCATTGTCATTGACTCTGTCGCAGCACTGGTGCCAAAAGCAGAGCTTGAAGGAGAAATTGGTGATTCTTTCATGGGATTGCAGGCCAGGATGATGTCTCAAGCCCTTCGAAAACTGACAGCAACCCTTTCAAAGAGCAACACCTGCGCTATCTTCATCAACCAAATACGAGAAAAAATTGGCATCGTCTATGGCAATCCAGAGGTAACAACTGGTGGACGTGCTTTAAAATTCTATGCTTCTGTCAGAATTGACATTCGCCGTATTGGCTCGATTAAGGGCGCTGATAATAGTGAAGTTGGCAATAGGGTGAAGGTGAAAGTTGTTAAAAATAAAATGGCTCCTCCTTTTCAAATCGCTGAATTTGACATTCTCTTTAATGAGGGAATTTCACGTACAGGCTCCATCTTAGATTTGGCCTGTGACTACAACATCGTCGAGAAAAAGGGCGCTTGGTTTAGCTATAAAGGGCAAAGGCTTGGACAAGGTCGCGACGCGGTGAGAGATGACCTTAAAAAAAATGTCAAACTTTTAGAAGAGCTTGAAAAGCAAGTTGCCGAAAAAAACAAGGAAAAATCGGCCTTAAGAATTAGTTCAGATCCATCGGGAGAGAATGATGTCGTCGCGGCTATTTCACAAGAATTGGCTGAATAAGAGTCCGTGTGTATGTGTTCTAAGCTATTTATAGATTGCGGCTCTGATTCAGCTCTAGCATCTACCCCAGCTGCATCTAGACACTTGCCCACATAGCATGAACACATATGCCTTGTTTGATAAAAATAGGTTTTAATTATGTTTTTTTTGCTGCAGCTGCTTTTTGCTTTAAGTGTGGCGGGCTCTATAGAGGCCCAACAAAGGCCCTCTGCCATACCTTTAGCCCATTCTTTTTACTTTCTTTCAGATGAAGAAAAATGGTTTCTTGCCAATGAGCGCAAAAGTGTGGCCCAAATTGCCTTTATGGCATCAGATGAAAAGGGATTGAGAAAGCTTTTTCATACAATCAATAAACTTTCTCACAAGATGGAAGTGCTCTCTTTCCCATCTAAGCAGGAAGAAAAGCTCGCAAAAAATCAGAATCATATTGCTCTTGATCTTCAAGATGTTGATTCTAATAAAAATGACCTTTCGATGTATCGAGGGGTAAATGTAGTGACAAGCGACTCCTTAATTTTTATCATTGGCCCCGCCCCACTCACTGAAACAGTGACTGATTTTTGGAAGTTGATTTTAGAAAAAAAGATTCCTCTCATTGTCACACTTGTTATGCCTGATGAGGGGGCAGGAGAAAGTTGTTATCCTTATTGGACTGAGGCCTCTTTTTCTATGTTTCCGGAAGGCTGGAAAATTGAAAAACAACGAGAAGAGGTTATAACACAGCAAAAAGAGCAAAAAATTGTATCACGCACATTTTGTGCAACTTGTCCTAAAAGTGGTCAGAGCCATACTTTTTGTCAGCTCCATTTTGAGCGCTGGCCTGATAATAAAGCTCCAAATGTAAGGCTTTTCTGCCGGTTTTTAGATGTGGTTGCTTCTCTGCATTTAAGACCAGAAGATCCTATTTTTGTCCATTGTCGAGCCGGCATGGGAAGAAGTGGCACTTTTGCCCTTTCCTATATTTTGAAAATGAGGGCACTTCAGGAGCAGGAAAAAACAGGTATTGTTGATTTTTGTGAGCTGAATATCCCTGAGGAGCTTTTATGGCTCCGTTTGCAAAGAAAAGGCATTATAGGAACACTTACCCAATTTCAATGTGTCTATCAAACAGTTGGCTCATTCATGATGAGCGAGACTGCTAATTCTTCCATTCCTTTAGCTAATTGAATGAGAGGAGTGCAGGAAATTTTGAGTTTTTGAATGGTTTCAATGAATCGCTTTACATGTTCTTGCACTGCTTTGAGGGCAGATTGACTTCCAAACAAGAGAGCGAAATTAGCCTTTCTTTGAGCCTCTAAATCCTTTTTTCTATCATCAATATCGTCGAGAATTTGAAAAGCGGCACCAAAATGGAAAGCGGCCTTCCTGACTCCTTCTTCTTGAGAGGGATCACCACCTCCAAAAAGCCAGCCATAGAGAAATGCTAGTTCGAAAAGAGAGCAGGTTTTTTTTGTGATAATTTCTTCGATTCCTTTTATGGACAAATCAGCTGGGATAAGATCAAGATATTGGCCCTGAATCAGGTGAGCGATGCCATTGAGTTTTGCTGCATGAAGCGTTGCTTTTTTTGTAATCGCATCGGATGGGGAGGGGGTTTTCACGATTGTTTCAAACCCAGCAGAAAAAAGAGAAAAGCCCGCTAGGAGTGCTGTGGCCTCAGAAAATTGCTTATGAAGTGTTGGCTTCCCTCTCCTTAGATCATCATTATCCATACAAGGAAGATCATCTGCAATCAGAGAGGCAGTATGAAAAAATTCAACAGATATGGCTGCATAGGAAAGATCTTCTTTTGACCCAAGCGCTTCTCCAATGATGTAGACCAAGGCGGGCCGAAGCCTTTTGCCTCCAGTAGAAATGGCATATTCGACGGCATCACGAATTGTATTTTTTTTATCGAGCTCTTCGATCACCTTCGACAAAGCTCTCTCAACCTTTTCCTTATATGGTTTGAGCGTTGTTATGAGGAGTTGTTTGATTTCAGAATTCTGGGTCATTTATGTTCCTTTTTTTATACAGTAATTATCTGAGGAGAAGACGAGGGTTTTGCAATAGAATTTGGTCCAATATAGCCTGAGATCACCATACAGGGCCAAATGTAGACAGAGCGTCCAAGGATCGTTCCTGGATTTAAGACGCTGTTGCAACCGATCGAGCTCCCATCACCGATGATGGAGCCTAGTTTTCTTAGTTCTGTGTTGTAAATCTCTTTTCCTTTTTTGATGATGACGGCCTGCTCATCTAACCTTAAGTTGGCGCATTTAACGCCTGCACCAAGATTGACATTGTCGCCAATAATCGAATCTCCGAGATAGGCAAAATGGCCAGCGCGAGCGTTATTTAATATAATGGAGTTTTTAACTTCTGTCGTATGACCGATTACAGCGCCGTCTCCCACAATCACATTGCCGCGAATATAGGCACCATGGCGAATCTCACAACCTTTGCCGATGATGCAAGGACCTTTAATGTAGGCGCCTGGCTCGATGATAGTACCGTCGCCGATGACTATCTCATGGGGATTGATGAAATAAGCGCCAGGAAAGGAAGAAGGGGTGAAGTTTGAGTGAGCATGCTGTTTGAGATAAGGTTTGATATTTTCCAAAGCTTTCCAAACAGGCTCCTTTTCAGAGAAGAGCTCTCGGTGAGCAAATTTCTCTAGGCTAAAAAAATCGTTAAAATGAAATTTTTCCATGTCTTGCCTTTTGGTATGTGTTCTAGCTATTTAGAGCTCGCCTCTCCGATGGATAGGCGGCATTTGCTTCGGACCACTCCCTTGTAAATAGCCTTTGACTATTTACTGCAGGAGTGTTCCTTGCATCTGCCAAAGCTGCATCTAGAGCCACTTCGCTCACATAGCGTAAACACATACCTTTTTACTCCAAAAAGTATAGAGAAAGGCAACTTTCCCAACTATCCTATAATGGAATATTCTCTAAGCTATTTATAGCTTATGGCCACGATGGAGTCTCTTGCATCTAGAGCCACTTTGCTCACAAAGCGTGCACACATTCCTATAATGAATTTATATAGATATACTTCTTCGTCTTCTTTAGAAGGTGTGGAAGTGTCGATAACTTGCTTTTCTTCTCTAAAATTTCAAAATATTGACTGTTCATAACCTGTTTGTCTTGTGTATACTTGGTTCAAAAGTAGCCATGTTGGCCTTTTTGTTCATACATTTAAGGGTAGAATTTCGATAAAATGTCGATAACTTGCCAATATTTTCCATATTGCTCTGGCTGTCAAGAAGAAGCGACCAAAAATCCCCCTGTTTTTCAGGAAGCGGCCGGCTTTTTTAAAAAGGTTGGTATTTCCCTTTTTCTTGAAAAACAAGATTGGAGAGGATGGAGAGTTCGATCAAAGCTTGCGGTACGGAACCATTTGATTGGCCTTTTCAAAAAAGCAAGTCACGAAGTGATCGAAATACCAAACTGTCCACTGCACCACACCCGCCTCAATATCGCTCAGAATTTTTTTCGTACTCAATTTCTTGCAAGTGGCCTTTCTGGATATAATGAAGAGCGCCATGTAGGAGACCTTCGCTACCTTCAATTTGTTGTAGAGAGAGGAAGTGGCCAGGTTCAACTCACCCTTGTCCTGAATAAAAGCGAAGACTCCCTTGATGGCTGGAAAAAGTTTTGCCACACCCTGTTTTCAAGCCCACAACAGCCCTTCCATTCAATTTGGATCAATTTACAATCGCAAAAAGGAAACACTATTTTCGGGCAAAACTGGATTCACCTTTATGGCCCTAAATATATTTGGGAAAGGGTAGGAGAGAGGCAAATTCCCTTTTTACCTTCTCATTTTGGCCAGGCCAATCTTGATCTGTTTGAAGTGCTTTTAAAGGATTTAAAAACCCTCATCAAGCCTAAATCTCGTGTTTGTGAGCTGTATGCTGGCGTTGGAGTCATTAGCTTTAATATTGTTGATACAGCATCCCATTGTCTTGTCACAGAGCGAGAAAAAGAGGCACAAAATGGTTTCACAGAAGCCTATGAGAGGCTTCCCTATCCATTACAAAAGAAGATTGAATTTCGCGTGAGCGATGCCAAAGAGGCAGCAGCACTTTTAGATTTGTATGATACGATCATTGTCGATCCTCCTCGAAAAGGGCTTGAAGAGAAAGTCATTGATGAGATCTGTAAAAACAAATCGATTCACAACTTGATCTATGTTTCCTGCAATTTTTCTTCATTTGAAAAAAATACCGTTTCGCTTTTGCAGCAAGGCTGGAGGATTGATTTTGCAAAAAGTTATCTCTTCTTTCCTGGAAGTGATCAGATTGAAGTTTTAACAAGATTTGTCAGATAAAAAAATCTGGGTGAGAGG
>Ga0209777_10008898_pt1 | contig 10911 bp, 8 predicted proteins | sample FrelakmetHBP12HB_FD_187147 | JGI IMG/M metagenome (GOLD analysis project Ga0209777, IMG submission 187147) | Freshwater lake sediment microbial communities from the University of Notre Dame, USA, for methane emissions studies -HBP12 HB (SPAdes)... | ecosystem: Environmental > Aquatic >... | reverse complement strand
CTCCCAATGTAGAGGTGGATGCTTGTTTTTTCCATTTACCGCCCAGTTTCACAGCAGCACATGGTATTCCAACATTAACACCTTTAATGTTGCATAACTTTCAGAATTCGTCAATTAACGCTTTCAGCAAGAACTCTTTAAATCCTTATTTTTACTAAAATATGCGATCTCTTAAAAATATCTTTTTTTTACGAAAATATTTACTATCGAAATAATTTTTTCCTGCAACTAATAAATCTATTTCTGCTTCATTAAAAACTATGCGTCCCTATTCCCGGCTTGTAATTGAAGCTCTCCACGGCAAGCCGCGGAGAGTCTTCGATTCTTAATGAACAATACATCATTATATCATTCAGTATTCGCTTTCCTACTCTCAAGAAATAATGGATTCCCCGGTCAAGCCGGGGAATGACAAGTGGTATGGTTTTATATTTGTGGTCAGGTTTTCATTGACATCCAAGACCGCGTTTCTTATACTTACCCTCACAAAAACGTTCTTATCATAATTATTTATGAAAAGACCCTTACCATCTTAATGTCCATGCCGAGAAGAGGTTAACTATACTGGAAAGGGAAATTATTGCATGATTAGGAGGACACCGAATGAAATTTAAGTATTTTATACCATTTCTATTATTTATCATACCAACACCGATAATCACCTATTTTATGTGGGCCTCGCACGTATGGAAACCGTATCCAAAAGATGAGATGATCAGTATAATAGGACTGTGTGTTATGTGGTTCTTTGTAGGCCTCACGTATTATAACGGAATCCGAGCAGTATTGAAGGACACAATGCAGAATGATAAAGGCTAGAATTTAAAATTAAGGGAACGGTTCTATTTGCAGGACAAGAAACGGGGATGCATCCCCACTCATAATAATTGCCACTATGCGGCCCTATTCCTGATTTGTAATTGAAGCTCTCCACGGCAAGCCGCTGGTAATTAGGGACAGCGATGGGCAGATGGTCAATGTTGCAAATCACTACACTTATTCAGGAGGGGAAAAAATGATAGAAAAAACTTGGCATTGTCACTATGATTACAACGTACCAACAACTATCCGTTATCCACGTCTGACGGCTCATGAGTTGCTTGATCTTCCCGCCGGAGCTTATCCAGATAAAGCTGCCCTGATTTTTTTCGGCAGCGAGATGACTTTTTACGAGCTACGGCAGGAATCCAGACGTTTTGCCAATGCTCTCACCGGACTCGGAATCCGGAAGGGAGACCGGGTGGGAGTACACCTGCCCAATTGCCCTCAATATATGATTGCTTATTACGCAATCCTGTCTATCGGGGGAATTGTCGTCAACCTCAATCCTTTATACACTCCCGACGAGCTGAAGCTGATGGCCAATACTTCAGGTCTGACGTCTCTTGTCACCTTTGACATGGCTCTTCCGGCCATTCGCACACTGTGTAAAGAAGTCAATATTCCCATGGTGATCACCACCGGAATCACGGACTATATCAAAGGATTTCCCGTAAGCACTTCCAAAAGCCTTGATCTTGAAATGGGTTGGCATCACTTTTCGGAACTCATCGCCAAATACCCGAATCCCAAACGTTCGAAAGTCCCGGTTAATCCGGAAGACCCCGCCATGATTCAATTTACCGGCGGCACAACCGGAATACCCAAAGGCGCCGTTCTGACCCACGCCAACATTGTGGCGGGTACAATCCAGAGCTCACTGTGGGGAAACCCCACAATCTCTCTCGTGCCCCATGAAAAACGCAATGTCATGGCTATATTGCCTTACTTCCATGTTTACGGCAATATTGTCGTGATGAACTGGGCTATGTTCAATTGCGCAACTCAAATCCAGGTTCCCCGCTTCAATATAGATGAGATGATGGATCTCCTTGCCAAATTCGAGCAGATTACCTTTTTCCCGACAGTTCCCACACTTATTACCGCTTTGATCAACCATCCCAAATCAGCAGAACTGAACTTAGACAAAAAATTTGGCCTTTTGAACTCGGGCGGGGGCCCGATGCCCGTGGAACTTATCGAACAGGTCAAAGACATGGGAATTTATTTTAGCGAAGGCTATGGTCTTTCCGAATCCACTTCGCTGGGTATCTGCAACCCTGTTCTGGGGCTAAAGAAAGTGGGCAGTATCGGTATTCCCTTCCCGGATAATGATGTGCGGCTGGTGGATATCGAAAACGGGGAAACAGATGTCCCCGACGGTCAGCCGGGTGAAATCATCATGAAGGGACCGTTGATCATGCAGGGTTACTGGAACAATCCCGGCGAGACGGCAGGACAACTCAAAGACGGCTGGCTCTACACAGGAGACATTGCCACGAGGGACGAAGACGGCTATATCTTCATCGTCGACCGCAAGAAGGACATGATTATTGCCGGCGGCTTCAACATCTATCCGCGCGATATTGATGAAGTCCTCTTCCAGTATCCCAAGGTTGCCGAAGCCGTGGCCATAGGTGTCAAAGACAAATACCGGGGTGAAACGGTCAAGGCATTTGTCGTTTTGAAACCCGGAGAAAAATGCACGGAAGAAGAAATTATCAATTTCTGCAAAAAAAAACTGGCGCCCTACAAGGTGCCGAAACTGGTTGAATTTCGCGATTCGATTCCCAAGTCCGCAATTGGTAAAATCCTGCGCAAGATTTTACGGGAAGAAGAGGACGCAAAAGCGAAACAAAATCAGTAATGCAGCGGAAAAAAACGTGGAAAAGCAGGACGCTGTTAACTTATTAACTTGCGCTATCGAGCGAACTGGGGAACATTTTTACTTTTGACAATTACCACTATGTGGCCCTATTCCCGGTTTGGAAGAAACACTGGATATACCCTGAAGGACACTTTGCCGGCCTAAGTAACCTAAATATCCTGAATAACCTAAAGGTCACCAGGGTCACGCGAGGTTATCTGCGACCGGTATGACAAAGAGGTGGTTATCAATCCACCAAAACAAGCTTTGAGGTTCATACCCTACGCTGAGCGGGATAATTCGACTAACAAATTTCGTATAATTAGCGAGTCTCAAATCCCCATTCGCTTTGCTCAGGGAATAATCCCGTCAAGCTGTGCTTGCGGGATCAATTCAGCTTACAGACATTACTGCATTGCGCTTGAAATGTCTGAGTTTCATTGATTCCGCTAACGTTTCGGATATCCCTATCCACCAAGGCGGAAGGGACAATTCTGCCAGCAAGTTTCAGTGCGCTATGCTTGTCCCACGTCGCTTCGCTCCTGGGATAATTCCACTAACGCTTCAAACTTCACTTCGTTCGTTTTCAGCGAGTGTCATTAATTTTTCCTTGACTTCTAAACTTATTAAGACAATTATCAAACACATTTGAATAAGCCATTGTCAATCGATGAACACCAATTTAAACCTTCTTTAGAATGGTGACGACATGAAGAAATTATTGAAACCCTGCTTCAGAAACCAGAGCGGGGTTTTGTGTTTTTAATCGGGTCATTCTTGCCGGATATCCTATGCACAGCGGTTGTCAGGGAAAGCTGAGTAAACGGACATCGAAGAGGAGATGCTTATGAAATTAAGACTGTTGCTTTTCATTTTGTATCAAAAGCTGAAAAAGGCCGCGGTGAAAAACGCGGCATATCAAAGTTTTCTCGGCGGCATGCAGGTGAAAATCATGATTAAAACAGCCGATGGGAAACATGGCAGGTTGTTTATCTTTGACAGGGGTAAATTGTCAACCCTTACCGGCGGCATGCATCCTTATGACGCGGCGCTTGTCTGGTCTGATTCCGATACCGCTTTCAAGGTGATGTCATCGGGCAGTGATGAACAAACTTTTATGGCGGCGGCAAAAGGTAATTTGAAAATAGATGGCATGGCGGCTTATGTCCAATGGTTTAATGACGGGGTGAAACTGGTAATAAAGTGAAAAAGGAAGAGCTTTTTACAATGCCGTTACTATAATTCGAATTTGGAATTTTCTGCATTTAATACAATGGGTGAAAAAGGAGAAAGAATATGGGAACTATTAATGGCGGTCATCTTGTCGGTAAATATTTAAAAGAGGTGGAAAAGGTTGAAATTGTGTTCGGCATTTCCGGCGGACATCTGGAGTCGATTCTTGATAGTTTTACTGAGTACAATATTCGCACCATTGACGTTCGGCACGAGCAGGCCGCGGCGATGATGGCGCATGCCTGGTATGTGTATACGGGAAAGCCCGGCGTATGCTTCCTGACTGCAGGGCCGGGGTTTACCAACGGTATTACGGGAATTGCAAACGCCTACCTTGATAACGCGCCGCTGGTTGTGCTTTGCGGCAAACACCCGCTGAGAGATGATCTAAAGGGAGCGCTTCAGGAAATGAATCAGATGGACGTGGTCAAGCCCATTACCAAATGGGCCGCTACCTGTTACGAGACTAAGCGAATACCGGAATATCTGGCGATCGCCTTCCGGCAGGCTACAGCGGGGAGGCCAGGCCCTGTTCTCCTTGAGCTGCCACCCGATATCCTCAACATAAAAATTGATGAATCCCTGGCTCCGATGCCAAGCCGGCCCACGCGGAAATACACGGTTCACCCCGACGATGCCGATCTGAAAGCAGCGGCGGATATCATCAACAACGCCAAGAAACCGTTGTTTATCGGCGGAACCGGCGTAGGGTTCAGCTCCTGCACCGATTGCCTCGGACAATTCATTGATAAAACGGGGATACCTTTCATTCTTCTCAATCACGGCAGGGGAACGCTTCCCGACAACCATCCTCTTTCCATCTGGGATTGCGGCAACGTCGGTATCATGGTGACCGCTGCCCAGGCGGATGTGATTGTCGTTGCAGGGCTTCGCCTCAACTGGTTGCTCCAGTCGGGCAACATCATTCCACCCGCAACCAAAATCGTGCGGATTGATATCGACCCGCATGAAATCGACCGGAACAGGCAGGCCGATGTCGGACTTGTCGGCGATTGCGGTTCTGTGCTGGGTCAGCTTAATCCGCTGCTTAGCAAAAAAGAGCACGGCGAATGGGTGAAAACGCTAAAAGCGGCAAGCCTATCCATGATTGATGGTGAACTTAAAATCCGTCAGACGGCATCCGACCCCATTCACCCGATCCGCCTGGCTGAACAAATTAGGAAATATGTCGGCGATGACGCGTTTTATGTTGTTGACGGCGGCGACACTTCTTATTTCGGACTTGTCGGGTTCATGTCCAAACATAAGGCCGGCGTTATTGGTTCATCTTCGGGCCTTCTCGGTTGCCTCGGCACCGGCATTCCCTTCGCCATGGCAGCCAAGCTGGCGCGACCGGATATGAAGGTATTGCTGCTCAACGGCGACGGATCTTTTGGCTTTAACGCCATGGAGTTTGACACGATGGTGCGACACAATATTCCGGTTGTGTGTGTGGTGAATAACGACTGCGCCTGGGGCATGATCAAACACTCCCAGGAGATGTCCATCGGCGCCGATAGGCTCCAGTGCGCGGAATTGGGCACAAGACACTATGAAAAGATGGTCGAAGGTCTGGGCGGACATGGCGAATTTGTCACCAAAGATGAGGATATCATCCCCGCGCTCAAGCGCGCCTTTGAGTCCGGAAAACCGGCCTGCGTGAATGTGATGACCGATCCGACCGTCACCAGTCCTGCAACGGTATTATTCTACCAAGCGTTGAAGATGGAATAACACCGGTTCTAAATTAAAGCGCTATCTTTGTTGGCAGCGAAGCCCGGCGTATGCCTGGGTCGTCGGCGGCTTCCTAAATGTTAAAAAAAATCCTCCCTAACCCTCCTTTATAACCTAAAGGTCACAAGTGAAAGGAGGGGCTAAGGGAAAAATTCCTTTTAGAAAATTCCCCCTTTTGTAAAGGGGAGACAGGGGGATTTGGCAGATTTACCCGCCTCATCGCCGCGATATCATCTTTGATTTAGAAATTTTATAAGGTAAATACTATAGGAGATATTCTAGGAGCGGTTCAATGAAAGCACTTCAATTTAATGTTAATGTGCCAAAATTTTTAATTATTCAGGCGCTGCGGCCCATCAGCGGAAGCTTCTGTTACCGGGGCCCCTTCTCCACGGTGAAACTTGTCGATATACCGGAACCCACGCTTCCCTCGCCGGAGTGGGTAAAGATAAAAACAAAACTCTGCGGGGTATGCGGCAGCGACATAAATCTCCTTTTTCTGAAGGATTCGCCGACTGCATCACCTTTCACGTCTTTTCCCTGCGTTCCGGGACACGAGTTCTGCGGCGAGATCGTTGAGATCGGCAAGGAAGTTGATAATTGCAAAAAAGGCGATCTGGTTGCCGTTGTTCCAGCCCTTAACTGTCATACACGCGCCATCTCGCCGATATGCCGAAGCTGTGCCGCGGGAATAACGGCCAATTGCGATAATTTCGCCGAAGGCGCTTTTTCGCCGGGGATGTTCATCGGCATCTGCAAAGACATCAACGGCGGATTTGCCGAGTATGTCGTTGCACATAAAAGCCAGGTCTACGTTGTACCAGCCGGCGTATCACCGGAATCGGCAGCCCTGGTGGAACCGCTGTCTGTTGGTTTGCAGGCTGTGCTGGACAACCGGCCGGATGACACAGACAAGGTACTGGTTATCGGCGGCGGTGTCATCGGCGCCATGTTGGTCAAGTGCATGCGCGCGCTGGACAGCGGCTGTGATATCACGGTTGTCGAACCATCTACTTTCGCGGCTGAGCATGTGAAAAAATGCGGCGCCAACCGGACCATCAAAGGCGGAATCATCGACGCCGCCGTGGAGATTGCCGGCGGACGTGCCTATCAACCCCTGTTGGGCCAGCGCGTAGTGATGGGCGGCTTCGACAAGGTCTATGATACAGTGGGGCACGCCGACACTTTGAATATGGCGCTGCGCGTCACGGCTACAAACGGTACGCTTTCCGTTATCGGCATCGGCAAGGAGGTAAAACTGGATCTCACGACTTTGTGGCTCAAGTTGCAGACCGTCAAAGGTTGCTACGGCTACCGTTACAACAATATCGCTGGAGTCAAAAAGCATACATTTGAAATGGCCATTGATTTGATTTCATCGAAAAAAATACAGGTGGATAACATGCTCACCCATAAGTTCCCGCTGGAAAAATACCGGGAATTGATCGAGGTCAATGTAAAGAAAGACATCAACCGGGCAATGAAAACCGCTGTCAGCTTTAATCAGGAAAGGAGGCTTCTATGAAACAACCAGACATTCGCGAACTCATCCGCATAAAACTTCCCAACGTAAACCAGATCGGCATCCTTGTGAAGGACATACCGGAAGCGGTGGCCTATTATACAAAACTCCTTAACATCGGGAATTGGTACCGCTCGAACACTGTAAAACATGAAACCATCTATCGGGGAAAACCCATCAACGTCGAGGCGGATATCGTGATTGCCTTTCAGGGCGGTGTGGAGATCGAGCTTATTCAGGTAAAAAGCAAAGAGGAAAACATTTATTCGGATATGCTCGCGAAAAGTGGCGGCGGCATCCATCATCTCGGGTTTACTGTAATGGGTTACGACGACAAGCTCAAAAAGATGAAAGCAAACGGCATTGAAGTACTCCAGTCCGGCGTCATCACCACAAAAGGCTCCGCTGTAACCCGGTATGCTTATCTCGATACCATCAAGCAGTGTGGAATTATATCAGAATTCATCGCTACAACACTTATAGGACTCCCGATGCCGCATTGCAAGCTTATCATGGATGTAGGCTGTATCACCGGCGATGTGGAACGTGTTAAAGTATAAGTTCGGTCAAACTCAAAAACATTATCAGTCGGCACGGATATCGTTCCTTGTGTGACCCCGCGTGACCTTCAGGTTATTTAGGTTATGCGCTCCGTTTTCGCAATTTGAGTTTCACAATAAACATGATTTACGCCATATGATAAATATCAAAAATACACCCCACTTGGTATCACACTTTTCGTCCGCCCTTTAAAATGCCTCCATAAAATGACCAACTGGTAATTGGTTTTACCAGTAAATTATTTTTTTACGTTTTTTTGAAGCGGTGTCAAGAAAAATAAAAAATTCATAAGCCACAGGATACTTCTTGACATAAATAAGAGAAATACTTTACACTTCTACTAAATATTTTACTTCCTGTCAAAATTATTAGAACCACCTAATGCTAGCAAGCATGTAAAAGATATAGTATTAGAAATAATTAAGGTTGCCAGCAATGAAGGGGATGAAATTTTTTGTAATTTTGATGGCTCTTGGCGTGCCATTTCTCTCTCATGCGAATAAAAATAATTGTTCTCCTATAGTTTAATATTAATATCATCATAGAGATTTAGCGATAAGTTTTAATGAGAATTGCTGTTGTGTACAACAATATATTTAAATGTTGCATTTTCATCACATTGCCATACTGGTTATTGTAATAAAATTGGGAACAGCGAATAAATTTGTGGATGCTTTCACCAAAGGATAATGATGAAGGGTAGTATATTTATTGCTTTATGGTCAGTGGTGTTTTTTACGTGTACGCTATCTGCGGCCGTAACCATTATGGCACAGGAACCAATTAAGGAGACGCAGCTTAATCTAAGGGGAATTAACGTAGCCGACGCAAATGGTGCTCTTGATGATAACTCACCTCGAAGTCCTCAGCATGCGGAGGTGAAGCTGACGAGTTCCACCCAATATCTTTGGTATCAGGATTTGTTGGCGGTTGATAGGGAGAAGAGCATCCAGGATTTTGCCCAGTATTTGCGGGTAAATGTCACCAATTTGGACAAGGAAGGGAAGATCAACTTTTACGCATATGGAAGGGCTATCAAAGAACTCTGGACGGATCATGATGAAGATTTCCAGGGAAGGTTGTATTATTTTTACCTGGATTACCGGGATGCCTTCAATGAACATCTCGATTTGAGAGCCGGCAGAACCTTTGTAAATGAAGCGGCGGCTTCCGGAACCATAGATGGTATTCACATGGATCTGAAAAATCTTGGTCCGATGGGGATCACTTTTTTCGGCGGGAGAAATGTGATATTTGCAGATAAGACAGAGACGGGCACTCGAGGGGATGGCCTCATCGGGATGAGCGTTTATCTGGATACAATAAAAAATACGCATGTTGAAGTGAGTTATGGTAGAAAATACGTTGAAGCCGATGGCGACAGCCTGGTAGCGCGCGAAAACGTCGGTCTGGATTTTTCCACCACCCCTATCAGCGGTATGGTCAATTTTTACGGGCGGTTGAAATATGACACTATTTCGGAATCGTTCAATGAGATGCTTTTTGGCGCAAAAGTTACCCCCCTCCAAGATTTAACCCTTCGCGGCGAGTATTATGAAAGTTATCCTACGTTTGACACTTCCTCCATTTACAGTGTTTTTGCCGTCGACCAGTACAAGGAACAGAGCATTTCCGCCGAGTATCAGTTTAGCAGCAACTACCGGGTCAGCGTTAAATACGCCCGGGAAGATTTTAGTGGTAACATCGGTAACAGCGATAGTGCGATTGCCAATGTCTATGATGTTGGTTTTCTTGCCCGTCCGATCAAAAATCTAACCATTAATGCGACCTATGAAATAAGGAGCGGTTATACCGACGGTCTCAGCGGCATCAGACTTTATGGCGAGTATAAGATCTCCAAGATGGCTCTTATGGCCGGAATCGATTATGATGATTTCAGAAGGTATGACTCCCGCAATGGAAATGCGGAAAAATACTGGGCAGGTGTCAATTACGAATTCAGCAAGATCATAACTGCCAGCGTGAAGGTTGAGGACGATATCAATTTCAACTATAACAACAGTTATAAAGGCTTTGTGGCCATTAATATCAACTATTGAACTTATGAGGGGTGACCATGATAAATAATAAGGCATTGAAAATTATACTGTTGTCCACGGCCTTACTTCTCTTGGTCGTCTGTCTCTCCTTTGCCAGAACCGACCACAGAGAATTCAAGGACGTCGCACTTAGTGACTGCTCGGTTTGTCACAGCAGCGTTGGCGTGATAGCCAATCACGGTGATTTCTTTGTGAAAGAACATCGGTTGCTGGCCCAAAAGGCGGGGAACAATTGTGCGGATTGCCATCAACAATCCTTCTGTTTAGATTGCCACAAAGGCGGAGGCATTGAACCTGATTTGAAGAAGAGTCTCTCGACCAAGGGGGAGTATATGCCAAAGACGCATCGCTCCGATTTTATCTCCATCCATTCTATAAAGGCGACAGATAATCCTCAGAACTGCTATCGTTGCCACGAGTCGAGTTTCTGTCAAGACTGTCACACCAAGATACGGAATAAGGGCAGCATGAAAATAAAATCACACCGGCCGGCTGGCACCTCGCAAATATATAACTGGAATTCTGATCACGCGTCCGAAGCGCGAAGGAACTTGCAATCCTGCGAATCGTGTCATCCGGATGCGGATGTCTGTATCCAGTGCCACAGCAGTGGGAAGGTTAATCCCCATCCCCGAAACTGGAAATCCATCATGAACAGGTTTAAAGATGAAAGTAAAGGAAGAACCTGTAAAAAATGTCATATAACGTATTAATTTAATACTTGCGAGGAGAATCGGCAATGAACAAAAAAAGATGTCTTAGTTTCGCTTCTATTATGGCGTTGGGCTTGTTGTTACTGCTTATAAGCGGCTGCGGCTCATCGAACAGGGATGGTGACGCAACCACGGTATCCTACGTGAGTAATACAGCATGTGTCACGTGCCACAGTGCATCGATTGAACCGCTCTCGGGAGATTCAATCGTCGCGAACTATACGACGTCGGTCCACAATCTCCATTCAATAGGTTGTCAGGATTGCCACGGACCCGGCGGGTCGCACAACGGCGTTGGTCCGATTCCCTACCCCAGACCGAACTACGTGCAGTGCGCCGATTGCCACAACAACGGTGTAGCGATTTCCGCAGCGGGGGTCACATCGAACATCTCCACAGTGT
>Ga0209777_10008896_pt1 | contig 10911 bp, 10 predicted proteins | sample FrelakmetHBP12HB_FD_187147 | JGI IMG/M metagenome (GOLD analysis project Ga0209777, IMG submission 187147) | Freshwater lake sediment microbial communities from the University of Notre Dame, USA, for methane emissions studies -HBP12 HB (SPAdes)... | ecosystem: Environmental > Aquatic >... | reverse complement strand
CCCCCGCCTCGCCCGGCGCACTGAGCCCGACGCGGGAGCGTCGGGTGGCGCCCGCACTGCGCGGCACTCTTGCGTCGGCCGCCGTGTGGCACCGCCACAGCCTGCCCGCCGCGGCGGGCTGTTGCGTGACCGTGCTTCTGCGATACGGGGAGTCGCCGGTGGCCGAGGGTTCACGCCTGCTATCCGGCCGCCGGAAATAACATAGGTAGCGTCGCCCTCCCGTCCCCGCAGTCACGACCCGCTAAGGAACTGCCGCATCGGCTGCACGCGATTGTTCGGTGATTTCATTTCAAGACACTCTCAATCAAGCCGGCTTTCCTTTGGTTCAATTCACGGACGCTGTCCTTCGATACGCGGGACAATCCGAGTTTCTTCGTCTCTTTCTTAAACCGCTCCCAAGACATACTCCGGCAATCTTCGGGTTCAGACACGTAAAATCGTGTCCAATGAGCCACGTCTAGACGGAGAATGATAGGACAAGGCGCAAAGACAGTTGTGCGCTTGCCGGACAGGGATTTCAAGATTTGAACCACGCGGTCACCCGGTCGGGCGACAAATCGGAATCGGCCTTTGCCTGTCCATCGAATCCATGAGATCGTCTTGTCCTTGTCGGCGACAAGAGTTTTGGCCTTCTTTTCCGCCATATCCGCAAGCAGTTGCTCCTTCGGAAAACTGTCGTCGGCAAGTTGACGGACACCCATGAGCCATAACCTGTTTCCGAAGCGCGTTGCCTTGCCCCTTCGCTTTGGTCCACGGCGTCGAGCGGGGCGGACTCTGATCTTGAGAATCCTTCGGAGAAAATCGTTGTCGATTTCCTCCGACGACTCCCGTAAGGCGTGGAAGAACGCGGTTGCTTGGGCAACGACCTGCGTCCGGTCGGTCAGCAGTGCCAACTCTGTCAGATCTTCAGCAGAAGAAGCCGATAGGTTGCAGGAACCAATGAGGGCGCATGAACCGAGAACGGCAACTTTAGCGTGGAGATCGGGCCGAGATCTAACCTCCACCCCTTTTCGGGCCAGTTTCTGAAGCAAGCGCGCCGAGGTCTCCCCAGCCCCGATTGCCCGGTCAGAGGCGTCGCAGATGAGCACGTCATTGCGTTTGAATGCTAGATGTTTGTCTGTGGACACGTAGGCGACAGCAACTAGTCGGTGTTTCGCCGCTTTTGCTTGTGGCGCAATTTGTTTCCAGATATTTCCGGTCAGGATCGTGTCCACTTCTTCTCTTTCACCGAACAATGATCAGACGGACCCGCATAAGATGCGGAACCCCGGTTTCCTGCCCGTACAACACGACGCTGGTACAATAGCTGCGTCCCTGACTCCATAAGACTTACCCGCTTAAATCCGCTCCTGCATGTTACCCGCAAGCATACCCCACGCCTTTGCCCTTTGCCAATGCATTTCGTTGCCAGGTTGTGGCCGCCGGCCGAGACGGAAAGGCATCCTCCGGCATGCCGGGGGTTGTTATGACCGGCGAGTTGGCGCGTGTGTTGTCAGCCCGCCTCGGCGGGCTTCCCCCGCCGCAGGCGGGCTTAGCCTCGGCGTTTACGCCGAGGGCAGCGGCGGGCGAAAGACTACTCTTCCTCTATCCTCTTCTCCCAGCCCGCTTGAGCGGGCTTTCACTCTTCGTCGGCCTGCGACCCCGCTCCAGCCAGGGGTCTGAACGCGGACACCGCCAGCGGCCGAAAGTTCAATCGCCCGCTAAAGCGGGCTCGAAGAAGAATAGAGCAAGGGGGGCGTCCGCGCCATCACCTCGGCGTAAACGCCGAGGCTAAGCCCCGCTGTGCGGGGGGAAGGCCCGTGAAACGGGCCTCAACGGCACCTCCGCTGAGCCCCGTGCCACTTGCCTACGGCACTACCGCAGGCACGGCAGGCAGGCCAGGCGCGACTGCGACGACAGCGACTGCGAAGTCTGTTGGCAAACGGCGCAGGAGAAGGATAAACTACTCCGCGGGCGAAAGGCCCGGCGCCTGGCCCGTCAGGTGCGCGCTGAAGCAAGGTGAGGAACTTATGAAACACCCGTGGCTCATTCGTGCGATGGTTGCGGCTGTTGCCTTCCTGTGCATGGCCGGTGTGTCGCCTGCTCAATCCGCGACGTCGGAACGAAAGCCCGTGGACGTGTATCTCATCGGCGGCCAGTCCAACGCGACCGGGCAGGGGTACATGGCCAACCTGCCGCAGGGCGTTGTGCCGGACCAGCGGGTGATGCTGTTCCACTCGAGCGGGAACCTGAAGAGCGGGGCGGAACCGAACACGTGGATTCCGCTGCGGCAGGCATCGGAGTCGCCCGACCGGTTCGGGCCGGAACTTGGCTTCGGCAACCGCTTGCAGGAACTGCGGCCCGACCGCAAGATCGCGATCATCAAGCACGCTTGGAGCGGCACGAACCTTTACCGCGACTGGGCGCCCGGCAAAACGGCCGCCGACCGCGACAACTGGGGCAGGCAGTTCAAGATGTTTGTAGAGACGGTCGAGGCGGGCCTCAAGGGCCTGCGCGAGCAAGGCTACGAGCCGACGATCCGCGGCATGCTCTGGCAGCAGGGCGAGAGCGATGTCTCCGGCAAGCCGGCCCAAGGCGAGAGCGTCTTCACCGGCAAGCCGGCCGAGGACTACGGCAAGAACCTCGCCCACTTCATCGGCCGCGTGCGTGAGCAGTTCCAGTGCCCGAACATGCTCTTTGTGTACGGCTACGTCCTTCCGCCGCCATGCAAGGGCGAGGGGCGAGATCTGGTGCGCAAGGGTGAGAAGGACGTCGACCAGGATTCCGGCAGCCCGCCGGCGGTCAAGGGCGCGTTTGTCGTGGAGACCGACGACCTCAGCCACCGCGCGGCCGATGCCAACACGAAGTACCCCGGCGACCACGTCCACTTCGGCACCGCCGGGACGCTGGAACTCGGCCGCCGCATGGCGGAGAAGATCAGCGCGAAGCTTGCCGCATCGCAATGAGGTGCGGAATCACGGCGCCCGCGCCAGCGGCCGTCGTGCAAGTCATGCCAAAGGGGGCTTGCAGAAAAACCTGCAATTTAGTATAGGGGTGCCTCGTTCTACTTGAACAAGGAGAGGCGCAGCTGCGAGAGGGGGCCTCCCGGGCAGTTGTTACAGTCCCTATGGAAACCGGTGGTCGGCAGTGGTGCCGGCCCATGAACGAGACGCCGAAGGTCCGCGGGGTGCGGCACGCAGGCGGCTCACAAGAAAAGGAGTTACTTAGATGAAACTCGGTTACATGATGCTGTTGGTGGCTGTTGGGACGATGTTGGTGGTAGCGCCGTCCGCCATGGCGGCCGATAAGGCCCACGGCGACAAGAACGTGGTCTACGGCGTAGTGAAGGAAGTCGGGAAGGATTCGATCACGGTCACCGTCAAGGCTAAGAAGGATGCGCCGGCCGCGGAGCCTAAGACAATCAAGATCACTGACGCGACGAAGGTCGTCGTCGGCGACAAGGACGGCACGATTGCGGATGTGAAGGCCGACGCCCACGTTGCCGTGACACTGGACAAGGACGGCGCGGCGGCCAAGATTGCGGTCATGCCGCCCCACGAGAAGAAGACCAAGTAAGCACCATTAGCCTTATCGCCGTTACAGTCAAATAACGATTCGGGAGACAGTGTGCCTGACGGACGCGCCGCCGTAAGGCGGCCCGCGACCGGAAAGGCGCGCTGTCTCCCGCCGTTTTTCCCTGCGGGGGCGGGTGCGGCAGCCAAGGCGCCCTGAACCACGAACGCCCACGCCGGAAGCGCCAGAAACCTGACGGAGCGGCGGTGCGGACTCTGCAACCACGTCATCTTGTTGTCTTCGGATCAACGACCAGCACAGCGGCGCCTTCGATGCGGCCGGCCCGCAGATCCGCCAGCGCCTCGTTAGCCTTTTCGAGCGGATAGGGGTATACGACAGTGCGGATCGGCACTTTCGGCGCCAGCGACAAAAACTCCTCGCCGTCTTCGCGCGTCAGGTTCGCGACGGACCGCACGACCCGCTCGCCCCACAGGATGGAGTACGGGAACGACGGGATGTCGCTCATGTGGATGCCGGCGCAGACCACCGTGCCGCCCTTCGCCAGTGCCCGCAGGGCCGCCGGCACGAGCTCGCCGGCCGGGGCGAAGATGATCGCGGCCTCCAGCGGCTCGGGCGGAAGCTCGTCCGATCCGCCGGCCCAGTCGGCCCCCAGGCCGCGCGCGAACTTCTGCGTCGCAGCATCGCCCGGCCGCGTGAACGCGAAAACCCTGCGGCCCTGGTGCTTGGCGACCTGCACCAGGATGTGCGCGGCCGCCCCGAACCCGTAGAAGCCCACCAGCCGCGCGTCGCCTGTCATCCGCAGAGACCGGTAACCGATGAGGCCCGCGCAGAGCAGGGGGGCCGCCTGGAGGTCGGGGTACCCTTCGGGAATCGGGAAGCAGAACCGCTCCTGGGCGACGCAGAAGTCCGCGTAGCCGCCGTCCATCTGGTAGCCCGTGTAGCGGGCGTGATCGCAGAGGTTCTCGCGTCCCGCGCGGCAGTAGTCGCACCGCCCGCACGAGCCGGCCAGCCAGGGAACGCCGATCCGCCGGCCGACGGCGTAGCGCGTCGCGCCCGGCCCGGCGGCGGCCACGACGCCCACGATCTGGTGGCCGGGGATGAGCGGCAACTTCGGCTCAGCCAGTTCCCCATCCACCACGTGCAGGTCCGTGCGGCAGATGCCGCAGGCGCGCACGCGAAGCAGGACCTGGCCGGGGCCCGCCGCGGGCTCAGGCACGCTTGCCAGGCGAAGCGGCTTACGGACGGCATCGAGAATCATGGCCCGCATGGCTGAATCCTTGCTCGGTGGCATCTTGGGCGATTGCGAGGGGCATTATACCATGTCCGGTAGACCGGGCCCCAGAGAGACCGCAGGGGCAAGGCATGCGTCGTGTAGTTGAGGCCGCACCGCCAGCCAACTGAAATCTGCTTGACGCCGGCTTGCGAATGAGCATAATTGTACAAGAGAGGCAAAACGTGCAAAGAAGGGGACGGAACCCATGACGGAGATTGCCATAGCGGATGCCCGCAAGAATTTCTCGGATGCCGTGAACCGTGTCGCCTACGGCAAGGAGCGGCTGGTCCTGAAGCGCCGGGGCAAGGGCGTTGCCGCCCTGGTGCCGATGGAAGACCTGGAGGCTATCGAGGCGATGGAGGACAAGATCGATCTCGCCCTGGCCCGAAAGGCGTTGAAGGAAAAGGGCAAGCCGATTCCGTGGGAGAAGGCCAAGAAGCAACTGGGACTGTAAGGCAACATGACCTACACCGTGCAGATCATGGCTTCGGCCCTGAAGGCGCTCGGCAGGTTACCACGCGCCGATCAGGAGAGAATCAGGGATCGAATTGACGCCTTGGCTTTTGCGCAACGTCCGGCGGGAGTAGCCAAGATGTCTGGCACGGAAGCCTTATACCGGATCCGAGTGGGCGATTATCGGGTGGTCTACCAAGTCCGAGATGAAGCCCTGCTGGTCCTCGTCATTCGAGTCGGACACCGGAAGGACGTTTACCGGCAACGTTGATCTGCAGGCGGGGCCAATGGTGTCGCTTAAGACGGCTTTCACCGACAAGGAGGAACTCGTGTTCCGACACACGTGGCACGTGCTGGTTGGCGCCTTTGCGATGGCTGCCCTGGCGGGCTTCTCGCCCGGCGCGCGGGCGGCCGACATCCTCGTCGAAGCCGAATCGTTCGCCGACCTCGGCGGATGGGTTGTCGATCAGCAGTTCATGGACCTCATGGGGTCGCCCTACCTGCTGGCCCACGGCATGGGCACGCCCGTCGCCCCGGCCCGCACCGAAGTCGAATTTTCCGAGGCCGGCGCGTACCACCTCTGGGTCCGCACGAAAGACTGGGTGCCCTCGCACCATCCGGGCACGTTCAAGGTAGTCATCGACGGAGTGCCTGCCGGCGTCTTCGGCAACCAGGGCCGGGGCTGGATGTGGCAGGACGGCGGCACGATCCAAATCAAGGGCAAGAAGGCCACCGTGGAACTCGTGGACCTGACGGGTTTCGAGGGCCGTTGCGACGCCCTCTACTTTACCACCGACGCCACCCACCTGCCGCCCAAGGAACCGGGCGACGCGATGGACGCGTGGCGCCGCAAGCTCCTGGGCCTGCCCGAGACGCCCCCCGCGGCCGGCGAGTTCGACGTGGTCGTCGTCGGCGGAGGCGTCCCGGGCACGGCGGCTGCCGTCACGGCCGCGCGGCTGGGATGCACGGTGGCGCTTATCCAGGACCGGCCGGTTCTGGGCGGCAACGCGAGTTCGGAGATCCGCGTCCACACCGGCGGCCAGTCGGGCAAGCTCATCGTCGGCGAGATAAACGCGAACTACAACGGCGCCGCCGCGGCCGAGTCGCATCCCACGGTCAAGTTCGATGATCGGCGTGAGAAGGTCGTCGCCGCCGAGACCGGCATCACGGAGTTCCTGGGCTGGCACGCCTTCCGCGTCCAGACCCAAGGCAAACGCATCGCGGGTGTCGACGCCAAGAACACGCGCACCGGCGAGGAGAAGCGGTTCACGGCCCGCATCTTTGTCGATTGCACGGGCGACGGCTCCGTGGCCGCATGGGCGGGGGCCGAGTTCCGCATGGGCCGCGAGGCTCAAGGCGAGCACAACGAGTCCCTTGCCCCCGAGAAGGCCGACAAGATGACCCTCGGCACGAGCATCACGTGGGGGACCCGTGACACGGACCACGACACCATGTTCCCGGCCGTGCCGTGGGCCAAGGAGGTCTCGAAAGACCTCGCGGCCGCCTCCGGCGACTGGACGTGGGAGTACGGCCACAACCTTGACACGATCAAGGACGCCGAGGAAATCCGCGACTACCTGCTGCGGGCCATCTTCGGCTCGTGGTCAACGATGAAGAACGAGAAGGAGACGGCCAAGTACTCCCGGTCGGAACTCTCGTGGGTCGGCTACGTGGCCGGCAAGCGCGAGTCGCGGCGGGTCATCGGCGATTACATCCTCACGCAGAACGACATCCTGGAGCTCAAACAGTTCCCCGACGCGGTGGCCACCGGCTCCTGGTCGATCGACCTGCATTACCCGAAGGGCTACGACTTCCGCACCTACGCGCAGTTCACGAAGACCAAGCCGTACCCGATTCCGTACCGGTGTCTGTACTCCAAGGACATCGAGAACCTGATGCTGGCCGGCCGCGACATCAGCGAGACGCACGTGGCCCTGGGCTCGACGCGCGTCATGAACACGGGCGGGCAGATGGGCGTGGCCGTCGGGGCGGGGGCGTTTCTGTGCAAGAAGTTCTCCACGACGCCGCGCGGCGTGTACCAGAATCATCTCGATGAGTTGCTCGGGGTCGTCAAGGGCGAGGGGGAGTACGCCGAGAAGCTGAAATCGAAGTTCGGGCCGGTGGCGATGCCGACGCCGCCGGCGGGGGCGGCAGAGGACCTTCAGGTCCAGACGCTCAGCGCGTCGGCCATGCGGTGCAGCACGAGCCTCCCGATTACCGAGTTCCCCAAGACGCTGGAGGGGCTGCCGTGCGTCACGGTCGCTCGCGGCGACAGCGGGGCGCCGGCCCCGGGCTTTGCGTTCACCGTTGATAAGCCTGTGACGGTTTACCTTGCGGTGCACGACCGCGGCGACGCGGGGCTGCCCGCCGGGTGGGAGAATACCGACATGCGCATCCGCTGGAAGGTCGGCGGCGGCGGAACCAACACCGACACGGTCTACCGCAAGGACTTCCCCGCCGGCAAGGTCGAGATTCCCGGCCACCAGGGCAAGGCGGGCCAGTACTTCGGCATCCCGAACATGGCGATCGTGGGCGGCAAGGACGGCGCGGCGGTGAAGGTGAGTACGGCGGCGAACTAGGTTGCGATTGGCGCTCATGGGCGAGCCGCCGCATTCCGGGAAAGAAAAAGGTCCCAGGACCCTTTTTCGGGGTTATAATTATCCGCCGTACGCGGCAGTAACTGGAGAGCGATAGCATGGTCTACCGCGGCCGGGTGAGAAACGGCATGGTGGTGCTGGAAGGGTCGGTGCGGCTGGAAGAAGGCGCCGAAGTGAGCGTGCGCCCGCTCCGCAAGGCCACCCGCGCCTCGGGCCGCAACAAGAAACCGCCCACGCTCTACGAGCGATTGAAATCGGTCGCCGGCAAGGCCAAGGGCCTGCCGCCGGATGCCTCGATCAACCACGACCACTACCTGTACGGAATGCCCAAGCGCAAATGACTGCGGTCTTCGCCGACACGTCGTTCTACATCGCGTTCGTGAACCCGCGCGACGCCGCGCACCCGGCCGCGATGGATTTCGTGCGGCAGTTCCGCGGCAAATCGGTGACCACCGAGTACGTTCTCAAGGTTCTTCTCAAGTAGCCGCACGTGCTTCGCTGCGGCGATGCAGGCATACGGAGACGCCCGGTGAAATCCGCGGCCGGGTTATCGCTGGTCCGGAGAGCAATCGCATGACCCGTACAACCGCCGCAATCCTGTCGGGCGTTCTCGCCCTGTCCTTTGCCGCGGGCTGCGAGAAGCCGGCCTTGCCAGACCACGAGCAGCGCCTGCCCTGCGGCAACCTGTATTATCTCGACGGGGCCGGCGGAGGCACCGCGCTTGTCAACTGGTGCGGCGGCGTCCGCGATGGCCTGCATGAGGCCGGGTACGCCGGCGCCTGCGAGATGTTCACCTGGCAGACCGGCTTGGGCGCCGTCGCGGATCAGGACGCCGATGTGCGGTACAAACGCGAGAAGGCGGGCGAACTGGCCGCCCGCATCCAAGAGTACCGGAAGGAGCAGCCCGACGCCCCCGTGAGCCTCATAGGCCTCTCGGCGGGCACGGCCGTGGCGGTACTTACCGCCGAGGCGATGTCGGATGACTGCCCCGTCGACACGGTGGTGCTCCTGGGGGCCTCGATCGGCGCCAACTACGATCTCACGAAGGCCCTGCGCCACATTCGCGGCAAACTCTACATTTTCACTTCGCCGAACGACGGAGTGCTCGGCCTTCTGATGGTGGCGACCGGCACGGCCGACCGCCAGCCAGGTTCGGCGGCGGGAATAACCGGGTTCGTCATGCCCGGCAATGCGACCGAGGAAACGCGAAAACTTTACGCCGAGAGACTCGTCACGATCTCCTGGTCGAAGGACTTCGAGCGCGCGGGCAACTACGGCCACCACCTCGACAACGTGAACAAGGAATTCATCCGCGACCACGTGGCGCCCCTGCTGATGGGCGGCAAACCCGCGGCGCATCCCGCCGCCGGTTCTCCCGCGAGCGGCGGCTGATCTTCGGCGCCACGTTTTCGGGGACGCTTCCCGCGGTTGTCCCGGCCTTCGTCACGCCATGGGAATGAGGTGCGGATGCACGCCGTCAGCATCTTCAATCACGTCATCGGCCCCGTGATGCGCGGGCCGTCGAGCTCGCACACGGCGGGGGCGTACCACATCGCCGCGCTGGCGCGGTCGCTTGCCGGCTGGGCGCCGGCGACGGCCGAGTTTGCCTTCGATCCGGACGGTTCGTACGTCAAGTGCTACCGGGAGCAGGGGGCCGACCTGGCGTTTGCGGCGGGCCTCATGAGCTGGCCGATCACGGACGAGCGGTTCTTCGAGGCCCTTCGTGCGGCGGCCGAGGCGGGCACGGAGATCACCTTTACCGCCCGCAAGCTTGATCAAGCCGACCATCCGAACGCCGTCGATATCCGCATGGCCGCTGCCGACGGCCGCACCCTTCGCGCGACGGCCAACTCCGTCGGCGGCGGGGCCGTCGAGTTCGTCCGCCTGGGCGGCTGGCCCGTGCGTTTCACCGGCGACGCTTACGAGGTGGCCGCCGAGGTGGAAGCGGGCGCGGCGGACGAGGCCCTGAAGCTCCTGGCCGGCGACGGGGCTGTGATCGGGCCGCCCGAGCGCCGGTCGCAGGCGGACCTCGCGCTGGTCAGCGTGCGGCGGAGCGTTCCGCTGCCGGAGGATGCACGCCGAAGGCTCCGGGTGCTCAAGGGCATCCGACAGGTCTGGGCCGCCCAGCCCGTGTTTTTCGTTCGGCGCGGCGAGCCGATGTTTGCCGGCGCCGAGGAGATGGTGCGGCTGGCGGCCAGGCGCGGCCTCTCGCTCGGGCAAGCCGCGCTGGAGTACGAGTCCACGCTTCTGGGCCTCTCCCGCGAAGAAGTTCTGGCCGAGGCGGCGCGGCGACTGGACGTCATGCGCCGCGCGGTCGAACGCGGCCTCGCGGCGCCGGGGCCGGCGATGCAGCTTCTTGCGCCGAGCGCCGGCCGTGTCTATGCGGCCGATGCCGAGGGTCGCCTTGCCGTTGGCGGGCTTCACGCCCGCGCTGCCGCGCGGGCCTTGGCGGCGATGCACGTCAACAGCGCCGCCGGCGTCGTGTGTGCCGCGCCCACGGGCGGGTCGGCCGGAGTGCTGCCCGGCGTGCTCGTCACGCTGGCCCAGGAGAAGGGGCTGGGCGAGGAGAACCTTGCCCTGGCGCTCCTTGCGGCCGGGGCGGTGGGCGTGGTGGTGGCCAACCGGGCCACGTTTGCCGCCGAGGTGGCCGGATGCCAGGTGGAGATCGGCGCCGCCGGCGCGATGGCCGCCGCGGCCGTCGTCGAAGCAGCGGGAGGCACGCCGGGGCAGGCGGCGGATGCGGCGGCCATCGCCTTCCAGAACACCATGGGCTCCGTCTGCGACCTCGTGCAAGGTATTGTCGAGATACCGTGCCACACGCGGAACGCCGTGGCCGCCTCCAACGCATTCCTGTGCGCCGACCTCGTGCTGGGCGGCTATGCCAACCCCATCGGGCTCGACGAGACGATCGACGCTGTGTACGCTTGTGGCAAGATGCTGCCGAGGGAGCTTCGGTGCACGGCCCTCGGCGGCCTGGCCGCAACACCGTCGGCGAAGGCGATGAAACGCCTGAGGTAAAGTGTTTAGCGTTACTGCCGGCGATGTGGCACGGCTGGCTTGTCCAGCCGTGGCGAG
>Ga0209777_10008895_pt1 | contig 10913 bp, 8 predicted proteins | sample FrelakmetHBP12HB_FD_187147 | JGI IMG/M metagenome (GOLD analysis project Ga0209777, IMG submission 187147) | Freshwater lake sediment microbial communities from the University of Notre Dame, USA, for methane emissions studies -HBP12 HB (SPAdes)... | ecosystem: Environmental > Aquatic >... | reverse complement strand
AGAAGCAAGAAAGCACACTCTGGGCCGCCTTCCCCTGCTAGAATCCCTGTGGAAACCAAGCGTTCCAATTTCCTTCGGGAGCTTCTACCATGCGCCAGTCATTAAGCCATTCTAAAGCCCTCCTTGGGATCCTGTCTTCAGTGTGCCTGCTTTGTGGCGTGTCGGCCCTTCCGCGCCTACGCCTCGCCCAGCAGGCGCGCCCAGTCGTGACGGTTGGTCCTGCCGATGCCGACGTCATCGGTACGGATAACGTCGCCATTCAAAAAGCCATCGACCGCGTTGCCCAGGCAGGTGGCGGAACGGTGCTGCTCAAAGCCGGCAACTACACCCTGAACAATTCCGTTCGCCTTGCCAGTCTCCTGACGCTGCGGGGCGAAGGTGCGGACAAAACCATCCTCAAGAAAGCCGCCGGCGTTCGCAGCCCGCTCGTGCTCGACGCCGACTATGGAGAACTCCAGGCAACCGTCCAGGATGCGCGGGGATTCGCGCCGGGAATGGGCGTAACGATTGTGGACAAGCAGCAACGCTCCGGCTGGACGCCCAGCGTGCGGACCATCGTCCGCATCGAGGGAAATACGCTCTACTTCGACCGCTTCCTGCACATGGACTATTCGGTGGAAAATGAAGGCGAGGTTTTCAACACCTTCCCCCTCATCGCCGGCTACGAGGTCGAGGACGTCCAGGTAGAAAGCCTGACGGTGGATGGGAACCGGGTCGGCTTCGTCGCCGGCAGTACGACAGTCGCCGGCTCCAGCGACCGCGATGCCCTCGATGGCTGCCAGGGCGGGGCCATCTACTTTTTTCATTCAAAGCACATGACCATCCGCAACTGCGTGGTCCGAGACTATCCGGGCGACGGGATCAGCACGCAGTTTGTCGATCACCCCGTGGTTGAGAACTGCGAGGCGTACGGGAACGCGGAACTGGGCATCCACTTGGGAACCGGCGCGCTGAACGGCGTGGTGCGCTTCAATCGCGCCCACGATAACGGCCAGGACGGCCTCTACCTCTGCTGGCGAGTCCAGCACGCCCGCTATGAGAGCAACCAGTCCTGGAGCAACGGGCGGGATGGGATTTCGCTGGGCCACAAAGATACCGATAACACCTTCTTCAAAAACACGGTCAGCGGGAACGGGCGAGCCGGAATCTACTTCCGCGATGAGCCGGAGCGGAATGCGGCCCACCGGAACACCTTTCGGGAGAACCTCATTGAAGATAACGGGCGGGCCGGGACGCCGGGCTACGGAATCCGCGTGGAGGGCGAAACCAACAACCTGATCTTCGCCGGAAACACCATCCGCAACAGCCTGAAAGGCGCGCGCGCCACTCAAACCGTGGGCATCTATCTCGGCCCTAAAACGGACTACATCACTTGCGACCGGAACTTGTTTGAGGGCGTATCGAAGCAGGCCATCGTGGACGAGTCCGGGGGAGCCCATAACCAGGTCGAGCACCCGACGGGGAAATGACAGGTTGATGCGCGGAGGCAGGCGTCTGAGGGTCCGCGATGGAGCGTTGACTGCTCATCGAGGTCCCGGCCGCTGCCCGCGCGTGACGACGTGGTAAAACTGTGGTAAAACAAGCTACCAGGAAAGGACGGGAAGAACATGGCGGCTCTCGATTGGTCCCAATGCCCTGCGGTGGAAAGCGTCCCCGGCAAGGTGAGCGGCGCATGGGTGTTTAAAGGCACCCGGATGCCGGTAGCCAGCGTGTTCGAGAATCTCCAGGATATGAGCGTTGACGAGTTGGTGGAAGAATTCGGCGTGACGCGGGAGCAGGTTCAGGCAGTTCTGGAATTTGCGGCGCATAGCGCCGAAGCGCCAGCCCCCTGCACGTAAATGCTGATTCTGTTCGACAACGGCACACCACGCACTCTGGCCCGCTATCTGATCGCCAACCACGCAGTCACGGAAGCACGCGCCCGTGGCTGGGAAGAATTGGACAACGGCCAATTGCTTGCCGCGGCCGAGGCCGCAGGCTTTGAAGTGTTGGTGACGACGGACAAAAATCTCCGTTATCAGCAGAACCTTCCGGCTTTCAAGATCGCCGTTGTGGTGTTAGGGAAAGGACGTTGGAGCCTTATCAAGCCGCACGTGGCGGAGATTGTCGCAGCGGTAAGTGCCGCCGCGCCCGGCAGCTACACCGAAATTGAGATTCCCCCCAGCTAGTGCCGCATTACGCAAATAGGTGACACACTCCAGACGCGACCTGTCACTTTCTTCGGCACCACAACACTAGTCGCAAGCCTCAAGCCTTTAGCCTCAGGGCTCTGTGTAGCGCCGGTTCTGCGGCAGGTTGAACCGAGTCTTTACCCACCCTGTCACTGAGATGGCGGCTTTCTTCTCAGCATCGACGCCGTCCACTCCCTCAACCTTCAACTGGACCGTGTATTCCCCCGCTTTTGTGTAGGCATGCGAGACGGCGGCGCCGTTTTCAGAGGTGCCGTCACCGAAATCCCAGTGGTAAACGAGCGCGGGTACGCCGGCGGGATCGGCGGTGGCAGAGAACTTCACACCATCGCCGGCCTCGGCCGTCGCCGGGATCTGGGCCGTCACCGACGGAGCCGCCGCCGGTATCGAAGCGTCCACAATCTTAATCAGCCGCACCGAGTGCGCCGGCTGGTTTTCCAGCGCCAACTTCTGGCCATTGAAATCCACTGCGCGGTCCGGGTCGAGCGCATTAACGAGCATGAACGTATGGTCGCCGGGGAGCTTCAAATCAGCCAGGGTGAAGCTGTGCGAGCGCGGTTGCTCCGTCCAGTTGAAAACCGCCAGCATACTTTGGCGGGCGTCTTCCTGAAGGAAGAATACACTCGGGATCTCATCCTCTGGGCGGAAGGTCATCAAATCCAACGGAACGGACGAGCGGCCCAATCGAGCCATCCGCAACAGCTCCGGATTCTTGACCAATGCCAGGCGGTCCAAATCGGCGCCGAGCGTAGGCAAGTCGTCACCCATCTCGAACATCCCCCCGGAAACGGCTGAGAGGACGATGGACACTTGAGCCTCATCGAGCGTTGCCGGGACCCTGTCTTGATGCCATTGCTGCTGCGGAATGAGTTGTTGAGCGACCGTGAAGGCATCGGGATCGCTGCGGTAGAAGTTGCCGTTCATGTAATAACGCGCGGCAATGTTGGGCGCCGCTTCCTTGCTGGCTCTAAAGGAGTGCCCGGTATCCACCGAAATGCGGCCTTCGTCCACCAGTCCGACGGGGTTCAGCATCGGGCTGCCGTCTTTATCGAGTAAGACGTCATCGCCGACCGCCTTGCGAATTACTTCCAGGCCGATGCGCTGCGCTTCCAGAGCCGTCGTGGCGGGCCGGTGGTGGTAGCCCTCGACACAAGCGGCGTCCATGAAGTCGAGCTTGATGTATCGCACGCCCCATTCACGCGTGAGGGTGCGGTAGGTCTGCCGCAAGTACTCCTGCGCGCCGGGATGGGTGGCGTCCAGAACAAAGATCGGGTCCGTAGTGCTTCGCCCCACAAAGCCAATCTGGATGGGTTTGCCGTGCGCGTCGTGGACCAGCCAATCTTTGTGGTGTTCGTAAACCCACGCCCGGCCCGACACTTCGAAAGGCGCCGTCCAGATTCCGAATTTCAAGCCCAGGCGGCTGACCTCCTTGCCCAGGCTCAGCACCCCGTGCGGGAACTGGGTTGCGTTGGGCGTGGCGTATTCACCCCGCGCGTATTGGTAGCCCTCATCGATGTGGAAGTAGTCGTACCCCATCGCCTTCAGGTGCGCGGCGAGCCAGCGGGCATTGGTGAGCGCCGTGCCCTCCGTAATGCCCGCATAGAAAGCTGTCCAGCTCCACCAGCCGATCAAATTCTCACCGCTCACGCGGGCGTGGTGGAGAATCCGTATGGCCTCGGCGTAGGCGTTGAGTTGGGAGAAGTAGTCGGGCCCCGCCGCGAAGGCCAGGTGTTCGGAGGCCAGTCCCTTCCCTGGCGGCACCGGCAGGCTCAATTCGATTTGCTGTTCCGGTGGGGCATGCTCCAGATCGCGCTCCTTCATGACTTCCGTGGTTCCGGTGGAATCGACGACGCACGAGCTAATCTTTGCCCCGCCCGCCGCCGGCCTGTCCGCCTTCAGGCGCAAGATGGTAAGAAAGCGCTCGGAGGTCAACGCAGCCAGGAGCAGGCTTTGCTTGCTCTCCTGGTTATAGACGAGCTGGCTGCGCACGCCGCGGTGCATTCCGCCCGGCGCGCCGGCTAAGTCGGCAATCTTCATCGCCGGGTCTTCACTGAAGGCATCGGACATAACCCGGTCCGCCGCTTCGGCTCCTCCCAGATCGATGCGAGGTTCGCCGACAGCGTCCAGCACCCGAATCGCTTGCACCGTTACGCTCTTTAGCGCACCATTGCGCACTATGACCTGCACTTCACCGAAGGGCCGCTCATCGTAGACGCGTAGAATGCAAACCAAATCCGGCTTTCCGCTCAGCCCGCTGAAGGTCACGCTCAACTGAAGACCTGGCCCGAGCGGGCTATCGAAGTTTGACGCGGCGGTCTGGTGGCGTGGATATTCGCTGGAAGCGATCCAGCGGTGGTCCACCTGCGCCCCCACGCGCGCAACAATCACGGGCCGCTCGTTCCCCTGAAGCCGGACCTCGTACGACCCGTCCTGCGCGCGGAAGCGTACCGAGAGTTGGGCGTTGCGGATGGCAATCGCTTCCTGCGCCGTTGCCGGCAGCGAGGCCACCGCCAGCAAAACCGCGAGGCCTGCCAGACGCACCCCGAAGCGTAGGGACCGGGGCCACGAAACGAAGGGATTGTTTCCCAATGATTTTTGCATGAATTCATCTCCTCCCTGCCCAGCTCGGCGCAGGGGCGCGCCATGGCGTGCCCCTACTTCCATGTCCTCGCAGCGACGCGCGCGCCCCACCGAAACTCAAGCGCCGATCCCCGCGACCGCCCGCGCAAAGGCCTTGTACTGCTCCAAGGGCGCTTCCGAGTAAATCATCATTTTCTGTGCTTCTAACGAGCCTTCCGCGTGGACCGCCAGGACTTCGAAAACTCCCGCCTCGTCGGAGGCCGTCAGATGACGGATAAGTTGAAACAACCGCAACCGATCCTGGGTGGATATTCCGGCGGGCCCGCCCAGATATTTCTCGATCAGCGGCCCGGTGGCGGGACTTTCAAAGTCCTTGAAGGAAGGCGCAGTCACGATCAACCCACCCGCCACATCCTGGACGGCTTTAACCACTTGGTGATAATTGCTGGCGAAATAGTATTTCGCCATGTTGGTGATGACGGGGTTGGGCACCGCGATACCGTCCATCATCTGGCAGTCGAAAGCCGCGGCACGCCCCAGCGCTTTGATGGTTTCGGTATAGATTACCGCCTGAGTGATTTTCTCACGGATATGGCTCGCTCGCTCGACGCCATTGGCTTCCGCCACGAGTTGCGCCGCGCCCGCCAGCAACTCTCCCAGCGGCGGCTTGTAGGAGACCGCCGTGAAGCGATGGAAAGTCGCGCAAGCATAAGCGAGCGGCCCGGCAAAGGGATACTCGCCGCACATAAATACACGGTCCCAGGGCACCAACACGTCGTCGAAGATGGTCAGGGTTTCGACGTGCAGCCGCGGAGGGGGCAAGGGAAACTCCAGCCCGTGCTTTTCCGCATCCAGCCGCGCGCGTACTTCCGGAGCAGCCTTCACGATCAGCTTCACGCCCCGGGTTGCCACCGGGATGGCGAACGCCACGGCATAGTCTTTGTCGTCCTCCCGCATGTTGCGCGTCGGCACAACCAGCAACTCATCGACGTAGGGTGCGGCCGTGGTGTGGGCCTTCGCGCCCCGTACGATAATTCCCTCCTTGCGGCGTTCCACCACGCGGACATAGGCATCCGGATTCGGTTGCTTGCTGGGCGGAAGGCTGCGATCCCCTTTCACGTCCGTCCAGGCTCCCGCCATGCTGAGGTCGCGGGATTTCACGTGCTCGCGAAAGGCTTTGACGCGATCGGAATAGATGGGGTCTTTCATCTTCCCCGTCACGATAAGCAGCGCGTGAATGAGGTCCGTGCCGATATCTTTGATGAAGGGAATGGTGGAACGCCCGAAGCGCGTCGCTTCCATGATGAGCTCGTGCCGCTTCAGCAGGTCCTCGCTGGAACGCGGGATCTTGAAGTAGCGGCTCATGGGCTGGCCGCTGTCCGGGTCTTGAACGACCGCCAGTTCCCTAAGCTTCGGGTGCTCAGCCATCTCGTAGTCGAGCGCCGCGGTATCCACAGCCCAACGCAGCGCGGGGTGCGTGGTGACGTCCGGCACACGATCGCCCCACATGTAGACCTCGCGCCCGTCGCGAAGCGCTTGGCGGTATTCGTCTGGCGTACGGAACGGCATGGCTTCTCCTCAGTAGGCAGAAGGCAGAAAGCAAAAGGCAGCGAACGCCCCTTGCTACCTGTCCCGGTCACCTGGCGGGCCGTGATGGCTGCTATTTCGACCGCACGATCGTGCCATCTTCCAAAACTTCGTACGATCCGTTTCTTGTGCCGATGTACTCCGGAACCGAGGGTTTTCTCAACAGAACCAAAGCCACGTCCGTATCTTCCGGGACGTCGCTCAGGACGTGCGTATGATACCCGGCCGCCACTTTGGCTCCGGCGGGGACTCCTCCTGGTCCCAACTTGAGGACGCTTTTGTGAAGTTGGCGTTTCTCGACGATCTTTGTTCCATCCGAGGAGATGAGGTACCGGAAGTCGCCTCCGTAGATGTAAACTCCCGCCACGGTCTGCGCCGGGACAAAATAAACATACATCTGGCCCGACTCTGCGGGAACCACAGCTGCGTCATAACGCATTTTGGCGACCCTTACGTCGGCGCCCGCTGTATCCATAGCTTTAGCCGCAAGGAGGAAGAAGCCGGCATCTTCGCGCGGGGGGTCGACTTGTTGTGCAGTGAACTCGTCCGGGTTCGCGCCCTGCCTCGCTTCGTAAGCGATTAGGAACTGGTCGCCCTTTTCATTGTAGCGGCCAAAGGCCGCTACCCACCCGGAGTCTCCCTTTTGCGCGTTGAAATGCGTAATTGTGTTCGGAGAAGGGTGCAATGCCGAAACAGCCTGGCGCGCATGCCCCATAGCCGTCAGGCATTCCGCGAGCATTCTTCCCCGGGCCGTTACTTCAGGAAATTCCGGAGCCTTTGGCGCGCTCTTCTTTTTTGCTTCAACGAGAGCAAAAGGAAAAAGCAAAATGCAAGTTAGCAACAGAGATTTGCCCATACTCACCTCGTGGCTACTCGCCCGATAAACCCCGCGGACCCGAGGAACGGAGATCCGGGCGTTTTACTAACATGAGAGAATCTGCCAGTTGCCTTCTGCCTACTGTCCGCTAGGCGGCTCTGGCTTGAGTTCCATGGGGACAAACATCCACCAGCCGGCCAGAGGGAGTTGATCGCTGTAATGCGGCGAATGCGGGTCCTCGCTCTCCCCGGGCGGCAGGATATACATCCCATGGATCTTCGGCTTGGAAAGAACCAGAGCCTGGATGTAGGTGCCCCGGCTGTACCAGGGGATCGACGGCAGGGGATCAAACTTGATCCAATCCGTGCGATATCCCCAAAGGCTCATCTCCGCGCCATGCTCCTGGTGGAGTTGGCTCACGGCCTCCTCCAGAGCTTTCAGCCGAACTTCATCCGGGCTCTGTTTCCCCAGATAATTGCGCGAGAGCCGGACGCTGGACGCAGGCCCCGCCAGGGCGTGGTAGACGGTGCTGGAATTGATAAACTCATCGAAAAGGTCTTTCGCGCCCAGGTCACCCAGAGTCTCCGAAAAGACATCCTGCCGAAGACGGTGGTACCACGCGTCGAAGATGGTCTGCGCAACGCTCCCATCCACCAACTGGTTATCCCAGTGGCGCAGGTAATCAGCCGCTTGACGAACCTCCGGACTGAGCTTTGCGCCAGCGCGCGCGGCGGCCTCCAGCAGGCCCGGCTTCAGCCAGTCCGCGATGTAATTCCGCCGCCCGATTTCAGGCGCCACGCGTTCGATATCCGTCAAGCTGAGCTTCCCCTCGTGTTCCTTCAGCGCGCGGTCCAGGACGTTGCGGATATTCGAAATGTGGTAGGCCACGCCCCAGGAAGGGACATCGTAGTTCCTCCAATCCCGCCCGGGCTTGTTGTTCCAGTTGAAGATGATGCCTCCAGGAGGATTAACCGCTTGAGGGAGCCGGCTGAAAGGGATGAATCCCTGCCAGTCGTCCTCGCCGGTGCCTCTTAAGGGCAGCCGCGGGTCCGCGCCCTTGGGATAGACCGGAAAGTATCCGCAGTGCCAGAAGCCGATGTCCCCCTCCTGGGTCGCCACGGCGAGGTTGTGGCTGGAGGCAATCTTCGCGGCGAGCGGCGGGATATCCTGGATATGTTGGGCGGTGTTGAGCTTCAGGAACCCTTCCGTGGTGTTGAATTCTTTTCCAAAGTACGCCATCTGCTTGGCGTAGGCCACGTCCTTTTGCGGGGACCAGGAAACCACCGGCCCGTGGACGGTGCGATAAACGTCGTAGTCGAGTGCCAGTTTCTCCCTCACCAGGATATGCTCCACCCGATGTTCCATGGCCTGATAGGCCCCGCGATACAAGTACTGATGTTCATCATCGGCCTTCACCTTTTCGGCGAACACATCCTCATTGTGGGATTCCCCCGAAGTCGAAGTCCAAGCCAGATGATCGTTGGCCCCGATCAGAACGCCCGGAATGCCGGCAAACCCCATGCCCATGACATTGAAGCCCGCACCCGTCAATTGCACCTCGTGCGCAATCTGGGGAGTGCCAAACCCCATCTGCGGGCCGCCCAGAAGCAGGGCGTCACCGGAGACCGACTTCGAGGGCGCCAGCACCCACGTGTAACTTCCCCACTTGGTCGGAAGCCGCATCTCCCTCGCTGCCGCATAAACAGCCGCGGAGTTGAACCGATCGTGCAGAGTCAGAAGTTGCTCGATGCCCGGGGAAGAGCCGCGGACCTCGGAGACGGAGGTCCGCGCTACATGCTCCGGCGGAGCCTGGAGAGAGGCGTGCGGCCCTGAGGCCGGCGCGGCAGCAGGTATCCGTGCGCCTCGCGCCTCCACCGTGGCGATAGCGGCCGGGTCGTCAGTCCAGGCGATATCGTCAAACACCTTCAGCGCTGCTTCCCGCGTGCCGAGGCGTTTCGCGAGATACTCGACGATGGCCTCGTTGCGAAGGTGATCGGTCCCACTGGCGCCAAACCGGCGCGCCATCATCCCTGCGATAGCCATCGAGTCCTCGACGCTCCAGGGGCCAGGCTGCCAGCCACTCTTCGCGAAGTCTTCCGGCAGTTTCCCGTCCTTTTGAGCCTCCTCCAGGTAGCGATTGACGCCTTCCACATAAGAGCGGAATATTTCCTGCACGTCTGCCGGGAGATGGTCGAATTCCGCTCTCCACTCCTCACGGGTCATGCCGTCGCGACGCACCTCCTTGTCGTGATCGAGGAACTTCTCGCCGAAGGCTTCCGCCAGGCGCCCCGTGGCGTCCAGTCGGTACTTCTCGAGCTGCCAGGCGCGGTCCTGCGCCACCGCGTAGCCATTGCCCACAAAGAGTCCGCGAAGGCTTGACGCAAAGATACGCGGGACGCCGTACTCGTCCCGAAAGATGATGACTGTCTCGCCGCCGACGCTGAGCTTCTCGACCGTTACCTGCGCAGGTTGTTGGCCTGCCCCGGCCACCGTCGCCGCGCCCAGAAGAAAAATGACACCGAAGCCCCACCACTTCATCACCGCACCTCCCACGAGAAGTTTGCGCATTCTACTCCCCAGGTGTGGAATCGCGAAAGGTTTTCAGCGGCACTCGGGCGGAACGTGTCCGGCTGTGGGACGACAGCGAGAATGGCTGGTCCGAAATGCAAACTAACGACTATCGGACCCTGAGGTAGCGGTGGAATGGGCGCCGCTTCGGAAGCCCATCCGGTAGGAAATTTGCTGGCTGGTCTCGCGCACCAGTCGAGTCAAATCCGCGATGCGTGAAACGGTCATCCTGGTGGCCGGGCCGGCCACGCTGAAGGCTGCCACGACGCTCCCCTGGTGGTCGAAGACGGGGCCGGCCACGCAGCGCAGGCCTTCCACAGCCTCCTCATGGTCCACGGCGTAGCCATGCTCCCGGATGTGCTCGAGTTCCTTGCGAAGCTGCGCAAGGTTGGTCAGGGTATGCATTGTGAACCGCTCTAGTCCGGGAGAATGCGCGATTTGGTTCAGAAACTCCTCGCCTTGGTAGGCAAGAAGCGTTTTCCCGACGCCAGTGCAATGCAGCGGCATCACGCCGCCGAGCCGGGCGTCCAGGCCCACCGGCTGCGGGCTGTCGAACTTCTCAATCGAAATGGCCCGTCCCTCCTGTAGAATGGCCAGGTGGACGGTCTCCTTCGTCTGCTCGTTCAGTTGGCGCAAAAGCGGCTGGGCAACGCGACGAAAATCCAGGCCATCAAGGACACGCAACCCCATGCGCAGAACACGGTAACTGAGTTGGTATCCTCCCGGCGAGGGCGCTTCCTCCGCGAAGCCTTGGTGAACCAGATTTGCGAGCAGGCGATGCACCGTGCTGATGTGCAGATGGAGGAGGCGGCTAATTTGAGTGAGGGTCGGAGCGGATTCCCCGTCCTCCGCCAGGACCTCCAGAATATTCAGGGCCTTCACCAGCGACTTCACCGTGTAAGCGCCAGAAGCCATGGCGGGCGAGGGTTTCGCGGTTTTCATATGGTGAGAATTATTGCAGAGTCCCCACCTATGTCAAGAGAGACTGGAAGCGAGAGGCTTGAGGCTGGCAAGTCCTATTCTCAGACGCCGGCACCGCCATGCGTCGCTAGCTCCAAGTCTCCAGCCTCGAGCCTCCACGTAGTATAATGCGACGCGGACAAGTACTGGAAATGGACGTGGGTGCCATGAAGATTCAATCAACTCCCCTTCGGGTGAGCCTGCTCTTCGTT
>Ga0209777_10008894_pt1 | contig 10914 bp, 9 predicted proteins | sample FrelakmetHBP12HB_FD_187147 | JGI IMG/M metagenome (GOLD analysis project Ga0209777, IMG submission 187147) | Freshwater lake sediment microbial communities from the University of Notre Dame, USA, for methane emissions studies -HBP12 HB (SPAdes)... | ecosystem: Environmental > Aquatic >... | reverse complement strand
GGGGGTGTTGGGGGCAATTTGATAATCATGAATCCGTGGGCAACGCTTCCTCAATTCTGCAGCTTGCCATTTAGTCTGCTATTGTCAGACTGCGTGCCCACCCTTTAAAACCTGACCAAGGTAATGTGGCGACTTTTTAACGGCCTGTCTGCTGATAAAAGATTGATTTTAAAGATTGCTATGCACCTAATATTTTATAAAAGAATATTGGTCCCTTTCCTTATTAAAGAAAGGGTCTTGCTTTTTTACATAGAAGAATTGAGGATTACTATTTGTAAATATGTTCTTTCTACGGGATTGGTTTTTCCGTTTTATGTAAGCTGATAGCCTTTTTCCCTGAATAATTTCAGGCAGGCATCTGCGACAACATCGTCATAAAGAATTCCCTTATTTTTTACGATTTCTTCCAAGGCTGCCTTAATACCCAAAGCCGAACGATAGGGACGGTGGGAAGCCATGGCCTCCACTACATCGGCCACAGCCAGAATCTGTGACTCCATGAGAATTTCATCCCCTTTCAGGTTCCTTGGATAGCCTGAACCATTCACCCGTTCATGATGTTGGTAGACAATCTCCGCCAACGGCCAGGGAGATTCCACATCCTTTAGCATCTCGTATCCACTCCGGGAGTGTTCTTTAATCAGGGAAAATTCAATGTTTGTAAGTTTGGTAGGCTTGGACAATATTTCTACGGGTATGGATAATTTTCCGATGTCATGGATGATACTTGCCATGCGGATTCCTTCTATTTTATCCGGAGGTAATTCCATCTCCGTGGCTATGGCACAGGCCAGATGCGTAGACCGGGACTGGTGACCGGAGGTATAGGTATCTCTGGACTCTACAGCGGACACCAAGACCTGAATAGTCGTGCCAACCGCTTTCTTCAGACTTTCGAGGGTCTGGTGAAGTAGTTCCTCGGCATGCTTACGAATAGTAATATCCTCTATGAGCCCTTCAGTGTAGAGAATTTTCTCCTGATCATCCTTGACCGTTCGGGCATTGATGACGACCCAGAACTTGCTTCCGTCCTTTTTGTAAAATTCAACCTCAAAACCATCGACAAAGCCCTTTGCTTCCCTGATTTCCATGAATCTTTTCCGGTCTTCGATATGAACATAAAGCTGGGTTCCTATGTCTTTGATAGATTCAATTAATTCCTCAGGTGAGTCATATCCGGCCATCCGGGCCAAAGCAGCATTGGCCGTGATAAACCTGCCCACTGTTGTAGACTGGTAAATGCCTTCTATGGCGTTTTCAAAGATGTTGCGATATTTTGCTTCGCTATTCTTAAGCGCTTCCTCCGCCTTCTTGCGCTCGGTTATGTCGCGGGTTAAGCCCATAATGCCAACTGCCCGCTGATTTTCATCTCTGATAAAGGAAGCTTTCGTCTCTGTCCAAACGGTGGTCCCATCTTTTCGACTCATTTCCAATTGAAGCGTCCGGGATATGTTAAGCTCTCTCTGTTCGGATTTTTCCATCTCCATGATCTCAGATAGGGTCCTTAGGGCCAAATCCATGGAGGAGGGCGTCAATGTCTCAGCAGGTGTATGTTTCATAGCCTCTTCTGGTTCATATCCCCTAAGGAGTTTTACTGAAGGGCTTATATAGGTGTAATTCAGATTCATATCCATAAAGAAAACGACATCATGGATATTATCGGCCAACAGGCGATATTTGTTTTCACTTTCCTTCAAAGCCTCCTCAGCTCGTTTGCGCTCGGTGATGTCCATAAGAGAAGCAACGCTTTTTTTTGTACCCGGTATTATATCAACGGTTACTATTATATTCTTCTGGTGGCCGTCTCTATGTACAAGTCGAAACTCATAGCTTTTCGTCGGATACCCTGGATCTGCCCTCCGTAACTTATGATAGGTGATCATCTTTTCTAAATCACCTTTTTCAACAAATTCCGTCCACTTCCTCTTTCCTTCTACTTCCTCTCGTGTGTACCCGGTCAGATTTTCAAATCCATCGTTTGCAAGGGAAATCGTCATATCTTTCTCAACGATCAGCATGGTGGTACCTGTAGTTTTGAAAATGGTCTGATATGTGAGTTCGGAAGATCGAAGGGCTTCTTCTGCCCGTTTGCGTTCTGCTTCCGATTGTTCCAACTCCTTGATTTTCTGCTTTAGGACGGAATTCTCTTCGATCAGTTCTTGATAAGTTTTGGATGGATCATTCATCTGATGCCCCTGCTTTGATTAAAGATGCTGAATGGAAACAAAATGGACGATATTTTTTAAGTGCATACAAATTTTTCTTAACACTACCGAATACCCACGGAAATGTCAAAAAGAAAGTATGCGGTTAGATGCTGATTATCTTTTGAAATGTCGGATGTCCGATAAAATCTTCTGATGCTTTGCCACAGGAAGTTAGCAAGAGTTCATCTGTTCTTTTTATCTAGAAACAAACGATTATTGGATTTTTTACGAGATTATCAAATATTGACCGCATAATTATTTACTAATACCAGTTCTAAATCAAAGATGATATCGAGGCGTCAAGGAGGAGGCAACGAGGCGTATAAAAAATATAGGACAGTATTATGTCTGAAAAATTGCTTCAACTATAAATTTGAAATGCTTCGGGCAACAGAGAATTAATGGGTGATTTCTTGTTCCTCCAATGCCGGCCTGTCAAGTAAATTTTTCTTGTTTTTCGAACGGTTGAGAGGATTTTATTTGAGGTAGCCCTGGTTTTTAAGAATCACCCGAAGCTTCTCAAGAGAATTTGCCAAGTCCTGGAACTCATCAGCTGCACGCACTTTGATACAGCCAACTTCTTTACCCTCCTGCAGCATTTCTATTTCCTTTTTTAACCGGTAGAGCGGACCGGCGATACGGTGAGAGTAAATCAGTGATAGTATGCCTATGCAAAGAATGCCCAAGAAAAGTACAGTGAAAAGCCGCATTTTAGTTTTATCCCATTCTTCCAAAAGGTTATGATATTGAATATTAAGTTCATCTTGAAGTAAATATAATCTTTTGGCAAGTATTCCGAATTGATCTTTTGTATCTTTGGGTAGATTGACGGCCTGCATCTGCTTAAGTGTTTTATCAATGGAAGAAAACTCCTCAACGATCTTCGATTTCTGTTGTTCCACTAACAACTCCCCGCTTTGGATTACAAAATAAATACAAAATAAGCTCATTATCAAGACGGGCAAAACGCTCATTATAATATATTTAAACTGTACTGAGAAATTCACGAAATATTTTTTTCTCATTGCCTTCAAAACCATTTTCTACCTCCTATTTTATCAAGAATGATTCCATAAAAAGACCCTGTTACGGAATTATAAGAGTATGTTGTGTAACTATACTCTTGAAAAATCATGGATATCAATAAAAAAATGCTGTGATTACATTAGGTTTTAAATCACCCTAATGATAGTACAATTTGTGCTGCAAAAATTTTTCTTCCGCGTAAAATGTTTTACCATCGAAAGTCCATTCACAGCCTACAAGTGCCCATTCTTCATTAGTCGTGACGACATCAATATATATACCTTGATAATAATCATTTAAATCATGGTTTCTGATCGAACCAATACTACGACCTATATCACGGTCTTTTTGTTTGTTTTCATCGACAAGCTCGTAAACATTGCAACTTACCCTAGAGCTAGATCCTTTCCAATAAACAAGTTGGTCAGTTCTATGATGCCTATAAATAAACGAGACATATAGGGTTGTGTTGTTTTTCTTATAGGCAACGATGTCAATTGAATTAACATCATTTAATGAAGTCAGGTCATTGTTAGCACAGTAACCAGAATTCACTATGATGACCAGGAAGGAAGCAATAAATAAACTTGCAAGAAAAGATTTCTGCTTTAAGAACATAATATTTCTCTTTTCAGTGCGGTTATATTTCAAATGGAAGATTTTTTTAAAACTTTTTCTTCTTTTATTAGAAGATTAACACATGAAAACAAAAATGTAAATCTGAATGGTAATGTTTTTTTAAAAGAATATGCAGACAGCTATTCCCATCCCCTTATTGATAACAAAAAAAAGTAAATGCTTTATACACCCACTATTCAGATGGGTTAGTTTAGAATTGGGTTTATGATTGTCATTCGGATTCAGCTTCATGAACATTTTCAAGTCCCTTACCATATTGATTGTTTTTTTCATTACGGGAGGTTTCAGATGCACTTTATTGTCTTGTCCAATTTTTTGGAGAGAGGCGTAACCTTTTTAACTGGCCTCACTACGGCGAAAATCGATGACCCATTATAATGAGCAAAGGTAACTGAAGATCAATTCAATAAGCGGCAATCGTTATACTCCTTCAATTTTCTGTTATACTCATTGATCATAGACTCAAGCATGATGAATTTACTATTCGTATCCGCCAGAGCCCGATTATACCAGTTACATTTTATATTATGTGCGCTGATATTCACATTTAGGCTATCGATTTTCTGCGAATCGTTATAAGTAGATATTCGATCTTTATTGATAGTCTCCTTCTCCGCGTCGAGTTCCTGTTTCATCCGGTAAAGCTGGTCATTCAGGCCGTCAATCTCCGCCTTCCTGAGTTCAATGTCATCGAGAAGATTCTTTGAGGGAACATCGCATTTATGCTGCGGAACCGGTGGCAACTGAAGGCCGAATATCTGCACGGCAATATCCATTTCCGCGCCGTTTATTATTCCCTTTAACACTGCGACGCCGATCTCTTTCATTTCCTTGTCAAGGATATTGTTCCTGTGATCGGGACTCTCCATCCAACTATTGATGACATTTTGGCTCGTGTAGAAATTACCTCTTTCAATATTTTCTGCTATGATCCTATACTGGTATCCCAAATTCTTAGCTATATCTGATACTTGCTGGCCTGTAGGAGAGACGTGGGCGAAATACTGTTTCTCAAGCATATCCTTTGCTCTTAATTCCGCAATATTGTTGAGGAGGAGATTCTCCTTCAAAGGTGGCTGTCCATTGAGGGTACGGATATTATTGGTAAGTGTGATAATATCCTCCTTGGTAAGTACCTCCTCCGAGAGAGCGTATGCGACAGGATTGCCAAGCTTGAATAAGTAGCGGGGCGACTGCACCTGTGTATAGATGACAGCACCCGCAATAAGAGCAACGACGAGGACACCTTCCCTATACTTTCGCCAGAACTCTGATCTTGTGCGCTTTGCCATTGATAAGAACTTTCTTTTTAACAATAGAAATATATCTAGAAGGATATTGTGTGTCAAGATAATTCAAGCCACAAAAGTGTGGGATGGGGTATTGCTGTTTGTCATCGGGTGTAGAATGTGCTTATTACGGATTGAAGTCTAGCATCTTTGTTGAGGTTGACGTTTTATTGACAAGGAAGAAACTTTCCATTCTTTTGCTTCGGTCTTTTTTATCTTAACACACGCCCTAACAGATTCTCGGCACCAACTCACCCGTCGGCAAATCCACAATGCGTTCACCGCCGATTATGGTTTTCAGCACAACTCGGCCTTTACCAATATCACCGACACTGCCGATGATGGCGGCGTTATGGCCATATCTGTGACTTTTCATGGCGGACAAGACAATTTGCGCGTCAGATGCCGGACAGAACAAGACCATTTTTCCTTCATTGGCGAGAAACAGCGGATCAAGCCCCAGTATTTCGCAAACACCCCTGACATTTTCCTGCACCGGAATACTGTGCTCACTTATATCGATTCGTACTTTGGCGCTCTTGGCAATTTCCGCCAGAATCGCGCCTAAGCCACCACGTGTCGCATCGCGCATGCAGTGAACGTTGGGGCTTGCTTTTAAAATTGTGGCGATCAAATCATTGAGCGGCGCCGAATCAGATAAAATATTAGCGGCAAGACCGAGATTCTCCCGGGCTTTCATAATAGCCGCGCCGTGGTCGCCAATGGTGCCGTTTAAAATTATTGCGTCACCCGGTTGAATACTTTTTATTGACAACAGCCTCGGATACTCAATGATACCGATGCCGGAAGTGTTGATGAATATTCCATCAACAGCGCCGCGCGGAACAACCTTGGTATCACCAGTGGCAATTTCCACTCCCGCGCTCTCAGCGGCTTTGGCCATTGCCTTGATTATTTTATCCAGTGAATCTACCGGAAATCCTTCTTCCAGAATGAAGCCGGTGCTGAGATACAGCGGTTTTCCGCCACAGACGGAAAGATCATTGACAGTGCCATGCACCGCCAGGGAGCCTATGTTGCCACCGGGGAAAAAAATGGGGCTTACAACGTAAGAATCAGTGGTAAAACAAAATTTCTGAGAGCCGATAGTCAATACGGCGCTGTCTTCCAAACGCTCCAGATAGGCGTTATTGAAATGAGGCAGAAACTTTTCAGCGATTAACTCATTGGATAATAATCCGCCGCCGCCGTGCTCCAGTAATATTTTATCATAGTTCATAATTTAATCCCTTTCCGTAAAAGAATATCGTTCTTGTTCCCCCTTTATAAAGGGGGATTGAGGGGGATTTTTCAGTTTCTTGATTAAATAAAATCTCCCTTAACCCCTCTTTACCTTATAGGGCATGCGTAAAAAAGAGAGGGATGAAAAACGTACTTGTTATTTATTTTAAAACTTTATTTATAGCAATCCTCTCCTTGTAATGGAACCAGCAATAACAGCCTGCCCTAAACTCACACCGCCATCGTTGGCTGGAACCTGACTGTGATAATAAACATCAAAGGCTTTCTTTTTCAACTCGGTTACAGTTCCTTCCAGTAGTATCCGATTTTGAAAACAGCCGCCTGAGAGAGCCACGCGGTTGATGCCGGTTAATTTTCGCATTTCCATGGACATTGCGGCAAAGGACACGGTAAGTGTTGCATGAAAAGCAGAAGCTGTTTCTTCCACACTTTTGCCGGAAGAAATATTTTCCACAATGGCGCGGATTGCCGCCGACATATCCAGAATATACGATTCATCGGAATTGCGCAATATTTTAAAAGGCAGCACAACACCTGACAATTGAGCTTTTGCTTCCAACTCCATTGCTGCCTGGCCTTCAAAACTGACTCTGCGGCGCAGACCCATTATAGCGGCAACTCCGTCGAACAGTCTTCCCATACCTGAGGATAGCGGCGAGTTGAGTTTCGTTTCCATTATTTTATCCAGCAATGCAAAATCAGTTTGATCAGGCGCGAAATGCAAGCGGGAAGCTATCTCCGGCCATGACCTGCCATAGGCTTGTTTCAGTAAACTCACGCCGATGCGCCAGGGTTCATGAATTGCTTTTTCACCGCCCGGCAGGACGAAATATTGCAGATGCCCGAACCGTTTAAATTGGGTGGCATTAGCTATTAAGAATTCGCCGCCCCAGGCGTTGCCGTCCAGCCCATAGCCTGTGCCATCCATAGCCAGCCCGATTATATCGCCGTCGATTTGATTTTCCGCCATGCAACTGACAATATGGGCATGATGCTGCTGAACATGGATTATTCTGGCCGCATTAAGTTCCTGTGCAACCTGAGTGGAATAATATGCCGGATGATAATCGCAGGCGATAATTTGCGGATCGGACTGAGTTATTCGCTTCATTAAGGCAAGGCTTTCATGGAAAAAATCCCGTGCCTGCGGTGTTTCCATATCGCCGATATGCGGACTAAGAAACGCAAAGCTATCCTTCAATATACACTGGGTTGTTTTTAACTGGGGACCAAGGGCAAGCACTTCAGGATATGCTTCATTCAGGAGAACAGGCCGGGGAACATAGCCGCGCGAACGCCGTATCAGTTGGGGCCTTCCGCCGGTAACAAAAGCAATGGAATCATCGCAGCGCACCAGAATGTCTCTGTTATGCACCAGAAAATAATCGGCAATGCCTTTTAATATGCTTTGCGCTTCCCGGTTACTGATACAGATTGGTTCGTCAACCTGATTGGCGCTGGTCATAATCAGTGCTAGGAATTTGTTTTCCAGCAGCAAATAATGCAGTGGCGCATACGGCAGCATGATGCCCAGATTGGGAACTGACGGAGCAACAAGATTGGAAAGCAGGGCGTTCTTTTTTTTCTTCAGAAGAACTATCGGACGCTGCACAGAGGAGAGCAGCGCTTTTTCTTCATCATTAACTTCGGCTATGAGCCTTGCCTGCTCTATATCCCTTACCATGATGGCCAGCGGTTTTTCTTCTCGGTATTTGCGTGAGCGGAGCTTTTTCACAGCCTCATCGTTTGTTGCGTCCACGCATAAATGAAATCCACCAAGGCCTTTGATCGCGAGCACTTGGCCCGCGGCAATCAGTTCGATTGCTTTTCCCAGCGGATCGTCACAGGCAATGATTTTTCCCTCCGCATCCCGTAGTTCCAATTTAGGGCCGCAGACAGGGCAGGCATTGGGTTCGGCATGAAAACGGCGATTGGCCGGATTCTTGTATTCAGCGTGACACTTAGGACAAAGGGGAAAGCAGGCCATAGAAGTATGAATACGGTCATAAGGAATATCATTGATAATCGTTAAACGAGGGCCGCAATTGGTGCAATTGATGAAAGGATAGCGGAAACGGCGGTCGGCAGGATCAAATAATTCTTTTAAACAATTGGCGCACACAGCGGAATCGGGAGCAATATGGACATCACCCTGCCCCTCATTATCGCTTACAATAATTTGAAATTCGGCATCACCTGTAACTGGTATTTTTGAAGAGGCAACACCGATAACGTTGGCCAGCGGCGGGAGTTCCTGACTAATACTGGAAAAAAAGCTACCGATTGCCGGCGGGGTTCCTTCAACTTCCACCAGCACTCCGTCAGGACGGTTTTGCACAAAGCCGGTCAAACCGTGGCGTACGGCGAGACGGTAAATAAAAGGCCGGAAGCCGACACCCTGAACAACACCGGTAAAAAGATAACGCGCTCTCTTGATCACTTCTCTATATTCTTAAAAGCATCTATGCGTTTTGTAAGCCACGCGATCCAGGCATCAAGACCGGCTGCGGTCTTACAGGATACTTCAAATATTTTTAAATCTTTGTGCAGGGAAAGCGCATCTCTTTTCGCTTTCTTCAGATCAAAATCCACATAGGGTATCAGGTCAATTTTATTTATCAGAAGCGCCGCTGATTCCTGAAACATCAAAGGATATTTTGCCGGTTTATCAGCGCCTTCCGGCGTGCTGAGCAGCATGATTTTCACGTTTTCGCCTATTTTAAATTCCGCCGGACAAACAAGATTGCCGACATTTTCGACAATCAGCAGATCCGTTTTGCTCAAATCGAAAGTAGGCAGAGCTTCGCGGATCATGTTGCCGTCGATGTGACAGGCGCCGCCGGTATTGATTTGCACGACGGGAATGTTTAGTTTAGCAATACGGTCGGCGTCATACGTATCCTGAATGTCACCTTCGATCACGCCAATTTTGTATTTATCGCGAAGCGCCATAATAGTGTGCTCCACCAATGAGGTTTTTCCCGCGCCTGGCGAGCTCATCAGATTAATTACATATACTTTATTTTTATCGAACATTTCTCTGTTTTCCGCGGCAATTCGATCATTGGCAGCCAAAACATTTTTTACAACTGATACTTTCACTTTTATTACCTCCGTTAGTAATATTTGTAATGGGTGGAGCAAGTGCCTTCCGAAGAGACCATACAGGGCCCGATCGGATTCATTGGGGTACATAGTTTTTTAAATAAGGGGCAATCCTGCGGAGCTTTTATGCCTCGTAAGATATCGCCGCAGCCGCAGCCTTTGATTTCCGCTGAATGAATTTCGGGAATCTTAAATTTTTTCAATGCATCAAAAGCGGCATAGGCATCATTGAAAATCAGGCCGCTTGCCGATATCGGCCCCAGGCCCCTCCATTCGACAGTCGTCGTATTAAACATGGAGTGCAGAAAATTCATGGCGCGGATATTTCCCTCGGGTTTAACCCCTCTGCTGTATTGAATCGCTACTTCTTTTTTGCCGCTTTCGATCTGGGACAAAATCATCCAGATTCCTTCCATAATATCCACCGGTTCAAATCCGGTAATTGCGGCAGCCCGATCGGCCTCAACGATCATTTTGTAGGCATCGGAGCCAATCATGGTGCTGACATGGCCAGGGCAAAGAAAACCGTCGATATTCAGCAGGGGATCGGCAATTAAGGCGCAAAGTGCAGGGGGCACGATCTTATGTACGGAAAAGACGGAAAAGTTTTTAATGCCTTTTTTGCGGCAGTGCTCGACGGTGGCGGCAATTGTCGGCGCGGTTGTCTCAAAACCAATGCCCATCATAATTATTTCTTTTTGCGGATTGGATCGGGCCAAATCAATACACTCATCAGCGGATGAGACGACCCGAACATCAGCGCCTGCGGCTCGCCTCTTCTGGAGACTGTCGCCATTTGTACCCGGTACTCTGAGCATATCGCCAAAAGTAGCAAATATGGTATTTTCCTGACCGGCTAAATAAAGGGCTATCTCTACATCTCGCGAGGATGTTACACAAACCGGACAGCCAGGCCCGGAAATTAAATTGATGTTTGCCGGCAAAAGTTTTCGAATGCCAAAATGTCCGATTGCGTATGTATGGCTGCCGCAGATTTCCATAATGGTTACCTTATGGGCAATCGCATCGGAAACTTTGCTGATTTTTTTTAAGAGTCCCGCCACCAGCGCAGGATCACGATACTCGTCAATATATTTCATTGTCGATAAGCTCTTGTAACGCGGAGAGTTTTTCTTTAGCTGACTCTACATCTATCCTGTGAATTGCATAACCCGCATGAGTAATGACATAATCACCAACGGCTACGGGTTCATCCACGATATCCAGGCAAACCTCACGACGAGTGCCGCTGATATCAATGATCGCGTAATTATCTTCGTCAATCGAAATGATTATTCCGGGAAATCCAATACACATAATAAGTTCCTAACCCCGATGAATGGGATAAGTGCGTTAAAGAATTTGCTTTCTTAAAGAAAGCAAAT
>Ga0209777_10008893_pt1 | contig 10915 bp, 9 predicted proteins | sample FrelakmetHBP12HB_FD_187147 | JGI IMG/M metagenome (GOLD analysis project Ga0209777, IMG submission 187147) | Freshwater lake sediment microbial communities from the University of Notre Dame, USA, for methane emissions studies -HBP12 HB (SPAdes)... | ecosystem: Environmental > Aquatic >... | reverse complement strand
GCGCGGAGCGCCTCGAAGGCCGAGGTCATCGTCTCATCCGCCACGATGACCGCCGCGTCGTAGGGGGAGAGGCCCAGCTCGTCCCGGTAGCGGGCGCGCCGGGCGGCGGGCAGCTCCGGGAGCGCGGCCCGGATCCCGGCGAGCCAGGCGGCGTCAAGGTGGAGCGGCGGAAGATCGGGCTCCGGGAAGTAGCGGTAGTCGTCCGAGTCTTCCTTCACCCGCATCAGGTAGGTGGCGCCCTTCGCGTCGTCCCAGCCCCGCGTCTCCTGGCGGAGCGTCTCGCCGGCGTCGAGCGCGGCGGCCTGGCGCTCGATCTCGTGAGCGACCGCGCGCTCCACCGCCCGGAACGAGTTCATGTTCTTGACCTCGGTCCGGATCCCGAATGGCTCCGTGCCGCGGAGGCGCAGAGAGACGTTCGCCTCCACCCGCATCTGACCGTTCTCCATCTCCGCGTCGGAGACATCGATCGCGCGGAGCAGGAGTCGGAGCTCCTCGGCATACCGACGTGCCTGCTCGGCGGTCCGGACGTCCGGCTCGGTCACGATCTCCATGAGCGGGACGCTGGAGCGGTTGAAGTCCACGAGACTGACGCGACCCCCGTCCGGCCCGGCCGAGTGGACCAGCTTCGCGGTGTCCTCCTCGAGATGCGCCCGCGTGATCCTGATCGTCACCGGCCCTGCCGAGGTGTCGAAGGTGAGCGATCCGTTGGCAGCCAGGGGCAGGTCGTACTGGCTGATCTGGTAGCCCTTGGGGAGGTCCGGGTAGAAGTAGTTCTTGCGATCCCAGCGGGTGGTGGCGGGCGCCGTGGCCCCGATCGCCGCCCCGGTTGCCAGCACGTGCTCCACGGCCCGCCGGTTGATGGTCGGGAGCGTGCCGGGCAGCCCCAGGCAGACCGGGCAGGTGTGCGTGTTGGGCGCCGCGTCGGGGCGCGGGACAGCGCAGGCGCAGAACATCTTGCTGGCGGTCCGGACCTGGCAGTGGACCTCGATCCCGATGACTGCCTCCCATCGCTCGCGGGCGGCCGTGCGCTCGAACCCTTCAGGGGCGGTCACGCGGCCGCGCCCCCGAGGCTCACCATGAGGAGCCCGTACATTGCCATGGCCAGCCAGAGCATCGCGGCCACCACCGGCCGGACGAACCGGCGCACGCGCGTGCGGGCGAGGACGGGCCGGCTCGCGTCGATCGCCGCCCGCGTCGGATCACCGTCCCGAGCCAGGGAGGCGAGTGCGTCCCCCGCGTTGGAGTAGCCGCGCCACGTCCCGAATGTGGTCGTCGCAAGACCGCACGCGATGAGGATCACGCCGAGCATGCCGCGAAGTGTCGCATACGGCCCGTCGGTCCGCCGTCTGCCGCAACCCGCCCGGCGAGGTGCCGCAAGGCGGCCAGCACGCGTACCTTTCGGCGTCCTGCGCGACGCAGCCCGGGACGTGACCGGCCTCGATCTGGAGGAGCCCCGACCTGACGGGAGAAGAACGCCAGGTCGGGGGTCGGGGAAGGAACGCGGGCCAACCCGGCCCGTCAGCAGGGCAGGCCCTCGTCGACGCGGAAGCAGGCGACGGAGTGGCCGGGTTCGACCTCCACGAGGAGCGCCGTCCCTGCGGAACCCGACGGGCTCGCGGCATGGACCCGGCAGGGCCCCGGATCGGTGATCGACTCGTCGCCCCACCGCCTGTTCAGCTGGGGAACCGACGCGATGAGCATCCGCGTGTAGGGGTGCGTCGGGTTGCCGAAGACCTTCGACGTCTCACCCATCTCCACGACGCGACCGCGCCGCAGGATGACCGTCTTCTCGCTGATGTAGTTGCCGAGCGAAAGGTCGTGCGTGATGAAGAGGATGCCGAGGCCGCGCGACTTGAGCTCGCCGAGCAGGTTGAGCACGTCGATGCGCGTCGAGGCATCGAGCATCGAGATGATCTCGTCGGCCACCAGGATCTTCGTGTCGAGGAGCAGCGCCCGGGCCACGAGCAGGCGCTGGAGCTGCCCGCCGGAGAGCTGGTGCGGGTACTTGTGGAGCACCTGACCGGGCTCGAGCGCGACGGCGCCAAGGGCTTCGGCGACCTTCGTCCTCCATTCGGTTGCCGAGAGCGAATGGAAGTAGACGCCCCGGACGAGGCTGAAGATGTGCTCCACCTTGAAGATGGGATTGCACGAGCTGAAGGGATCCTGGAAGACGCCCTGGACCTCACGGTAGTAGTCCCGCACGGCGGCGCCCTTCAGCGTGGCGACATTTGTGTCACCGAGTGTGATGGTCCCGCCGTTGATGCCGATGAGGCGCAGGATCATCTTACCGATCGTGGACTTGCCGCTGCCGCTCTCGCCGATCAGCGACACGACCTCACCCGGTGCGATGGTGAAGCTCACGTCGCGCACGGCGCGCAGCTCCGTCCCACCGAAGGCTCCGACCTTGTAGACCTTGGAGACGCGGTCGAGCGTAAGCATCAGGCCGCCGAGTCCTTCGGCGCTGCGACCTCGTCGACACGCCAACAGGCCACAGAGTGCCCCGGCTCGACCTCGACGAACGGCGGCTCCTCCGCGCATTGCTCGATCGCCAGCGGGCATCGATCGCGGAACCGGCAGCCAGTCGGCGGGTTGAGCAACGACGGCGGCGTGCCGGCGATTCCGGTCAGCTTGTGCTCCGCGTAGCGGACCCCGACCTCCGGAAGTGACGCGATCAGCATCCGGGTGTACGGATGCTTGGCGCGCTGCATCATCACGTCGGTGGGCGCCTTCTCGGCGAGCTTCCCCGCGTACATGACGGCGAGCGTGTCCGCGATCTGGTAGAGGATCGAAACGTCGTGGGTGACCACGATCATGCTCCGCACGAACTTCTGGTCACGGAAGGACTGGAGCGCCTGGGCGACCGCTTTCTGGCTCGAGACGTCGAGGGCGGACGTGATCTCGTCGGCGATCAGAAGCGACGGGTCGAGGAGCGTCGAGACGACCATCACCATTCGCTGCTTCATGCCGCCGGAGAGCTCGATCGGGTAGCGCTGGAGTACATCCAGGCCCAGCCCGACCAGCTCGAGCCGCCGTTCCAACTCGGGCCGGATCTCCCCGTAGCGGACGCCCCGCGATTCGAGCAGCTCGCCGACCATCTTCCCGATCTTGCGTATCGGGTTCAGGGCACTCATGGCGTACTGCGGGATGATCGAGATATCGCGGTAGCGGAAGTGGCGCATCGCGTCGAAGTCGGCGATCGGGAGCGGGATACCGTCGAGCATCACGGTGCCGCCGACGTGCTTCATCCGGCCGTCGAGCAGAACGAGGCTATTGCCGAGCGTCGTCTTGCCGCAACCGGACTCGCCGGCAAGGCCCATGATCTCCCCGTCGGCGATCTCGAACGTGACGCCGTCAAGCGCCTTGACGTCGCCCGCGAGGGTCCGGTAGTAGACCCGGAGGTCCGTGATATGGAGGCTCACGATCAGGACTCCCGGAGGCGTGGGTTGAAGATCTCATCGAGGCCCACGTTCAGCACGTAGAGCGATCCCACGATCGCCGTGATCCCGATGCCCGGCGGGATGAACCACCACCACATCCCGAGCGGGAGCGCGCTCCAGGCGACGGCGTTGTACATCATCAGCCCGAGCGACGTTCCCTCGGTCGGCCCCAGGCCTATGAAGTCGAGCGACGCCGCGATGAGAATCGCCCCGCCGAAGAGGAGAATGAACGTCAGGAAGAGGTAGGAGCTCATGTTGGGCGCGATCTCCGAGAAGATCACCCGAAGGCTGCGCACGCCGCTGATCCGGGCGAGGTCGACGAAGTCGCGCGTCGCGAGCGAGAAGGTCTGGGCGCGGATGGCCCGCGCAGCCCAGGGCCACGAGGTCAGGCCGATGAACAGCGCCTCGACGAAGATGCCCCGAGCGGAGAGATATGCCGTGACGACGATCAGCAGCGCGAGTGTCGGGATCACGAGGACGATGTTCGTGACCATGTTCAGGATCTCGTCGATGACGCCGCCGCGATAGCCCGCGACGAACCCGACCGCCATGCCGATCAGGGCGGCGATGCTGCCGCCGAGCAGGCCGGCAGTGAACGTCGCGCGCAGGCCGCTGGCGAACTGCGCGAAGACGTCCTGCCCGAACGTGGTCGTCCCGAACCAGTACTGCCCGTCCGGCGGCGCGGCCAGGGGGCCGATAAAGGCATTCGGGTCGCCTGGCCGGATGAGCGGGCCCGCGACCGCAATCACCGCGAAGAAGATGAGGATCGAGCTCGAGATCAGGACCTTCCTGCCCCTCAGGGCGAAGTACAGGATCTCTCGGCGGCGGCCCACCGACTCCGTCGACGCGACAACGGCGCCGACGGTCATGCCGGACCTCCGCGCATCCCGACCCGGGTCCGCGGATCGACGAAGACGTACGCGATGTCGACCAGGAAGTTCGCGATCAGCACGCCGATGATCACGAACAGGAAGATGCCCTGCAGGAGGAAGTAGTCCTGGTTCTGGACCGCCGCCAGCAGCAGCTTCCCGATGCCCGGGTACGCGAAGACGATCTCCGTCACGAGTGCGCCGGCAACGATCACGCCGAGCTGGAGAGCCAGGCCGGTGACCTGCGGAAGCAGCGCGTTCCGGTACGCGTAGCGGCGCACCAGGCTGGACGGGGCGCCCAGCGAGGTTAGGTATCGCGAGTAGTCCGCGTCGAGCTCGTAGATGATCATGTTGCGCATACCGATCGCCCAGCCGCCGAACCCCACGAGGAAGAGCGACGCGAACGGCATCACCCAGTGACTCGCAAGGCTGCCGATGAAGGTCCACGTCAGGCTGGGCTCGAGGGCGTAGCTGTAGCCGCCCGAGATCGGGAAGACCTCGAAGACCGTGCCCAGGACCCAGGCGATCACGATCCCGAGCCACATGTAGGGGGTTGCGGTCAGGATGTAGCCGACTGGCAGGAAGGCGTTGTCGAGCCACTTTCGGCGGGCTGCGATCGCACCGAACTTGTTCCCGGCCCACCACGAAAGGAGGATGGCCGGGATGAGAAGCGCGACCGTGTAGGGCAGTGCGCCCATGATCACCTGCGTGACGGGCGAGCCCGACAGGTAGACGCTGCGGCCCAGGTCGCCGTGGAGCAGTGAACTCCAGAAGTTGAGGTACTGCTGGAAGATCGGCTGGTCCAGGCCGAAGAGGCTGTTGTAGTAGGCCTGGAGCGCGGGAAGGGCCTCCGGCGTGACGTGGCTGCGGGAGAGCAGGGCCTGGACCGGGTTCCCGGGCATGAAACGCGGGATCAGCCAGTCGATCGTCGCCGCGGCAACGAACGTCAGCGCGTAGATCAAGAGCTTCCGGCCGAAGTAGCCTCGCACGCGATCTCCTGGTCGACGTGGGCTGGGTGGCTCCGCCCCCGCTCGAGAAGCGGGGGCGGAGCTCAGAGCGACGAAATCTGCTACTTGGTGACCAGCTTGATCTCGGTGAGCATCTTGATGGCGCTCATCTGCCAGTAACCATTCCAAGTGACCGGGTAGACATGCAGGCCGCCATCGGACGGCCAGTTGGTCCAGGCGGCGTTGCTGACCTGCGACCACGCCCCGTTGTACCAGAGCGGGATGATCGGCATGTCGGTGAGGCTGATCTTCTGCAGTTTGGACGTGATCGCCTGCATTCCGGCGACGTCCGACACCTGCGTCTTGTCGAGCTGCTGGACCAGTGCCCAGGCGTCGGCATTGGAGAACGAGCCGTAGTTCCGGTTCTTGGCGGCCGGATCCTGCAGCGGCTGGCGGAACATGAAGTCATAGTAGGTCCAGGGGGTGCTCCCAAGCTGCACGTCGTTGACGACGGCGAGGTCGAAGTCACCCTTCTGGAGCGCGGCGGTGCGGGCGTTGTAGTCCGCGATCTTGGCCTCGGCGTTGATGCCGGCGGCCTTCAGGCTCGCGATGATGACGTCCCGGGCAGCCTCCCAGTCGGACCAGCCGGTCGGGACGACGACCGTGAGCTTGAGCGGGGAGCCGTCCTTGTTCGTGTAGAACCCGTCGCCGCCCTTCTTGTAGCCGGCGGCGGCGAGGATCGAGGCGGCCTTTGCCGGGTCGTACTTGAAGCCGAGGGCGTCGCGCTGGGCGGTGTCCACGTACTTCGACCAGGTCGGCAGAAGGCCCGTCGGGTCGGCAGCCTTCACGATATTGCCGTAGACCTTGTTGACGATGTCCGGCACGTTGATCGACCAGGCGATCGCCTGGCGGAACGCGGCGTCGTCCATCGGCTTCTTGGCGTCGTTCGTGGCCAGCCAGGCCGTGTTCGCCGACAGCATGTACGGCGCCTGCTTGTAGTACGTCGAGACGTAGCCCTTGTCGACCAGCGTGGCGACACCAGGCAGGAAGTTGTTGGAGAGGTCGATTCCGCCCTGCATCAGCAGGCCGAGCGCGATGTTATTGGCACCGTTGACGATGTCCACGATGTACTTCGGCTGAACATCGATGTTGAGCGCCGTCTTGGCCCACCAGTTGTCGTTCTTGACGTAGACCATGCGGTCCTGGGCGGCCGTCTTGTACATGTAGGGCCCGGTGCCGACACCGTTCGGGTTCTTGTCCTTGAGGATGTCCTCGTTGGCCTTGGCTGCCCAGATGTGCTGCGGGAGGATGGGGCTGTTATAGGTCCACTGGGCCCACTCCTGGTAGGCCGGGTTGCTGAACTTGACGACGACCGTCGAGTCGTCCGTGGCCGTTGCGTCCGTCACGTAGTTCCAGATGTTCGAGCCGACGGCCTTGAGCTTGGCGAGCCCGATCGTGAAGGCCACGTCGGCCGCACTGAAGGGCTGGCCGTCGCTCCACGTCACGCCGGACCGGGTCTTGATCGTGTAGGTGGTCGCGTCGGTCCACGTGCCGCTCTCGGCGAGCCAGGGCGTGAACGTGTCGGCGATCGGGTCGTACAGGAAGAGGGTCTCGTACACGAGCCCAACCGTGCCCATCTCGGGGTTCGGGTCGAGCGGGTTGTAGCTCGCGTCCGAGGGCGGGCCCCACATTGTACCGGTGGTATAGAGCGTCTCGTTGCGCGGATAGCTCTCGACGGCCGCTGCCGAGGGCGCCGGGGACGGGGCCGCGGATGCGGCCGCAGATGCGGCCGGCGACGCCGCGGTCGAGGGGGCGACGGACGGCGACGGGGACGCACTGGTCCCGCACGCTGCCGTCGCCAAGCTCAGGATCGCGAGCAGGGCGACGAATCGCTGTCTCTTTGCCATGTGTGCTCTCCTCCTAGGTCCTCGCGGCTGGCCTCCACCAGCGGTGGAAGCGATCAAATCTCTCAGGGGCGCCTCACACCTCCCACCGTCGACTGGCGGATGACCAGCTCCGTGGGCAGGATCACCCGGCGCGGAGGGCCGTCGCGATCCGCAATGAGCTGGAACAACGTGCGTGCCGCTTCGGCGCCCTGCTCGCGAACGCCCTGACGGACGGTTGTGAGCGGAGGGTCGAGGCGGGCGGAGAACTCGAGGTCGTCGAACCCGGCGAGGGCCACGTCGTCGGGCACAGCCAGGCCCCGGGCGCGGATCGTTTCGAGCGCGCCCATCGCGGTGGCGTCGTTGGCGCAGAAGATCGCATCGCAATGGCGGTCAAGCAGCACTGCGGCGCCGGTCACGCCGGAAGGCGCATTGAAGTCGCCGTCGACGATCATCTCGTCGCACGACAGCCCCGCCCGCTCCATGGCCCGCCGGTACCCTGCGATCCGGTCCTCGGCCGCGACGGTGCCCCGCATCCCGGTGATGTGCCCAACGCGGGTGCGGCCGATCTGGACCAGGTGCGTGGTCACGATGTCCGCGGCATGCACATGGTCGACGTCCACGTAGCTCGCCGTGCGGTCGTGGCGACGGTGCCCGACGAGGACCGTCGGGAGATGCGACGCCAGCAACCCGTCCACGAGCGGGTCCTCGCGGTAGTGGGCGGTGACGATGACGCCGTCCACGAGACCGGTGGAGAGGATATTGTCGAGTGTCTGCTCCTTGGTCCGGTTCCCCAGCCAGAGCATCATCCCGGCGGCGAGGTCCACGAGCTCGTCGCTCATGCCTTGGAGCAGCTGGCCGAAATACGCGTCACGGAAGAGGAGGTGCGGGTCGATGTGCATCACGATGCCGACGACGCCAGACTTGCCGGACGCGAGCGTGCGGGCGGCGAGGTTGGGCCGGTAGCCCGTCTCGGCCAGCATGTGCTCGACCCGGCGGCGGGTCTTGTCGGAGACGGAGCCACCGTTGATGACGCGGGAGACTGTCGCCCGCGACACGCCGCTCAGTCGCGCCAGCTCGTCCACCCGGACGCAAACCCTCCTGAGAATGGAAGCGCTTCCAAAGTTATCCAACCGCAACCCGGCTGTCAAGATGATGTTGTACCATTCGCGGCTGGGGATCCCGATCCCGACACCGAATCGAAATGTGCGCGCTTCCAATCTGAGGAGCACGAGTGGAACCTCGATCCTTCCCGGACGGCTTCGTGTGGGGGGCCGCGACGGCCTCGTACCAGATCGAGGGGGCTGCTGCCGAGGACGGCCGCGGCGAGTCCATCTGGGACCGCTTCTCCCACACGCCGGGCCGCGTCCGCCACGGCGACACCGGGGACGTGGCGTGCGACCACTACCACCGTTATCGCGACGACGTGGCGCTGATCGCCGGGCTCGGGTTGGACGCCTACCGCTTCTCGGTGTCGTGGTCGCGCGTGCTCCCCACCGGGACGGGCGCCGTGAACCAGGCGGGTCTCGACTTTTATGACCGGCTGGTCGACGAGCTGCTGGCCAACGGGATCGCGCCGTTCGTGACGCTCTACCACTGGGACCTTCCGCAGGCCCTCGAGGATGCCGGCGGGTGGCCGGTCCGCGCCACGGCCGAGGCGTTCGCCGACTACGCCGGGATCGTTGCCGCGCGACTCGGCAGCCGGGTTCGCAGCATCGCCACGATCAACGAACCGTGGGTCGCCGCCGACCACGGCTATCGGACCGGCGCGCACGCTCCCGGGCGGAGCGACCCCGGCGCGGCGATCGCCGCAGCCCACCACCTGCTGGTGGCACACGGGCTGGGCGTGCAGGCGATTCGCGCCGCCGCGCCCGCAACCCCTGCCGGGATCGTCCTAAACCTCGGGCCCCAGCAACCTGCCTCCTCGCACCCACTCGACCTTGAAGCCGCCTGCGCGGAGCACGACTGGCTCAACCGCTGGTTCCTCGACCCGCTGGTCGGACGGCCCTATCCCGAGCCTCCCAGGTGGGCCACGGGGCAGACCCGCGGCGAGGTCCGGGACGGCGACATGGAGCTCATCGCCGTGCCGCTCGACTTCCTGGGGGTGAACTACTACAGCCGGGGCCAGGTCCGCTCGCCGCTCCTCCCACCGCTCGAGCCGGCCGGAGATCCGCCTGAGCGGACGGGGATGGGCTGGGAAGTCTACCCGGCCGGACTCGTCGAGGTGCTGGAGTTCGTGGCATCGCGGACCGGTGCCCTCCCGCTCTACATCACGGAGAACGGCGCCGCCTATGAGGTGGACGACGCCGAGCCCACGCGCGACCCGGCGCGGATCAGCTTCCTGCGCCGGCACCTCGATGCCTCGCTCGATGCCCTCGAGCGGGGCGTGCCACTGCGCGGGTACTTTGTGTGGTCTCTGCTCGACAACTTCGAGTGGGCGCAGGGCTACGGCCCGAGGTTCGGCATAATCCACGTGGACTACCAGACGCTGGAGCGGCGCGTCCGCGACAGCGCCAGGTTCATGGGCGCCCTGGCGCGCTCCGGACGGCTCCCGGTCGACGACGTGACGGCAACCGGCGGTCCCGCGGCCTGAGCGCGGGCCCGGCACAACCCGCCCCACCTCAACGCGGAAAGGGAAGTCCGATGACGACGCCCGGGCCGACGCCGGATCCCACTCTCCCGTCAAAGACCCCGCCGCCGATTCCGTGGGAGGACCGGCCGACCGGCTCGACCAGCGTGATCTGGCGTTCATCGCGCAACCCGATCATCGCGCGCGACCACCTCGCCCGGTCGAACAGCATCTTCAACTCGGCCGTCGTCCCCTTCCGCGACGGCTATGCCGGCGTCTTCCGAGTGGACGACACCACGCGCGCGATGAACCTCCATGTCGGGCGCAGCCCCGACGGCGTGGCCTGGCGGATCTCACCGCAGCCGATCGAGTTCGCGCCGGCGGACGACCGGATCCCGGAGATCCAGGGGCGGTTCGAGCACGCCTATGACCCACGCGTGACCTGGCTGGAGGACCGCTTCTACATCACGTGGTGCAACGGCTACCACGGTCCCACGATCGGCGTGGGGTACACCCATGACTTCGAGACGTTCCACCAGCTCGACAACGCGTTCCTGCCGTTCAACCGCAACGGCGTCCTGTTCCCACGGCGCATCGGTGGCAGCTACGCGATGCTCAGCCGCCCCAGTGACAATGGGCACACCCCATTCGGCGACATCTTCTACTCGGAGAGCCCGGACCTGGTCCACTGGGGCCGCCATCGCCACGTCATGGCGCCCATCCCGTGGACGTGGCAGTCCACCAAGATCGGCGCGGGCCCGACGCCGATCGAGACACCGGAGGGTTGGCTCCTCATCTACCACGGCGTCCTGACGTCCTGCAACGGGTACGTCTACTCCATGGGCGCCGCCCTGCTGGATCTCGACCATCCCTGGAAGGTGATTGCCCGCAGCCGGGACTACCTCCTCTCGCCGCAGGTCCCCTACGAGCAGGTGGGCGACGTCCCGAACGTCGCCTTCCCGTGCGCCGCCCTCGTTGACGAGGCCGCCGATCGGCTGACGATCTACTACGGGGGTGCCGACACTGTCGTCTGCATGGCCCACGGATGCCTGTCCGAGGTCATCGAGTTCGTTCGGTCGCGGTCCTGACCGGCACGTCGAAGAGGAGTTCATCCATGCGCTACGGGCACTTCGACGACGTGCGGCGGGAGTACGTCATCACGCAGCCTGACACGCCGCTCCCGTGGATCAACTACCTCGGCAGCGAGGAG
>Ga0209777_10008892_pt1 | contig 10915 bp, 11 predicted proteins | sample FrelakmetHBP12HB_FD_187147 | JGI IMG/M metagenome (GOLD analysis project Ga0209777, IMG submission 187147) | Freshwater lake sediment microbial communities from the University of Notre Dame, USA, for methane emissions studies -HBP12 HB (SPAdes)... | ecosystem: Environmental > Aquatic >... | reverse complement strand
ACCTGTTCACAAATCATATCAGCTTGGTATTGGTTATCGGTTAATCCTAGCACCAAAGACTCTTGAATTCAAGGCGAGTGTTACCCTAGACTTGCCTTTATCGTTGCAGCTAGTTATACTTACCCCTAGTTATAAGAGGAGTAAGCCAATGCCGTCCTATGCCTTTTTCAAGAACAAGTTCGTCCCCCTTGCAGAAGCTAAAATCGGGATATTAACCCATGCTCTGCACTACGGGACAGCCTGCTTCGAGGGAATCCGAGGCAACTGGAACAGCCAGAATGAGCAACTCTATATTTTCCGCTGCCATGAGCACTACGCAAGATTGATTAATAACTGCAAGCTGTTAAAAATCAATCTCCCCTACTCTGTAGATGAACTCTGCCGCCTCACTGTAGAGCTCCTTCAGAAGTCCGGGTACAAAGAGGATATCTACATACGCCCTCTGGCCTACAAGAGCTCTGAGGCACTAGGTGTAAGACTGCACGGGCTCGAGGATGACATCTTCATAGTAGTTACTACCTTTGGTCCCTATTTAGATGCTACAAATGGCATCAAATGTTGTGTCTCCTCTTGGCTCAGACCTGATGACAACATGATTCCCGCACGGGGTAAAATTACCGGTATTTATGTCAACAACGCACTCGCTAAAACCGAAGCTATCGAGAATGGCTTCCAGGAAGCCATCATGCTTACCTCGGATAGCTATGTTTCAGAAGGCAGCGGTGAGAATATCTTTCTGGTGACGGATAGTAAGCTGGTGACTCCTTCCTGCTACGACAGGATTCTCATGGGGGTCACCAGAGATGCCGTCATCAAGCTGGCGAAGGACGAACTGGATATCGAAACCATAGAACGGCATATCGACCGCAGCGAGCTATACCTGGCTGACGAGGTCTTCCTCACAGGCACAGCAGCCCACATAACTCCCGTGGTTGAGATCGACCACCGCAAGGTGGCCGACGGGAAGATCGGGAAGCTGACCAAGAGACTGCAGAAGCTCTATTTCGATGTAGAGTTCGGCAGAAACAAGAAATACCTCCATTGGTGTACCCCCGTTTACACTAAACCGGCTCGGGGCGCGAAAACCAGATCGAGGCCACGGTAAACGTGTTAGCGTTATTGGAGACTAACCCCGGCTGCTTCCTGGATACGAGACACCTGCCTCAGGACTATGGGGATGAAATCTCAAAGCTCATCTAATCCTGAACTCTCCCTCATCGTGCCCACTTACAACGAGAGGGAAAACATCGTGCCCTTGGTGGAGAGAATCCACAAATCACTATTCAACTATGACTATGAGCTCATTGTGGTCGACGACAATAGCCCGGATGGGACCTCCGAGCTAGCCAAAAGTCTCTCCTCCCAATATCCGGTCTCGGTGATTGTGCGCACAACTGAGCGTGGGCTGGCCTCAGCAGTAGTCGCCGGATTCAACCAGGCGAAAGGGGAGGTCTTAGGAGTCATAGATGCCGATTTACAACACCCTCCGGAATTCATACCCGACCTGCTAAATGCAATAAGAGGCGGAGCAGACGTGGCAATCGCCAGTCGCTACATACCAGGCGGCGGCATCGAGGGCTGGACGCTCAAAAGAAAGATCATCTCCATAGGAGCGAAGCTGCCAGCGAACCTGCTCCTGTCTTCGGCCAGAAAAATCAAAGACCCCTTATCAGGCTTTTTCCTGTTTAAAAAGAAGGTTATAGACGGCGCAGTGCTCAGCCCTACCGGCTATAAAATCCTTCTCGAAGTGCTGGCCAGAGGAAACGCAAGCCACGTCGTAGAAGTCCCCTACACCTTCAAAGAGAGAGAAAGAGGGAAGAGCAACCTCACGGCCAAGGAGCAAATAAACTACCTGAAACACCTTTACCGGCTGGCATGGGATGATGGGGGGCTTAAGCGATTCTTAAAGTTCTGCGTGGTGGGAGCGAGCGGTGCAGGGGTCAATCTGGGATTTCTGGCGCTCTTCGTGGAGGTCGCCGGTTTAAACAAAATCGTAGCTCAGATACCAAGTTACGAGATCTCTATACTGACTAATTTCGCGTTTAACGAATTCTGGACCTTCAGCGACCGCCGCACTCCGGGCCCAGGGCCCTTCCTGATGCGCGGTCTCAAGTTCAACCTGGTCAGCCTGGTTGGCTGGGGCATCAACCTGGCCGTGTACACTCTTGCTTTGAAAGTTGCGGGGATTAACTACATCGTTTCCCAGGTAATTGCGATAGCGGTGGCCATGATGTGGAACTTCTTCTCTAATGTAACGTGGACATGGCGTGCAAAGCCAAAGGGGGGAGACTAGCAATATGGCTTTGGATTACTTCATACTGGTGTTCATATCATCCTTAGGGGTGTACCAGATAGCGGCAATCCATGCCAAGCTGGATGGCCTGTGTTTCTTCAGGCACCCGGTTGTCCAGTATATCTTTGGTATCCTGGCGATTATCGGGGCCCTGGGCTGGTTTTTCACCAGCAAAGACCGCAATATACACACCACCGTAGAGGGCTCACAACAGCTCGGTCTATTTCTCGGCTCAATAGTTGCATCATACATATTCACCGCCATCCTGGCGTCCATTATGCAAGCCAAAGTCAGCTCCAAAGGAGGCAGCCCCAGGGAAGGTAAGCAATACGACATGGGAATAGAGACGCTGAAGAAGACAACGCTCTTCGGCGGCATCATGAGCAGCCTGAGAAGAGAGAGGAAGGATAAAGTCTAATGCCGCCGCTTGCAGGATGGACGCTGTGGATAACCGGGTTCGTGGGTAAAGCCCCCGCTCTCGATCACGTGATGCATCTCCTGGTCAACGACTTCTTTATTCCTTTATGTATATGCCTAATCATGCTCGCACTATGGCTTGGACACTCGGACCGCTTAAAAAGAAATCGTATCCAGATAACCGTAATGTATGCTTCTGTCTCCATCGGAATATCCGCGCTTGTTGTGAAATTAATAAATGCCTTCTCGAATCCTTGGCCTCGCCCTTTCCTGGTCGATGACTCCGTTATCCGAGAGAGCGCAAGACGCGCCGCGGAGACTATTTTTTATTTTCCCCATGACCCGACTTTCCCCAGCAACGGAGCCACAATAGCCTTCGCTGCTGCCACTGGGGTCTGGCTCGGCAATCGCACCGCGGGCGCTATTATTTATGCGCTGGCCACCCTCTGGGCAGTTGCCCGTTTCTACGCCGGCATCCACTTCTTTGTGGATATCGCTGGTGGCGCTGTGATCGGCATCCTTACAGCGCTCTTTATCAGCAAGATTTTCATGCCCCGAATCGAGCCCTTGCCGACCTGGGTTATGAAGCTGTGCAGGCTTTTGTACCTGGCTTGAGGGAAATAACCAATGGGCAGTAAATCCTAGCGGCTGCTACTTCAAGAGACATCGTAAGTCCCTTTATAGATGCGCCCATATCGCCCGTTGCCATCCTCCAGGTTCAACAACTTCCTCAGTTCCCTTGGAGTCATGACCTTTCTTTCGTTGTCCTCGGCCAATCTGTGAATACGCCGCACCAGGTCGGCGTTGCGTGCCAGCCTGGTCCGGCCCGGGTCGTACCAGACATTATCTTCGAGCCCAACCCTGACCCCTCCACCGGCAGCGATGGCAACCGAGTTCATCATCAACTGAGCATCTCCAATCCCTGCCAGGCTCCAATATGAGTCAGGAGGGAGGTCGCGTATCATCATGCCCGCATGCAGCAGGTCGGCCTGGGCACAGGCGATATTACCGAGTAACAGGTTGAAATAGTGAGGCGGCTGGAGCAGACCCTTCCGCTCCAGATACTTGGCGTAGTTTATCATGCCCGCATCGAACGCTTCGAGCTCAGGCATGATATTCCGGCTCAGCATCTCTTGAGCGAGCGCCTGTATCATATCAGGTGAGTTGACACTAGCCTCCTTATTAAAGTTGACCGAACTCAGGGTCAGGCTACCCATATCAGGTTTTACCTTACCTTCAAGCATCAAAGGCTCTGCGCGTTTCTCGAACTCCTTGAAATTGCGCCCGCTCAAAGAGACAGCGATTACCAGATCTTTTGAGAATTTGCGAATCCCCCTAATGAGCCTCTCATATACTTCGGCCCTGTATGTAGGTTCCCCGGTTTGTGCATCCCGTGCATGTAGATGGAGCATGGTAATGCCGAGATCAACGGCCTCATGCACATCTTCCACAATCTCCTGAACGGATACAGGAACATGCGGAGTCATTACTTTGGTAGGAATCATACCCGTGGGAGTTAAATTGACTATGAGATTCATGATTGCACTTTCCTCAGGCAGGCTTGGGTTTCCCAGAACTCCGAGCCTTGGAAGAGGCAGTCAACTCCCGGTACTTGCTCTGACAACCGGACTGCTTGAGATGAAGCCCGCAGACAGCGCATGCTCCGGAACGGCAGCTTGGCGTCACCTGCTCCTGTCGGGCGCGCTCGTATTCCCTCTTGAGAAAACTGAGTTCGACTCCGGTATCTATATGAGACCAGGGCAATAGCTCATCAAGAGAACGCTCTCGGCAGGCATAGAAAGAGGCGTCGAGGCCACATTCACTGAAAGCCTTCTGCCAATTCTCAAATCTGAAATGCTCGCTCCACGCATCGAATTTACACCCCAGTTGCCAGGCGCGGTAGATTACCTTAGGCAGGCGACGGTCACCTCGCGACAGCACTCCTTCGAGCAGGCTCACCTGGGGGTCCTGCCATGAGAAGTGGGCTCCGGTTTTCTTCAAGCCTGACTTCAGTATCTGCTGCCTCGCGGCCAAATCCTCACCGGATGCCTGGGCCACCCACTGAAACGGCGTGTGAGGCTTGGGAACGAAGGTCGAGGCATTTACCCTGATATTCATGCCGCCATTTGAAATACCCCTTATCTTATGCATCAGTTCCACAATGCCTACAATGTCCGCGGAGGTCTCTGTGGGCAACCCGATCATGAAGTATAGCTTGATGTTTTTCCATCCCCGTTCCCAGGCAGTCTCGACTGTCCGCAGTACATCTTCCTCGGAGACCCCCTTGTTAATCACGCGACGCAGGCGTTTCGTGCCCGCCTCAGGCGCAAAGGTGAGGCCTATCTTCTTTCTATCCTGAAAGGAATGAGCCAGCGCCACGGAGAAAGTATCGAGCCGCAGGCTGGGCAGCGACAGGGTGAAGTTGCCACCCTTGTATCTACGCAGCAGCGTGCTCACTACATTCTCGATTCCGGGGTAATCGCTGGTGCTGAGAGAAAGCAGCGAAACCTCATCATAGCCGCAGCTTTTTACCAGCCCTTCAACCGCCTTTACCACTTCCTCCTGTGGGCGTTCCCTCACCGGACGGTAGATTATCCCAGCCTGACAGAAGCGACAGCCCTGAGCACAGCCACGCTGAATCTCGACTGCCCCTCTATCGTGTATCACCTGCAGATAGGGCACGATGGGACATGTCAAAGCCGGAGGCAGTTTATTCACCACACGGCGCTCGATGACAGGCTTAGCCTCAGCCACAGTAGGCGTTATCGAAGCCACAGTGCCATCAGCATGGTAATCAACCTTATAGAAGCTGGGCACATAGATTCCGGGGATGTGGGCTGCCTCCTGCAGCAGCTCCAGCTTGCTGCCGGTCCCCTTTTTCTTCCACTTCCGGAACACCTCGAGAAACTCCAGAACCACCTCCTCACCCTCACCAACGACAAACATGTCGATAAAGTCGCTCATAGGCTCCGGATTCAGGGTACAACCCCCGCCGGCGATCACCAGCGGCAGCGAGTCGCCCCTTTCCGCAGCCAGGACAGGTATCCCCGCCAGCTCAAGCATGTTCAGGACATTGGTGTAAGTCAGCTCATAGCCCAGGGAGAAGCCCAGGATATCGAAGTCCCTGACCGGACGCTTCGATTCCAGAGTGAATAGCGGTATGCCCTGGCGGCGCAGCTCAGCCTCCATATCGACCCAGGGCGCAAACACACGCTCGGCAAGCACATCGGGCTGCCGGTTCAGCAGGTCATAGATTATGGCCAGCCCCAGATTGGACATGCCAATCTCGTAGAGGTCGGGATAGGAGAGGGCTAGCCTTATCTGAGCCGCCTCCCAATCCTTCACCACGCTGTTCCACTCCCCACCGGTATAGCGGGCAGGCTTGGTCACTTTGTAGAGAATGCCATTCAGATTAACCATCGCGTACCTCAAATTAGCAGAAACATTATAGCTTCGCACGCTAAGCAACGCAAATTAAGTGAGATGGTTCAAAAAGGCTTGACTTCTATAACTCCATGTCTTACCCTTAGTCCTGCGATGAGCCGTCATGAAGCAGATAAGCCCCCTGAGCAAGAGGGCGGTATCGCTGCCGCAGACAAAACGGATACAGAGCAATCTGAGGCACCCCAGGCAGTCCCAAAGAGGAAGGGCCAGCTCAAGTACCTGCTGCTGCTGGCAGCCGCACTCCTGGCAATCATTCTGGTGACTGTGCTTGTCCAGAGGCCGACGAACTTCGACCAATACATAAAGAGCTCGGGGTATGTGGGTGTGTTTCTGATGGCTCTCATCGGCAGCGCATCCCCTATCTGGCCCCTGCCCGGCTCGGTGGCGATTTTCATCGCGGCAGGACTGGGGCTGAACCCGATCATACTGGGGCTAATAGGGGGACTCGGAGAATCCATAGGGGAGCTTACCGGCTACACGGCGGGCTTCGGCGGGCAGGTAGCGCTGCAAAGGCTTAAGCGATACGCCCAGATAGAAAAATGGATGAAGCGATGGGGCGGGCTCACCATATTCGTCGTCTCAGCGGTACCCAACTTCTTCATCAAACTGGCCACCATCGCCGCGGGCAGCCTGCGCTACCCCCTGTGGAAGTTCTTCCTCTTCTGCTGGTCAGGCAAGACGATTAAGTCCCTGGCTTTCGCCTTCGCCGGTTACGGCTTTTTCGACGGCATAAGGCACCTGATAGACCGAATATTTTAGACCAGCTCTTCAAACTCATTGCGGATTGCCTACAAAAACCCAGTGTTATACAATGGTTATATATAGCCTTCAGCCCAAGCGACGGAATTATCATGCCACCCTTCAAAATTGTCTCTGATTTCGGACTTACCGGCGACCAGCCCCAGGCGGCGGAGAAGCTCGTCGAGGGTCTTAAGCAGGACTATAAGAAGCAGACCCTCCTCGGCGTGACCGGGAGCGGCAAGACCTTCACCATGGCCAACGTCATTGAGCGCGTGCAGCGCCCCACGTTAGTCATCGCCCATAACAAGACGCTGGCTGCCCAGCTCTGCTCCGAGTTCAGGGACTTCTTCCCCGAGAACGCCGTGGAGTACTTCGTCAGCTACTACGATTACTACCAGCCCGAAGCCTATATCCCGCGCACGGACACCTATATCGAGAAAGACGCGGATATAAACGACGAGATAGATAAGCTGCGCCACGCCGCTACCCGCGCCCTCTTCGTGCGCCGCGATGTCATCATCGTGGCCTCGGTCTCCTGCATCTACGGCCTGGGAGAGCCCAGCGAATACTACAGCTTTGTGGTCAGCCTCAAGAAAGGGGAGAAACGGAGCCGCGACCGCATCGCGCGCCAATTGGTGGACCTGCAGTATCAGCGCAACGATATAGATTTCAGCCGCAGCCGTTTCCGCATCCGCGGCGATACCCTGGAAATACAGCCTGCCTACGAGGACATAGCGGTGCGCATCCAGTTCTGGGGCGACGAGATAGAGCGCATCCTGGAGGTAGACCCGCTCACAGGTGAACTGCTCGCCGACAAGGAGCAGATAGATATATACCCCGCCAAGCACTTCGTAACCTCATACGATAAGCTGATGGCTGCCATAGTCGACATTCAGGCGGAGCTTGTGGAGCGATTAGCCGAACTCAACAGCCAGGGCAAGCTGCTCGAAGCCCAGAGGCTTGAGTCACGCACCAACTACGACCTGGAGATGCTCCGCGAGACCGGATATTGCTCAGGGGTTGAGAACTACTCCCGCCACCTCGCCCGTAGAGCCGCGGGAAGCCCGCCCTGGACGCTGCTGGACTACTTCCCCGAGGACTTCATGCTCTTCATAGACGAGTCGCACATGAGCCTGCCCCAGATTCGCGGCATGTACCACGGAGACATCTCACGCAAGCAGACACTGGTGGACTATGGATTCCGCCTCCCCTCGGCGCTGGACAACCGTCCCCTGAACTTCGATGAGTTCGAGAAACACATAAATCAGGTGGTATATGTCTCGGCAACACCCGGGCCTTATGAGTACAAGCACAGTGCCCAGATAGCGGAGCAGATTATCCGCCCCACAGGGCTGCTCGACCCCACCATCGAGGTCAAGCCCACCAAGGGGCAGGTAGACGACCTCCTCGACCAGATAAAGACGCGCACACTGCGTGGAGAGCGCTGTCTGGTCACTACCCTGACCAAGAGGATGGCCGAGCAGCTAGCCGACTACCTGCTGGAGATGGGGATAAAGACTCACTATCTGCACTCGGAGATACAGACATTGGAGCGAGTGGATATTTTGCGCGACCTGAGGCTGGGGGTCTACGACGTAGTGGTGGGCATCAACCTGCTGCGCGAGGGTTTGGACCTGCCTGAGGTGAGCCTGGTTGCCATACTGGACGCCGACAAGGAGGGCTTCTTGAGGTCGGAAGGCGCGCTTATCCAGACCATGGGCCGCGCCGCCCGCCATATCGACGGGCATGTCATTATGTACGCCGACACCATAACCGAGTCCATGCGCCGCGCCATGGACGAGACCGACCGCAGGCGCAAGATTCAGACGGCGTATAATCAGGAGCACGGCATTACCCCGCAGGGCATCAAGAAGGCCATCAAGGGCATCACCGACCAGCTCAAAGCAGTGGCCGAGACCCGAGCACAGTACACGGTGACCACCGGCATCCCCAAGGATGAAATAGCACGCCTGATAAAAAACCTGGAATACCAGATGAAGGCTGCAGCCAAGAATCTGGAGTTCGAGAAGGCAGCGCTCATGAGGGACCAGATTATAGAGTTGAGAAAAGAGCTGGTAGGGGAGCCAATCTCTGTGATACCTAAGAAACGTTAATTCAGGGGGAAAAGGGAACAAATAGACCTCAGTAAAGGATAGCATCTTGGAGACAGGCGAGACCAAACAGGAACGCCGCGAGAAGAAGCAACAGAAGAGACGCGAGAAAATACTGCAACATGGTCGCAGCCTGATCCGCGTCTACAAGGACGCCGTGCTCAAACGCGCTAGACAGGTACGCAAAAAATGAGAGGAAAGTAGGGGCGTTCAATTGAACGCCCCTACACTACTTACCAATAAGGAGTCAGTTGAAAAGGACAGGCATTTTCTTCATATACCTCATCGGCGACAGGCTCAGCGATTTGACCTAATTTGGCAGTGTAATGCTTGGCCATCTCTCCTCCTGATGGCCACTTTGTACCTCAGAAAACGTTTCACTTCAAGTGGTATAGCTTTTTCATGAAGCACTACACCCACAGTGCCGGTATCAACAAACTGGCCTTGAGGCACATCCCCCCCGGTGTGCTATCAATGATTAAGGAAACTGGCTGAAAATCCTAAGACATCGATCTGGTAATGCCGCATCAGGTCACGCGGTCCATAACCGAAAGGCTTATGAGAATTGCCGGCTTACCCTTGGGAAAAGCCGCCTACACCATCACTAAATACGGCAATACTGCAGCAACGAGTATTCCTCTAGCACTTTCAGAGGCAATGGATGAAAACCGAGTCAAGAGGGGAAGCAAGATTCTGCTGGTTGGGGGAGCCTCCGGATTCAGCGTAGGGGTCATGACAGTAGTGCTTTAAGAGGTAGTCTGGGTACGGCGTTATCATTATTCAACTGTGTCTAGAATCCTTCTGCAATAATCCACTCAACTTCGTTGTCGTTTTTGACTATAGAAACGATATGATTCCTATAGTTAAATTGCTCGACTATAAATAAACAGCCTCTGTGATTCAGGACTATATGATTCTTATCTGGAATAGAGACTAACCTGCAGGCCTTTAATCCACCGATGCCGACACCCACAGCCTTCAGAGTCGCTTCCTTCGCAGTCCAGTAGCGAAAAAAGGTGCACCAAGACCTGTCTTTGCCTAGCTCCCATTCTACCTCGCTCGCCACAAGGCTGAATATGGATTCTGACCGAGGCTTTATTTCTTCGATATCAATCCCTATCTTCTCCTTACTTACGACCGCTGCAACATATTTCGACTTGTGGGAAAGAGACCAATAATTGCCATCAAAGGGGCACGGGACATCGTCTTCATCCTTCAGCAGCGCTCCAAGTGCTACGCCGCTCTTTTCCGCACTCAATCTCAATGCTTCTCTGGAAATTCTGCTCAGCCTAGCCACCTTCTCCTTCCCAGAGAGTTTATGCCCGGCTTCGGCAACTGGCAATATTACAGGGAACACAGTCATCGCTATCATCAAACCCTCATTGCCTTATCAATAATATTTTTATCAAAATAGTTGACCGACATTCCACAATCCACCACAATGCCCTGAGCACTAATGCCGCTGGAGCGGTCGCTTAAAAGAAAAACTACTGTATTAGCCACTTCCTTGGTTTCCAGAGCTTTCTTGCGTAGCGTCAATTGCTCGGCAAAAAGATAATAATCCAAGTATCCTGGTATCCCCGCGGATGCCGAGGTTTTCAACAGACTAGCGTTGACCGAGTTGAATCTGACCTGTGAAAACGCACTGAAGGATTTAGCCAGGAAGCATAAGGTTGAATCCAGAGCAGCCTTAACCGGCGCCATCCAGCCATACGGCACGGCCGCTATTTTCGTGGATGAGATCGATATGGTCACCACCGATGCCTTTTCGTCTAGGATGTCCTTAAATGCGTTGGCAATGCTGATCAATGAGAAACAGGATATGTCAACGGATTGCAGGAAGTCCTTCTTCCTAGTTTCGTGAAATGGCTTGAGCCCCTCTTCGTAGTTAGCGAAAGCGATGGAATGA
>Ga0209777_10008891_pt1 | contig 10916 bp, 7 predicted proteins | sample FrelakmetHBP12HB_FD_187147 | JGI IMG/M metagenome (GOLD analysis project Ga0209777, IMG submission 187147) | Freshwater lake sediment microbial communities from the University of Notre Dame, USA, for methane emissions studies -HBP12 HB (SPAdes)... | ecosystem: Environmental > Aquatic >... | reverse complement strand
TCTGAGAAACCGGCGGCAACTCAACAACCTGAGGCGCCCGCAAAGGCGCGCGGACGTTTCATCACGCTCAAGCTTGGGTTCGCCCTCTTTTTCCTTGTGATCGCTGGGCGGCTTGTGGAGGTACAGTTTCTGCAGGCATCCAAGTACCAGTCGATGGCTCGCAAGCAATATGAACTCACCGCTGACTTGCCCGCAGTGCGGGGAAACATTTACGACCGTAATCACAATGTGCTTGCTTCGAATTCAATTTTCGTATCGTTTGCAGCCGACCCGAAGGTCGTCGGTGAAAACGCGGATAAAATCGCACAGGAGTTCGCTGCCGCGTTCGGCAAATCGCCATCGTACTATGCTACCAAGTTGCATAGCTTGAAGAGTTCGGGTTCGCTGAAGCGATTTGTTTGGCTCGAGCGTCAGGTTCCAGCAGAAGTCGCGAAACGGATTGAGGCTCAGAAGCTTATTGGCGTAGTGCCCGTCGATGAACCGAAGCGCTTGTATCATTACGACGATGTCGCGGGCACACTCATCGGGTTCACCGATGTCGACAACAAAGGTATCTCCGGGATTGAAGTCGAGTTCGACGAGTACCTCAGGGGAAAAGATGGTTCCGTCATTATGCAGCGCGACGGACTCGGCCGAGCACGGCCATCCATCGACTACCCGCGCATCGAGCCACGGAACGGTCACAACCTCATCCTGACAATTGATCTCGCATATCAGTCCATTGTCGAGGAGGAACTCAAAAGAGGCGTTCAAAAAAACAATGCCAGCGCGGGTCTGGCGGTGATGTTGAATCCAAAGACCGGCGAGATCCTCGCTCTGGCGAATGTTCCCGGCATCAACCCGAATGATCTTGGTTCCTGCGACATCAACGCCTCGCGCAATCGGGTTGTCACCGATGTATTTGAACCGGGTTCTGTTTTCAAAGTGGTGACTGCATCCGCAGCGTACGAAAATGGTCTGGTGACACCCGAAAAGAAATTCTATGCTGAACATGGCACATATTTCGCAACAGTCTCATCGCGTGCAAAGCCGCAGAAGATCACAGACACGCACCCCTATGAATGGCTCACCTTTCAGGAGGCTATCGAACTATCCAGCAACATCGTCATGGCCAAAGTCGGCCCAACTATAGGCCCTGAAAGGCTTTACAGGCAGGCTCGGAATTTCGGTTTTGGCATCCCCACGGGCATCGACCTGCCCGGAGAAGTGCGGGGGAGGTTGAAGAAACCGAACGAATGGTCCGGAACAACGCTCCAGACGATGGCATATGGCTACGAAGTTTCTGTCACACCGCTGCAGATCGCCTTGGCGTACGCCGCTGTAGCCAACAAGGGCGTGCTCATGAAACCCTTCGTCGTATCAGAGGTTCAAGACAGAGATGGTGAAGTTCTGTTTGAACAGAGACCTCAGATTGTTCGAAGAGTCATCTCAGAACAAACCGTGGCGTTGCTCATCCAGGCATTTGAAGGAGTCGTTGAACGCGGGACAGCAAAAGAGTCGCACATCCAGGGTGTCCGAATCGCAGGCAAGACCGGGACTTCGAAGAAGGTTATCGATGGACACTACGGTGCCGGAAGCTACACGGGTTCGTTCGTCGGGTTCTTCCCGATCGAAGATCCTCAGGTTGTCTGCCTCGTGATGATGGATAATCCACAAGGTGGTAGCTACTATGGCGGAGCAGTCAGCGCGCCGGTCTTTCGCGCGATTGCCGATCGTATCATCAACACCTCGGGTCGATTCACCAAGACGCCGCAACCGAAAGACGCTCAACCGAAAAATGGGATCACTGTTCCTGACGTTCGAACACTGCAGATCAACATTGCGACGCGGCTGCTCGAAAGTCACGGATTGAAATGCCAGACCGTCGGCACTGGCGACATTGTGGTACGACAGGTTCCGGAGCCAGGGAAACACCTGGAGAAGGATGATGTCGTCCAGATCGTTCTGAACGAAACGGGGACGGAGACTTCCGGTGGAGCCCCGATCGTCCCAGATGTTCGCGGCATGAGCGTGCGACGGGCAATCAACCGACTGGTTGTGGATGATTTTGATATTCAGGTGCGCGGATCCGGAGTCGTTGTCAGCCAGGTTCCCGCGGCCGGCCAAAAGATACAGGCAGGGGCAACAGTTCATTTGACGTGTGAACCCCGGCCGATTGTCACAGCTGTTCTTTATTAAAACCGAAAGTCGTTGTGAGTGTATGAAGTTGGGAGAACTTCTCGCAGGCGTCCAGGTCAGTAAGATGTTTGAAACAACATATGGGCATTCTGCGATCACGCACGAAGTGCACGTTCATCAACTTCAATACGATTCACGGAAGATTCAGCGCGGCGATTGCTTCGTCGCAATGCGCGGCACCGGTACTGACGGACACCGGTTTCTCGAGTCCGCAATTGAAAAGGGTGCCTCCGTCGTGGTTCTTGAGCAGGACTCAGCGCTCTCGGACTACTATTTCTTGCATTCGGGTGTGGTGAAGGTTGTTGTACCCGACAGTCGCAAGGCACTTGCTGTGATGGCCGCAAACTGTTTTAACCATCCCTCCAGCAGACTTATGATGGTAGGGGTGACGGGAACAAATGGAAAAACTACAACGACACATCTCATCAAGGCGATCCTGGAAGAAGCTGGCCAGCGGGTCGGCCTTCTTGGGACAATCGAATATAGAATTGGTGATACAGTGATCCCGGCTTCACACACGACACCGGAATCATTAGAGCTCAATGAGCTTCTGGCCCGTATGGCAACATCCGGCTGCCAATCGGTGTCCATGGAGGTCTCATCCCATGCACTGCACCAATCGAGAGTGTATGGCCTCGAATTCGATGCAGCGGTATTCACGAACCTGACGCAGGACCACCTTGATTATCACGGCTCCATGGAAGAGTATTTCAAGGCCAAGAAGACACTTTTCGACAGTCTCGACAGTGATGCCGTCGCCATCACCAATGCTGACGATGTATGGGGAATGCAGATCGCAACATCGAGCCGGGCTCGCAAAGTCTCGTACGGAGTTGCAGAACATGCTGACGTCCGCGCGACGGACATCCAACTTTCCATTGAAGGAACTTCCTGCACCCTTTGGTTCGGGAATGCACAGACGACAATGACGACCCCGCTCGTGGGCCGGTTCAATGTCTACAATATTCTGGCTGCTTATTCCACGGGGCTGGCGCTTGGCGTTTCACAACAGACGCTTCTGGCGGGAATTCGCAGTGTGGCAAGCGTGCGTGGCCGTTTCGAACGAGTTCCTTCGCCAAAAGGATGGGCGGCGATCATCGACTATGCCCATACACCGGATGCTCTCGAAAAATGTCTTCGGACCATCCACGATGTCCTTCCCCGTGAAGGTCGTGGTCGTATCATTACAGTCTTCGGCGCGGGAGGCGACCGCGACAAAACGAAACGTCCGCTTATGGGCAGCATTGCCGGACAACTGAGTGATATCATCATCGTCACGTCAGACAATCCAAGGACAGAAGATCCAGGGCGGATTATCGACGACATCGTCGCAGGTATTCCGCGCGGCGCTCAGGTAACACAGTTGGTGGACAGACGGGGTGCGATCCACTCCGCTCTGCGACAAGCCCGTTCTGGCGACGTGGTGTTGGTCGCAGGAAAAGGGCATGAAGACTATCAGGTGATCGGTAAAGAGAAGATTCATTTAAGTGATCGGGAAATTGTGGAAGAGTTCATTCGCGGATGAAACTGACAGCAAGCGACATACTCGCTCTTTCCCATCTCCAGGCATTCGGCCTTGAGCGTACGAAGAAGCTTTACACCGGCGTTTCGACCGATTCGCGGACAATTCGCCAAGGCGATTTGTTCATTGCGCTTCGCGGCGATACGTTTGATGGACACAATTTTATCACCAAAGCTGTTGAAGCTGGCGCCGCAGCGATCATCGCTGATTCAAAGTGGGTTGAACAGAACCAGATACTGTTCTCCAGCCTGAATGTTCCACGGCTGGTGGTTGAAGACACCGTCCGGACGTTTGGCCAGTTGGCGAATGCGCACCGGAGAAAGTTCAAGATTCCTGTACTGGTCATCGGCGGGAGCAACGGCAAGACGACAACGAAGGAGATGGTTTCCTCCGTGCTGCGCACGAAATTCCGCGTTCTCAACACAGAGGGCAACCTGAATAACCATGTCGGCGTGCCGCAGACAATCATGCGTCTCGAGAAGGAGCACCAGATAGCTGTCCTGGAGATTGGCACGAACCATTTCGGAGAAATTGACTACCTCTGCTCCATCGTTGAGCCGACGCATGTGTTGATAACGAATGTCGGACGTGAACACCTTGAGTTCTTCGGGTCTCTTGAGGGGGTGTCAAAAGCAGAAGGTGAAGCGTTTGAGTGGCTGAACAAACATCGACACTCGACAGGCGTTGGCTTTGTGAACCAGGATGACGTTCATCTTAAGAAACAGTCCAAAAAAGCACATAAAGCTATTACTTATGGTCTTGCCAAAGGTTCAGCCAGCGTCAAGGGTAAAGTGCACTCCATCAATGAAGACGCTTGTGTTGAGCTCGAAGTCAGGCAAAGAGCAAAGAAACCGTTCCGTATACAGCTTTCCGTCCCCGGACATCACAACGCCTACAACGCGTTGGCCGCCGCCACCGTTGGTCTCACGTTCAAGGTTCCGGTGAAGTGGATTCAGCAGGCGCTTTCTTCCTTCTCCAGCGCCAACAAGAGAATGCAAGTCTTGAAACTCGATTCCGTGATCGTACTGAATGACACGTACAATTCCAACCCGGATTCTGCGATGGCTGCCCTCGGCGTCCTGGGAAGCATTGGTACTCCAGGAAAGAAAATTGCAGTGCTTGCTGACATGCTGGAACTTGGAGAGAATTCCATTGGAGAGCACAAGCGAATTGGTGAGGCTGTGACGACATCAGGCATAAAATACCTGCTGACGTATGGCCCTCTTTCGAAGCATACGCATGAAGCGGCTGCGATGGCTCAGAAATTCCATTATGAACAGAAAGCGGCTCTCTCGGAAGCTCTTTTCGATCTTCTCTCCCCGGGTGATGTTGTACTCATTAAAGGTTCCCGTGGAATGAGAATGGAGGAAGTGGTCGGGCTCATCACCGAGCGATTCAAAATATCGAAGACAACCCCCGATCAGGCAGCATAGGACACAGCAACTGATGCTCTACTATCTCTTCACATATCTCCATGACAAACAGATCGACGTTCCGGGATCTGTCATGTTCCGGGCTATCACGTTCAGGGCAGGTGCAGCAGCCGTGACGGCGCTTGTCATCGCATTCTGGTTGGGACCAAAGATCATTCAAATGCTGCGTGCACATCAGATCGGCGAGGCAGCGAAGCTTGAAGCTCCGAAGACTCACCTCAGCAAGGCAGGCACTCCGACGATGGGCGGGCTGATCGTCCTTGCAGCGCTGGTGATTCCCGCGCTCCTCTGGACCGACCTCAGGAACGGGTACATCCTTTTGATTCTCTTTGTCACCATCGTACTCGGCGCCGTGGGATTCCTCGACGACTATCTGAAGGTGGTGAAGAGAAAGCCGAAAGGATTGATCGGCCGGTACAAAATCGTCGGTCAGATTTTGGTGGGACTCGTGATTGGCGGCGTGATCTATTTCCATCCGCAATGGATAGATTCTACGCTCGTTATGGTGAAATCCAAAACTACTGTGCCGTTTTTCAAACATCTGGAATTCGACCTTGGAATATTCTACATCCCGATCGTCGTCTTCATCATCACGGCGACATCGAATGCCGTGAATCTGACAGATGGACTTGACGGACTAGCAATTGGAACCGTCGGCATTGTTGCTTTGACGCTGGCGATCATTGCCTATGTTTCCGGTCACGCCGAATGGAGCAAGTACCTGACGATCCCATTCCTGCGAGGAAACGGGGAACTGGCTATCTATTGTTCGGCGCTGGTGGGAGCGGCGCTAGGCTTTCTCTGGTTCAACTCCTACCCCGCCCAGGTGTTTATGGGCGACACGGGATCGCTCGCTCTCGGAGGTGTCATTGGAGCGATGTGTGTGCTGATCAAGAAAGAGTTGTTGCTGCCAACACTGGGCGGCGTGTTCTTGATGGAAACACTGTCGGTGATTATTCAGCGGATGTATTTCAAGTACACGAAGAAGAAATTCGGAGAAGGGCGTCGCGTCTTTAAGATGGCGCCTATTCATCACCATTTCGAATTGCTTGGATGGCCGGAGCCGAAGATCGTGACACGATTCTACATCATCGCGATTCTTTTCATGATTCTCAGCCTGGCGACATTCAAGGTGCGTTGAACATAACCGCTCGGGGAAGAGAGTGGGAAGATTCCATGGACATTTCGCAGCTGCGCAACAAGAGGATATCTGTCATTGGTGCTGCCAGAAGTGGCATCGCGGTTGCGAAGTTGCTCCAGAACCAGGGCTCACTGGTCTTCGTCAGCGACAAGACCGGCCCCGAGAAACTGAAAGCTGAAACTCAGTTGTTGCGAGAGCTCGGCATTGCGTACGAGCTCGGCGGTCACTCTGACCGAGTGTATGATTGTTCTTTGATGGCCATTAGCCCGGGAGTTCCAAGCAACGCTCCCGTGGTGCTGGAAGCTCAAACACGAGGCATCAACGTCGTCAGCGAGGTAGAGGTTGCAAGCTGGTTCTGTCGTTCACCCATCATCGCGATTACCGGATCGAATGGGAAGACAACAACAACCACATTGATTGGGAGAATCCTCGGCGATGCAAAGAAGAAACATACAGTTGCGGGGAACATTGGCACGGCATTCTCATCTGTCGTTCTGGAGTTGGCTCCAACAGATCTTGCTGTTCTGGAAATAAGCAGCTTTCAGCTCGATCACTGTGAGACATTCCGGCCGCGCATTTCGGCGATCATGAATATCACGCAGAACCATATGGATCGGTACGATCACTCCATGGAAAAGTATGCGGGATCGAAGGCTCGGATCTTCATGAACCAGAAGGACGATGACGTTTTACTCTACGACGCGGACGACGAGCAAACGATGAAGATCGTACAGAACGCCCGGTGCAAAAGGATCCCCTTCAGCATCCAGCAGCGTTTGACAGAAGGAGCCTTTGTTGAGAATGGGACGATGGTGACAACTTTACATGGAAGACGGACCGAGGTCATCAAGGTGACGGACATCAGTATCAAAGGGCCCCACAATCTTTACGACGCGATGGCAGCGTCGCTGGTCGGGCAGTTGACCGGCGTCGGGACCGCATCAGTCCGGGCCACCTTGAAGAACTTCAAAGGGGTTGAGCACCGTCAGGAATTCGTGCGGGAAGTTAACGGCGTGCGCTACTACAATGATTCGAAGGCGACGAGCGTCGAAGCCGTCCGGTACGCTCTTCAGGCATACGATCAACCCATCGTGCTCATGCTTGGTGGACGGGACAAGGGAAACGATTATTCACAGATTCTGGATTTGGTACTGAAACATGTTCGCGCCATCGTCGCTATGGGTGAATCGGCGGAGAATGTCGAAAAGGCATTCGCCGGAACAAAGCCGGTACGCCGGGTGAATTCGATCGACGAAGCTGTGCAGACAGCGCAACGTCTGGCACAGAGAGGAGATGTGGTTCTCCTCTCCCCTGCCTGCGCTTCCTTTGACTGGTTTGAGAACTACGAACAACGCGGAAGAGTGTTCAAGGAGCTGGTGAAAAATCTCTAGCGCATCCATGACCCGAGCCCAACGAAACCATATCGACCTTCCAACGCTGATCACCGTGCTGACACTCATGGTTCTGAGCCTGGGTGTTGTGTACAGCGCGTCCGCCACCTGGGCAATGGAGAAGTTTGGAGAGAGCAACAGGCTTCTCAATCTGCATGCACTCAAAGTTTTGCTCGGCCTGGTTGCACTCTTCGTCGGCATGACGATTGACTATAAGAAGTACAAGAAGCTCACAAAGCCGGCGGTCATTCTCTCGATCATTTTCCTGACGATCACATTAGTTCTCGGCGGTGAAGTGAAGGGGGCAACGCGTTGGTTGCGTTTTGGAGGACTAAGTCTGCAGCCTTCAGAGTTTGCTAAATTCGCGCTCCTGTTTCATCTCTGCACACTCATCTCAACCAAGGGCGATGCTATCAGAGACTTCAAGAAGGGCTTCCTGCCAATGATGGTCTGGATCGGAAGCGTCGCATGCCTTGTGCTCATTCAGCCGAACTTCAGCACCGGCTCCATGATCATCCTGATGAGCATGGTCATGCTGTTTATCAGCGAGGCAAGATTCACGCATTTGTTCGGGACGGTCGGGGCAGCGATCCCTGTTTTAGCAGCTGTGGCTGTAGCGCGTCCTCACGTCATGGCGCGCATCAAATCCTTTATCGATGGAAGTGCCAGCGGTGGGCATTTGAACTACCAGCTCATGCAGGGGATTATTGGCTTTGGCAACGGCGGACTGTTCGGTGTCGGCCCTGGTCTGAGCAAGCAGCGCGATTTTTTTCTACCCGAGTCGTACGGCGATTTTGTCTTTTCCATCGTCGGCGAAGAATACGGGTTGATCGGTACAATTGTGTTCATGGGATTGTTTCTCATTCTCCTTCTGCGGGGATTCAAGATCGCGAAGAATGCACGTGACGACTTTGGCCGATTGCTCGCGATCGGTATTACGAGCGTCGTCACACTCTATGCGCTTGTCAATGCGGGCGTAACGCTCGGCATTTTGCCGACGACAGGGTTGCCGATGCCCTTTGTCAGCTATGGTGGTTCATCGTTGCTCTTTACATCGTTTGCTGTTGGTGTTCTTTTGAACATATCGGCACAAACGGACATGCATCCTCGGCTCGAGAAGACACCAGCGCCCGAAAAGGCATCGCAGCCGTTGGAAGACCAGACAGCGAAAGTGTACTAAGGACCGATGTGGGCAACAACGCTCCAAACATTCTGGTTGCAGGAGGCGGTACAGGGGGGCACTTGTTTCCCGCCCTCGCCATCGCTGACGAGATCAGGAAGCTGCAGCCAAAGGCTGAGTTCTTGTTTCTTGGTACAAAAGGAAAGATTGAGGCTCGCGTGGTTCCCCAGCGCGGCTATCCATTTCGGACAATTTGGATCAGCGGTTTTCATCGGAGACTCACGATTGACAATCTCCTGTTCCCGCTGAAGGTGTTGGTTTCACTTGTTCAATCGTTCTTTGTCATACGCCAGTTTCGTCCGGATGTCGTGGTTGGCACCGGCGGTTATGTCTGTGGACCTGTGCTTTTCGTTGCTTCGATTTTGAAGATCCCAACGGTGATTCATGAATCGAACAGCTACCCTGGTGTGACAACCCGCATGCTCGCAACAAGGGCGACGAAGCTTTTCATCGCCTTTGATGATGCGCGGCGATGGCTGAAGCGAACCGACCACGTGACGCTCATCGGAACACCGACACGAGAGATTCTCGGGGCGGTTTCACGAACAGCCAGCAGGGAGTTTTTTCAAATCGACCCGAACAAGAAGACGCTTCTCGTCTTCGGAGGGAGCCTGGGGGCAGCCTCCATCAACAACGCAGTGCTGGAGGCCCTGGATGATATGCTCAGCGCAGGCATTCAGTTGATTTGGCAGACGGGACAAACCGATTTTGCACGAGTGCGTGCCGCGATCGGAAACAAGCCCATTGGTTGGCTGGGGGCGTTCATTGACAGGATGGAATACGCATTTGGGGCGGCGGATCTCGTCGTTTGCCGTGCAGGTGCGACAACACTGGCTGAGCTTACGCGGGTTGGGAAACCGGCAATCATCATTCCCTACCCACATGCGGCTGGAGATCATCAGACACACAATGCACGCTCGCTGTCCGAAGCCGGCGCAGCGGTGATGATCGCCGATCAAGAAGCACGCTTGAAATTGAAATCAGTTGCACTTGGCATGTTGAGTAATCCTGAGCGACTGGAGAACATGGGCAGATCAAGCGCCCGACTCGGAAAACCCGAAGCAGGTCGTGCAATTGCAGAAACGATCTTAGAGATGATTCGATAGTTCACGATGCAGCAGAAGACATTCAAATATAAACTCGACTTCTATTACCAGCAGGCTCTTTCGTACTTGTTGGTGTTCCTGCTGTACGCAGGCATCAAGGGGAGTTTTTTTGAAGATCAATTCCACTTCGTTTTCAAAGATCCCCTGGTGTATATCATGATATTCTTTGTTGTCATCGCTCTCGGTTCACTCGTGTTGAACCTGTACCGCAATCGCAGACTTATAGTCACAGAGGATCGATTGATGTTTCAGTCTCGTCACCGCGAGCGGGAAATCAGGGTTTCAGACATTGAATGGATGCACATCGGGCGTGAGATGCTTGTGCAGACGGCCGGGCATTTTCAGCTGGTCATGTTTAAGATGAAGGGGCGCAAACGACTCTTTCGGATCAGGCTCGGGCGCTACGAACGCGACAGAGAACTTTTCACGGAGATGGAGCGCATCGCGCAGCACGTGCCAAAAGGAAAGCGACGTCGCTTTGGGATGAGAAGAAGGAAGGGGATATAGATTTTCGATTTATGATTTGCGATTTATGATTTCGGATTCGTTTGAGATTTCGAGTTTAGGATTTCAAATTTGGAATCCACTGTATTCCAGACAAAGGACCATCAAGACCACATGTTCTCATCAATCAAAAAGATTCACTTCGTCGGCATAGGCGGTATCGGCATGAGCGGGATTGCTGAGATTCTGCTCAATGAAGGTTTCCGTGTCAGCGGCTCCGATCGCGGCCTCTCGGAGGTGACCGAGAGACTTCAGAAACTCGGAGCCACCATCTACGAGGGACACAAGGCCGAGCACATTGCGGATGATGTTGACGCGTTGGTCTATTCTTCCGCTGTGGCGCTTGAGAACCCTGAGGTCCTGGAAGCTCAGCGGCGCAAGATTCCTGTCATCCGACGCGCTGAAATGCTGGCTGAAGTGATGAGACTCAAGTACGGTATCGGCATTGCGGGGACTCATGG
>Ga0209777_10008890_pt1 | contig 10916 bp, 10 predicted proteins | sample FrelakmetHBP12HB_FD_187147 | JGI IMG/M metagenome (GOLD analysis project Ga0209777, IMG submission 187147) | Freshwater lake sediment microbial communities from the University of Notre Dame, USA, for methane emissions studies -HBP12 HB (SPAdes)... | ecosystem: Environmental > Aquatic >... | reverse complement strand
TTAAACCGAGCCCAGTGCTGAAGGCCAGTCTCAATCGTCCGAGGAATCAATGATGTCTTTCACCCAAAAGTACCCTCAGGGAATTTCAAAACAAGTGGTAGTTCATTGTTGCTTACTTCCTGTAATCCACAGAGGGCCAATTTGGTAAAGGATGCTCGATTGCAATTAGTAATCAATAGGTGCTTATCACCCCTCTGACTTAAAGTTTTGATATGTCTTTCATCGAAACCTTTTGGCGTCCGTTTCATTCAAGGAAAGGGCTTTCTGCGCGAGATCGATCGCCTGGGCCATCGACTCCTTAGGTGATTCGCTCATTCCAAGCTTCGACAAGGACAAATCCGTGAGGGTTTGCCAAGTGTGCGGAGGGTTCGGATTAATCAAGAAGCAGGAGAGTGTTTTGGAAGAAGAAGTTCAAAGATAGCCTTCCTCCCTCCTCCCAGAATAATTCAAACATATGCCAAGAGTACAAAGAGCCAAAGCGCTATGGGGATTAACGCTTACCTGGGACCTCAACACGTTTTTCTGACGATCCTGGGTTTGGTGGGTGTCGATGGGGTGAGCCCCCCTGCTTCCCTGCACGAAGTAATGGTGGAGATTAAATTTTTCACTTCAGGCCCGCTTTGCGGAGTGCGTTCATCGCAACGTCGATTTGATCGTTATCCTTGAAAGCAAGATTGAACCGCCACTGCCCTACCGTAAACTTAGGAGTGATATCGAGAACCTTTCCCGCGGCGGCACGTGCCTCTGCTTCGCGGCCTGTTAAATTACTTGTGGCGGCGAGGAGGAGTTGGGCAACCCACTGGCCCCATACATAATCACGGTTCCGCTCCACCGCCCCTTGTGCCTGTTGAAACGCTTCTTCATAGCGGCCAAGAAGGAGGTAAACCCAGCATAAATGTATAGGCATGAAGGGAAATGAGGGATTGAGTCGGTCCGCCTTCTCGAATGCTGCAAGTGCCTCCTTGCCTTTGCACGAATACATAAGGGCACAGGCCGAATAGTCAAGAGCTAGAAACGAATTTGTATCGAGGGCCAGGGCCCGCTCCGCGTGAGCGACCGCCTTGTCGTGTTGCCTTACCAAGACAAAGAGATAGGCCTGAACCGCGTGGTTAAAGGCGTCCGCTTCATTCATGGAAAGGGCTTTCTGCGCGAGATCCATCGCCCGTGCCATTGACTCCTTATAGAATACGTTCCCACCTCGCCCTCGGCTGTTCACCTCTATTCCAATGCAAAGAGCAAGACCCGAATACCCCCTTGAAAAATTCGGTTCCAGAGCGATGACTTCCTCGAAGAGTCTCTGAGCCTGTGATCTCCCTTCTGTCGTGCAGCGAACCATCTGCTCGTAGGCCTCCAATGATTTAAGATATGCCTCTGCGTTCTTTGAGCCTCCCCTTGTCTCGCCCGGGTCTGGCCCCACCCGCAGCTTCACTTGTAAGGTTTTCATAATCTTTGAGGCAATCTCATCCTGAATGGCAAAGACATCTCTCATGTTGCCATCGTACCGCTCCGCCCACTGGTGATGCCCGGTTTTGGCATCGATCAGTTGCGCGCTGATCCGTACCTGGTCGCCGGCCCTGCGCACACTTCCTTCCAGTATATAGCGTACCCTTAGCTCCTGCGCCACCTGATCCATCGGGATCGATTTCCCTTTGTAGGCGAGCGTGGATGTGCGAGCCACCACGGAGAGATTCGGACTCTTGGAGAGGGCGGTAATGATCTCCTCTGTCAAACCATCGCTGAAGAACTCTTGCTCGGGGTCTTTGCTCATGTTCACGAAAGGGAGCACGGCAATAGAGGGCTTGTCGGGCAGAGGAAAGGCCATCCTCTCCAGAGAAGCTCTTTTGACTGGCGCAGGTTTCAAATAGAGTTTCCAAATGGCCAATGTGGCAGCCCCTGCAATTACAACAATCATGGCAACAAGGGCTATCCGTCGATAACCGATCTGCCAGACAGTCCCATGTTCCCTTGACGGCGATACCGACGGGGCTTCAGGTACTTCCGAAGGCGATTCGGTTATGTCTATTTCAGGTGCATTTTCGACCTTTCCTTTAAGACTGGATATGAACCTCTCCCACGCATCACCATTTAAGGAGTCCTCGTAGATAATATCAACATCGTCCAACCCTGCTCCTATCTTGTCGATTGCAAACTTCAGCCGTATATTCTCCTCGCTCCCTATGTATTCAAAAAGGTTTGCCCAACTGTCTTTTTCAGCTTCAGTAAATGGGTAGGTCTTACCAGTTCCTTCGTCATATTCCTTTCTCTTTCCAAGGACTTTGAAAAGCGGCGCCTCTTCAAGGTTAGGGAGGGCATGTTGCCATTTCCGGTAGATTCTTGGCAGCAAGTTCTCTTTATCTGACGACCCGGCAGAACCCCCAACCGTGTCGTTCAGCAAAGCAAGGAGGTCATGGTGCCCTTCCAGAGGAATGGAAGTAATTTTCCCCAATCTTTTCATCTCGTTAACGACAAAGGCAATCAGGGACAGGTAAAACCTTCTGGAGGGTGAGTTGAAGTGAAGGGTCAGTTCAATTCTATTCTTGAGGGCAATATGAATCTTGAACTGATTCAGGTCGATTGTAATGGCGTGAAATTTGGTATTTTCCGCCATTTTTTCATCTCCTCATAACCTATTAAAAGATAGGAGATTTTATCGGACCCCAAAATAACCGAAAAAAATCTGACGGTACGGACCATCAGGAACCATATCATATGCCATAAATAATGTCAATTTTTGTGAAGTCAACTCATTAGATGTTTCATAAATATTTGCTTTGAAAAATCAATATAAGAAACAGGGAAAAGGATTGGAGGAACCATGAAGACATCCGTTCTAACTATCAAAAGAAATGTGGCTGTAAGCAACGAACTGCGTATTTTGATTGGGTGGAGGAATCTCTTCGAAAAAATGAAAGATTTTCTTAGTGGCACATTTAAGTCCGATTGGGAGGAGAAGACGGGTTTAGATTGGCAGGAATGGGGCAAATTCCCCTATCTGCAATGAAAGGCCAATAAACCCTTCTTTCAATCTCCCATTGTGGAAGGAGGGATATTCATGAAAGAATCCATTTTAAGTGGCAAAAGGATTATGGCTGTAAATGATAATCCAGATATATTGGCAATTCTGGAAGAAGAAATCATAATGGCCGCCCCAAACTGTTATATTGATAAAGCCAATCATTACCAGAGGGCAACAGAGTTATTAGCATCTTTTACTTACGATCTGGTCATCTTAGATATGATGTTGGTTCGCGTATCTCACCTCCTAAATCTTGCAGTGAATCGGCCCTCTCCCTTCCCAGTTGTGATGCTTACAGCCTATACCTTGAATCCAGAAACCCTAAGGTGCTTCACCGAAATGGGTGTTCGTGCTTACCTCCCCAAGGAGAAGTTAGGGGAAATCATTCCTTTCCTGGAAGCTGTGCTCAAGGATCAAAATCTCAGCATATGGAAGCGCCTCTTTGCGAATCTTCAAAGATTCTTCAATGCACGCCCAAGGATGAGGTTTGCAAAGCCTCGAAGATACATTTGGGGGAGAGTGTGAGGGGAAGGGGGACAATTTTGAAAGACTACGTTGTTAAAATCTATCGTCGTGAGAAGAACGATCCGCGAATCCTTATCGGAGTGGTTGAAGAAGTTGGAGTTGAGGGAAACAAGGCTTTTAGCAACCTCGATGAACTCTGGTCCATCCTGAATCCGTCGAAAGCAGAGACCGCGAAGACTAAAAAACCCAATAAACCCAATGAACCCAATGAACCCTTCAAGCATAGAAACCAAGGGGAACTTTAGAAGGCACGTTATGACAAGGCATGCATGATTTGAACTGTAAAGTTTTAAGAGAAAAATTATTTCTGAATTGAAGTCAAGAAGAATGGAATGAACAGATGATCCCCGAAATTGAGCAGCAATACCAGAGCATCCTCAACAACATTGAGGAGCTCTATTATGAGGTTGACCTGGCCGGGACTCTAACTTTCTTAAATGACTCCATGAGCAAAATCCTTGGGTACTCTAAAGATGAATTGATCGGCATGAACAATCGACAGTACATGGATGAAGAAACATCCAAGAAAGTCTATCAGACTTTTAACGAGGTTTACCGGACTGGTGTGCCTGCCAAAGCCTTCGATTGGGAATTAATCAGGAAAGACGGTACCAGGAGAATTCTTGAGACCTCTGTTTCACTGATGCACGATTCGAAAGGTCGGCCCATAGGATTTTATGGGATCGGACGCGACATCACTGAGCGGAAGCGGACAGAGAATGCGTTGCGTGAAAGCGAGAAGAGATATCGTGCTCTTTTCGAGGGGTCTAGAGATGCGATCTACCTCACCACTCGGGAGGGAGAGATCGTCGATGCCAACCAATCTATGTTAGATCTATTCGGATATTGTAGGGAAGAGATAATAGGCCTCAACGCCCGGAGGACATATGTTTACCCCGAGGATCGGAGAAAGTTTCAGCGACAGATAGAGCGGGAGGGATTTGTTAGAGACCATGAGATAAAGTTATGCAAGAAAGATGGAACAGAGATGGAGTGCCTGGTTACTGCGACTGTGAGGCGGGCCGATGACGGCGGCATTTTCGGATACCAGGGCGTCATTCGTGACGTTACCGAGCGCAAGCAAATTTTAAATGAGCTACGTACCGAGAAGCAAAGATTTCAAATTCTATCCGAGAGTGCTCCCTTTGGGATGGTGATGATCGACCAAGATGGCACCTACAGATACATCAATCCAAAATTTAGAGAATTATTGGGGTACGATTTAGCCGACGTTCCTGACGGGAAAACTTGGTTTAGGAAAGCATATCCCGATTCTCACAACAAACATGATGCCATCTTAGCCTGGAAGGAAGATTTAAAAATCTTCAAGCCGGGCGGAAAAAGATCCAGGGTTTTTACAGCCACCTGTAAAGATGGAACTGAAAAGATCATCAATTTTATAAATGTCCAATTAGAGACCGGCGAAAATTTGATGGTTTGCGAGGACATCACCTATCGAAAACAAGCAGAAACAGCACTCCGTAAGAGCGAGGAGAAATATCGAACGATTCTTCATAGCATCGAGGATTTTTATTATGAGGTCGATCTCGCTGGGAACATGACCTTCTTCAACGATCCCATGGTGAAGATTTCTGGGTATTCGAAAGAAGAACTGATGGGCATGAATTACTGGAAGTATGTGAGCGAGGAGACCGCCAAAAAGATTTATCAAACTTTTAACGAGGTTTACCGGACAGACATTCCCTCTAAAGGGTTTGATTGGGAAGTGATCCGAAAAGATGGGACGAAAAGATTCCTTGAGACCTCTGTTTCATTGAGGCATGATCCCAAAGGCCAACCGGTGGGGTTTTTTGGAATCGGAAGGGATATCACCGAACGAAAACAGGCGGAGGAACAGGAGAGGAACTTGCAACGCGCCAAAGACAAAGTCTTACATCATCTTTCCCACGAACTGAGAACACCGCTTTCCGTCATCCAGGGAATTATTCGGATCTTGAAGCGTAGGACCCAAGCGCAGACTCCTCCCATTGTCAGAGTAGAAATTTTCGATTCTCTTGAAAAAAGCCTGGGTCGCCTCTCTGATATTCAGCTGGAAACCGAGAAGATTATTCGTTCCTACTGGAACCTCGAGGCACTTGACGTACCCCTATCGGCAGAGATAAAACGCATTTCCCTCTATTCTTTTGCTCAAAAAGTTTTGGGAGAGGTGAAAGAAAAAGCCGGTCATCGGGATATTCAAATAACCTTGGAAGGAGCAAAAGATCTGACTTTAGACGCCAATCCAGGGGTCTTGAAAGAAATGTTTACAGGGCTTTTAAAGAATGCGGTAGAGAACACTCCTGACGAGGGAGGGATTCGAATTGTTTTAGAACAAAAAGCTCAGTGGTTACAATTGAAATTCATGGATTTCGGTATCGGCATTACCAAAGAGAACCGGAGGCGCCTTTTCGATGGGCTCTTTCATACCCTGGATACCGAATTTTATAGATCCAGGAGGCCTTATGACTTCGGCGCAGGAGGTAAAGGGCTTGACCTGCTTCGGATGAAGGTCTATTCACAGCGATTCGGGTTTGATGTCTCGGCGGCAAGCCAACGTTGCCTCTATCTTCCAACAGATAAAGATCTTTGCCCAGGAAGAATCTCTAAGTGCCAGCATTGTAGAGTACGAGAGGACTGTTTCAACTCTGGAGGAAGTACATTTTCCTTAACCTTTGCTGTCGCAGGGGGATAGAGGTTAAAGAAATTTACCCTCGGGATAAAGGGGGGGCCTTAATAAGGGCTATAAAAAGGAGGGATCATCATGACGAAATCTATTCTTGATGGTAAGAATATCCTGGCTGTGGATGATGAACCGGATGTTTTGACCGTTCTGGAGGAGGAAATTAAGGAAGCTTGTCCAGACTGTTTCTTTGACAAGGTTACCACTTATGAAGAAGCAGTTGAGAGATTGGCTTCGTGGACTTATGATTTGGTTATCCTTGACATCATGGGAGTTCGTGGGTTTGATCTTCTTAAGAACGCCGCCGTTCGTCATTTTCCAGTGGTGATGCTTACAGCCTATGCCCTGAGTCCGGAAGCCTTGAGGCAATCTATTGAAATGGGAGCCCGGGCCTACCTCCCTAAGGAGAAACTGGGGGAGATCGCCCCCTTTCTGGAAGACGTGCTCACCTATGAGAATTTGCCTGTGTGGGGGCGCCTCCTTCAGAATCTTGGAGGTTTTTTCAATAGCCGGTGGGGAGAAAACTGGAAACGAATTGATGAAAAATTCTGGAAAGAATTTGATGAGAAAATCGCTTTCATCAAGAAGTGAATGGGGAGAAGAGTCGTGCCACGTTCAGCCGTAGAGGGAGTCGGGCAAAGTTATATTAAAGCAAATGTTAAATACAAGCTGCCTTAAGATGAAAATTGATGACCTGAGAGAGAAGGCAGGACAAGAGATGGCTCTGCCTTTTTTTATGCAAATTTCTGCCCGTAATCGTCAAGCTCCAGATTATCTCAAACTGAGGACTTGTAGGTGAAATCGTCAGCCTTTCATGGTCCTTATTGGATCTTTATCTCCTCGATCTCTGATGCCTTAAGCGGTGGGTCGAAAAGCTCGCAATCTACCTCGATGCCGGGTGGTACTCTGATCTGCTTTAGCTCGGAGTTTACCCCATGGAAAATTAGCTACACCTAAGTTGAATATAGCTGTAGGGTCGTCAATTTTGTTTGGAGATATTATGTTTTTCCTTGTTAAGTCAGGAGGAGGAGAGACGGTGAAAGTCAGTTTGTTTTCAGCTTTGCTGTGAGGCAAGATCTCGGCGACAGAGTGGTAAATTATCCTTTGCTTGATAAGTTTTATTCCCTCCTCCACATTCTGATGAAGTGGGCTTAGTGTTTCCTCATCAAGCACATAAGACCCTTTTCCCATAGGCAGTCTCAATGCTCTATTTATTTGAGGGAAGATTTCACAATATCCTGGACGAACTCCTATCCCGTGGTCATTCAATCTTTTATTGATCAATTTCTGAAGCTTGTTCACACTTATCCTCGAGTCAAAGAAATAATAGAGATGAATTCCCTTGCTCATACTTGACTGAATGACTAAAGACTTAGGGAAGATGCGGAGGATTGCGTCCAAAGTTGCTCTTAGATCTGTAGAATGATCCAAGTCTAAGCACAGGTACTTGGTATACGGCCCCGGGAAGGTGGCCACCAGATGTTTTCCCATCATATGTTTAGCAATGGCATAGTCATCTAAAGGGGCACGTTTCCCATAAAAGGTTCTCATGATCCAATCGTCGCTGTCCGCCAGTTTTATGTTGTAAGGGTACCTGCACTGAACAAAGGTAGCTGCAAGGAAGCCGAGATCTTCGTCCGATAAGTTATGCGATTTCAATTGGAAGTCAAAAGGTATTCTATTCATAAAAAATTAAAATTTGGTATAAGGTGTTATTCTTTCCCTTCCAATCCCATCGATCCTTGTTGTTTTTTCCACCATCTGCTTTGAAATTGGCTGTTCCCCGAGGATGCAATGGTCAAGTAAGAAATTGAGACAGGTACGAGGGATACATTTGCAATCTTCAGCTATCGAACCTAAAGCGGATTTATCTTCTATATGAATGGATGCGAGCTTGCAGATCTTTTCAAGCCATGGTATGAGCTGATCAACCGTAGGGGGCAGGAGCTTCAGGTGTATGACGCGTTCAAGTAATGCCTTGTCCACTTTTCCCAACTCGGCTGTGCTGAATATGAAAAGAGTATTTAAACGATAAGGATCACCCTCCAAAGGTTTGAGAAACATCTCTTGAGCCGGGATTTTAACCCTTTGAAGTTCGTCGTAATAAATAATCTTGAATATCATGTAAGAAACAAGATCTGAATTAATCTGTTCAACTGTGAGTTTGGAGCAATCCCTCTCAATGAACTGTCCACTGTAATAGGATGTTTCGCACCTGATGCATCGGTTGCAGGGATTAAATGTCCCAGGTGGTCTTTGTTCACAAAGCAATGATCGGGCCAAGAGCTTGGCTAAAGTGGTCTTCCCCAGACCATAGTCACCTGATAGAAGAACTCCTGCAGGAATATTTCCTTTAACGATGATGTTTTTTAGTTTTCTAACCGCATCCTCTTGACCAACTACATCCTCAAAAACCTTAGGACGATATTTCACCAAAAAATTATCCATCGCTTCGCCTCCTGTTAAATGTACTTTCGGTAAATTCAGGTCGATCTCTAAGCATTCACCTGTTTCAAGAGCTTGTCATAGTCAAACTTGATTTTGGTTCTTTGTTTCTTGTCTTCTTTTGGGCCTACGTCCACCCAATCTCTTTTTCGCTTCGGATCAAAATGTTTGAGGCGTCTGGTGATGTCTTCGGGCCTTAATTTCTTAGAAAGATCACCCGCCTCATTGACATATCTTGCGATGTCTTCGGCAACATAATACCCATCGATGTTGGGTTCAAATCGCTGGATGAATTCGCTCACAAGATGAATGATATGCTTATTTTTGTCATCGAATTTTTGGTCGTGTTTAAACCTTGATGTCATTTCCTTAGCCCAGCTAACCACGCTTTCAAATAAAAAGGGCGCTTCAAAAAAGGTATCAAGATGCTTAGCGATAGAAAATATTCCGGAAAGAAATTCCATCCATTGGTTTGAAATCCCCGGGACTGTATCTATCTTTTGATAGATATTGGAAATATCATTGACGTTTTCGAGACAACAAATGTGGAGGTCATCGCGCAATTTTTGCAGCTCTTGCTCCGTTTCTGTCATGTGAAAATAGAACGGAGGTTCAGGTTGTTTTTCGACCTGGATTTCAATGATTAGGTTTTTCAGGTATTTGCCTCTCGGCTCCACATCTAAAATCTTGGGCGAGTGAACTGGGAGAGGGATTGGAAGGCCGCATTCGTTTAAGACATAAAAGGATCCTGAACTCCTGCAACCTTCCTCGAGGACACCTAATATATTATTGAACGAGTGGTTACCAAGGTGATCGTGATGAGTAGTTATTACGACGGTACCTCCACAAAGGCATACTATCCGAGATATTAATGAAGAAGAGGGCGAATTAAGGCGAATCCCATTAAAACAAATTTTCTCGGCAAGCTCCAAAAACATTTGTCTCAGATATGGATCACCAACCAACGATAAGTAGAGAGTGGTTTGGAAAACGGAGTACAGACCGGTTTGGAAGGGAAACAAGGTCAAAAGTAATAATTCATTTTCATCTTCGGGGTGGGGAAATTTTCGGATGATATTTTTCACCCTCAAGAATAATTTTTGGGGGTCTACAGTTTTCTGGCTCTGATTTCCTTTCAAGAAATTCTCAATGCTATCTGAAGACCAGGGCTTATTTTTCAAACATGAATAGGGATGTTCCTGATAGTTCTGGATGAAGGTTGGAAACCTTATCCCCCTATCCTCCAAATCTTTAAGTTTAAGTTTTTCCCTTTTGGAGGAGATAAAGTGGGACCCATTCTCCATTTCGACTCTATAATAGAGGATGCCATCGTGAAAAATTTGAGCAAAGTTAGAAAACATGGTGGTCTCCTCCCCCCCTCACTAATATGGCTGCTTGGCTGCATTACTCTTTTGTAAGTGCCTGAAAATATGTAAGAATTTATTCATGTAGCCTCCGTAATTAAGGATGACCGGGCTGACCACATCCAATGGGACAAGGTCTGAAAAAATCCCACAATATTTTCGGCCACTTCTCTTGCTTCATATAAAGTCGCGATACTTCCGATTTATTAAGCATTTTTGGCCACTCGAAAAATTATTAGTGCAAGAAAAGGTCCAAGAAAATGCACCGATATAAAATTTGTAATGTCTTTAAATTTCAAGGGATTATAATTTGATGAGGATGGAGGGAATTCTCTTAAAAAGGCATGATGCATTATTGATATATTTTTCTACATGCATTTTGCTTATAATTCCTTATTATGAGGGGAAGGGGAATGGGGATGATTTGTTACTGACTTAACTTGCTTATTCTGGTATATTTAGGTAAACTATTTCTGGTCAGCCTTGGATCGGGTTGGGGACTATTTTGGGGACCAAATTACTGTTTTTATCTGGTCTTCAATAATAGTCACTGGCAGAAAACTTAATGAATTTATTGAATTCCTGAATCTTTTCAATTTGCTGGTTCCGATTTGTAATCAGCGGGTTGGCGGTTCAAATCCGTCCGTGGGCTCCAGAAGAAATTAAGGGGCTGATCCGATTAGATAAGCCCCTTTTTTACACCAATTTTCCTTTTTTCTCGGGTTCCAGTACTATAATTGATTTTCGAAGGGCTGCCCCTCAGCCCTCCCTTCGTTGTCGCAATATTTTCATTCTTATTTTCCCTTCATATTGATCTACCACCCTCATGATCTCCAAAAACTCCTCTTTGCTAAATATCCCTTTCTCCACAAGTAATCTGGTGAGG
>Ga0209777_10008889_pt1 | contig 10916 bp, 8 predicted proteins | sample FrelakmetHBP12HB_FD_187147 | JGI IMG/M metagenome (GOLD analysis project Ga0209777, IMG submission 187147) | Freshwater lake sediment microbial communities from the University of Notre Dame, USA, for methane emissions studies -HBP12 HB (SPAdes)... | ecosystem: Environmental > Aquatic >... | reverse complement strand
GCATCGCGGGATTCGTGCCGGCGGCCTCCTGAGCGTTGAGAGTTCCGAGCCCGGGCAACGATGATACAATGCGGCTGCCGGGACAGTCAACTTGCATCTTAATACCACAGCGCCACTTGGATAGGTTTCGCGCGGCGGGTCTCCTGACCCGCCGCGCGTAGCGGCGTTCTCGCCCGCGCCGGAGGCGATTCTTGCGCGGTGGGTCCGGAGACCCACCGCGCAAGAGCGCAAGTAGCGCTGTGGTGTTAACTTGCCTGTCATAACTTGCCCAATCGGAAATCGCAGGCTATACTCCTCGTATTCAGCTTCGACATCCCGACTGGCGGCTCTTGCAGGCCGCGTAACGCACAGGTCGGAGTGTAGAACGTTATGACTGACGTGGACCTTCGAGTTGCCGAAACTGCGGCGCTGATGGCCGCCTCCAGGGCCATCCTGGAGAACCGTCTGTTCAAGGACGCCGCGAAGGCTGTCTTCGGCTCCTGCAAGGGCCTCATCGGAGCTAAGGCGGGCTACGTGGCCCTGCTCAGCGCGGACGGCAGCGAAAACGAGTTGGTCTTCCTTGATGCCGGCGGCCTTCCGTGCAGCGTAGATCCGGCGTTGCCGATGCCTATCCGCGGTTTGCGGGCCGAGGCCTACCGGACCGGCAAGGCTGTTTTCGACAACGGGTTTGCCCGTAGTCCATGGATGAAGTTGATGCCACCGGGCCACGCGCCCCTGAAAAACGTCCTTTTCGCACCGTTGATGCTCCAAGGCAAGGTGGCCGGCCTCCTGGGCCTGGCGAACAAACCTGCCGGGTTTACGGAGCATGATGCGCATCTGGCGACCGCTTTCGGCGAACTGGCTGCCGTTGCCCTGGCGAACAGCCGGACGCAGGAAGCCCTTATCCGCGCCAAGGCGGAGTGGGAGCGGACCTTCGACACCGTCCCCGACCTCATCGCGATCCTCGATGACCGGCACCGCGTCGTCCGCGTGAACCGTGCGATGGCCGCGCGCCTGGGCATGCGGCCGGAAGACGTCGTGGGCCAGTGGTGCTACAGGTGCGTGCACCAAACCGAGAAGCCGCTGTCGTCTTGTCCGCACTCGCTCTTGCTGGCCGATGGTCAGGAGCACACGGCCGAGGTCCACGAGCCGCACATGGGCGGGTACTTCCTGGTGAGCGTTTCGCCGCTGCGGGACGAGGAGGGACGCACGGTCGGCTCGGTCCACGTGGCCCGCGACATCACCGAGCGCAAGCAGGCCGAGGAAGAAGTCCGCAGTGCCCGCGACGAACTGGAGGTCCGCGTCCAGGTCCGCACGTCGGAGCTTGAAGACGCCAACGTCGCGCTTCAGGACGAGGTGGCCTTCCGCAAGGAGGCGGAAAAGGCCCTCCGCGAGAGCAACGAACTGCTGGAGACGATGTTCTCCAGCATCGACCTGCTGGTCGCATACATGGACAAGGACTTCAATTTCATCCGGGTCAACCGCGCGTACGCTGCGGCGGGCGGGCATGAGCCGCAGTACTACGTCGGCAAGAACCATTTCGACCTGTTCCCGCACGAGGAGAACCAGGCCGTCTTCCGCGGCGTGGTTGAGACGGGCGAGCCCTTCTTCACGTACGACAAGCCTTTCACATACGCGGCGGACCCGCAGCGCGGGACGACTTATTGGGACTGGAGCCTTCAGCCGGTCCACGACGCCGAGGGGCGCACGGCAGGGGTGGTTCTGAGCCTTCTGGACGTTACGGAGCGCAAGCGGGCCCAGCAGCAACTGGAGGCCGAGCGGCACCGCCTCTTCTCCGTCTTGAACATGCTGCCTGGGTTCATCGCGCTGGTGCGGCCGGATTATTCGCTCGCGTTTGTCAACCAGACGTTCCGCGAGACGTTCGGCGAACCGGCCGGCCGGCGTTGCCACGAGGTCCTTTGCGGGCGCCGGCGACCCTGCGGCGACTGCCGCCCGCACAGTATCCTCGAGTCCGGCGAGGCCCAGCAGTGGCAGTGGACGGACCCCCGGGGCCGAACGTTTCAGACCTGGGGCTACCCGTTTGCGGAGGCCGACGGCTCGATGGCGGTGCTGGAGGTCGGCCTCGACGCCACCGATCGGCTGGAACTGGAGCGCGAGGTCCTCAAGGCCGGCAGCGAGGAGCGGCAGCGCATCGGCCGGGACCTGCACGACGTCCTGGGCCAGAACCTGACGGGCGTCTCGTTCCTCTCAAAGGCACTCGCGAAGCGCCTCGCGGAAAGCGGCGCCCGCGAGGCCGAGCAGGCCGAGCAGATCGCCGAGCTTGTGAGCCGGTCCGTCGCCCAGGCACGGGCCATCTCCCACGGCCTTTGCCCGGTGCAATTGAAGGAGGAAGGTTTGATGGAGGCCCTGCGCGAGTTGGCCTCGCGCGTGGAATCCTTGTTTGCCATCCCCTGCCGGTTCGACTGCGCCGAGGCGATCCCGATTTCAGATGCAGCGGCGGCAACGAGTCTGTATCATATAGCCCAGGAAGCCGTTAACAACGCCACCAAGCACGCCCAGGCCACGCGCCTTCGGGTTCGCCTCGGGCGGGCGGACGGCAAAATCACCCTCGCGGTTGAGGACAACGGTATCGGTCTGCCGGAGACGCCGAAGGCCGGTGGAATGGGCCTGCGGATCATGCAGTACCGGGCAGACCTGATAGGCGCCGTGCTCAGAATGGAGCGGCCGGAGGGAGGCGGCACACGGGTTGTCTGCTCGCTCCCGGAAGGCAGGATATGAAGGAAAGGCAATCGACGGTATGACTAACAAGCGTCCAACGAAGAAGGCCAAGGCGAAAATCATCGTCGTGGACGATCATCCGATCGTTCGCCAGGGCATCGTCCAGATGATCAGCCATGAGCCTGATCTGGAAGTCTGCGCGGAGGCGGAGGCGGCCCTCGACGCCCTCAAGGCCATTGCCGCCACCAGCCCCGATGCGGCCATCGTGGACCTCTCCCTGAAGGGCTCCAGCGGCTTGGAACTCCTGAAGGACATCCGCGTCCGATACCCGAAGCTTCCCGTTCTCGTCCTGTCGGTCTACGATGAATCCATGTACGCCGAGCGCGCCCTTCGCGCCGGCGCCCGCGGCTACATGATGAAGGAGGAGGCGGCCGAGAAGGTGCTCACGGCGATCCGGCGGATACTGAGCGGACAGATCTACCTTAGTGAGAACATGGCCTCGCGCCTCCTCCACGTGCTCGTCGACGGGCGGGGGGAAGCCGGCACCTCCCCGGCCGAGCGCCTCAGCGACCGCGAGTTGGAGGTCTTCCAACTTATCGGCAAGGGCTTCGGCAACACCGATATCGCCCGCCAACTGCACCTGAGCCCCAAGACGGTCGAGACGTACCGCGGCCACATCAAGGAGAAGCTCAACCTGACGAGCTCGACCGAGTTGCTGCAATACGCCATTCGCTGGGCCCAAAGCCCGGGCAGAACGTAAAGTCTTGCCAGGACCGAAGTTAGACTTAGAACCCCGGCTGGATCGCCGGACCCTCCCTCCGTCGCTTCGCAGCTTCTTCCCTGCGCCCGTTCTTTATTCCGTTCAGCCATAGGGGATTTCCCTTATGTGACAATGGGCAGTTTCCGGCATGCCAAGTCAAGGCTGACCCCTTATTGCGGGATTTCGTGTTTTGGTGTTTACTCTCATACGTCATTTGGCGGGCAGCGGAAACCGGAATGCGAAGAGACCCAGGGATGCAACGTGGACCCGAGAGCACGCCGGAATCGCGGCCCGGAACGATGGGAATAAAGGAGCACGCTATGACAGTGGTCGCAGACACGAAGACAGCCGAGATCACCTTCATTCTTACGGGTCACCCGGATGCCAAGCAGGTTTACCTGGCCGGTGACTTCAACCATTGGGACCCGAAGAAGCAACGCATGAGCAAGTACCGCGACGGGTCGTTCCGGGCCAAGCTCGCCCTCAAGCCCGGCGCCTACCAGTACAAGTTCGTCGCCGACGGCATCTGGCTGAACGATCCGGAGGCCCAGGAACAGGTGAAGAACGCGTTCGGCACCGTCAATAGCCAGATACGCGTTGAATGACAGAAAGGGTCTTGCGATGGACTCCGCGCCGTGTTGGATGCTGACCGATGCACTCGGCCAGACGCCCGCCGGCGCCCCCGGAGGGAGGGCGCCGGCGAGGAGGGCAACGAAGTCCGGGACCAGGAAGGCGGGGGTGGGAAGGGCAGGGGTCCAGCGATGGTAACCGTCAAAGGTTCGTGCGTAGAGTTTGAGTTCCGAAGGCCCAGCGCCGGACGCGTCAGTATTGCCGGCGACTTCAATGGCTGGCAACAGGACCAGTTGGCGATGGAGCCGGGGCCCGATGGCGTCTGGCGGGCCAATCTCCAGTTACCGGAAGGCTGTTTTCGGTTCCGCTACTGCGCGGACGGTCAGTGGTTTACGGATTATGCGGCGTTCGGCGTTGAGCCTGGGCCCTACGGTCCCGTTGGCATCGTATACGTGCCGTCCGGACCCCAACACTAAGGAGGACACATCATGCCTACGCGAGATGCGGTGAGCGAGTTGACGGTCGAGACGGTGGCCAGGACAATCGATCAGGCGGTTCTGGCGCCGGACCATACCTTCCGTGACGTCGAGCAGGGCTGCGAGGAGGCCAGGCAATACGGGCTGGCGGCCATTTGCTTAGCCCCGTATGCCGTCAGCTACGCATCGAGGCTCTTGCGCGGGACGGGCGTGGCAATTTGCGCGGCGGTGGGCATCCCGCTGGGATACTCCGGCGTCCTCGCGAAGTGCAACGAGGCGAGCACCTCGATCGAGGCCGGTGCAAGCGAGATTGAGATGGTCATCAACATGGTGGCCATGAAAAGCGGCCGCTACGCCGACGTCCAGAGCGAGATCGCCGCGCTCCGCAAGCTGACCCCCGGCCTCGTGCTGAAGGTCACCCTGGAGTGCTGCTACCTGACCGACGCCGAAAAGGCGCGGGCCTGCAGGCTTGCCATCGAGGCGGGGGCCGACTTCGTCAAGACCCATACCGGCTTCGGGCGCGGCGGCGCCACGGTCAGGGATGTGCACCTGTTGAAGATGGTCGCCGACGGGAAGGCCGAGATCGAGGCCGCCGGCGGTATCTCAAAATTCAAGCAGGTCCAGGACATGATGCACGCCGGCGCCACCCGCATCGGCACCTCCGAGGCCGTTAAGATCATCAAGGACTTCTACAAGTGGGAGGCCGAGTAGTCGCACCGGACTCCTGGTGGACCCGGCCCGTCGCGGGTGGTATCCTGGAGGCAGCGGCGCGGGCGAAGCGCGGAGGCCGGCGTGGCCCACGCGCTTTCAGTATTGAGGGCGCCGGGCCTGGTGCGCCGCCTTGAGCCAGCCGCAGAAGCGGCGGGTGATCTCTTGACAGGCCGACAGCCACGAAAGGTGCATCATGATCACCGAACTCGCCAAGAACGTCTGCTGGGTCGGCATCGTCGATTGGGCCATCCGCCACTTCCACGGCTACGAGTTGTCGACGCATCGCGGCACGACCTACAACTCCTACCTGATCCTCGATGAGAAGAAGGTTCTTGTCGACACCGTCTGGGAGCCGTTTCAGGATGAGTGGCTCCAGGCCCTCAGCGAAAGGATTGACCCCGCCCAAATCGACATCATAGTGGCCAACCACGCCGAGCCGGACCATTCCGGCGGCCTGCCGGCCATCCTGCGGCATTGCCCCAACGCCACCGTTGTCGTCTCCAAGCGCGGCGCTGAAAGCATCCCCGGCCACTATCACCAGAAGTGGAACTTCAAGGTCGTCGGCACGGGCGATCGCATGAGCATCGGTTCCTCGGAGCTCGTCTTCGTGGAGGCCCCGATGCTGCACTGGCCCGACAGTATGCTGACGTATCTGACGGGCCGCAACATCCTCATGCCCAACGACGCCTTCGGCCAGCACTTCGCTTCCGAGTTCCGCTTCAATGATCAGGTGGACCAGCAAGAGCTTTACGAGGAGGCCCTGAAGTACTTCGTCAACATCCTGACGCCGTTCAGCCCTCTGGTGACCAAGAAGATCGAGGAACTCCTCGCGCTGGGGCTGCCGGTTGACATGATCGCCCCGAGCCACGGCGTCATCTGGCGCAAAGACCCGCTCCAGATCGTCCGCAAGTATCAGGAGTGGGCCGCACAGAAGCCCGAGAAGCGGGCTGTCGTCCTCTACGATACTATGTGGCAGGCCACCCGCCGCATGGCCGAGGCGATCGGCGACGGCCTCGCCGCCGAGGGCGTCCCGTATAAAGTCCTGCACATGGCCGTCACGGACCGCAACGATGCCCTGGTCGAGGTCTTCCGCGCGAAGGCGGTCGTGGTGGGGTCCCCCACGGTCAACAACGGCCTCCTGCCGAGCCTCATGCCGGTCCTGGAGGAGATCAAGGGGCTGAAGTTCAAGAACAAGATCGGCGCAGCCTTCGGCTCCTACGGCTGGAGCGGTGAGGGCGTCAAACTCATCGAGCAGCACCTGGCGGCGTGCAAGATTCCGATCGCCGCCCCCGGCGTGTTGACAAAGTGGCAGCCAACCGCGGATGATTTAGTGAAGTGCAAGGCCCTTGGCCGCGAGGTGGCCAAGGCCGTTCTGGCCTGACATCTTCAAAGTCGTATTTGCGCGGCTGGTTTCCCGATCCGCCACGCCTCGCCGGAAATCCCCCACTCGCTGCAAGAAGTGATCCTCAACAGCGGCCAGAATATGCCGCCAAAGCAATCATTTGTGCGGTGGCTCGGCGCGATTATAATGGCCCGCCTGTGTTTGGCGCGTGTTTGATTCTGTGGACCACCGGAGGGAAACCCATGATGCGGACCGCGATGGCGATCTTGGTGGCGGCGCTTGCCGGCTCGGCCGCCCGCGCCGAGGAGATGGCGCCGTTTGTCATTCCGATGACGCCGAGCGAAGCGTCGCTGGTGGCCCTGAAATCCGCGCCGATCCCGGTCGATGCGCCGCGGCTGGTCGCCAAGGAAGGCCACTTCATGCAGGGCGACCGGCGAGTCCGCATCTGGGGCGTTAACCTGTGCTTCGAGGCGTGTTTCCCCGCCCATGCCGACGCCGAGCGCGTCGCGGCCCGCCTGGCCGCCGGCGGCGTAAACGGCGTGCGATTCCATCACATGGACAGCTCGTCGTACCCGCGCGGCATCCTGGAGCCGAAGGACCCGCTGAAGCTCTCGGCCGAGGCGGTCGACCGGCTCGATTATTTTATCGACCAGCTTGCAAAGCGCGGCATCTGGTCCAACGTGAACCTGCACGTTGGCCGCGCGGCGAGCACGGCCCTGGGCCTCGCGAAGCCCAACACGACGTACGACAAGATCGTCGGCATCTTCACGCCCGCCCTCGTGGACGCCCAGAAGCAGTACGCCCGCGATCTTCTCGGGCAGGTCAATCCTTACCGCAAAGTGCGGCTGGCCGACGACCCGGCCGTCGCGTTTGTCGAGATCACCAACGAGGACAGCCTCTTCATGTGGAGCGCGCGGGAAGACCTCCGCAACCTGCCGGAGTTCTACGCCAAGGTCCTCCAGGGCAAGTACAACGCCTGGCTCAAGGGCCGCTATGGCACGTCCGAGGTCCTCCGCACGGCGTGGAGCAAGGGCGCCGATCCGCTTGGGCCGAACCTGCTGGCCGACCCGAAGTTCGAGAAGGTCGATGCCAAGGACGCCATCGGGCCGCGATGGCTGACCGAGCAGCACGCCGGCAGCGCGGCCAAGGTCGTTCACCCGGCCGGCAACGCTGCGGCCGCCCGGGTGGAAATCAGCAAGACCGACGAGACCAGTTGGCACCTGCAACTGAAGCAAGAGCCGCTGAAGGTCGAGGCCGGCCGGTACTACACCCTGGCGTTCCGCGCGCGGGCCGACCAGCCGCGCACCGTCAGTTACGGCGTCGGCCAGGCCCACGACCCGTGGGGTAGCCTGGGCCTCTCTGGCTCGGCCAAGCTCGCGCCCGAGTGGAAGGCCTTCCGCGTCGGCTTCGTCGCCTCCGCGGGCGACGAGAATGCGCGGCTGTCGTTCTCGTTCGGCGCAAGCACCGCGGCATGGGAACTGGCGGACGTCCTGTTTGCGCCTGGCGGGCGGGAAGGGCTCCTGAAGGATGAGTCGCTTGATGCCGCCAGCGTGGCCCTCCACGGCGCCGGCGAGGTCGAGGCCCGCGCGATCGACCGCGCCCGGTTCCTCGCCGACACCGAGAAGGCGTACTTCGACGATCTGTACTCTTTCATCAAGAAGGACCTCGGCGCCAAGGCCCTCGTGACGGGCACGATTGTCTTTGGCCCCCTGGGCATGTACGGCCAGAGCGACATGGATTTCGTCGACAGCCACGACTACTGGCAGCACCCGCGTTTCCCCGGCCGGCCGTGGGACCAGAACAACTGGACGGTGGAGCAGGTGGCGATGGTCGATAAGCCCGAGCAGGCCACGCTGCCGCGCAAAGCTGCCGAGCGCATGGCGGAAAAACCGTTCACCGTCACCGAGTACAACCATCCCGCGCCGAACGATTACCAGGCCGAGTGCGTGCCGCTGCTCGCCGCCTACGCCGCCGCGCAGGACTGGGACGGCATCTGGCTCTTCGCGTACTCTCACTCGAAGTACGATGAGGGCCGCGAGGCGTTAGGCAGTTTCTTCGACATCGACGCCAACCCCGCCAAGTGGGGCTTCATCCAGGCCGGTGCGGCCATTTTCCGCGAGGCCGCGATCCCGCCGCATCGCCGCGCCTACAGCCTCTGCGTCGCCGCCGACGAGGAGCCGCTGGTGTCGCTGGCCGCGCTATACCTTAAGCACGACCGGGACATGCTCGCCGTCGTCAGCGACAAGATGAAGACGACGTGGCAGGACCTTGTCGGCGTGCGCCTGGAAGTGGCGCTTACCGGTCATAGCGGCGTCACTGACAGCGGGTCCTTCCTGGAACCGCGGATGTCGTGGGCGGTGGACGGGAAGGGCCGCGGCCTCTTTACCGCGGCCGGGCCGGGCGCTGCCGTCTACGTCGGCCACGCGGGAGGCAAAGCGGAATCGACGCCCATACAGGTTACGAAGCCCGACTTCGCGGCCGTGACGGTCACGGCGCTGGATGGCCGGTCGCTCGAGAAGAGCCAGGCGATCCTCATCGCGGCGTGCGGCCGGTGCGAGAACACCGACATGCAGTTCTCCGCCGACCGCAGGACTGTTGGCCGCAACTGGGGCAAGCCGCCCGTCCGCATCGAGGCGGTCGAGGGCACGGTCGTGCTGCCGCCGGGCAACTGGAAGTGCAGGGCGCTTAAGCCCGATGGCACGCCCGCCGCCGACGTGCCGCTGGCCGATGGCAAGGGCGGGGCGGTGCTGCGTCTGGCGCCGGAGCATAAGACAATGTGGTACCTTGTGACGCCGGCCGAGAAGAAGTAGCGCGGCCGCGGCAAAGGCGCCGCTGCCGTGCCACCCCGCTTCAGCGTTCACGCTAAACACGTACACACACCGGGGGGCGGCGCGGCGGAGTGCTTTTGTATCTCAGCCCCCCGTGGGTTCACGGGGGGCAAAACATAGAAGAGGGCCCCTGATGAATCTGACGAAGACGATGATCGGCGCAACGATCCTGGCTGTTGCTGCGGCCGCCTCGGCCCGCGGCGAGAATTGGCCACAGTGGCGGGGGCCGCTCTTCAACGGCTCGACCTCCGAGAAGGGGCTCCCGGACTCGTGCGAGAAGGAGAATCGACTCTGGGCAACCGACCTGCCCGGTCACTCCAGCGCCACGCCCATCGTCTGGGGCGACCGCGTCTTCATCAGTGCCACCGACCCCGCCACGAAGGGCGTCATGGCAATGTGCCTGGCGGTCGCCGACGGCAAAGTACTTTGGCAGAAACGTGTCGGCGACGACCTGAGGGCCCCCAACAACGATGCCGCGACGCCGTCGGCGTGCACGGACGGACGGCTTGTGTATTTCCTCTATGGCACCGGCGACCTCGCGGCGTTCGATTTCGCCGGCAAGTGCGTCTGGTCGCGCAACATCGTGAAGGACTACGGAAACCCGTGCATCAAGTACGGCTACAGTTCGAGCCCGCTCTTGTACGGCGGCAAGTTGTACGTCGAGATGATTCGGCGCGCGAAGCCCCACCCCGGCTTAGGCGAGCCTGGTACCAATAAGCCCCTGGACCCGTACCTGCTGGCCATCGATGCGGCCACGGGCAAGGACCTCTGGCGGCACATCCGTTCGTCCGATGCCGACGACGAGTCGCTTGAGGCCTACACGACGCCCATGCCGTACGAGCGCGGCGGGAAGGCCGAGATCGTCCTCGTGGGCGGAGACTACCTGACGGGCCACGACCCGGCCACCGGCCGCGAACTTTGGCGCCTCGGCTATAACCCGTCGCATCACGGCATGTGGCGGCTGGTTCCCGGAACGGTTGCGTGGGAGGGCCTCATCTACTTTGCGATCCCGCGCGGCAAAGCTCTCTGGGCGGCCAAGGTCGGTGGGACGGGCAAGCTTGGCGAGGATGCCGTCGCGTGGAAGTTCGACGGCACGACCACCGACTCCGCCACGCCGCTGGTCTATGACAACTCACTCTACGTCCTGGATAGCGACCGCAAGGTGATGGTCTGCTTCGATCCGCGCACGGGCAAAGAGCGGTGGCGAGGTGACCTCAAGACTCTTCGCCCCTGGCGGGCATCGCCGATGGGCGCGGACGGCAAAATCTACTGCCTGAGCGAGGAAGGCGAGGTGGCGGTGCTTGCGGCGGGCGGGGAATTCAAGATTCTCTCACGCACCAAGCTCGGCGACGGCCCGACGCAGGCCTCCATCGCCGCCAGCGGCGGCCGCCTTTTTGTGCGCACGGCCACGAAACTCTTTTGTTTCGGAAAGCCCGCGAAGTGATACTGTTGTCATATTTAGCCTCGGGTGAATGTACGTGTTTAGCGTGTAGCGCGCACCGCAATAGAGGGTGTGGCACGGCTGGCTTGTCCAGCCGTGGGAGACGTCGCGGGCCTTCCGCCACGGCTGG
>Ga0209777_10008888_pt1 | contig 10918 bp, 7 predicted proteins | sample FrelakmetHBP12HB_FD_187147 | JGI IMG/M metagenome (GOLD analysis project Ga0209777, IMG submission 187147) | Freshwater lake sediment microbial communities from the University of Notre Dame, USA, for methane emissions studies -HBP12 HB (SPAdes)... | ecosystem: Environmental > Aquatic >... | reverse complement strand
GAAGGTTACATAAAAGAGGGAAAAAGGATCGCTCCTCCGCCGGATCTCCCAGCTGAAATGAAAGAGCAGGCGGGTGTTTTCGTTTCCTTGCACAAAAAAGGGCAGCTTCGGGGCTGCATAGGGACATTCCTTCCCACAAAAGCAAGTGTGGCGGAAGAGATAATTTCGAATGCGATAGAGTCGTCAACAAGGGATCCGAGGTTCCCGCCGGTAAAGAAGGAAGAGATACCGGAGCTCGAAATATCCGTCGATGTCCTTACCAAGCCGGAAGAAGTCGCTGACATTGATGAGCTCGATCCGAAAAAATACGGTATAATAGTGCATAGCGCCGGTCGGCGGGGGCTTTTGCTTCCCGACCTTGAAGGAGTGGACACTCCGGAGAGGCAGATCGCCATCTGCAGGCAGAAGGCGTGGATAGGGGAAGACGAGCCGATAGAGATCCAAAAGTTCCGAGTCAGGAGGTTTCACTAATGATAAAAGTTGGGATAATGGGAGGATCGGGTTACACGGGAGAGATCCTTGCGGGGCTGGTGCTGCGGCATCCTGAGGCGAAACTGGTCTTTATAACTTCAGGATCTCATAAGAACGAGAAACTTTCGGATGTTTATCCTCACCTTGGAGGCATTTCGGACATAACTTATAAAGCGCCTGATGTCGATAAATTGGCAAAAGATGCGGACGTTGTATTTCTGGCACTTCCGAACGGCATGGCCATGAATATCGCGCCGAAGTTGCTCAATGCGGGAGCGAAGGTTATCGACCTGAGCGCTGATTTCCGTTTCAAGGATGCCTCCATCTTCAAGGAATGGTACAAGATGGACCATTCAAGCAAAAGTCTCTTGAGCAAAGCGGTATACGGGCTTCCCGAGATCGAAAATGTAAAAGAGGCGGATCTTGTTGCTAATCCCGGCTGTTATGCGACTGCTTCGATACTTGGTCTTTATCCGCTCGTTAAAGAAGGTATTATCGAATTGGACAGCATTGTCGTTGACGCGAAATCGGGAGTGTCCGGAGCGGGAAAAGCTCTTACGGACGATACCCATTTCCCCAACTGCAATGACGGGATATCGGCTTATAAAGTAGCTTCCCACCGACACATTCCAGAGATCGAACAGGAGCTTGGCGAAAAGATAAAGATCGTGTTCACTCCGCATCTTATACCGATGACGCGCGGGATACTCGCGACGATATATGCGAAGGCTAACAAAACGATCGATGAAGTTAAACTTGCCAAGATCTACAAAGACTTCTACAAAGGAAAGCCATTCATCCGAGTACTTGAAGGGAAGCTTCCTTCTACAAAATATGTGTACGGCAGCAATTACTGCGACATAGCGGTGAAATACGACAAGCGCACCAACAATATCATTGTCCTGTCCGCGATAGACAACCTTGTAAAAGGCGCTTCCGGCCAGGCTGTCCAGAATATGAACATGATGTTCGGGCTTAAGGAGACAGCGGGGCTCGAGCTTGTGCCGGTGTATCCATGAAGAAAATTAAAGGCGGGATAACGGCTCCCAAGGGATTCAAGGCTTCCGGCATGCACTGCGGGATAAAGAAGTCCGGCAAGAAGGACCTGGCCCTGATATGTTCAGATGTCATGGCAAATGCCGCAGCAACATTCACTTCAAATAAAGTCAAAGCGGCTCCCATCCTTGTGAGCATGGAGCACATAAAGAGCGGGAAAGCCCAGGCAATAATAGCAAATTCAGGCTGCGCCAATGCGTGCACGGGAAGCGACGGGCTGGAGGATGCCCAGATAATGGCGAAAGCAACGGCAAGCGCGCTGAATATAAACGGGGAGAACGTTCTTGTGGCATCCACGGGTTCCATCGGCTCAAAGCTTCCGCTGAAGGAGATTTTGAACGGGATAAGGATCCTTTCTAAAAGGGTATCGGTGAGCGGCGGGGGTGAAGCGGCTGACGCGATACTTACTACGGATACCAGAAGAAAGGAAATAGCCGTACAGATCAAAGCAGGCGGCAGGACCATCACCATTGGCGGGATCGCGAAAGGCGCGGGGATGATCGCACCGAACATGGCCACGCTTTTCTCTTTCATCACGACCGATGCAGATGTTCATTCTTCCAACCTTAAAAATTATCTTAAGGAATCTGTCGATAAGTCCTTCAACATGACGGTCGTTGACAGGGACACTTCAACGAACGACTGTGTCTTTATCCTTGCTAACGGAATGGCGAAGAACAAGGCCTTGAGAGGTAAGGACGAAAAAGAGTTCAAGCAGGCTCTTGATCTTGTCTGCGAATATCTGGCGAAGGAGATAGCCAGGGACGGTGAAGGGGCCACAAAACTTATTGAGGTAAGGGTTGCCGGCGCCAAGTCCGTAAATGACGCAAAGCTGATCGCAAGGTCGGTGGCCGGGTCGGACCTTGTCAAATCCGCGATATTCGGGGAAGACCCAAATTTCGGGCGCATCATGGCGGCCCTCGGATATTCCGGCGCAGACGTGAAACAGGACCTTACCAGTGTTTATATCGGCGATACCCAGGTGGTCAATGGGGGCAAGGCGGTGTTCTTTGACCAGAAGGAAGCCAAGAAGCACCTTAAAGGCAAGGAAGTCCTGATAAATATCATCCTGGCGCAGGGGGCAAGCATTGCCACTGCCTGGGGCTGCGACCTTACATATGAATATGTAAAGATAAATGCTCAGTATCATACTTAAGACAATGACCAATTAACAATGACACAATGAACAAAAAGGAAAGATCGAATGTATAAATTCTTGATAAAAAGAGCTGAGACGGTAATTGAGGCGCTGCCGTATTTGCGGAAGTTCCACAATAGATTATTCGTCGTGAAGTACGGCGGGGCGGCTATGACCGACCCGGAGCTTAAGGACAAGGTCATCCAGGACATAGTTCTTCTCAATCTTGTCGGGATAAAGGTCATATTGGTCCACGGCGGGGGCAAGGAAATTAACAAGATGCTGGAGAAGAAGAGAATTAAGGTTGAGTTCGTCATGGGCTTCCGGAAAACAAGCTCCGAAACGATGGCGGTGGTGGAGCGTGCGCTCTCTCGCGTAAATTCCGATATAATAAAGCTCATTAAAAATCACGGCGGTTTCCCAGTCCAGTATTCGGGAAGAAAAGGCGGATTGATAAAGGCGAAAAAGCTCCTTGTGAACGGGAAGATCGACATAGGATACGTCGGCGAGGTCGGCAGGATAAAGAAATCAAAGATAATGAGATCGCTCAAGAAAGGCAAGATCCCCGTTGTATCCTCGATAGGCATAGGCGCCGACAACAAGCTATACAATATAAATGCCGATACCGCGGCTTCCGCGATCGCAATAATGCTCGGAGCGGACAAGCTTGTCCTGATGACGGATGTAGCAGGGGTGCTTGGCAAGGACGGAAAGCTTATCACGGAGATCAATTCCAATAGCGCAAAGTCAATGATAAAAAAGGGCGTAATTTCCGGCGGCATGATACCGAAGGTGAGCTACGGCCTTGACGCGATATCCTCCGGCGTGGGCCGCGTCCACATAATAGACGGCAAGCTTCCTCACTCACTGCTCCTCGAGATATTCACCACCCGCGGCATAGGAACAATGTTAGTCAAATAATGTATTGTACCTTTACACACGCTGTCTGCTATTAATTAAATTGAAATATGAGCCTGTAAGAGTATCAGAGGATCAGGATATCAGTAGGAGGGATATCAGATGATCAGGGCATCAGGAGAGAAAGCTCAAGCTGCGAGTGTATTTAACCTGATTTTCTGATCTGCTGATACTCCTCCCACTGATACTCTGATATTCTGATACCCTCATTTCGTTATCATGCAAGTTTTCCCCTCTCTCCTCCGATAAATAAGCAGGAGGTACTCTATTTGGAGATACCGCGCATAAATAACGTGCTGACTTCACCCGTGCATTACACTCTTGTGACCACGTCGGTCGCGCCCAAGTCTGTATCGGTATGCCTTCCTATTCCGGAAGGCATACCGATAAGGAAAAGGGTAGCCTCCGAATTCGGCATAGAGATAATGGACACGGATGTTAAATTCAGCTGTCCCGAGCTTATCGTGATAGAGGAGATATTGAAGAGGTTCAAGAAGCACAAAAGAAGGCACCATCTTATCGGGGTTAAGCAGATCGTGAAGAACAAGGAAGCAAGGGTAAGGCTGATGAAGACATTTGTACACGCCGGCGGGGCGTATGACAGCGATAACAAGCGGATCTACCTGTTCGACAACCTGGAAACCAGGGAGATCCCCGAGGTCCTGACGCATGAGATAGGGCATGCCGTGAACCATTTTAACCTGGAATTCGCGAAATTCCTGAAATTTGTGGCAGATAGCGGGTACAACATGACCGAATTCAGGAAGTATTTCGCCCCCGGGAACAAGATGTACCAGATAGCCACCAAGAAGGTGGATGTGCCCAAGGATGATTGGCAGAAACTGCTTAACAGGTTCACCCTCAAGTCGCTTATAAAGAATGAGGATGTATTTGGGGAGATAATAGTGGATAACGGCAAGAGCAAGAAGCAGCCCTGGGATGAGAACGCTCTCGAGAAGTTCGCCTGGGCTTATGAGTGGTTCACGGACAGGAAGAAGGAATTTAAGGATATGGCGCAAAGATCTGCGGAAGAAGGGGACCAAACCTGGAAAAAGGACTACGAATTCCTGGAAAAAGAGGTATTTAATGACAATGAGGAATAGGTTACTTTCAAAGTCTTGGACTAAGTATTAAATAGCAAATATACCCAAGTTTCTTAATCTTTACTTGTCCCTTTCATATCAAATCCAATCTTCAGCTTCTTCTCCTGCTTTTGAATCGTCAACTTCCTGATATCACGGACCAGCTCCCTAATATCTGAATCATGCTTGAAGACCCGTTTCTCTAGGAGATCGATCTTGTGGGCGAGTTCTTTATGTGTTGCCAATATTTGTCTTAAGCGAACAAAAGTCTTTATGATATAAATGCTCATTTTTACGGCTCTTGCGCTTTTTAAGACGGTAGCGAGCATCGCTACGCCATGCTCTGTAAATACATATGGTAATTGATGTGAAAATCTCAGGTCAGAAAGGTGGTGCCAATTTGTCACCACCTCTGATTTTTCTTGTTCTGACAGCTGAAACAGGAACTCCTCAGGGAATCTTTCAAGATTTCTTTTGACCTGTCGGTTCAAATATTTTGTCTCAACGCCGAATAATTCGGCCAGATCCCGATCGATCATCACTTTTTGACCGCGGATCAAGAATATCCTGTTTTCGATAACTTCATAAGGAACAAGTTCATTTGACAGATTAATGTCCTCCTATGAGAGATACAAGCAATTTTCATTCCAGGAATTTGCAGAGTAAACAGGATAAAGTTGTTGCCGTTTTCAACAGCGAGTTGTCAATTTTTTCAACACTTATTTTTCCTGTGCAAGTCTTTCCTTTCTCAGCACGATAATAAATAAAGGGCTTTGCATGACCGAAGCTCTAAGAATGGCGCAAAGATCCGCCGAAGAAGGGGATCACACTTGGAAAAAGGATTATGAATTCATGGAAAAAGAGGTATTTAATGACAATGAGGAATAGGTGCGCAGGATAAATGTTGCACGCGCTTAATAATAACGAAATAGACCGAAAAACGGATAATCGATCTGATGCCATCTGGCAGGCAAGGATCAATAATCCTGACCTGAATCAGTCCGATCGCAACCTGATCAATAGGTTCAAAAAAGGAGAGGTCTCCAAACAAACGTTATTTGATACATATTATAAATTATTAGAGGAACAGGTAAGGACCTACGACGGCAAGACAAGCCTCACAAATTCCAGAACAGCCAAACGCATCGCCGCCTTTGAATGGATTTTGCACCGTTTTATAGAACAGGAGAAAATTAGCGAGCAGGAATTTAACTCTAAAGGCAGGGAAATATTCGAGAAATACCTGAGCCCAGAGGACAACGATCTGCTCAGGAAATACCAGGCCTCCATCGGCCGCCCGCTTCCTGAGAGGATAAAGCTGTTCCAAGCCATTTTGAACAGGGCTCTTTCTTATCCGGATAAATTCTCAGGTGAAATATGGGGAACCCGATCAAAAATAGCGGCGTTCCAGCAGTCTACAGCTTTCAGTTTTGCCCGCCCCCTGAATATTCAGGAAGACTTAGATGTTCTTTCATATCTAAAGCTGCTAGGGCTGCATACTACAGCCCCGAGAGATGCAATGTCTTATCGGATATGGAAGGAAAATATCGATTTTATCAAGACGGAATTAATTACAGTTGATGATGCGCTTAATATTCCTGAAAAGATCGCAGATCAAAGGATCAAACAACATGTTATGGATAAGTTCAAGATGCATTATTTCACACTGCTTCAATATCTAAATGGGAAGAACCTGGACCCCCGGCAGATCGATCTTTTGTCAACCCTGATGAGTTTTTACGCCAGTGCAATGCGAAAGATCGGCATATCCCAGGCCAAATTCGAGGCGTTACAGTCTGAAGTCGAGAAGTATGTTGAAAAACCCGAGGTCAAGCAGGTTGATCTTGGAAGTATTAAACAGCCAATTGCTGTCACGCCGGAAGCAATGCCCAGGCATGTGATACAAATGCTTGAGAAAGTGAGAATAAACGGCATGTCCGGCTATCAATTCTTAAAAGAAAACGTCAAATTAATTATATTGACACCTCATATATTTTCCAGCGGAACCGATTATTTGACCGGTGAGGATGGTCCATTAGGCAGCACCCGCATGAATACTTCTATCATACAGATCGATGTGTATGATGAAACAAGGCATACGCCCCGCACCGCTTTTGACCTGATAAATACAATTATGCATGAGACTTATCATGTGTACTGGATGAAGAACCACTATAATGATCCCAAAATGTTAAGCAGCACCATTAATGAGGGTGTCGCCAATCTGGCAGGCTTGACCGCTTCCAGGGACATTGTTAGAGCATTGTCCCCACAACCCGGATCAATGAGCTTGCTCGGGCCGCGTCCCAAAGAAGTCCTGGATAACCTTGAAAAGGAGATCCAAATCACACAGGCGACAATAGGTGGAGCGATTCAGGTTTTAGGGCTTGACCCGGCAAAGCTGCCAATGGATATTAGCATTCCAAAGTTCTTGGAGGCCTCTCTAAGAGGCAACAGTGAAAATGATACGGATACCTATCCCACATCGACTCCTTATTTTGTTGCCCAGCAGTTGCTGACCTCTGTGGGCGAGAACGTAGAAAACAGGGCTAAACTGACGCCGATCATCGAAAGGATCGTTAAGGGGGAATCGCTCCTTTCCTTATCGGGAAAAGACAGGGAACTGCTCCATCATCTGCTGGCTAAGATCGATCCCCGTTTCGGGAAAATGAAATATGAAGAGGTCATAAATGAGCTGAGGGGGCTTTTCGGGTATTATGTTTGGAAGGGGTTCAAGCCTGTGGAAGACAGCTATAGGCAGCTTCCACAGTTTTTATCTAGGGACACAGGCAATAGGGACATTAAGGATGAATTATCCCGGTCACGGGAACATGTGCAGCGGCAGGTTCGAGAAGTTAAAGCAGGAAAAAGCGACGATCAAATTTTAATGGTATTATCACAAATATTTAATGAGCGGAACAGCAAATAAATGGCCAAAATACTGTAAAAAACACGCAATTTAACCTCAAATTTGACGATATATATGTAGAGGGGAATGGGGAAGGCTAACGGCAAACAGCTGTAAGTGAGCGAAGCGAACAAGCCGTTAGCTGTCAGCTGTAAGCTAAATCACATGCAAGAAATTCGAGATTTCATGCAAGTTTTAGGCAGTTTGGAACGAATATAATAGTGTAAGGATGGCATTTAAGCTGTCAGCCGTAAGCTGTCAGCTGTAAGCCAATATAAGGAGGATGGTAGAAATGGCAAAACCAGGAGATGTAAGTAAAGCAGAAGCAGTAACAACAGTTGGGTATAAACCTAGCGGAAGCAGAATGGATATGGCTAATGCATTCAATAAATTGAATGGGGGTGACGGTAAGTACCAACTTCCGCCTGTATCAGATCTAGAGCAAAACAGGATATTCAATATCACATTAACATCGAAAAAGCTGTATAAAACCATGCAGCTGCTAACCGGCTATGGTAGTCCTAATAATAACGGCAACAGTCCTGCTAACCGAATAGCAACTGCTCTAAGATCAAAAATCATTAAAAACGAAGCAGGTCTAATAGATCTTCTCAATCATATTTCAGCCCAAGTAGGAGACAAAAGAGATATTGGCACGCTTTTGGACGCTATTAATAGTTATCCTGTAGCAGTAGAACCGAAGCCAGCGCCAGCAGCAGAATCGAAACCAGCACCAGCGCCAACAGTAAAAGAGTCGCCAAAGGCGGCAGAGCCAGAAAAGGCGGCAGAGCCAGCAAAGGCGCCAGCGCCATCTGTCGTCGCTCAATCTGTAGGATTAATAGTAACTGGCAATGTTAAGATAAGAAGCTCTGCCGCGAAACCAGACGGCATAAAGAGTGATGAAAACGTTATTTTTACCATTAAAATGGAACAAGATAAAATTGTAACCATAGAAAAAAAGCCTAGAAATATTGTTTCTTTGCAAAAAGATCCTAACATAAAACCAATATTTGCAGATAAAAATACTTGGATCCCTGTTTTGGTGAACGTGGAGGGTGAAGCCGAGCCAAAGAAGCTTTGGGTTAGTAAGGGTCTAGTGAAAGACGCGAAAACCACTGTTACACCCCCGCCTCCACCTGCGGAACCAGTTATTGCGGCAGCGGCTACGGCTCCAATTACCGAGGACGAACTCAGAAGTATGTTTGACACAAGTGCCTTGAAACCGGGGGAAATGGACACTTTTAAAGCGCAATTAGCGACACTAAAAGATCGTATTAAAACAGAAAAGCTTACTTTTAAACAAATTGACGAAATAATGACAATTAAAAGAAAAGGTTTTGGTGGATGGGATTGGACTGCAGCCGATGTTCATTGCTTAAAGAGCGGATTTAGGGATAGGGGGGACAATTTTGACATTGAAAATGTAAGACCGGAGCTCAAGCTAAATACGGAAGCGGTTGAACAGGCGAAGGCTTTTATGCGAAATTTTGTTTCGAAGCTTTCTGATGTGCAATCGGCGTATGCGGATAAAGGGGTGATAACCCGTGAAGAAGCCGGAAGGCTTGGGATGTCCACGGTACTATTCGATCTTATCGACAGCGGCATGGTCACCGGTATTCAGGGTGATGGGAAAATAACTGTAGAGGAAATAAGAAAATTCAATGAAACAATTGATAAATATATGGCAGCTTTCCCCATGATTACTGATAGGAATAAAGTAATTGAGCTTTATAAAGCGGCGCCAAGCTTTGAAATGCAGGACCTGGATAGAGTGATAAATACGGAGAAGAGTATTGAAAATGGAGGGTTGGGGATAACTATAACAGAAAAGACCACATTCAAAGAGCTGCAAGCCACTCTTAAGCCTCAAGTATATGAGGTTGTAAGAGCTAAACTTACAGGAGAAAAGGTGGGAGCTAACGTTACAAGTTTATGTCAGTTACTCTCGGCGCTTCCATTGATATCCCAAATGAATGCAAAAACCCAGAAAGACATTTTCGGGATCGACACTACAAAAACTCCCCTGCAGAGGTATGAAGGTGAAATAAATGAAGCGAACATTTTGGATTATCTGAGGGTAAAGAAGGAAGAGCCCAAGGCGCCGCAAGCACCGGGGAAAAAGAATGCAGGTGGCAATAAAAAAGACGATGCAGCAATTGTGCAGAAAGGGAATGATGTAATAAAACCGGCAAAGGATGCCCCAAAAAAGCTTGATCAAAAAGGTGCACTTCAAATTGCAAATGAAGCAGCAGAGTTGGATGCGATGGATGATGGTGTAACCCCAAAACTTGAGATGATTAAAGCTTTTTATCTGGGGCTATCCATCGATAAAAGAGTAGCATTCAGACGTAATATTGCAGGCACAAGCAAAGTTAGAATAAGTAATATTTTAGCAAATTGGGGTTAAGACAGGTAAGTTAAAGGGAGCATATTAAATAATGAGTGTTGGAAAAGTCTCAAGCCAAATATTAGGGGCTAACCAAATTCCTGACAACAGCAATGTGGTTGACCAGGAAATTGTATTTGGTCCAGGACTTAGAGATGTCGATCGAAAAGAATTAATTAGATTGTTTGGGCAAAATTCCACATATGTTCCCGCTTCTACAAGAAAAGATGCTGTAAGAATTCTCGCCTCAAATTCGTTCTTTATAGATATAAGTAAAAATACCACTGCTCCTCTAGAGGAAATTGATGCTGTTCGGATGCTTGCCGCAATGCTCAGAACAAGGGGTCTTGAACTTGAAGATAAGCCAAAAGGCGAAACGATAAGGAAAAACATCGTGAAGTATAAACAGTATTTATGTGATATGCACAGAATAAGCGACAATGAGATAACCAAGGAAAATATGTATATACTTTCTCCAGCTGTTCAAAAGATGATCATGATAGACAGCATTGAATGGAACAGGAAAGTGGAGATTTCCCTTAATAAGAACAGCAACGATTTCATGCAATCCAGCCCGGGCGGCGGAATAAAAATAAGAATGAAAAAAGCCGGATATAGTGTTAACGGCCTAGGAATGGACGGCGACAGGATAATCGTGAGGGATCCGTCCCTGAGCATCGGGGACATACAGAGCGCGATCAAATGTTTTGGCGAAAGCCGCTACCACATTGAATTCGCCGATCCAAATTTTGCATCTTCCATCATGGGAACATTGGTGAAAATGAGGGATTCGTCTTCCGGCGAAGAAAAAGAACTGCTAAGCAGAGTTGTAACTGAGCTTAACCGGAAAACGATGTCCAAGGAAGAAGGCCTGGAAGAAAAAGATATAAAGGCCATCAAGAAGATGTTTTTAAGCATGGACGGCGTATCTGGAAAAGAAAGAGAGCAGTATGCCCTTT
>Ga0209777_10008887_pt1 | contig 10918 bp, 8 predicted proteins | sample FrelakmetHBP12HB_FD_187147 | JGI IMG/M metagenome (GOLD analysis project Ga0209777, IMG submission 187147) | Freshwater lake sediment microbial communities from the University of Notre Dame, USA, for methane emissions studies -HBP12 HB (SPAdes)... | ecosystem: Environmental > Aquatic >... | reverse complement strand
GCATATTTGAAAGCATTGTTCAGCAGGTTCAGCATAATCTGTTGAACTCTTACGGCATCCGCGTATACTTCAGGTAGGGAATCAGGTACGGTCAAACTGATAGTCATTTCATATTGTTGCGCTAGGGCGCGTGTCTCGTCCAATATTGACTTGAGTAAACTTGAGAGATTGAGCGGTTTAGGCTCGAATTTGAGTTTCCCGATCTCTCCTCTGATTACATCATGGAGTTCGTCTATCCGGTTGTCCAGATTACTGGCGCCTTCCCAGACATATCGGGTTAGCTTCGATAACTTTTTATCCTTTTCCTCTTCCATAAGCAGCTGACTGGTGGCCACCAGTGATGTTAACGGAGTTTTCAATTCATGTATCAGGTTCCTGGTAAAATCAGCCCGCCATTTTATTTCTGCCTGCAGTCTTTGCCGTAGCTTCTTCTCCTGCTCATAAAGGACCTGCATGCTGGTTTCTGCCTTTTTTTGTTCGATGATATGTCCGGTCCTTTCGGCGATGACATGAATCAGGTTACGTTCTTCCTTCAGGAACGGGCCTTCGTCGCTTGCCGGCTTTTCTGCGAGATAATATACTTCTAACTTCCCGAAACGCTCACCGTTTATAAAAATGATTTCGGTTTGACGCCACTTTGTTTCCTTGAAGTTGGCCGTTTTATACTGCCTGTTCTCCAGCTTGATGCGGGCGCAGGTAACCTCCGGATATTGCCAGGCCGGCGGAATCAGGTCGACCACTCCCTGCAGCACTTCATCGACGGCGGAGTGTCTTGTTTCGACCAGCCTGGAAATACTGTAAAGGCAGTTGAGTTCCTTAACGCGCTCGCTGAGTTTATGCGCGATGATGCGAAGCTCCGAATCGCTTACGCTGCTAGTAATTTGCGAGGCTTCTTCTTTCACTTTTTTCTCAATCTGTTCATTATGAGCTGCGGCGTTTTTCGTATAGTCCATCCGGGAAGCACAATGATAGTCTACAATTAAAAAACAACTTTTCGCAATACTCGGTGGAGTCATGGGAAAGGTGAAAAAAGTCTTTTAGTTGTATAATATTCGTAACTTACACCTCTAATGTTTTAGGAATACCCGAGATGGAAATTTATAGTTAGCGGCTAAGCGGCTGGGGGTATTGATGAAATTTAAACTTAATATCCAGCGTGTCACCATCATTGTGGTGGCGCTTTTTATCGTGGCTGGTGTGCTCATCGTAGTGCTGGACTGGCATGAAATACGGAGCGTCTTCGGGCAGGCTAACTGGCTGCTATTGCTGCCGGCTTTCCTGTTTACCGCTGTCTCGTACATCTCCTTAAGCTATGGTCTGGCCATTGTCTTCCAGACGTTTGGCATTCGCCTGGGTCTTAAAGACCTTATGGAAATCGGCTTTGTGTCCAACGTGGTGACCTACTTGATGAACGTGGGCGGCGTCACCGGCGTATCACTGCAGTTTGTGTTAATGAAAAGACGGGGACTGGCTACGGAAGATATCCTGGCACCATCGCTCTTTCAGCTTTATTTCAGCAGTTTAATGCTGATAGCCCTTTTACCCATCGGTCTCATTAATATTCTTGTAAGCCACTCGCTATCGCACGCCGGCAGCCTGGGTATTGGTATCGCGGCAGGTATCCTGACTCTGCTGCTGGTTCTAGCGAGTATAATCATCTTTGCGGCGCCATTCCGTTCCGCTGTTTTTCGTGGTCTAAGCCGGATGGTGCATTTCGTTACCCGGCGTAACATTACTAGTGCGTTGAACGACTTTGATAAGGCGATGACCCGGGGAGTGGCCCTCGTGCGACAGCGTCCCTTTTTATTGGTGGTGCTAATTCTACTGGCGATTTGCGACTGGGCTGGCACGGTGACGGCGCTGTGGTTTTGTTTCTACGCGCTGGGAAATCCCATAGGTTTAGGCACACTACTCACTGGTTTCAGCCTCGGTATTACCGCCGGTTTTATCTCGCTGGTACCGGGCGGACTTGGTGTCCAGGAAGGTTCGATGGCCGGTATTTATGCTCTGCTCGGTGTGCCGTTCCAGATAGCGGTTCTCGCTGCTATTCTTTTCCGTATTGTTTACTATTTTATACCGTTTCTGGCCAGCCTGAGTTTTTACCGTCGCCTGCTACGGAAGTCGTGATAGCAGTTCATGGAATGAATTCGGAATTAGAGAACCCGGCTTATGGCGATGCCTATTCTGACCAGGTTAACCGCACTTCCCTGGTAAGCGATGAAACGTTCTTCCCATGACGGTTCAAACTTCAGTTTATATTGCCGCAGCCCCTTCATCGATACTCCGCCGAAACGTTCGTAAATCTGAAAAATCGCCTTCTCGAGTAAGGTATCTCCAGGGCGCTTGCCGACTCCAGCCAGCGGCGCGATACCCATATTTAACGTGAGAAACCCTTCCTGCCTTAATGCGACCATTAAGTTGGTAAACAGATAGTCCATAATTCCCCAATGGATTCCCGGTAAGTGACGCATCATGTCGAAGGTAGCTTCCCCGGGGCGTAACGAAGGGACTTCATTGACCCACGCCACAAGCTGTCCCGTGCCATCCCTGATAGTGGCCAGATTTGTTTCCGCGATGTAATGCCTGCTAAATATCCCCTGGAGAAAACCGATTTCACGGTGATGGGGCATTGTCATCCATTCACGGGAAACCTGTTCCACTTCGTCGATTAGCTGCTTGGAATGCGGCGGCTTGTGCCGTACAAACACGTAACCGTCGCCCTGGATTTTTCGCCTGATATAGCGGAAATATTTCCGGTTCATGGTCTGCGTTTGGAAGTGCTCCAGATTAATGATGCCCTCCTCCCCGATTTTTAAAAGAGACAGGCCGGTTTTCCGGTACATCGGCACTCTGTCCGGTATCACGAAAGTTACCACCCAGGCATTATCCGAACAAAAGCTGAGAAAGGCGGCCGTAGTCTCCTCGATTTCTTCCTCCGGACCCACAGGGTCGCCCAGACATAAAGCTACCCCTGCGATGGTACGGTAGGCAATAAATGTACGGCGGCTTTTAGAGAAGAAGAATGACTTGTCCGATTTGTCTTTAAAATAATCATAGGAAGACTGACCATACTGTCTAATGAGGTTCGTGGCTTCATTTTGCTCGTGGGGCAACACTGCCAACCGGTAAGCCACCGGGCGGAACAGGCTGTACGCGGCAAAAGCACCAGCCACAATACCTATAAGATTAAGTGAGTCCAAGAACCAGCGGGCGAAACGGGTATATGCCACGAGGTCAGAATTGCCGAGGAGGGTAAATTCTTTCAAGGTTCTTGCCAGCGCGTTAAAGGGGCTAAAAGTTATGCCGAAGTCACGGCTGGATAACAGCCAGAAACCCAGCGTACCATAGCCAACCACCACGGCGACGCTAATCCCTAAGATAATAAAACCCCGCCAGATGTTACGGACCTCGCTGCGGACCCGGAAACGCCGGCGGAAGATGAGCAGTAATCCTATGGTTAATGCCGGGGCTAAAGCGGCCGGCCAGAGCAACGGATGAGCTGCATGACTTAAAAACACCACCATACTGATAGTAATCGCCAGCCACCAGGCGGCAAGGCGGCGCTCTAACAAATTGTAAGAGAGATAGATGAGGACGAACCCCAGAGCCACCGTGACCGAACGACTCCAGTGATATACTCCAAAAGGGAAAATCGTGCCGAATAGCCTGGGCTCGTGAAAGCGAGTCATCAGCACAGCCACGATACTTACCAGGCCATTGGCGAAGGTGACGAAAGCTACCAGCCATACCGGCCATTCTTGCCTGAATTTATTGGGACGTGTTTCCATAGTAATAAGGACATTATAAAGCAAAACGCCTTGTCATATCGACGGTTATTGTTTATATAAATATATAAATGTGTAATTATTATTATTTTAGATACATCGACATGAGAAAAACATTTGGGATAATGAACCATACGGGACGGGTTGCGGCGGATGACTTAAATAATATCTGGCGACCCCGGGGGAGTCGAAAGTAACAGGCAAAATATTCAAAGCCCACTTAGTTTTAGATATGTCATGCCTGCCCCGTAATTTTTTGAATCAGCTCTGTATGACCCACTATACACAAAGCCACGTTTTAAGCCGCATGTGGAGTTAAAAATTTTTCATAGTGGAGACTATGTAGTCATCGTTTTGAGTGTATCGTACTATTTCAAGTTTCCTGGAGAAAACGTGGATATTGGCTGTCAACTATCATCAAAAATAAGAGTAAACTTGACACAAAACAAACAAAGTGAAACCAAGTACACAGAATGGGCATTAGGTACCTACGCATTGTGTCAGACATTAACGATGTTTCTGAAATCACTTCATGTTGAAAATTATTACATAGTGCAGATTTGACATTGACAACACTTTGAGGCGATGTTAGGCTTTTCTCATGGCCGCCCTTAAACCAATAATCCATACGGAAAACCTGACGAAATACTACAATAAAAAAATCGGCATCATCGATATCAATCTGGATGTGCAAGAGGGGGAAGTTTTTGGCTACCTCGGTCCAAACGGCGCAGGTAAGACAACTACCATCCGCCTGCTCCTCAACTTTATTATTCCCACGAGGGGGAAGGCCAGCGTCTTAGCCAAGGACATTGTCAGGGATAGTATTGAAGTAAGAAGACATACAGGCTATCTTCCCAACGCTCTTATCCTTTATCAAAACCTTAAAGGAGAGGAGTTCTTGAGATATGCGGCATATCTGAGAGGTGGTGTGGACTGGCATTACGTGCAACACCTTTCAGAAAAGCTCCAGTGCGATTTGTCCGTATGCCTGAACTCACTTTCACACGGCAATAAGCAGAAGATAGGACTGGTACAAGCATTCATGCATCGCCCCTCCCTGCTCATTCTCGATGAGCCTACCATAGGTCTTGACCCTCTGGTCCAGCAAGAATTCTACCGTATGGTGCAAGAAGCGAAGAAAAACGGGCAGACAGTTTTCATGTCATCACATATATTGCCGGAAGTCGAACGTGTCTGTGACAGAGTCGGCATTATCCGCGACGGTAAGCTAGCAGCGGTGGAAGGGATTGAGACCCTCAAGTCGCGAGCTTGGCGTAATATTGAAATCCGCTTCGGACAGCCGGTCCCGATAGGAAGATTCACCAGTGTTCAAGGAGTAAAAGATGTCAGTATGCAGGATGGCGTATTACGCTGCACCGTAGTTGGTGAACTTGACGGCTTAATTAAGACTGCCGCAGAGTACCACATCATCAACATCATCAGCCATGAACCAAGCCTTGAAGAGATCTTTTTAGCTTACTACTCTAAGGATAAAATAGGTGCTTAAAAACGTCTTCCTTAAAACCATCTATGACAAGCGACGTTCCATTTTGTACTGGGCACTCGGGCTGCTATTGCTCGCCATAACTATAGAGATGTTCTACCCGACTGTCAGGGACTCTCAACGAGCAATCCAGCAGTTTATTTTTCAAGCACTTCCTGAGAATCTAACATTAGCTTTTGCCTATGATATCCAGAACTTCGGGACACCCATCGGCTTCCTGAACACTGAGATGTTCTTCTTTATAGTACCCATGCTGGTGTTAATATTTACTATCAGCTCAGGCAGCGACGCTATTGCGGGAGAGGAAGAAAAGGGCACCCTCGATCTTCTGTTATCGTTCCCTCTGTCGCGCTGGCGACTGGTCGTGGAAAAAGCGGCCGCAATGGTTGTTCTCACGGTGGTACTGGTTTTTGTCCTCTGGGTAGGACTGAGTATCGGGGCAGGTATTGTAAAAATGGATATATCGTTGAGTCGGCTAGGGGCGATGTGTCTGAGTACCGCTCTGCTGGGCATAGACTTCGGGATGTTGGCCTTAGCGTTGGGTTGCGCTACAGGCAGCCGGGGGCTGGCTATAGGAGGCACCGCGGGGCTGGCCCTGCTATCGTACTTTGTAAACGCGCTCTCGCCCGTGGTGGATACCGTCAGGCATTTTCAAAATTTTTCCCTTTTCTATTATTACATCGGCGGCGAACCTCTGGTTAACGGCCTGAACGCAGGACATGTTGTGATAATGCTTGCCGTCGCGGCTGTCATCCTTGGATTGGCAATCCTGGGATTCAGAAGACGGGATATCAGGGTGTAAGCTGTATTCCAGATATTGATAAAAAGCGTGGCAAGGCGTGGATATCGGATGTAACCAGGGGACGGATTGCTATGATGTAATAATCATGCGAACTTTTCTTATTATTGGATACAAAAAGTAAAACAAAACTCCTAAAACGATGAGAATCCAGCCATACCCTGAATATAAAACATATACGCCCAAGAAACTGCATAATATACAAATAGCCAGGTCAATTTTTGTGATGACTTTAAAATGAGATTTCATAGCGTATCTCTATTGTAGATTAACTAAAGAAGTGCGTCAATAAAGAACACCAACTGTCTCAATTATTCTGCTTACCCTATCTCATACTTTATAAATTCTATATTTTCCTTTATATTAATATTGTAACATTTGTTTAGAAGGTAACAAACCAATGAATGGGATAAACTAGATGTTTGAATGGGTATGGCTATTATGGTTCATTCCGATGCCTGTATTTATTTTGTTCTTTTATCGATGGATAGAAAACAGGCACATCTTTATTAATACTCAATTGGATTATGTGCCCAGAACACATCCTTATCTGATTCTCCTGATAACGACAAAGAACACTCCCGCGATTGTCAAGCAGGTTGTTGATAGGGCTAATGAAGTCTGTATCGGGTTGGGGATGGACAAGAGTTTATATGAAATCCAGGTGCTAGCAGACCGGCAGGATACGCCCATTGACAATGCCCGGGAAATTTTGGTTCCCGGGGATTATACAACTAACAAGGGAAGCAAGGGAAAGTGCCGGGCTTTACAGTATGCCCTGGAGATGAGGAGAAAAGAGGGTAGAGGCGGCACTAACACCTGGGTTTTTCACCTTGATGAAGAAAGTTTTGTCACCAGACAATGCTTGATTTCAGTATTGCAGTACATTGTAAAAAAAGACCCTAAACCGGTAGCCGAGGGTCCGATAACTTATCCTAATAATCTTTTCACGGTTCATCCGTTTTGCGCTACCGTAGAAAATTTACGGCCTTACGTCTGCTATGATTGTGTATCGCAGATGAAAGGAAAAGACGCCCCTTCGTTCATCCACGGCTCAAATTTGTTAGTTCGGGCTGATGTGGAAAATAGTATTCAATGGGACTTTAATAACCCCGCCAGCGAGGACCAGCGCTTTGGCTGGGAAATCTGGCTAAAGTATGGCAATGTCTTCGATTGGCACGGAGGTTTATTAGAAGAACAACCCCCATATACCGTAAAAGACATGATAAACCAAAGGCGCCGCTGGTTCATCGGTAACTGGTTTAATATGTATACCTGTCACCTTCCTTTTTACAAGAAAGTATTGATAACCGGGCGTTGGCTGATATGGGGGCTGGGCTTTATCTCGGCTTTGGCTACTATCGTGGTGATTCCTTTACACTTTTGGGGAATACGGCAAAGCGTCCCTGACTGGATGATACCGGTGTTGCTATTTAACACCTTTTCCTGGCTAATCGGTTTTCAAGTCGGTTTATACCATAATTTGTCCGGTATGAAGTTGTCTTTGGGGAAACGAATCGGAACGCATTTACTTACTCTGGTATTGACCTTCCCAGCTGGATTTATAGATACATGGGCAGCTTTTTCCTCTCCTTTTTATATGCGTAACTTTAAATGGGTCCCAACAACAAAATAGGAGCATAAAATTATGAAGTTAGTAGCAGTCAGCGGTGGTTTTGACCCGATACACGTAGGCCATATAAGGAGCATAAAAGGGGCAAAAAAACTCGGCGATAGCCTTATCATCATCCTGACTACAGATAACCAGCTCATCAAGAAAAAGGGCTATTGTTTTATGTCCTATGAGGAGCGTAAAGAAATACTGGAGAGCATTGATGGTGTTGATATGGTAGTGCCGAATATTGATACCGACATCACCAGCAATAAATCACTTGAGTATTACCGGCCAGACATATTTGCCAAAGGCGGCGACAGGACAGAAGCCAATATGCCGGAAATCGAAAAAACAGTATGTGCGAAGATTGGCTGCAGGATCGTCTACGGGGTGGGAGGGGATAAAATACAGTCCAGCTCCTCACTAATAATAAGAAGATCTAACGGGCAAAAACCAGAATTTATTCTGGCAGAGCCGTAAATCCTATATTGAGACTTTGAGCAAATGAGCCACTATTTTATTTTTGGCCAGAATATTTTGTATGCCTCCGTTATTTTTATGGTTGCTTCGTTTTGTATTGCCTTTTATTTCTTGAGAAGGCAAAAAGTAAGGTTAATTGAGAGTATTTGTCTGAGCTTGGCGGCTATGGTGAGTGGAGTCTGGCTCTATGAAATGGCTTATCATTTCTCATTTCCTGATACTTTAACTATCAAAAACATCGTAAATGGGATGTTGACACTAAATTTTAATACAACTAATAATGTTTATCCTCTTTTATGGTCAATTATTATGGCAATTCTACCTTTTATGGGTATTAGATATATGAAAATAAACTGGATATTTATTGGGATATTTGTTTTTTCAATCGCGAGCTTCTTGTTTTGGATATTGATAGGCTACCCGAATCTCTTTAATCCGGAATGGTGGCCAAGTAGTCAGCCACACATAAATTTAATATCATTGGAGTTACAACATACCACCAGTCCCGATATTATATTTTGGGGTGGTTTCTTTAATTCAATTACTAAAATATTGGTGGTTGTACCATCGCTTTTATTCATAAAAACAAAAAGGGATTTGCAAGGTGGATAGATGAGATTGATGGTGCTGAACTATGTAGCTACTTCCAATACCGGAACTATGGAAGAGCCGGGGCATATTCAACCACAACGTAGACCTGTGTAATATAGATGTGGCTACCTGAAGCCGAGAAAACCTTTACGCCTGCTTGTAAATCATTTATATCGTTCCAGGTCCAGGCAACACCGGAAACAGGGTTGGTTTTATATATATGGCTATAAGTTGTCCACGAATTAGCCGGATAAACCACAGCAGTTTCATCGGTTACACCCTTAGTTTTAGCCTCGAAAAAGAATCCGCCTGTTCCACTCTTGATAACCCTTACAAAAAATGTAACGCTATTGATATACGCGTTTGAAACAATGTTATTGTCAAAATTATACAAATCCATTAAGTAATTATCTGTGTTGTTTTCAATATAAGTTACACTATCATTGGCTGAATAATCACTAGTACTTTTCCAGTTGTTGAATGCTGGAGAACTACCCCCGGTGTATAGCTGCGTAGAATCACCGGCGGCATCAGGAAACAAAGCCATCGTCAAGCCGGACGTTAGAGACAAGTTGCTTATTCTAAGATATAAGTTCTTAGTTGCCACACCACTCACATTATGAACGGTCATCACCGGTAGAAAGTCTGTATTCCAACCATGGGAAGAACCATCGATGTAGCCGAACTCAACATCGTCTACATAAAACCGCACCGTCACAATGCCGCCCGCTAAAACTGCTTCCGCTTTGTATTGATGATTATCAGCCAGATTGCTGACTGCGAAAAGACCGGTAGCATGGAAAGTTCCACCGGGGTCTTGCATGTACCCTTGTACACAGTTGTTACCAGTATCCAGAGAGTATATGAAGCCAAACTCAGCACCGACGAACTTTTCTATATCGGACGTGCAGAACACAGCGAACCCGTCACTACCATTTTTACTATTGTTATTCTTATTTGTATTGGCATTAAAACTTAATGCTAAAGAACCATTCTGGGAAATGGCATATTTACTCACCACATCCGTGGCAGCAAATGGATTTGAAGTCTTATCGGGTGGGAATGTAATGGTCAATACATTATTTGATAGGACAGGAGCAATGCCGCCATTATAATAACTTACGGTCCAATTATTCAGGTTATTGAAGTGTACGATTTTTTCAGATACTGTATCCGATAGGTTGGAGGCAGTCGCTGGTTTGGCTGTTACCCCATAAGGCAACATAGCCAGTACCATTACCATAATGGCGATAAGTCCAAACTGCCTGTACCGATTACCCGCCACGGTACTTATTTGCCTCCCTGGTCTTTAAATGATTTATCTGCGTCTGTAGTTCTCAGGCCGCTTTGCTGCTGATTGGCTCTGAGTAATGCAGGTGTGGAAAGGAAATACCTATAAGAAAAGGAGTGACTTCTTTTTCATCTCAGTTAAAACGTATAACCGCGATGATAAAAAAAGCATAAATATTGGAAAGAGACTTATAAATACTTACGAAATTATCGGGGGTTAAAGAAGCTGCCTACTCGATCGTCTTAACTTTATACGAATTGGCTCTCATTTATATCACATGAGAGTCACGTTTTCTCTCATATGAATCACAATACAGTTACAAATAGTTAAGAATTATAATCACCTGCCCCGATAGATAGTCCAGTACTTAGTTAGATTGAAAGAAGAGAATATGGGGTAAGAATGCTGAAGAAATTAGTACAACGGAACAAATCGTCAACAAGCTTCGCGAGGCAGAAATCATGCTCTGGCCGCTGCTTTCTCTCGTGATAGCTATTCTTCTGGGATTGCTCTGGTTTGGTCTCCTGGTTACATCATGATGAGATCGACTACAGTATATAAACCCTGCTAACTAAAACCGCAGTCGGTCGTCCGGCGAGCACATTATTGACCTCAAAGTGTGATGACTGAGGCCTCACAAACGGTTTGCTTTTCTATTGGTACGTTTAATTCCTTCTCACCCCGCTGGGGAGAGAGTGAGAAAGTAGCTATTTCTTAAAATTCGCCTTAGGAACCACAAATAAATAAAGAGAAATGAAAAAGACGTTTGGGATAAAATTGGTTGGCGTTATAAGTATGAGGGATTAGTTGCGATATGTAATTTAACATAAAATTAGCGACCCCGGGGGTT
>Ga0209777_10008886_pt1 | contig 10918 bp, 22 predicted proteins | sample FrelakmetHBP12HB_FD_187147 | JGI IMG/M metagenome (GOLD analysis project Ga0209777, IMG submission 187147) | Freshwater lake sediment microbial communities from the University of Notre Dame, USA, for methane emissions studies -HBP12 HB (SPAdes)... | ecosystem: Environmental > Aquatic >... | reverse complement strand
GATTTTTATGAATACGTTACGATCATCATCCATTATTATTTCGAGTTATTGGTATACAACCAATAGTGGGTGATGTGTTTTTATATTGTTGAAACTAAGACCCCACTACTCACCTAGTGGGGTTTTTGTTTATATGGAAGGATGGCCGAATGGTATGGCAGCAGTCTTGAAAACTGCCGAGTGGAAACGCTTTAAGAGTTCGAATCTCTTTCCTTCCGTTTTTTAGGTCAGCAGCAAGTGGGTGTTGCAATCGGACTCCAAATCCGATGTTTCAAAGGGTTCGATTCCCTTCTGGCCTGTTTGTTTTATTGGAAAGATGGCCGAGTGGTTTAAGGCACCGCATTGCTAATGCGGCTTGGAGAAATCCAACAGAGGTTCGAATCCTCTTCTTTCCGTTTGTTTTTGGGGGTGTAGGAAAGTGGTTAAATCCAGCAGACTGTAAATCTGCCAGCCGTATGGCTTACGTTGGTTCGAATCCAACCACGCCCATTTTTATTTCGGGGTTATAGCTCAGTTGGTTAGAGCGTATGTCTGATAAGCATAAGGTCGGTGGTTCGATTCCACCTAGCCCCATTTTACTTATTAGGATTCTTCAATTTAAAATACCATTTATTATTACAAGTACTTACATCTTTATTAAAAAAAAGTTATAATCTTTTAAAGTTTTTAGTTTTTCTTCCGATATACTTTTTAAAGGAGAAAATACTATGAGAAGCAAAAAGAGCTACAAAATAAAAGATGTCGTAGATCTACTTAATGCTGGCATACCTAAAAAAGATTCATGGGTTTCGGAACAATATGGTCCTTATAATATTAAGGATTTTGCCAAACCTGTTAAAAAAGTTTTGTATTGTGTTACAGCTACATCTGAAGTAGTCAAGTATTTTTCAGATAATGACTATGATCTAGTCATCTCTCATCATCCTTTTTTGAAAAATATTCCACAGCTTGTTTACCATACCGCACTAGATTGCTGTGAGGGTGGACTTAACGATATGTGGCGAGATATGCTAGGCGTTCAAAACCCCACTCATTTTGATCGAAATTTAGGATGGGTAGGTGGCATAACCCCTATTAGCTTTGACGATCTACGAGCGAAAATAGAAGCTTTTATAGGACATCCTATAATAGGGTTCTCTGACACTGATGGAAAGCTTATCAAATCAGTTGTTATCTGTACGGGTTTAGGTGGACTTGTTTTTCATCAAGCTGAAGAAACGGGTGCTGATTGCTACATTTTAGGACAACTCTCTTTACCAGATAAAGGGCGGTTTAATTCCATTATTGAGGTTGGGCATACCTTGACTGAATTTATAGGAGTCAATTATATCCGAAAACTTTTACCTGGACTACAAGTGGATTCAGCCCCGTTAGATATTGATTATTTCGGAGGGGAAGTAAGTTTTAAAAGAAAGGAGGCTAAATGTTTTGGCAACCAATAGAAACTTATCAAAAACCACAAAAGGAATGGGATATCGAATTTCCAAAGGCATTATTCTACTCGAAAGAAACAGGTATTGTAATAGCTCGTTGCTATTTGATAGACGAGAATCAGCAAGAATTTAAATTTGTGTATGATAGTGATGGGTTTTCTATTGAACCCACTCATTGGATGCTTCTTCCTAATTTACCTTAAGGGGCTTTACATGAAAATTTTATTATTGGATGACGAATCTTATTTGTTAGATTGTTTAGAACAGTTTATTGAAGCAACCTACGGTTCTAAATTTCAGGTATTTAAAGCCAATACATATCAAGAAGGATTAGAAGTTTTAAATACAGAAAATATTGATTTGTTCATTACTGACTTTCATGGGTGTGAAGGTATCAAGATAGGTCTTATAGCTGTAACCAAAGGAATTAGAACTATAGTTTGTACAGGGGATACCTATTGTGAAATTCCAAAATGTATGGAAGTTTTGTTCAAACCTTTCAATATACGAGATCTTGATAAAATTTTCGAACCCCTTAACTAGACCCTGCCTATTTTCTTAGCAAATTTTCTTTGATTCTAACCTTAAATAATATAGTTTTTTGTTGATTTGTTGTACAAAAACCTAGATTAAAAAATCTAGTTATATTATATATGTTGATAAGGTCTATAGTTGAATATTGTTACTAATTACCAAAGGTACAGTGTTATGGATAAAAGTAAAAATAATTTAGGTGATCCTACAAAAAGTTTTAAATTTGCAAAAGAAGAAAAAATAGAAAAGGAAAAGGAAAAAGAAAAGGTAGAAGATTTTAAACCTTACTCAAAACCCAATAAGCTTGAAGTTAAAGAAGAACCTAAAATTACTTTAACCGAAGAAGAAATCAATATTGCAGCTAGAAAAATTCTAGCTAACACAAATCTGTTTACTGCTCGTTATGTAGAACTACCCTCTTATGATAAAATCACTTTAAAGACTAACGCTCTTCCCGCCAATGCACTTAAAAAATTAATTGATGGTTATGGGATGCAAGCTCTACGAGCTACTTCAGATAGTCTTATTCTCTTTTTCCCTGAAGGGACATTACATAGTCAATTACCTAAAGTAGAAAAAGAAGAAAAAGTAGAAATAGTAGAAGACATAGAAAACGTAGAAGATGAAATATAAAAAGTATAAGAAGTATAATTATTTTGAAAAAAATTAAGATAATCCTATTTTTTATATTATTATTTTTACTTCTTCGATCTTCTCCTACCCATAATGAACGTACTTGTAATAAAATTAAAAAAGCAGGTAAACACTTTATGGGTGACTTTAAGAAGTATTGTATACGCTTAGATAGAAAAACTAGTAACACTAAAATATTAGAAAAATATTGTGAAGCTTTTACACAAAATACATTTTGCGATTAAGCCTTTTTTAAAAGCTTATGCAAGGTCTTTTTTACTAGTAAATTAGCAAGAATATTTTTAACATCGCTACGTTTTACAAAAGCCTCTCCTGAAGATTTTCTAATATATGTTGTAATTCCAATCTTACGAAGTTCAGCCGTTAACTGATTCCATCTCTTTATTGAACTAGTAGCAGAAGCAGGTGGGTTTAATTGGTTTTGCTTTTGTGCTTTTTCATGTTCCATAGCACCGCACTTGCAACCTTCTCTCATCATCTCATAAAGATCACATACACATTTACCATCTTGTGACTTAGGAGCTACTACTCTAAGCGCAGGGAGTTTTAATTCTCCTACATTATGAACTTGCTCATCATGGGCATTTAAGTAGGTTTGTTCTCTTTGATCAGTAGCTATTTTCCATAGAGGATCTGTTTGAGGTTTTGATTTAGATATAAAAAAATAAATGATCATATTAGCAGCTTTTAATTGCTCCCAAAAGTCATCGGTTTTAATCCATGTAGTGCCTTCACACATAATATGAAAAACATCATATGTGGGTATACCCTTAACTTCATCTTCAGCACAAGGAAGCTTATATGTGGTCCAGTTATCATTTTCAGCTACCTTAAAATTTTTAAGTAGAGAACTATCTCCAACACTAAAAAACCTCTCGATGTCTTTTTTTCGTACACAGTTACCGACAACATTAATACCTAGTTTAGTTAGATCTCTTTTCAATTCAGCTTTGTTTTTAATGCTTTTCATATTTCTCGTATTTCTCATATTATCCTCTGGATTTATCCCAACTAACCGGAAAAACCGGATAGTTCGTTTTATTAATTATTTTAACTTCTTACCTTCACGTTTACGTATTTGGGATCTTTTAGATTTTTTAAGTCTTTGATACCAAATCTTGCCTATAGTCTTTCTAACTTGTTCATCTGAATAGCTAGGATTGTTTTCTTTTACTTGCTTATACATCTTATTCCACCACTTCTTAGGTGGTTTCGAAGAAGGGTCAGCCGCTAATATTTCTATTAAAGCTGATTTTAAAAGTTTCAAATCAGGCTTTTTAGAAGAGCTAGATCTTGGAGCACTTGGATTTATGTAAACAAGTTTAGGGCTTTTATTAGGATTGAAAGCTGGTTTTGATTTTAACGCCTGTGGTGCTCTTAAGGGTTTTTGTGGAGTAGATGCAGGTTTTGATTTAGCTAGTTTTAAATTTTTTAAATAATCAACCAAGGCATCTTCATCTAATGTCTTTTGTTCTTTACCATCATAAAAATAAACTTCTGGCTCTTCAGTAAACCAAATTTTAGCTCCATTAGATAATAAAGCATAAGGGCCTTGATATACATCAAAAGGTTGAACTTTACAACCAATACCTGCTTCTTCACAAAGACCTTCTAAAGTAATTCTTGCACTATGGAATTCACCACCTGGTTCTAAATCTTCTTTACCCATCTGACCAGTACCGAGAACTTTGTTTAAAGCTGATAGGGCTTGTGATTTACGTATAACATTATTTTTAGTAGAAATACCTAAACCATTTAGCTTTTTTATAAATTCGTCTTTAAGCATAGAAGTTTCCTAAATATGAAAAAGGCACAACAAAGATCCGTTGTGCCTTGCGCTTGCTAGTTGCTTTATTCTTCAACAAGATCTTCAGCGTATTTTTCATCTCCATATGCTTTGGAATAATAATTGATCATTTCTTTTTCTTGCTTTTCTAAGGTAGCAGGATTTTTACCTACGACTTCTAGTACATTTTGACGAGGTACTGTAGTCATTCCACCTTTGTATTTAACTTTGACTTGTTCGTCCTTAATGGAAACTATTTCAGCTTCAATAACTTTTTCATCGACAAGGACTCTGATATAATCCCCTTTATCTAGGATATTCAAATAACGAGTAATATTTTCTCCATTAACTAAAGAAGCAAATGTCTTAGACGAATAAGAATCCATCATAGTCTTTTTACGTGCATTGACTAAAGCTACAATGTCATCTTTAACTTTTCGAACTAAAACTTTACGACCTTCTCTTTCAGAAATCTCCCATGTCTCTTGTAGAGGAACATCTAGATAAACTGCGCCTTCAATAACTGGTTTCATAAAAGGTTTCTTTAGATCTTCGATGTCTCTTGTGATGCTTAAAACTTGAGCAACCACAGTAACTACTTTTTGATTTTTATAAACTCTGGCTGTAGAAAGGAAAGGGGTAATTTTAGCATTATATTTTCTAACGAAGAAATCAGCAATTTCATCTGAATTAGGAATTTTTTGATCTGTATAAGCTAACATAAAGTGTGCGGTTGAAGTATTAATTCTACGAACATCCGCAAACTGTAAATCAACCCTATGGCCTACGGCTGTGCTTAATTTTTGTTCTAGTTTAGCAAACGCTCTATTATGATCCATCTTAGCTCCTTAAAATTGGCGATGAGGATTAATCTATATTTATCAATTTAAAAATAACGTCAAAACGTCAAAACGTAAAAATCATATAAAGGGAAAATCCTGAAAACCCTGATATCTTTAAAAATATAACATGGGAATTAAAAAAGCTAATTGACTTTTTTGGGTTTTGACATTAAAAAGTATATCTATTTTTTAAATGTAAATAAATAAGGAGACTATTAATGAATATGGCTGAAGTTACCCCTCTGGTAGCCATTAGAGCACTTTCAGGGATTGTCACGATTGACTCTGCAATAGATAGGCTAGCCGCTATAAATCTTTTAGTGAGATATATTGATGGAGATGCAGAAGAAGATTTCGTTATTGAAATCATGAAAAAGTGGGGAATAAAGTTAATTAATAAAGGAATACCTAATGCGAATGAAACCTGAAGTTGAAGCTTACCGAGATCGAACTGGACTCTACGGATCGGAGCCAGGGTATGAAAATGGTTTTTTTGAAATACCTTTTAGATGTGCTTTATAAAAGATCTTTTTTGGGGTGAAGAAGAGTGTGTACTACAACTTCATGTCCCTAAATCTCAGGGGATTAATAATCACCCTTATTGTCTTCATTTATGGCGAAATAAAAATGTAGCTATTGAATTACCCCCATCCCATACCGTAGGATTTAAAGATTTGAACTTAACAAAGGAAGGATGATTTAAATGAATTTTTACGTAGAAATAATGTGTATTCTTATTAGTATTGGTGTGTCCATAACCGTTACTTTGTTGATATGCACTACCATGATTGATACTTATTTTAAGTTAAGGGAGTGGTTAGGGTATATAGTAAAATATTTTCTAAACCTAAATCAATGAAGGTAGTGGAACATATTTATCAAAATGATCCTATTAAGCTTATGTCTTTTGATAATGCGGTTAAGATGCAAGAGAGGCAGAACAAAATGTATGAGGAAATAACAAAAAATCTGATTTGGGGTGAGGATATTCCTAAATATACTTCTAATGCATCATATCCGACAGGCGGTGCAAAATGCCCACTATGTAAAGAATTTGAAATATATAATGGATCTACACTCATAAAAAAACACATATGTAAAGAGCAGTAAAGTAGTTTTATTATGCAATATCCTCTTTCAAAAGCAATGACTGCTTTTGCTAAAAAGCACGATTTAGAAAAAGACCTTATACTTTAGCCTTTCTTTTTTTCTTTAATACTCCCTTCAGAATATTGGGGTACATTTATTCAGATCTCCATTACTTTTATATTATGGAGGGCGTAAAATATGAATAGTACATTACATCCGACAAAAGTTAAAAAACCTAATTCCGAAAAAGTGTATCCTATCTTATGGGACATTACCCAAGAAATTTTTAAAGCCGTAAAAATGTATGATTGCCCCTATAAAGGGATTTCAGATCTCCTTGAAGGGGAACATGGGGATGCTATATTTGAGGCATTAGAAATTTTAGAAAATGTGTTCTATACCATATTGAATAAAAAAAAATAAGAATGTCACTAATGTTTTTTTATTTTTCTTAATTCGATTTTTTCAGCCTTCCAAAACTCATTGGCTTTTTTTAGTTCTGTTATTAATTTCATAGCTTGTATTACAGTATCTTCTTTTTCATTTTCACTTAATTGGCTCCAAGTTTGGTTGAGTGTATCTAATGTACTTGATTTAATTTGATTTTTCATATGACTGCCTTTTTCTAACTCTTTTCATACTTTAAAGAAACTTTTAGATAAATTTAAAACAAAAAATAAACTTTGTCTAATCAAAAAACACTTCAATAACCTATAATACATTGAAATTTTTGTATTTTGTTTGGTCTACTTTTTGCAGCTAAAATATTAACATAGTCTTAAAACAAAAAAAAGGAAAACCTGTATGCAAACATTTAAAATGCTTCAATCAGATTATAATGCTTTTAAAAGCATATACCCAAATGTTAAAATATTTAGGCTACCTGCTTTTAAAGTTCTTCTATTTTTTCGTATCGGGGTAGGTGCTAGGAAAAAACATATTCCTATACTTCCTTCGCTTTGTTCTGCTATGTTGAGAATCATATACGGAATAGAGGTTAGTTATAAGGCGCACATCGGAATAGGGGTGAATTTTGTCCATCCTGTTGGAATAACCATAGGAGATGCTGTTATTGGTGATAGGTGTAGTTTTTATGGGAATAACACATTAGGAAGTCGATATGAAAATGATCTTCCAAAATTAGGAAAAAATATTGAAGTGGGTGCAGGTGCAAGAATACTAGGAAGTATAAAAATCGGAGACAATTCTAAAATTGGAGCAAATGCAGTAGTTTTAAAAGATGTACCTACAAATAGTATTGCCGTAGGGGTTCCTGCTAGGATTCAATCTCAAAATAAACAAAAACAAATAAAATAAATAAAATAAATAAAAATAAACCAAAATAAACCAAAATAAACCAAAATGTTTTCATATGTCACTACATATATACATGTAATCTTTAAATTTTTTAAAATCTAATTTTTTATAAAATGAAATTACTTTTTCTTTTTGTTCTTTTGTTATTTTTTGTTCGGAATCATCTGCTATAGGATAAGCTTTTAAAATTGTAAGACAATCACCATCTACCCTATCTACTATAATATCCATAGCTTCTTCAATAAAGCGACTTCCAATTTTATGACCTCTATGTTCTTTTTTTACAACCAATCTAGTAATTATAAAAGCAGAATAACAGCCTTGAAATTGAGAACGAATTGTTCCTTTTGATGTAAAAAGGATAGGAGTAAAATCTGCTAAAGCTTCCTCTGGAGAGTCTAATTGATCCAAGATATTGTCATCAAAAAGAAATTTAATATAGTAACCACTTAATGAAGCTATTTCTATCTCATCATCATCATCAAATTCATCGTTAGAAGGAGCATAACAAATACCTCCTACTTCTAAAAGATTACTAGTATTTAAATAAGGGTGTTTCCAAAGATTGAAAACAAAACGAGCATCTTCATAATCACATATCACTAACAAATCTCCTACCTTCTTAGTGTTATTGAACCCCCAGCATCCGCATTACCTTGAACTTCATCACAATGAACAGATCCACCAGCGCACACATTACCACCTACATCACCACAATTCACTGATCCACCAGCATTCACATTTCCCTCTACCTTTTCACATGTTACTGAACAGTCAGTATTGAGACTTGCCAGTGTACCGTTAAGATCTATTTTTACAATTCCAGAAGCATTCTTTTCTACCACATTACCGTTAACACTAATTGTACCGTTTCGGATTAGTATATTAGTTCCTTCAACTTGTATGCTATTGCCATTTACAGTAATTGAAATCATTCTATTTCCCTTTACAAACTTATATATGTCGCAAGTGAATCGACTTTACCTTTTAAAGAAATTATCTTATCTGCGAGATCAACACAATTATTAAAAACTCCTACGATCTCCTTATTTACTTTTGGTGTGGGTTCTTGACCTGTCAATGTACTAAGGATTTGTTCGACACTATCGTCTACTTGACTTAACGCTGTTTGACAATAGGTAATTAACGAAGCGATAGACATCTTTTCGATAGTAAGCTCTTCAGTAGCTACTGTATTGTTATTTTCAACCATAATCTTTTCCTTTTTATTTTATAATCATTTTTGAAAAAACATCTTTTATAATTTTTTGTAGTTTTTCTTCAGCTAAAAAATTAACTACTTGTTCTTTTGCTATGCTTTGAATGTTTGTATATAACATCTCTTTTATAGTCCGTATACCTAGTTCTTGATCCAATCGTTTTTTTATAGATTCTTCTAAAGCCTTCGAATTTAAAACCTCATTGACTTTTTCTTTTATAGCTTCTTGAAGAGAAGCACTGTTTTTTAAATGATTGGCTACTGCTTTGTATACGCTTGCACCAGATATAGATACCTTAAGAGAATCAAAATCTTCCATATTAGCCTCACTTGAAAATATAGTTGCAAAATATTTTATAACATATGTTTTACTACTTCAGCTAATCAAATTTTTAAGGGTTGGGGGTTTTGGCATGTTTTATGCTTTCATATTTTTTTGGTGTACAAGCTCGGTTTTTCGGGTTAGTAGAGGTTGTGTTGAGTTGATAAAGGAAAGGGTAGATTATGAATAATGAAAATGAACGAAAGCAAGTTAAAATTACAGACTTTTTAACCCAAAAACAAATAGATGAATGTCTTAAATATTATCATGAGCTTAAAGGAACAAAAAGCACAGGGACTTTCGCTAAAACTGTTTGTGATAAAATAATAAAACCTAATATACTTAGTATAAATAATAAGTTAGGTCAAAAAAATGATCCTATGTATCTTGCCTATATGATTGAGTATCTTTGTAATTTGTCAAATTGATAAGTTAACAAATTTTGACAACTGTCTAATTTTTAGACATAACATAGGACAAAAAAACATGGCTTTTATTTTAAGCATAAAAGAACTGATTGAATACATGAATGAAGAATATGATAGCAGCTATGGCAAACAATATGGCAAAGCCGTTGCTATTGTTTTAAAAGCTATGTTCGAGAAAAAAACAAAACTCAGATATTCAGATGTTTTTGATTTGGATTTCTCAAACCCAAGAAATAGAACATTTGCAGGAGCTACCTTGGGAGGTATATGGAATTTTTGTCATGACTACCATATTCCTGAACTTAATTTTCTCATTGTAAGGGAGTTTAATCCCCGTTATAAAGGGGCTGATTTACTTCCAGGTGAAGGTCCTATGAAATTTTATGAAAGTATTTATGGCTCACTTAAACATTACGACTTGTGGTGTAACAATAAAATTCAAGAATGTTTATTGTATATGCAAGATGGTTTATTAGTTTTGAAAGATTAATTTTTCTAAATTTTCTACATTTTTTTCAATAGGTATATTCATATCATTTTTAAACCGCACAATAGTCGGTGCATATTCAACGGGCATTCCTTTTCGATCATAAAAACAAAAAGAGATAGCTTCATCATAGAGTCGTTCTAATTCTTTAAAAAAGACTTCACCTCGACCATCGTACCTATCCTCATTTCCCTTTTTAGGTCGGTATTCAGTAGCTGTAACCATTACAACTATATCTGGCCTTATAAATTTGATTTTTGAGTCAAAGGCTATGTCAGACCATTGAAGAAAATCAATACCTTCAATTTTTGAATAGACCATACCACTTATAAAGCTTCTATCTAGGATTACTGTTTTCCCTGCATCTATCTGTGGCTGTACAATATGCTTAAGAGACATAGAGCGACTAGCTAGAAGCATAAGCTCCCTTGCATTAACTGTAAGCTCCTTAGAATTAGAAAGACAAGCTCTACGAATAGATTCGCATATAGGCATATCTGATTCGCCATAGGGTTCATAAGACCAAAAGGCACCGAGCTTTTGTGCTAATATTTTAGATAGGCTAGTTTTACCTGTCCCTTCTGCACCTTCAAATATTATAAGTTTACCTATAGACATAATAATCACCTTATTTTTACTTTTGTATAGTCTATAAAAATGTTATACGTTAAAATATGCACTAAACAAAAGGAAAAATCAATGGACCTAAAAATAAAACTTAGAGAAATCATATGGGAAATCACTAGAAAATGTAATAACTGTTGTAGCTATTGTGGTTCAAAAGAAGGGTGGAAGGAAGATATAAAC
>Ga0209777_10008885_pt1 | contig 10919 bp, 6 predicted proteins | sample FrelakmetHBP12HB_FD_187147 | JGI IMG/M metagenome (GOLD analysis project Ga0209777, IMG submission 187147) | Freshwater lake sediment microbial communities from the University of Notre Dame, USA, for methane emissions studies -HBP12 HB (SPAdes)... | ecosystem: Environmental > Aquatic >... | reverse complement strand
GCTTGTGGATGAAACTGGGCATGGTTTCTTACCGCGTCTGCACGAATAACTACGATTGCCTCAGCTGTGAGTTCGACCAGCAAATGCAGGAAAAGATGGCCAACACCGAAGCCGGAGAAGTAGGAACAACCCTGAAAAAATTCGAACAATTGCCCGGCAGCGAACGTGTTTGTCGCTATGCATTAAAGGGCGATGTTTCTTTCAGACTGTGTTCGCGGTGCTTCCGTTGCGCCACCTGCGAATTTGACCAGGTCATGGAAGATGCCGTGCAGGAGAAACTAGCTAAACTTAAAACCCGACGTGAAGCATTGAAAAAGAAAGCGGCCAAATAACTCGATTCTCGTAAAATATAAGGCGGGTAGAAATACCCGTCTTATTTGTTTTTTGAATCATTACCGGCATGTAACTAGCAAGGGAAAAAATAAGTAGTGTCTATCCATAATTCTCCCTTTAGCTAAAGGGAGTTTTAGGAGGGATTTGTTACAAATATTAATCGTTAAATCTCTGCATTCTCTTTTGGGAAAAGGTCAGATTTATTTTGACCTAATTTACAGCACGCAAACTATCGTCAAACAATGTATATTGTGTCGTAGTAATTCAACGTGATCTTGTCCAGATTAGCTCGGTAATATTTTACTGCAGCCGGCAAAGTATTGAGTATATCGGTAGCTATCATGCCATCAGCTCCTTTAATTTTGGCAGTCAGGTCGCCGGCTAAACCATGTATGAATGTACCCGTGTAAACCGCGTCTTCCAGCTTCAGCCCCAGACAGCACATCGCAGCAATCACGCCATTAAGCACATCGCCCGATCCGGCAGTGGCCATTCCCGCCTGACCTTCGGTTTTACCGCTGAAATTAAAATACACTTTGCCGTCCGGATACCCGATCAGCGAATGCGGACCTTTAAGCACAATTATGGCGTTCAGTCGGGCGGATATGGCTTGAAGAGTATCTACCCGGTTGTTTTTTATTTCCTCGCTTGTTTTATCTGTCAAACGGCTCATCTCTCCAACGTGAGGCGTGAGCACGGTTGGTCCCTTACGTCTACTTATAGTTTCAGTGTGTCCGGCAGTTGCATTAATACCGTCGGCGTCGATTAGCAATGGTGTTTTGATCTCCTTGACAAGTTCCAGGATTAACTTTTGTGTCTCTTTATCTTTGGACATGCCGGGTCCGATGATAACCATTTTCATGTGGTTGGCAACTTCTAATAAAGATTCTGTATTGCTATAGGCAATACTACCAGTTTTGGTTTCTACCTGGGGCAGGAAGACGATTTCTCTCCCTTTAGGTGCGATCGATTTGACTACAGATACCGGACAGGCCAGGTGAACATAACCCCCGCCGGCTTTTAAAAACGAATAGGCTGAGGCATAGGGTGCCCAATAGTAGTGCGCTGCGCCGGCAATTACCAGTATCGGACCGTAATCAAATTTATTAGTATCGGGCTTGCGTTCGGGTAAAGAAATCAAGGCCGGGACCTCGATTTTTAACTTGCGATTACCCATCAGAGTCGTGGGTATGGAGATGTGTGAAACATATAATTTCCCACCTTGGCCGTAGCCGGGATAAAGCAAGTTACCGATCTTGGGCAACCCGAATGTCACGGTATAGTCTGCTTTTATCGATGATCCCATTTCCTGACCCGTATCGCCGTTAATTCCCGAAGGAATGTCTATTGAGAATACTTTTTTTCCGCTCCGGTTTACCAGATCGATCACTTGTTTCAGAATGCCGTCGACCTGTCTATCGATACCGGTTCCTAATAACGCATCGACAACAAAATCTGCAGATTGAAGAGCTTTCTGAACTCGTACCACGGAGGGGTTATTTTCGATACTGACCGGGAACCGGGTTAGTATTTCCTGGTTTATTTTAGCTTCATTCCGGTAAATATTAGTGCCTGCTAGAGTGAGGACCGACACATTTGCGCCGTTTGCCTGCAAAAGGCGCGCCACGACAAATCCGTCACCTCCATTATTGCCTGGACCACAAAGGATAACGCAAGATTTGCCTTCTATTTCCGTTATTTGCCGGATTACCTGGTAAACGGCATTCCCGGCATTTTCCATAAGGATTGCCGGCGGGATTCCAAACTCGGTAATCGCCTTTTTATCTAACTCTCTGATGTCCGACACACGGCAGACTTTCATGTCCACTCTTTGTATTAAGGCTAAATTTGTCATCCACATCATACAATGTCTGTTATCACTCTTACAATACTCTTCACGCCTCGTTTCCCGTCTGTGCGACTTTATCGCCATCTCTTATGTATACCCTTGCATCGGGGACTGTGCCGCCGGAACCGGTATCCGTCTTGCTTTTTCGTTTCCCGTGCTATGACACGGGACCAAACATATTTGACCTACATCATGTACGGGATTAGATTTCTCATCGCGGCTTGTCTCAGTATTAAAAAAAAGGTTGACGCGTAACCATTCTTATAGTACAATCAACAATCGGATCATTTTAAATTTCTAATAGGAGGGTAATGATGTCTGAAGAAATGAAAACAAACCAGAGAACAGCGCACTCGTTGAGGGCAAAAACAGAATAATCTACCCGCTTCACTGGCTCAGATATAACCCATTTATTTAAATTTGATTATTGTGCTCCAGAGAAGAATCCGGGTTAGTATTATAGGAAGCCGCAGCGTAAACGCTGCGGCTTCCTTTTTTTATCCTTAAAAATAATTATGGAGACAATTAATTGATACAAAAAAATATATTCCCGAAATTGGAAGAGCTGGGTTTCGATACTTTTTTAAAAGATGCCTATTCTTCGTTGGGTACGTCTGGAACGTTACCTGCCAGAATTATCGGACAGGAAAGAAACCGCTACATCGTGTTACATCAGTACGGAGAATCATTTGCCACGATTTCCGGACACGCTTTATATCATGAAATGCCGGATGATATCCGTCCCACGGTTGGCGATTGGGTTGTTATCAGAGAGATTAATGATGGTGAAGCCATTTTAGAAATGATCCTGCCGCGTCGGAGTAAATTATCAAGACAAGTTGCCGGTGGTAGAGATCGCTTCGTCGGCGGTAACACTGCTGAACAGGTAGTCGCAGCAAATGTGGATACGGTTTTTATCGTTTGCAGTCTGGATAGTGAACGCAATATGAGACTAAGAAGAATCGAACGATACCTGGCGTTGGTTTGGTCGGCTGGTGCTTCACCGGTTATCGTCTTAAATAAGGTTGATCTCTGTCCCGATGTTCCGGCACATGTCCATGAAGTTGAACAAATTGCTCTGGGAGTGCCCATAGTAACCTTAAGCGCCATCACAAAAGTTGGCATTGAATCCCTGAATGTTTACCTCACGAAAGGTAAAACCGCTGTGTTTCTTGGATTATCCGGGGTGGGAAAATCTTCCATTATTAACGCTTCCCTGGGAGAAGAACGTTTGAAAACCGGCGAGGTGCGTCAGAGTGATTTTCGAGGAAGGCATACCACCACGCGGCGGGAATTACTGATGCTTCCACAGGGTGGGATGGTCATCGATACCCCCGGCATGAGGGAAATCCAGTTGTGGGGCAATGACGATATTTTAGAGACCTTTGGAGATATCGAACAACTAGCGGTTAACTGCCGTTTCCGGGATTGTAAGCATATATCTGAACCCGGTTGCGTGGTAAACAAAGCCATCACCGAAGGAACCCTGGATCGCCATCGTCTTCATAATTACCGGAAAATGCAGAAGGAAGTACGTTATCTCACCGTCCGGCAGAACGGTAAAGCACGCCTGGAAGAAAAGCTGAAATGGAAGAAAATATCGCAGTTGCAAAAACAGATACAAAAGAATCAAGAAGAATAATAAATAACAGGAGAAATTGATAATAAAAATGAAATGAACAGATACACAAAAACAAAGCATTATAAAAGGTTTCCGGTCACCGGATTTTGACCTGTACGCGGAGTTAAAAGGATATACGCGAGACGAACTATACGAGGATTGTTCCGGTGGTGGAGGGTTGTACCTCGCGACACATATGGTACGCTCCATGAAGTTGAAAGAAGGAGATACCGTTCTCGACCTGGGCTGCGGCAAAGGAACAACCTCGGTGTTTCTTGCCAGACATTTCGGTGTTAAGGTTGTGGCTTTGGATTTGTGGACATCAGCTACTTTTCTCAATACCAAATTCACTCGACTAGGGTATCGTGACCGTATTATACCCTTAAATTTAGACGTTACCCGTAGGTTACCTTTTGCAGAGGGTTACTTCGATGCCGTTTTCTGCATGAACTCATTTAGTTTTTACGGCGGCAACATGGATTTTCTGCAACACTTGTTAAAGCACTTGAGAACAGGCGGTCAGCTTTGCATCGGTTCAGAAGTGCTCACCGATGAATTTACAGAAGAACAGTTGAAAAATACGCCTCCTGTTTATGCGTTCAAGTTACCGGCACCTAATGAAAATGTAGATGTATTTGAAGATGACTTTAATAAACAGCATACCCCGCGTTGGTGGCAAGAGTTGTTTGAAAAGTCCGGGTTATTGGAGGTTGAGTTTTGCCGAGAACTGGAAGATGCCACGGTGCTTTACGAGGAAATGGTACGCGATAATTACATTCATAACAAGGACTCTTTCGATCTTGAGATATGCCTGGAACAACTTGAATGGGAACGTATTAACCGCCCACGGAAATCACTGTTCGTCATAACGTCACATAAAAAATGAAGACAACTTCCGCATCTCTATTTAAGACGGGAGTTGTCTTCTACTACTATCCGGTTACTTTATATCCGCGTGGTAAGCCTGGAGAGATTTTACGCTTGGCTTGTGTTTGCGGTAAGCCGCAATTCCTTTTGCCGCCGCTAATGCTGCTGCCAGCGTAGTGATGTACGGCACTTTGTACTTAATCGCTGTCTTGCGGATGTAGGAATCATCATACTGGCTCAATTTACCAACCGGTGTGTTGATGACCAGTTGTATTTCTTTATTCATAATCGCATCTACGATGTTGGGCCTACCTTCGTGGAATTTTAATATCGACTCGTTTTCGATATCCTTTTCTCTGAGGAATTGACTGGTGCCGGCGGTAGCCCTGATTTTAAATCCCATGTCGGCAAAATGTTTGGCTACTTCATAGACCGCCAGGTGGTCTTTTTCAGACACCGTAATCAACACTGTGCCTTTGACCGGCAGTAGTTGCTGCGCAGCTTCCTGTGCTTTGTAATAGGCAAGTTCAAAAGAGTTGGCAATACCCAATACTTCTCCGGTCGAACGCATTTCAGGACCCAGCACCGGGTCTACTTCCGGGAACATCGAGAACGGGAAGACCGCTTCTTTTACCCCGAAATGTGGGATATTTTTGTGTTTCAGGTTCAAGTCTTTGATTCTTTCACCGAGCATCATCTGGGTCGCCAGTCGTGCCATCTGAATGTTGCAGACTTTAGAGACCAGCGGTACCGTACGGGAAGCTCGCGGATTAGCCTCTAAAACGTATACTACATCTTTGCAGATGGCGTATTGTACATTTATCAACCCTACGACCTTTAAATCGCGGGCAATTTGCCGGGTGTAGTTTTCGATGGTAATGAGATGCTTGACCGGGATACTCACCGGCGGGATGACGCAAGCTGCATCACCGGAATGCACTCCGGCTTGCTCGATATGTTCCATGATCGCCGGGATAAAGGCATTCTCTCCCTCGGCAATAGCATCTGCTTCGGTCTCGATAGCGTTTTCCAGATAACGGTCGACGAGGATGGGCCTTTCCGGCGTTACGCCTACGGCAGCGGCAACATACGAGCTGAGCATTTCTTCGTCATAAATTATCTCCATGCCGCGTCCACCGAGAACGTACGAAGGTCGGACCATGAGGGGGTACCCGATGCGTGAAGCGACCTGCAAAGCTTCGTCAAGGTTCACAGCCATGCCGGATTCGGGCATCGGCACACCGATTTTCTGCATCATCATACGGAAACGCCCGCGGTCGTTCGCCAGGTCGATCGCGTCGGGTGATGTTCCAAGAATCCTCACGCCGTTAGCTTCCAGTTCTCTGGAAATATTGAGCGGGGTCTGCCCGCCAAATTGCACGATCACACCCACCGGTTTTTCCTTCTCGTAAATACTGAGTACGTCTTCGACAGTCAAAGGTTCAAAATACAGTTTGTCCGATGTGTCATAATCGGTGGAGACGGTCTCCGGATTGCAATTGACCATGATAGTTTCATAACCCTGGTCGCGTAAGGTGAAAGCCGCGTGGACGCAGCAATAATCGAACTCAATACCCTGCCCGATACGGTTTGGTCCGCCGCCGAGCACCATCACTTTTTTGTTTTTGCTTGCATTAGTTACATCTTTAGCGTTATAGGTAGAATAATAATACGCGGCATTTTCGACGCCGCTGACCGGGACAGGATGCCAGGCTTCCACCACATCGAGTTCATGACGTTTTTGCCTTATATCTATTTCCTTAATCCCCAGAATCTGTGCCAGGTAGCGGTCTGCGAAGCCTTCTTGCTTAGCCTGTTTAAGTAAGTCATCGGGTGGGAGTTGCCCTTTATATCTCAGCAGTGTTTCTTCTGTTTCCACCAACTCTTTCATTTGCTGGATGAAGAAAGGCTTGATATAGGTTTTCTCGTACAGGTCCTGTATATCGGCACCTTTACGCAGGGCTTCGTATATAATGAATTGCCGTTCGCTGGTAGCCTGGTTAAGCATAGCCATCAGTTCCGGCAGCGATTTTTTATTGAAATCCTTGGCGAATCCCAGACCGTAACGCCCGTTTTCCAATGAACGGATAGCTTTCTGCAGTGCTTCCTTGTAAGTTTTCCCTATAGACATAACTTCGCCGACAGCGCGCATCTGGGTGCCCAGTTTATCTTCCGCATTACGGAATTTCTCGAACGCCCAGCGGGCAAATTTTACAACCACGTAATCGCCGGAAGGCGTGTATTTCTCGAGGGTCCCATCACGCCAGTATGGAATTTCATCGAGTGTTAGACCGGCAGCTAACTTGGCAGAAATCAAGGCAATAGGGAAACCGGTGGCTTTAGATGCCAGAGCTGACGATCGCGAGGTGCGGGGATTAATCTCGATAACTACCACTCTCCCGGTCTTCGGATCGCGGGCAAATTGGATATTAGTGCCGCCGATGACACGAATGGCTTCGACGATTTTATAAGAATATTCCTGCAGGCGTTTTTGTAATTCCGGTTCGATGGTGAGCATAGGTGCGGTGCAGAATGAATCGCCGGTGTGCACACCCATGGCGTCCACATTTTCTATAAAACAGACTGTGATCATCTGGTTCTTGGAATCACGTACCACTTCCAGTTCCAGCTCTTCCCAGCCCAGTACCGATTCTTCGATCAATATCTGTCCGACGAGACTGGCAGCAATACCGCGACTGGCTACCGTACGTAGTTCTTCGATATTATATACTAAACCGCCACCGGTGCCGCCCATGGTATAGGCAGGTCGTACTACGACCGGGTACCCTAATTTAGCAGCGACTTTCTCCGCGTCTTCGACGTTATAAACCGCTTCGCTATTTAGTAAACCAATCCCGAGTTTAGCCATCGTTTCTTTGAATAGGATCCTATCTTCACCTCGCTGAATGGCGTCAACCTCTACCCCGATCACGCGGACGCCGTATTTCCCCAAAACTCCCACTTTGGCTAATTCCGCGCTCATATTCAAACCCGTTTGTCCCCCTAAATTGGGTAATAGAGCGTCAGGGCGTTCTTTTTCGATAATTTGCGTCAGCGAGTCCAATGTCAGAGGCTCGATGTAGGTAACATCAGCCATGCCGGGGTCGGTCATGATAGTCGCTGGATTGGAATTTACAAGTACTATTTTATACCCTAGAGACCTTAAGGCTTTACATGCCTGCGTGCCGGAATAATCGAATTCGCAAGCCTGCCCGATAACGATAGGTCCCGACCCTATAATTAAGACTTTTTTAATATCATTTCTTCTGGGCATAATAAATTAACTCGCTCCTCTTCTATTCCAGGCATTTTGTTAGTCGCATTATAGCATAACCTTTTCCTCAGAATAAGGGGCTGATTCTTCGTTATTTCAGCGGTAAAAATGATACAATAGACGTTGATGCGTAACGACCTGGAAAGTAGAGAAAAACATGTTCAGTAAAATCATAATTGCTAATCGGGGTGAAATTGCTGTTCGTATTATCAGGACCTGCCGTGAGATGGGGATAAGGACCGTCGCCGTTTACTCGGATGCAGATAAGGATGCGTTACATGTTAAATTAGCAGATGAATCTTACAATATCGGCGGTAACGAAGCGATTCAAAGTTACCTTAATGCAGGGAAGATCTTAGATGTAGCGGAGCAAAGTCATGCCGAGGCTTTACACCCCGGTTACGGTTTTTTAGCCGAAAACCCGGATTTCGCTGAAAAGTGTGAAAACCACGGCGTCGTTTTTATCGGGCCGACGGCGGCTTGTATGAAGAAAGTTAAACCCAAGAATGTGGCGCGGCAACTGATGCGTCGTATTAATGTGCCGGTTGTGCCCGGATTCGATGAAACTCTGATAAACGGTACCATGGCCCGTTTTTCCCGCGTACAGGATGTGGTCGAGAATGTAGGGTATCCTGTCATTATCAAACCGGCAGGTGGCGGTGGCGGTATCGGTATGATGGTCGCCCGGAATAGCGAAGAGCTCCGCCATGCCGTGGCATCTGTGGAAGAAAGAGGCCGTAAGTTCTTCGGCATCCCTTCTTTTTACGTGGAAAAACTATTAACCAACATCAAACACATCGAATTTCAGATTATTGCCGATAAATACGGCAATATTGTTCACCTGGGCGATAGGGAGTGTTCGATCCAGCGGCGTTTCCAGAAACTGCTGGAAGAATCTCCCTGCGATACTCTATCACCTTACATCCGAATGAAAATGGCTGTGGCTGCTATGGACATTGCCATGGCTCTGCAGTATGTCAATGCCATGACGGTCGAATTTTTCTATTTCCCGGAAACCCAGGAATTTTATTTCAACGAAGTCAATACCCGTTTGCAGGTAGAACACTGTGTCACTGAAATTTCGACCGGTATCGATATCGTCCGGGAGCAAATTCGCGTGGCTGCGGGAGAGCCCCTATCTTTTACCCAGGACGATATCAGCATACAGGCGCATGCCATCGAGTGCCGGATTACGGCTGAAGACGCGGCGCGGGGTTTCCTGCCCAGCCCCGGCAAAATTACCGCACTCACGTTGCCCCATGGCCCCGGGTTGAGAATCGATGAGGGTATTGAAGAGGGTTCCGATCTACCGATATTTTACGACCCGTTACTGCTTAAAATTATTACCTGGGGTAAGACGCGCAACGAAGCCATTGCCCGTATGAGCCGCTCATTGAACGAAATGAAAATCGAGGGTGTAAAAACTATTATACCCATGCACCAGCTTATCCTGCAGGAGGAGACTTTCAAAGCCGGTTACCATAACACTGATTTCCTGGAAAAATACAACATCGTGCAAAAATTAAGAGATCGCCTGAAGAAAATCTGACCCAATCAAAAAAGGGTATATTCTTTTAAATCCGGCGCAATTATTAGTTTTGGCTCGGTCAAAGCTTGAATATCTTCTGACGTCCAGCCGGGTGCATATTCCCTGAGTAACAAGCCTTTTGGTGTTACTTCGATCACAGCTATATCAGTGACGATCAGATCCACGCATTCGGGGGCAGTCAATGGGACCGAGCACTGCTTCACTATTTTCGGTTTGCCTTCACGGCTGGTATGTTCCATAGCGCAAATTACCTTAGTGACGTTGAAAGCCAGGTCCATGCCGCCGCCGATGTTCCCCACACCTCTGCCCGGCAGCATCCAGTTAGCCAGGTCACCTTTGCCGGAGATTTCTATTGCCCCGAGCACGGTAAAATCAACATGCCCGCCCCGTATCATCAAAAAAGAATCCGCGTGATTCACAAAACACATGCCGGCTTTGGGGGTCAGGTATTGTCCCCCGGCGTTGACGAAATCGACATCCGCTTTCGCCGTCATCTCATCGGCAGTAACTACCGGACCGAAACCAACGACGCCGTTTTCACTATGGTAGATGACATCGATGCCCTCCGGCACAAAACTGGAAACGAGCGTGGGAATACCAATGCCCAGGTTAACGACCGCACCATCGAAAAATTCCCTGGCAATACGCATGGCAATCGTTTCGCGACTCAACCGTTCTTTCATTTTATTTACTCCAAAATTCTCTCGTGTTTTCCTCTCAATTAAGGGCGTACTGCTGAGCGTTTATACTTTGAGCGGAGCTAAAGTGAAGTCTAACGCAGAGAAAGTAGGCGGTTTCCCCTGCCCGACACGGGATCCATCGAACCGTCCCTTAACTCTGGCGTTCTCTCCCTGTAAATCATAGTCTACCCCGTCTTTTCTAGATTTCAGCTGCGATTACATACGAGTGTGCCAATTTCATTGGAAAAATGTTAGTGTTATGCCCGGAATTTCTTCTCCAGGTGCCGTGGGTAGCCGGGATTCTCCGTCACTTTCACGATTCGTTTTACGAAAAGACCCGGTGTCACCACCACCTCCGGGTCGATTTCCCCTACCTCGACAATTTCGTCCACCTCGGCGATTGTTACGCTGGCATTCATGGCCATGATCGGGTTAAATTGCCGCTGTGTGCCGCGGTATATCAAATTGCCCATCCTATCCGCTTTATAAGCCCTGACAAACGCGTAATCGGCATGGAGAGCATGTTCCAATAAACAAGGCCGGTTATTGAACCGCCTGATTTCCTTGTCCTTGGCGATGACCGTATCGTAACCGGTCGGGGTGTAAAATGCCGGAATTCCTGCCGCGCCGCTTCGTATCCGCTCAATTAACGTGCCCTGAGGCACAATTTCCAACTCAACCTCCCCGGATAGAATCTGTTTTTCCGCCGCGCTGGGGTTTTTAGCGGACGCCGAGAAAGGAAAGGA
>Ga0209777_10008884_pt1 | contig 10920 bp, 11 predicted proteins | sample FrelakmetHBP12HB_FD_187147 | JGI IMG/M metagenome (GOLD analysis project Ga0209777, IMG submission 187147) | Freshwater lake sediment microbial communities from the University of Notre Dame, USA, for methane emissions studies -HBP12 HB (SPAdes)... | ecosystem: Environmental > Aquatic >... | reverse complement strand
TGCCCTTGTTTGTCAATAGACCGCCGCTTACATGTGAAAAGTCGCCGAGCGTATTATAACATGCATATCAACCACGAAATATCCGCTAACTCAACTTGAGAGCTCTCGACCCTGCCAGAAAGGCATGAGGCTTTTGGCAGTGCCGCTTGCAACTCTTCAAAGATACTCCGCCGGCTAAATCTTTGACCCGGTGATGGCGTAACGGAAGCTGTAGCCGGAGGCCTGGACCGCCTGCTCCATCCATGTCCTTATAGCGCTCCAGTCATAGCTGTAAGAATATTGCTTGCCAAAGTAATTAGACTGCTCCGTGATGCTGCCCTCCCGGGGGCCTGCTCCCGTCTTGTACGTCTCGGCCTTGAACCCGAACCCCGGGGAGATACCATCACTACCGCCGGAGACCCCGGAGCCCGTCTCTTTCAGCATCTCCGTGAACCTGAGCTCCCTTGCGGCATCGTCAACCCTGAACCTTGCGATGTACTCGAGCTTTTTCTTTGAGAGGAACGCCTTTCGCTCCGCGACCACGAGCGTAAGTGTGTAAGCCCCCTTCCGCTCCTTGAGCTCAGCGCCAATCGAAGCGGCCATTCCCCTGATGTCATCTATCAAAGCAATCTCGCACCTCCGTCTCCATAGACATGTGAGTCTGTAACGTTAGTAATGCCCACTACCGCCAAGGATTTCAAACCGCCACCCTTCACATGATGCCCGTAGTTCAAAGATTGTTCCAGCTTATATGGCATTTGGCTCCGTTAAAATAAACTTGGGTAACAGAACTCGATGCGTTACAGGTTATTCAACCGTAACACTCTTAGCGAGATTGCGCGGCTGGTCGATCTCAGCGCCTTTGTACTTAGCTGCATAGTAAGCAAGTAGCTGAAGCACCACCGCAGCGAGCATCGGCGAGAAGAATTCATCAACGTCCGGTGTCTTGATTACCGAGTCTACATATTTCACGATCTCGTCATCACACGCGTTTGCGACCGCAATTACGTAGGCGTTTCGCGCCTTTACCTCTTTTATGTTGCCGAGCGTCTTATAATATGTCTTACCCTTCGGCACCAGCGCAATTACCGGCGTGCCACGGGTTATGAGGGCGAGCGGGCCGTGTTTTAGCTCTCCTGCCGGAAATCCCTCAGCTTTGATATACGAGATCTCTTTCATCTTCAGCGCGCCTTCCAGTGCGATAGGATAGTTACGTCCACGTCCGATGAAATAACAACAATCCGATTCGCTAACGCGAGAAGCAGTTTTTTCGATATTGCCGATGTTATCGAGCAGTGATTCGATAAAACCCGGCACCAACTTCATTGAAGTGATAATATTTCGTGACGTCTCAACGTCTGTACGCTTCTTTAGTCGCGCCACGTAAACGCCGAACATGTATAGTATCAGTATCTGCGCTGTGAAGGTTTTTGTGGCAGCGACCCCAATTTCTATTCCCGATTTTGTTAAGAGAATTTCGTCGGCTTTTCGCGTGATGGTGCTTCCGACCACGTTCGTAATCGCAAGCGTTAAGTATCCTTGCGATTTGGCCTCATTCATCGCCGCCAGTGTGTCGGCGGTCTCACCTGACTGACTGATGCAGATTGCGAGGGATTTATTGCCTGAAAGGAAGTTGTTATATCGAAACTCAGAGCTGTACTCAACACGGACTGGGATCCGTAGCAGATCCTCGAGTATGTACTTACCGAGAATCCCAGCATGGTATGAAGTCCCACAGGCGATGATACTAATACTTTCAATATCCTGGATCTCGTTTTCGATCGCTCGAAGTTCTTTAAAATCGATGCTACCTTCGAGCTCGCACAAACGATCTTCCATGGTCTCGCGCAGTGCCTTGGGTTGCTCGTGGATCTCCTTGAGCATAAAGTGCTCGTAACCACCCCGCTCTGCGTCTAGTATGCTGCCGTCCGCGATTGTGATGGTCTTCTCGACTTTTAGACCCTGCAATGTCGATACGGTCACGTTGTCCCTGGTGATCCGGACAATTTCTCCGTCGTCAACGTATATGATCTTGTTTGTATATTTCCTGATTGCAGGAATATCACTCGCAAGGAAGTTCTCGCCATTCCCTACTCCCACGATCAGCGGGCTATCCTTTCTCGCTGCAACAATGACATCTGGCTCATTGTCCGATATGACAGCGATAGCATACGAACCTTCGACACGCAGCAGTGCCTCACGCACGGCACGTTCGAGATCGCCGTTATAGCAATCTTCACAGAGGTGTGCTAGTACTTCAGTATCCGTGTCAGAGCTAAAAATGTGGCCTTTGCTCGTGAGTTCCTCTTTCAGAGCTTGAAAGTTCTCTATGATGCCGTTATGAACCACGGCGATGCTGCCAGTACAGTCGACGTGCGGGTGCGCGTTAGTAGAAGAGGGGACCCCGTGGGTAGCCCAACGAGTGTGACCGATTCCAACGCAGGCACTGTCGGTCAAACTCAAGATGCTCTCAAGGTCAGAGATCTTTCCTTCCGTTTTCGTTATATCAATTTCAGCACCGTTGAGCGTGGCTATGCCTGCAGAGTCATAGCCCCGATACTCGAGTCGCTTTAGTGACTCGACGAGAATAGGCGTTACGCTTCGGTTGCCGATACATCCTACTATGCCGCACATTCAACCGTCTCGCGAATTATTTCGACAAGGCCCACAACATAGGCAGTTGTGATGATCTATAAAAGTTCCGATTTTTTGCTCCTGCTCAGTTTATTTTGAATTATCTGCCCCCACAGATAATGCTGGCGAGAAACACTTAGGACTTATACCTAATAATCCTATACTTGTTTATTTCTTTTCCCTGGATAACTTTTTATCGTAAAATGACTTACCCCCCAAAACATGAAGGTCTTGCTAGTAGGTTCTGGTGGTCGCGAGCACGCGATGGCAATGGCGATAGCGCAGAGTTCGGAAGAGCCAACGCTCTACGCTGCGATGAGATATAAAAACCCCGGCATCGCCCGATTATGCGAGGATTACCGCCTCGTTAACGAAACAGACGTAGAGAAGGTAGCAGATTACGCTAGAAACGCCGACTTGGTGGTGATCGGCCCGGAAGCGCCGCTGGCAGCTGGCGTTGTCGATGTGCTTAACGATCGCGGCGTCCGTGCTTTTGGACCTACGCGACAGGCAGCTTTGATAGAATCGAACAAGGGCTGGGCGCGCTCCTTCATGTCCCAACAAGGTATTAGCGGGTGCCCGAAATATTCACTATTCGACGATTTGAGTGCTGCTGATCGCTTCATTATCGAGAATATCGATGAAGGTAACTTAGTGATCAAACCCGTTGGTTTGACTGGCGGGAAGGGTGTCGTGATCATCAGCAGCTATCCTGAGGGCAGGGACTACCTCAAGAAGCTCAAAGGGCCGGTCGTCATTGAAGAGTACCTTTCTGGGGAAGAGTTCACCGTGCAAGCATTTGTCGACGGGAACGTGGTTGCGCCCGCTCCGGCGGTTCAAGATCACAAGCGCGCCTTTGAAGGAGATCTCGGCCCGAATACAGGGGGCATGGGTTCTTATACGGACAAGTCTTACGTTTTGCCTTTCATGGATGAGGGGGACTACCGCTCTGCCGTCGCTATAATGCAAGACACGGTAGACGCTCTGAAAAGCAGCGGCATGACGTACAAAGGCATACTCTACGGACAATTCATGTTAACGAAAGCAGGACTTATGGTCATCGAGTACAACTGCCGATTCGGAGATCCCGAGGCGATGAACATACTTCCGCTCCTCAGATCTAACTTCGTTGAGCTGGCAGAATCGGCCATTGATGGCACTTTAAAGTCGACTGACTACGACCTGCGCGCAACGGTCTGCAAGTATGTTGTGCCAGCTGGCTACCCCACAAACCCCAAACCTACCGAGATCACGATCGAAAAGGATCAGATCAACGCAACGCTGTTTTATGCTAGCGTCGACGAACACGACGGCACGATTGTCACAACCACATCCCGAGCTTTGGCAGTCCTCGGCGTGGCAGACACCATAGATGACGCGGAACAACAAGCAGAACGAGCACTGCAATTCATAAAGGGCGACGTCTTTGCGAGGCACGATATCGGGAAAAAAGAACTCGTACAGAGTCGTATCGAGCACATGAAGCGCATCCGAGAGAGCAGTTAAGATCACCCCGAGAGTATCCAAATGAAGAGTCTCATTTCCATCAGTGATTTAACCAAAGACGAAATCTTCGACATTGTGCAGCTTGCTGTCCGTCTCAAAGACGAACGATCGCAAGGGACGTTCTCAGAAGGTTTACTGCACAAAACCTTGGGGATGATATTTGAAAAGCCTTCGACTCGAACACGAACGGCGTTTGAAGTTGCTACAGTCGAGCTAGGAGGATATCCAGTCTACTTAAACTGGAATGACCTCCAGCTCGGGCGAGGTGAGACGATCGCAGATACTGCGCGGGTTCTCTCGACGTACCTAAGTGGGATCGTTTTGCGGGCGACCAGCCATTCCACCATTATTGAAATGGCTGATTACGCCTCAGTCCCGGTCATTAACGCCCTCTCCGATCTTGAGCACCCGTGCCAGCTGCTCGCTGACCTGATGACGATCTACGAGAAGAGAGGTACTTTCAGCGGCCTGAAACTGGCATGGATTGGGGACGGAAATAATGTGTGCAATTCAGCCATACTCGCTTGCGCACTTTTAGGCATACGCATTGACGTCGCATGTCCGCCGGGGTATGAACCGAACGCTGATATTGTCCAGAGGGGTCAACAGCTCTCAGCAGTGAGAGTAATTCGCGATCCGCTAGAAGCAGCTTCCGCCGCAGATATCTTATATACGGATACCTGGATTTCCATGGGAGATGAAACCACTTCTGCACAGCGCCTGCGCGCATTCTCCAAGTACCGTATTGACGGAAAAGTGCTCGAAAAAGCAAAGGACGACGTGATAGTGCTCCATTGTCTTCCTGCTCATCGAGGCCAGGAGATCACCGACGAAGTGATGGACGGACCGCACTCGGCCATTTTTGTACAAGCTGAAAACAGGCTCCACGCCCAAAAAGCTTTGCTACTCAAGCTACCGCTATAGTTACCACGGCTCCTTTTTTTTACCGAGCTTATACCCTATGACGTTCACTGCGACATGTAAGAGCGGACTCAAAATGAGGAGGACAACTATTACGGAGAGCGTGAAGTTTTGGACGAACCAGTCGCTAAAAAAAATATATGTGAGCACCCATGCACCGACGACAAAGTCAAGCTGATCTACGACGGGCAACGGGCTTCCTCGATCGAGGCCCAGCCTCCTTTTAAGGAAGCTCTTCACGAGGTCTCCGAGCATCGCGCCCAGTGATAGGGTGATGACGACGTAAATTGGCTCAAACGAGGGCACGCCAATTTGTGTGCTTTCTTTGATGAGTTGTAAGAACAAACCGACTGCTATTCCCGTTAGTGTCCCGCCGATTAACCCTCTAAACGTTTTGCCTGGCCCAAAAATCCTCTTGCCGTCGACAAAGTTCTTACCGAAGTCGACCGGAGTTTTTCCTGCAAAGAGAACCGCGCTCGAGTTGGGTACGTAGGCAGGGAGCATAAGCCATAGGGCATCAATAATTAGCGTGAGCATTGCATTGCGAAAGACGCATTATTCGTATTAAACCTGTCTCCGGTCTGTCCAGAATGTTGATCGTAACCGCAAACAGCGAAACGACGCCACAGACTCTACGCCGCAGTATCAAACACAAAATAATAATAGTAACAGACTAAAATGTTCTATTAGGAAACGCTGGAGAAATTACATGTCCATTTATGACGCGCCAGTGCCACTACCTAAGCAAACGACCTCGTTATGCCACGAGTGCCTGAGACCCATCGACGCTACTATCTATGAGAAGAACGGCCAGATTTGGATGGCCAAGGAATGTCCCGAACACGGAACGTTTGACGAGTTGTATTGGTCAAGCGCAGAAATGTATCACAAGGCTGAGCGCTTTTCGTATAGCGGGCGTGGAGTACAGAATCCACAACTGACACTTAAAGAAGCTTGCCCACTCGAATGCGGCCTCTGTGATGTCCATCTGACCTCTACATGCCTAGCAAATGTCGATGTTACGAACCGTTGCAACTTACGCTGCGAGTGGTGTTTTGCAAACGCCCACTCACGAGGTTATGTATACGAACCTTCGTTCGAGCAGCTCAGAGAGATGCTCACGACACTCCGCCAAGAGCAGCCTATTCCGACACTTGCAGTTCAGTTTTCGGGAGGCGAACCGACGTTGAGGGATGATCTCCCCGAGATCATCAGTATGGCGGTCGATATGGGCTTTATTCAGACCCAGATTGCGACAAATGGCATTAAGCTGGCAAAAGATGACGAACTTGCAGGGACGCTTAGACGCGCTGGGCTGAGTACGGTATACCTTCAATTCAACGGCGTTTCTAAGCAGACGGATAGAATGATCGAGCTAAAGCAGAAAGCAATCGAGAACTGCAGGGACGCGGGACAAGGCGTCGTGTTGGTTCCCACGATCGGTCGAGGGCTAAATGATCACGAAGTCGGGAAAATAATCTATTTTGCAGCTCAAAACGTGGACGTTATACGAGGGGTCAACTTCCAACCAATGGCGTTCACCGGTGCTGCAAACGACTTCCCCCCGGCGGTCAGAAACGCCCAGAGGTTTACCTTGCCCGATCTCGCATTTAACATAGAGCAGCAGACGGATGGACAAGTGAGAGCTGACGACTTTTATCCTGTGCCGTGCGTTGTTTCCATTTCAAAACTCATTGAGGCTTACACGCGAGACCCTCAGATCGAGTTCAGCACACATCCACACTGTGGCATCGCGACTTACTTGTTCATAGAGGACGGGAAGCTGATTCCGATAAACCGGTTCGTGGATGTCGACCGATTCTTTGAGCTTACCGAGAAGCTTGCGCAAAACCTAAACAACGGTGGTGTGCTGCGGAAGCCGGCAGCGCTGATGCGAGGACTGCTCGCACTGAATTCGCTCGTCAACGAGGAGAATCAACCTAAGGCCGTTCAGTTTAAGGAGTTAATCAAGACGGTGTTGCTAACTCACGACTACAAAGCGCTCGGTGACTTTCATAAAAACGCGATCTTTGTCGGCGGTATGCATTTCATGGATGCCTACAACTATGACGTCGAACGGGTCAAGCGCTGTGCAATCCATTACGCCGCCCCGGGCGGATTGATTATTCCGTTTTGCGCGTACAACAGCGGCCCAAACTATCGAGAAGCCATAGAAAAGAAGTATAGCATCCCCCTCAAGGAGTGGGAGCGCACGAAAGGGAAGCTTCAGTTCGAGGCACAGACCTAAACGGGGATAGCCCGGCACGGATTCGAACCGTGGTCGCGAGATCCAGAGTCTCGCATGATTGACCGCTACACTACCGGGCTTTAGCCGATTTTTTATCAGAGCGCAGTGCTCGTCCGAGCGATGGACTCTGTTCTAGTGTCACGCACGACCATATATTTACTTAACGAAGACACTCCAAACTCAATGATGTTGTGAAGGCACTCGCACACTCAGTTTTCGCTTTCGTTTTCTGCATTGTCGTTTTTGAGCTTGCATTATCCGCAAGCGCAACAAACAAAGTATATGTGCTTCTTTCTGGCGCTATCGCGCTAATGCTAGCATCGGTCCCCGACGTCGACGCGCGTACGCCGCTACGACTTATTCGTCACAGAAGTGGAGTCTCTCACTCGATCTTTACCGTAGCGACGTGTGTTTGCATTTCATATGTCCTTCTCTCGCAATACCCCCCATTTGATCTGATCATCGTGCCCGCAATTGCGTCGGCCATAACAAGCCACATCCTTCTTGATACGCTAACAGTGTCAGGTTGTCCCTTGCTTTGGCCGCTGAGCAGTCACCGTTTTTCGGCGCACCTATGCAAATATGATAATCCGCTAGCAAACGCATTGATCGTTTTGCTCTCCTCTCTTGCGATCGTTGTCTTTATATTGCACTGGTGATTTCACTTGAGCTCCGCGACAGCTCAGTCTTTCTGAGGTGCTACACAAACTTCAGTTGACAGTAAATGAAGTTGTAATAACGTTCTTGCGAAAAAAGACGAACACAATATTAAAGTATTCGAAAAGCCAATTTTGTTTGAGGATCTAAATTGTTCCCATCAAAGAAGGTTCAAAATCTGGTTGGTTCCAGAATTCAAGTCGAGATGAAGGGCGAAAAATGTATACTCGAAGGCCTTTTAATGAGTGCCGATGACTATCTCAACTTGCATCTTACGAACACGACAGAGGTTGTTGACGGAGAGAAGTCGCGAGTTCTCGGATCTGTAGTTCTCCGCGGCAACAATATTATTCTTCTAAACCCCGTAAACGACTAGTCCCAGTACTAACCGCGCTGCTTCAAAAATATACGTTGCTACTTTGGGCGGAAGGGTGAAACACCATTGTGGTCACAGTTGATTATTCTACGATGAAAGGTGAGAGAAAAAGTGGACGCCGCACACGGCAACAATAACAAGCACGACATACTTCTAGCACAAGGCAAGATAGCTCCGTGTATAGGATGCCACGAAGTATGTAATCCAGAGTACTGTTCGCTTCTCGATGAGTGGCTGGAACTGCTCATGTAAAACCCTCGCTTCTGACTTCGAGGCGAACATCCTGCCAAGTGGTTGGAAGGCTTTTGGCTTCATTTTCGCGCATTCTCGCAAGTTTCTAAATCGTTCATCTTAGCTTTGCTCGAGAGAGATCAACCTTTTGTTAAGATTGCCGCAGCTAACGTAAGACACGTGGTTTCTAGTAAAATCAGAACCGAAACGCAACAGTGTACAATCTTCAATAATGACGCTTTTTGAGAAAGCGCGACTTGGCGCTGTTATAAAACGAAAAACGGCAACGGATGGAACTTATTACACAATGTTGAAATACTTTGATCGCGAATGTTAGTATGGGGCTTATTTTGGGAAAACGCGACCTAAAGCTGGCCAAATACGCCGTGAAATGTTATTATGGCATAGACGACGGAGACGGAAAAATCGAAGTCATCGAGAACTTTGACAACAAGATGCCTGCCGTGGGATTTATCAACGATATAAAGGAAGGGCTGAAGACGTGGTGGCCACAGAACATCGGTATGAAGTCCAAAGTTGCACGATTATCTGAGTCAGACTTTATATACTGCGTTAATGGGCTTCGGGCGAAAAACGGATCGCCGCCAATTTCTTCTGATGGGACCTTGCACAAGAAATGGATGGAATGCATGGCATTGAGTGATCCACATATCTACCTGTTCGCTATCCGAGGAGAGAGAGCGAAGCTCGTTTTGGTAAATACCAAGGTCAGCTCTCAGAGCAAATCCTAACTCTTTTAAGAACGATTGCTCCCCAGCTTTGCGTCCGCTGAAGGCATCTTATGAATGCGAGACGATCCGGAGACCACGTGAGTGGCGTCGACGAGCAGATCAGCGAGGTAGAGACGGAGATACGCGACACACCTTATAACAAAGCCACACAACTCCACATCGGTCGTCTAAAAGCAAAACTAGCGCGGCTGAAGGAGCAACGGGAGACGAAAGGCTCTCATAAAGGGACCGGATATGCACCAAAAAAGTCAGGTGATGCCACCTGCGTGCTGGTAGGATATCCATCCGTCGGAAAGTCAACCTTACTAAATGCGCTCACAAACGCAAAATCACCGGTCGGCACTTACGATTTCACGACGTTAAGTGTCATACCTGGCTCCATGGTGCATAAAGGAGCACGCATACAAGTCCTGGATGTCCCAGGATTAATCGGTGGTGCAGCAGCCGGAAAAGGCAGAGGCAAAGAGGTCATTTCAGTTGTAAGAAGCGCAGACATCATTCTGATTTTGGTCGACGTTTTTAGCGAATATCAAGTCGAAATAATCAAAAAAGAGTTGAATGAGGCGGGAATTAGGATAAACGAAAGCCCTCCAAAAATAGCGATAACGAAGAAATCTCGCGGGGGCATTTTGGTTAAAAAAACTCCAAAAGCTACTGAAATCGACGAGGCCACGATAATCGCGATTCTGCACGACTTCAAGATCCACAACGCTAATGTTTTAATTAGAGACGAAGTTACCGTCGATCGATTGGTCGACGCGCTTATACCGAGCAGACGGTTCATTCCTGCACTAACGGTCGTAAACAAGATAGACCAGTCATCCAGCCCGACAGGGTTCGGTGATATTCATATTTCTGCCGAGCACAACATTAACGTCGATAGTCTCAAAGATTTGATCTTTGAAAAACTAGGGTTTATTCGTGTGTTCTTAAAACCTCAGGGTAAAGCGGCAGACACCGAAAACCCGTTGATCGTACGTCATAATTCGACCGTCGAAGAGGTCTGCAACCTTATGCATAAACAAATCTCGCAGAAATTCAGGTACGCTCACGTGTGGGGTCCGAGTGCAAGACACGCTGGTCAGCGCGTGGGACTAGACCACCAGCTGCTTGATAAAGACACTGTCACTTTAGTGGCCTCCCGAAAGTAACTCTCTTGCCTCGGCTAGGTTGCTGCGAAGTGATTGTGGACAACGTGCTCGTGAACTACGAACTCGTGCGAGAGGGGTACGCGACGGCAACGCCTTATAAGCTCGACGTATCGTGTGAGGGGCTGTTTTACGACGCTCAGTTACAGGCGCAGCAAGCGCACCTCGGTTTGTGGAGCACTAGCGCTGCATCGTAAGCATACGCAATATAATCAAGAGGGTTGGCGAACGGCATAAAGGCCATCGAGTTGATCCCCGTTTGCGACGGCAGCTTAACGACGAGGCAATTGCGTTCGCTGAAAGCCCAGATCGCGTCGAATATGGCATGCTCCCCCTTGGCGGCCGTAATCCGACAGGGGGCAAACGGTCCCCGCACTGATGATAATGGCGGTCTGCTGCCCGAAGCCCTAAGCAATACACTCCTTCTTAGGACTTATGGGTTTGCAGCACGCTTTCCTAGACCCGCTC
>Ga0209777_10008883_pt1 | contig 10920 bp, 11 predicted proteins | sample FrelakmetHBP12HB_FD_187147 | JGI IMG/M metagenome (GOLD analysis project Ga0209777, IMG submission 187147) | Freshwater lake sediment microbial communities from the University of Notre Dame, USA, for methane emissions studies -HBP12 HB (SPAdes)... | ecosystem: Environmental > Aquatic >... | reverse complement strand
CGCAGCCTTATGTATAAGGGGCTGGTTAAAATCGTCGGCCGGGCAGAAGTTTTAGGCAGACCCATGCTGTACGGAACAACAAAAAGGTTTCTGGAGGTCTTCGGTCTTAATTCCCTGAAAGACCTGCCAAAAACTGAGGAGCTTAAAAACCCAGCTTCCTGATTGCATTAATTATTCGTCGAAAGAAAATTATGTAATCTCATCCAATCGGCACAGTGGACCGTCCAGCTTGACACAGGTCCGCTTCCCAATCCGAAGCCATGTTGGCCCTTTTCGTAAATGTGCATTTCAGCAGGAATGCCGGCCTTTTGCAAAGCAAGGTAAAAATTCACACTGTTTTCCACCGGCACGGCTGAATCATCCGATGCATGAACCAGAAACGCCGGCGGTGTTTCAGAAGTTACCTGTTTCTCATTGGACATATAGTCAATCATTTCCTGTGTTGGATTTTCGCCTAACAGATTTTTTCTTGAGCCGAGATGTGTGTAAGGCTCGGTCATAGTAATAACGGCATAGATAAGAATCATAAAATCGGGTCTGCTGCTGAGTCTGTCGTTCGGGTCTTTTGCGCTGCTGTCACCTTTGTCAAAATGTGTACCAGCGGTCGAGGCCAGATGTCCCCCTGCAGAGAAACCGATGATACCGATTTTATCCGGATTAATGTTAAATTCCGCTGCCCGGCTGCGAACCGTCCTAATAGCCCGCTGAGCATCCTGCAAGGGAGCTGGATGGCTGTAGCCGTCGCCTTTGTGCCGATATTTGAGCACGAACCCGGCTACGCCGAGCGAGTTCAGCCATTTGGCAATCTGGTATCCCTCGTGTTCCATCGCACAGAACTGATAGGCCCCGCCCGGACAGATAACAACAGCAGAACCGCAGGATTTGTCTTTTGGCGGCAGAAAAATTGTCAGCGTCGGTTTATCCGCTTCCGTATCACCTTTTGCATCCGGAGCGCCTTTGGGCCAGAGCAGCTCGACCTTCGGCTGGGCAACACCTTTATTTACGTCTGAATCAGTTTGCTGCGAAAAACAAACAGTATTTAGAATTGCAGCCAGCAGCACAATAGTAATATTCTTTTTCATCTGAATGCTCCTTTTCTCAATCAGAATTTCTTTCTACCAGGTCGGTACTATTCTATAGTTCGAACCGGAAGTTTCAATGATGAATAGTGATAATCGTCTCTCAAATTTACTTTACAAAAGCATCAGGCCCTGCTACAATTCAAATGAGTTTATGGCTGGCAAAATAATAATAGATATCGAACGTTGCAAAGGCTGCGGCCTGTGTGTAGTAGTATGCCCTAAGAAAAGTATAGTCATCTCTAAACACTCCAACAAAAACGGTTTTTTCCCGGCAGAAGCAAAAAACAGCGATTGTACAGGCTGTGCATCATGTGCTATTATCTGTCCGGACGCAATAATCGAGGTGCAGCGAGACAGTAATACGGTAACTATCGAGCCAAAGGGCAAAACTAAGCCTAATTTAAGCAAAGGAAAAAATGACTGAAAGGATTTTAATGTGCGGCAATGAGGCCCTTGCAGAGGCAGCCATCATTGCAGGGGTTGATGCATATTTTGGCTATCCCATTACGCCCCAAAATGAAATCCCCGCCTATATGTCAAGGCGAATGCCCGAAGAAGGCCGGGTCTTTGTCCAGAGCGAAAGCGAACTGGCGGCAATAAACATGGTCTACGGAGCCTCAGCCACAGGAAAAAGAGCTATGACCAGCTCGTCCAGTCCCGGCATCAGCCTGATGCAGGAAGGGATGAGCTATCTGGCAGGGGCTGAGCTTCCTGCGGTGGTAGTCAATGTAATGCGCGGCGGACCAGGCCTCGGCAATATCGCACCATCACAGGGTGATTATTACCAGTCAACTCGCGGCGGCGGGCATGGTGATTACCGTACTATTGTCCTGGCACCATCGGGTGTACAGGAAATGGCTGACTGTATGCCGCTGGCATTTGACCTGGCAGATGAGTACCGAATGACCGTCCTTGTGCTGGCTGATGGTATCCTTGGACAAATGATGGAGCCTGTGGCACTGGAGAAAAAACCGCGTCGGAAACTACCGCCCAAAGACTGGGCACTTACAGGAATACAGGACAGAGAGCAGCGAATCGTCCGCTCGCTAAGGCTTGAAGAGGGTGTGCTGGAAAAGCTGAATTACAAACTGCAGGCCAAGTATGATAAGGTACGGGAAAATGAGGTACTCTGTGAACAATATAAGGTCGATGACGCTGATATCGTGGTAATTGCATTCGGAATCGCAGCAAGGGTCGTACGCTCTGCAGTGAACAAGGCCAGAAAAGAGGGAATCAAGGCCGGCTGGATAAGACCTGTCACACTTTGGCCCTTCCCAACAGAGCAAATCAGCAGGGCCGCTGAGCAGTTCAGAATTTTCCTGACCGTAGAGATGAATTGCGGCCAGATGGTTGACGACGTAAAACTGGCCGTAGCCGGCAGAGTGCCGGTATTATTCTACGGAAGGCCTGGCGGCGGTATACTTAGTGCCGATGAAATTTTGGAAAAAATCAGGCAATTGACGTTTCCTCCCAAAAAGAGGTGAAAATGAAAACAGTTTTTAAGCGAACTCCTACTCTTAATGATACACCTACTCACTATTGTCCCGGGTGCGGACATGGCATCGCCCATCGACTTGTTGCTGAAACAATTGATGATCTGGATATTCGCGGCAGAACTATCGGCATAGCACCGGTAGGCTGTTCAGTGCTGGCATATGACTACCTTGACGTGGATATGGTTGAGGTCGCGCACGGAAGAGCACCGGCAGTAGCAACCGGCATGAAAAGAACCAACCCAGACAAGATAATATTTTCCTATCAGGGAGATGGAGACCTCGCATCAATTGGAATGGCAGAGATTGTTCATGCTGCACACAGAGGCGAAAAGATAACGGTTATTTTCATTAACAACGCCGTATACGGAATGACTGGCGGCCAGATGGCACCTACGACAGTATTAAATCAGATTACAGCAACATCACCTCGGGGTCGTCAGCGTACCGATCAGGGTTATCCCCTGCAGGTGTCGGAGTTATTGGCGACATTGCCGGGCGCAATTTACATTGAACGCTGTGCCCTCAGCAGCCCGGCTCGAATCCGAAAGGCCAAACAAGCCGTCATGCACGCTTTCGAATTACAGGTTAATGATGCCCCAGGCCTGTCGCTGGTTGAGCTGCTTTCGCCATGCCCGACATACTGGCGGATGACACCAGCCAAGGCAATAGAGTGGATCGAAAATGAGCTGATAAAAACTTTTCCTTTGGGTTGTCTTAAGAACTTTGAATCTTAATGTTGAGTTGAAAAAATGACAGCAGACAGTTTTTATGAAGAAGTTATTATTGCCGGTTTTGGCGGCCAGGGAATTATATTAGCAGGCAAGCTCCTTGCCCAAACAGCAATGAAAGCCGGTAAGGAAGTAACTTATATGCCCTCTTACGGTGCGGAGGTCCGAGGCGGCACTGCCAATTGCATGCTGGTTATCGCAGATGAGCCCGTCGCCTCGCCGGTGGTCAACAGACCCGATTCACTTATCGCGATGAACAAAGCCTCGTTTAAAAAATTTGCTCCGAAGATTAAACCGGGCGGTCTGCTGGTGATGAATAGCTCGTTGATTGACGAAAAACCGGAATTGGATGAGACTATCCGGATTCTGGCGGTACCTGCTGACGAGTTAGCCGCTGCATCAGGCACTCCGAAAGTCGCTAATATGGTGGTCTTGGGCGCATATTTGCAAAAAAAAGGGTTGTTTGACGCCGATGCAGCAGCCCGCTCTCTGCCGGATGTGCTTGCAAAGAGGCATTATGAAATGCTGCCGGTAAATACAGAAGCTCTTCACCGGGGCAGGGAATTTGCCGAAAAAAACGCTCAGTAAATGCTTATATTCCAAAAACCGGAGAAAAGTAAAATGATTAACAAGCCACACCAGCCGGTTAACTATTCGCAACCTAAATTGCTCAGGTATATTGCTGCAACGGTATTATCTTTAGTATGTGCAGGCATATTCGGCTGCGGTCAAAACGCCGACAATGTACCGGCCAGGCACATAACAATCAGTAACATCGAACCACGGCTTGACAGCAACGGTAATATTATTGACGCTCACGATGGATGTATCGAGCAATTCGCAGGTAAATTCTATTTATATGGTACCGCATACGGCAGCACGGATGGATTTACTGTCGCAAACCATTATGTTTGCTACAGCTCACCGGACCTGGTCAAATGGACATTCCACGGAGATATCCTGAGCAATGCTCCAGTGGGTGTTTATTACCGTCCCTATGTAAAATACAATAGAAAAACGAACAAATATGTGCTGTGGTATAACTGGTATTCTAAGCTGTGGGAAGGTCAGTACGGCGTGGCGACTGCGGATTCGCCGGAAGGACCGTTCATCATTCAAAACACCAACGTCGAGGTCAAACAGCCAAAGCCCGGCGACCACGGCCTGTTTGTTGACGACGATGGTACAGGCTATCTGATTTATACTTCTATCGAAAAAGACCACGGCATCAGCGTGGAAAAACTCAACGAGGATTATTTAAGCTCCACTTTAAAAAACAGCGACATCATCGCAAAAGGATGTGAGGCGCCCTCATTGATAAAAAAAGCAGGCCTCTATTATGCCTTCTTCGACAACTGCTGCTGCTTCTGCGCCGAAGGTTCGGGAGCCAGGATATACACCGCCGGCTCACCCATGGGTCCGTTTATCCTGAAAGGCAATATTAATCGCTCCGAAGACGGTAAAGTTATTATCCCGGCACAGCAGACACATATCGCGGAAATACGTACAAAAAGCGGTATCGAGTACATCTGGATGGGCGACCTGTGGAAATCGAGCCCCGATGGAATCAAAGGGCATGATTTTCAATACTGGAGCAGCCCTTTGAAATTTGACGCAAACAAAGTCATTGAGCGACTTCAATGGCAGGATAGCTATTCGATTGATTTGCCCGTGTCACAGAAGTAAAGGCCTGGAAATTTAAACCGATATTTTTCAGCCGGACTCGAAAACTATAAGAAAAGAAAAATATGCAGCCAAAATTACTCGGCTCTCTAAAGGACAATCGCTCTCGCTTTACTCTGCGCATGGCGCCGATGATAGATATGATTTTCCTGCTGCTGATATTTTTTCTGGTAGCGGCAAAATGGCGTCCGCAGGAAGATTTCCTGCCGTTCCAATTGCCCGTCGCACAGGCACAGACCAGCAGAATTGCAAAACCAGAACCGCTGGAAATATATGTTTTGGCCGCGGAAACAGGCTGCCAGGTCCAAATAGGAAACCTCGACATAATCCGGATAGAAAACCCAACAATTGAAGCAAATCTGACTGAGCTGATGGGAAAAATAAAACAATGCATGCTCGAGCAAAAAAGATTCACCGACGACCCGGTAGAAATCATCTGCCAGCCGCAGGTAAAATGGGAATACCTGGCCAAAATATATAACATGTTTTTCGGCGCAGGGCTGACCGATATCACAATCCAGATGACGGAGTGAGATACGTGGCTGCCTCGTATAGATATGCTCGCAAAATCATAACCGCCTTTTGTCTGGCGGTTATCTTCTCATCTGCAGCAGCAAATTCAGGCAGCACACTTCCGACCGCTGAGGACATTAACTGCCTGGCTGAGAAAGCAAAGTCAACAGCTGATACTTTCATGCAGGAAAGTTTCGGCCTGCGGCTGGGGTATGAATATAGCAGGCAATTCCTGACCTCGCAGGATAAGGACAGCCTCGCAGGTCTCGCGAAAAAAGCAGGCGAAACATTGAAAGACATCGCGGTCGAGCAGAAACAGCTCAAAGACCGCATCGAACTTTATCAGGGCTCCGATTGGGATACCAGATATGGACAGACTGGCTTGTGGCGAAAGCTCTTTGCCGATTTATATACAACTATTCTGAGCAGATGCGAAATCGATTTCTATCTTGCTCTAACAGCCGACCAGCATCAGAGAAATGATATATGCAAGACAATACTCGGAGAAATAGACCAGCTGAATCAGGAGTATGGACAACACGGTTCTGTACTTATAAGGGGCAAGGTACTGGTTTTACTTTCACAAACAGACCCAGCTTACAGACCCCTGGCAATAAAGCAGCTGGAATCATTTAAGGTTTACTCTGATATCTCAGGGCCGGTCGGAGCGGCCATAGAGCAATTTAAATTAACTGATTCAGCCGAACCCAGCCGGTTAAAGGAGCTGGTCAATACTCTTCGACAAAACTACAACGACCGTTATCTGGAATTGATTTTACAGCTGTTATTCCTCCAGCACAGGTTCGACCCTGCCGGTTTCGAGGAAACCATTAAAATCTTCCCACAGACGGCAGATTTTGTTGGGTCACTTGCTTTGAAAGGCCTGTCACATCGGCTTATTCTCGGACATCTCGGCGAGCAGGATTTGCAGCAGATAAGTGTTTTTGAAGCAGATCTCGCAGTCTCGGCTGCATGGAAAAATAAACCGACAGATTTCAAAACTCTGTTGGATTGCCTCTGCGGTGTAGAAAAGTTCCAAACACCGTTAATACTTTACGTCACAGCAGCCGCATTCGCCGATTCGTCACCAGAAAAAGCGGTCACTCTCTTAATCAAAGCAGGTACTCTGCAGCGACAGCAAAAAAGTCGGTGGCTGGATATTGAGGCCGAGGAAATCGCCAGGCAGGCGGCACAATCGGCATACAATTTGTTCAGTGAGGAGCCAAACAATTGTCCGCTCGTTCTTGAAGCTTTCGAAAATTACTTCGCGGTCGCATCCGGTAATATTGATGGAGAATCGGAGTATCTATACAGTATTGTTTTGAACAGTTGCGGCCGGGTTCAGCAAGGCAGAATTTTATTACAAAATATAGCCGACAGACCAGCAAGTCCTTGGCGCAACAGGGCGAAATTAGACCTCATAATACAACAACTCCAAAAGGCTCACGAGGAAAACACAAACCAGCAAAATGAGCTGCTTGAACAATTAAGGGACTTTATCTTGGCCTGCCATGGACAGGATAAAATTAATAACACCCTGCGCGCCGAAGCAATGAATATATACTGCGAATCTCTTCTTGAATCCGAAGACAAGACGTCGGCACAAAAAGTGCTGTCTATTTTAGACAAGGCTGAAACCACCAGCGGCATACAGTACGATTTGTTTAAATCAAAAGCATTTCAACAAACCGGCAATCTGGAAAAAGCGGCAGGTCACATGCTTTTGGCTATCAGACTCGACAGCGGTACACTTGCCGATCAGGCAATCGAACTGTTATGTGAAATCATTGATAAAATCGACGAATCAGAATCACACTCAGATAATTTCAGCAGCATGATTCAGGACTGCAAAAAACTTGCTGAGTTTGGCAATATCTGCCTTAACAATCGTCAAACGGCACTGCTGCTGGCAGAGATATCCGTATTTGCGGCATTCAAAGACAAGGCGAAATTATCAGAGGTCGAAAAGCTGCTTGATAATCTTGCTGAAGATGGCAAAGGTAATGACGTTGTTTTGCTTCGCTGCCAGGCCAGGCTGCTTACCGAACAGGCCAAATTCGACCAGGCTGCCAAACTATGGGCACAAATCTGCAGAATACAAAAGAGCGAAACCGACTCGGCAAACCAGCGAAGCTGGAAATGGTGGCGGGCAAAATTTTATGAGCTCTACTGCCTGGCTGAACAACCTGACAGTCAAAAAGAAAATATTCTGCATACTATCGACGTTCTCGAAAATAGTTTCCCTGGCATCCCATCTTTATGGGCTGAAAAACTTAGCTTATTAAAAGAGCAATGTGGCGGCCAACGAACTAATATACGTAATTAACTTGCCTAAGAGGATTTGCCGATTTACAATATATGCAGCCGAAAAACAAAATAAGTTACAAAAGGAAGATATAATGGCCAAGCAGCCGAATAACAGGAAAAATAAGGCTATCTGCAGCTTCTGTGGCAGGCTTGGGAACCAGGCTGATACCTTCATAGAAGGCCCAAACAATGTATTCATTTGCCCAGAATGTGTCGATTTGTGCCATAACATAATCCGGCAAAACAGCAAACGACTCCGCAGACCCGCTGTCGGCCTGAAGGACATGCCTAAGCCCAGCCAGATAAAAGGATATCTCGACCAGTACGTAATCGGCCAGGAGCATGCAAAAAAATACCTTGCCGTTGCCGTGCACAATCATTACAAGCGGCTTTTGCACACCGACAGCAACAACAGCGACGTTGAGATTGACAAATCAAATGTGCTCCTGATTGGTCCGACAGGTTCGGGCAAAACGCTCCTGGCCCGCACTCTTGCTCGCTTTCTGAAGGTGCCTTTTGCAATATGCGATGCCACCACAGTAACCGAGGCCGGTTATGTTGGCGAAGACGTCGAGAACTTCCTGCTCCGATTGCTCCAGAATGCCGATTTCGATGTAGAGCTTGCACAGCAGGGAATTGTCTATATCGATGAAATCGACAAAATCGGCAAAACATCCCAGAACATCTCCATTACTCGCGACGTCTCCGGCGAGGGCGTTCAGCAGGCTCTATTGAAAATGCTCGAAGGAACCATTGCCAATGTCCCGCCACAGGGTGGCAGAAAGCATCCCGAACAATCCTACATACAAATCGACACCGCGCAGATACTTTTTATATGCGGCGGAACTTTCGTAAGCCTCGAAAATATCATCAAAAAACGTCTCGGTAAAAAAATGATTGGCTTCGGTTCGGAACTATCCGGCCGAACCGATGAAAAAACCGAGTACAGCGACATAATTGAGCAGGTCATCCCGGAGGACATTATCGAATTCGGAATGATTCCTGAAATGGTAGGCAGACTTCCGGTAGTAACCACTCTTACAGCTCTTGACGAAAAAGCATTGATAGACATACTGACAAAGCCGAAAAATGCACTGATTAAACAGTACCAAAGATTCTTCGAGATGGAAGACGCTGAACTTGAATTTACTGAAGACGGCCTACGGGCATTAGCACAAAAAGCACTTAAACGAGACACCGGTGCCAGGGCACTCCGCGCCATTACCGAGGAACTAATGGTCGACCTGATGTATCAGCTGCCCGAAGAGTTGAAACCCGCAAAATATGTAATTACACGCGATATTGTCGAAGGCAAAGCCGAGTTGTTCACCGCAAGACAAATGATAAAAAAAGAATCGGCTTAACGCTGCTGCGTGGATACTGCAGAATTTCCCAACCTATGGCTAACATGGTCGGTAGTTTTTTATCCCTTGTTTTTTTGAACCGCTAACCGAACATCTGTGGCGATGCTGGCGGCGACTCCGGCCAAGGCATACTGAGCATCGGCAAAACAAACATCCCTGTCGATACGCAGAGTGACAATCCTGCGCTCGGGGGGCAAATCTTTCAAATAAACGTTTATCGACCGAGCAAGTCTGTCAACAATATCCGAACGATTTGTCGCTGAAATCTTTTCCGAACCGACAGCAAAATCAACACCCCCATCAGATTTTTTCATAACCGTAACTGTGGTTATCCGGCCATCAGTCTGTGTCTCGCTCCTGGAAAACTGACATTTATCCGGCACATCAACGGGAAAATTCTCGGTCTCAATAACGTTATAAACCAGCGCAAAAAATATAAGGAGTTGAAATAAAATATCTATAAACGGTATCACATTGAGCGACTGGACGGTACCACGATATTGTTTTGTAATCCTAAGAGCCATAGAGACTCCCTGCACTGTAATAACTACGAAGGCAACGAAGAGGCGCGAAACGCCTGGGCCGGTTTATGCGGAAGCTCGATAATCGGCTGCGTCAATTTCTGCTGTTCAGCCCGCCTTTGTTCTTTGAAGATATGAACCATCTGGGTCAGGAGCTTTTCGGCATCCATGACCGCTTCACTTACGAATATCTCGATGCGGTTTTGAAAAATGCCGTGTATGGTTAAAGTCGGTATTGCAATCATCAGGCCCCAGAACGTGGAAACCAAAGCGACCGAAATTCCACCAGCCAATTGAGCAGACTGGGGCTGGCCGCCAGTCATTGCCATTGCGTTAAACATCTTTATTATGCCCAAAACTGTTCCGAACAGGCCCACCATCGGCGAGACATTCCCCATAATGTTTGCCCATTCGATTCTACGCAGGAGGCCCGTCGCCTGGTCCTGGAGGGATTCGACAAGAATTATCCTCATACGACCCAGGTCACCGCCACTTTGCGCGACTGCTCTGGCGACGGCGGCGCTCACAAAATCATTTTTGCCGGCAAGCCGTGCAGGGAGTTGCGCAAAACTGAACTGCCGCATCATCGCAATGATTGTGCTATCTATGCCATCCGGCAGGAGTTTTTTTCGGCGAATAGTAAGGCAGTACTCTGTCACCAGATAAACCGTAATGACCGACATCGGCAGCATGATAAACCACACTATTGGACCACCCGAGATAAAAAACTGTTCAAGAAATGTCTGCGATTGCCCTGTGCGCAGCAAGCGGGGAGAGAATTGGGTATTCATCGTGGAAATTATTGTCGCCAACACAAAAACCAATACAATTACCCAAAAAGACAGTTTCAACCAAAAGTTCCTATTCATAACCACCTATCCCTTCATCAACCCTATCCTGCCAAACTGCTGTGATATTATCTTTTAATCATTGCTGCTCTCGACAAACACAAATTCTCCGGCTGTCTGCCTTGCTATTGTCTGCAACATATCACGGTCTGCCTGTTGCGGCCAAAACCCGATAGTATTGATTTTAGCTGCGGGTGCAAATCTTTTCCGTAAATCCATTATTTCCTGCGAAAATTTATACGCACCTTCGGTCGTCAACTCAAAACCATCCGTCAGAAAATATATTACTGATGTACCGCTCTCCCTGCCGCCGCAAATCCGCACCGCTCTTTCCATTGCCGCTATCGCATTAGTCTGCCCTGCCGGCCGTATTAAATC
>Ga0209777_10008882_pt1 | contig 10920 bp, 12 predicted proteins | sample FrelakmetHBP12HB_FD_187147 | JGI IMG/M metagenome (GOLD analysis project Ga0209777, IMG submission 187147) | Freshwater lake sediment microbial communities from the University of Notre Dame, USA, for methane emissions studies -HBP12 HB (SPAdes)... | ecosystem: Environmental > Aquatic >... | reverse complement strand
ATTCGGCTATCTTGGCGTATGTCGCCCAGTCACCGTCCAGCTCACCGACCAGGGCTTCGTTCCTACCATCGCCAGGGCGGTATCCTCTATAGCTGGAGTAGGTGCACTCCATCATACTCACCCCCTTTCTGGCCTTATAAAACAAAGAGCCTCTAACACCAATGACAGAAGGCAAGGCTTCGCCCTGCCCCCTAGCTGTGGCGTTAGAGGCTCTTAAAAAGCAAAGGACTCTCGATTATTGAGAGTCTTTTGCTTTCGTTTGAAACTTAACCTTGATGGACTTTTATTTACTGAGATAGTGTGCGATTGCTTTGTTACAACTTAACTCAACCTCTTTCGCTGTATTCATCGGCAAGCCCTTGCCATAGCGTATAAACTTACGCTTTGCATTTTTGCTAACTCGACTTAATGGGGCTTGTAAATCTACTAGCAATCGAGTGTAACTTGACGCTATCCGAACTTTAGCGAAGGGCTTAAAGTTAAGGCCACTTATCCCCAAACACTCGACATAGTATTGGGGTTGGCTCTCTAGGTATATCTCCCTGCCGATTGCCGAGAATTGCCCTCTGAGCTTCCCGACTTCGGGCATAGTGTGAAGTAGTCGGGAGATTGCTTTACGCTCAAAAGCCCTTGATTGCCTATCCTCTCTTACCCAATCCTCTATGACTTCTGCTATCCGTAAATCATAGAGGCGGATAACTTCGGGGTTGTCTCGCTTAGTTACCCAATGGGGGATAGACTTATACTCAACAGTCATTAAGGGCTTGCCTTCGCTGTCAAGTATGGGCACTCCGTTTTTTTCGCAAGTTTTGAGTGTAGGCAATACTCCAAACAAGGGCTTCGGCCTATGATAAACGTAGTGTTCAAAGTCATCACAAGCCGTATGGCCTAACAAACAACGATTGCCGTACTTCGCCCAGAGGTCTAATAATTGGGCTTGCCGTTCATTCGTTGCCCACTTCGGCATATATCCCCCCTTCTCTCTCTAGCCCTAATTCGGGGGGTGATATACGCTTATGTATTGGATTTGCTCGCTATCGGTTCGGCTTCGGGGGGGTCGGTTCGGGTTATGCTGCAACGAGTTCGGGTTGGGCTTCGGTTTGGGGAGCTTCGGACTGGGCTTCGGCTTTATCCTGCTTCGCTATAGCTTCGGCCATAGCTTCGGCCACCGCCTTGCTTATCGCTATCCTGTCGGCCTCTCTTATGGGCTTCCCTGCCTCTATGCTGGTACTAACTTCGGCCTTGTACTTGTCGGGTTCGGCCTTGCGGACTGTTGCGGAGAAGTGTTGAAGGTTCGCTATCAAGTTCTCACGAACCATCTTAACACCTTCGCCCAATTCCTTCGCTACCCTAATAACCGGCTTGCCCGAATTAGGGTTGAACTTCGGAAGTCCATCTTTACCGTAGGCCAATCGAAGCGGTGCGCCTAGTGCTTCAAGGGGGATAACGGTCTTTCCCATCACATTAGAAGCCGTGAAAAACGGAAGCCACACAGTCTCAAGGTCAACGCTCCAAACCTTGCGCCCTTGCGGTTTGCTCGGTGCTGGATTGAGCAACATAGCGATATACTCAGGGGTTGTAAACTCGACTGTCATACGCTTTCACCTCTCAATTAGATTTAAGCGTATATCAAACCCCCGAATTAGGGCTAGAGTGATGAATGACTCACTAATCCACTTTCGGCCTATCCCTTGCCGATTCTAGGGGCTTTCGCCCTATTCCTTATAAGGGGTTTGGCCTAATCGTTCGGGTTAGCTACCCATCAAGGTCAAGTCATTGTTTTTTAATGTGCTAGCTTCATATTGAATCCGAAGCTAAATCATACGCTATCATCATCTGTCATTGTGTTTCCATCGTCAAGAGATTAGCCAATCTATCTAAGACATAGCTATGTTTTAGAGCAAAATGGCAATTTTGATTTTTGAAGCTAGAGGCTAGATTTTAGGCTAGGGGGATACTACTAGAGCATAGGTAGGCTTGTGTTTCCGTATTGCTTTCCTATTAGCACTTTATAACGGGCGCACTACTAGAGTGTAAGTAGGCTCTTGTTTTCCTATTGCTTTCCTATTAGGACTTCACAGGCTGGCAGGGAGCTGTCGTGCTCTGTCTGCCTACTGATGCGGAAAACTCGTAGCATAATCTGTCATCGATGAGGGAGGCCCATTTATATGCCTCTTCCCTGTTTTGAAATTGCCACCGCACAAAAACCAAGATAATAATTGCAGCAGATGTCAAAAGTACACTAAATGATATCCGCCACCGGCATACAGTGGAAGCAATATCACGTACCATGAGCGCCATCGATATTACTCCTGCTATATAGAACGCGGTTGCGACCCAAGCCATAGTCTCTTTGTGGTCATGATATCTCCCATTGTAGTCCATATAGAATTTCAGTATCAAAAATTTCGTCTGTTCGTCAGTTCTGGACGATTTATCTTCAACGATAAGACACCTCCTAATTACTTTATTGTCGCAAACGTTGCTATTTATCCTTAAGGTCTTTCCCGATTAGACAAAGGGCAGTTATGCCCGGAGTAACAAGAAGCCAAGGTGTGACCCACAACTTACAGCGGAGATCCCCGGCAATTTCCAAAGAATTTCAATGTATGGGGTTCCCATGGCGAACCATGGTTATCATCCGTCGAAGCCAATTGCACGCTGGTTCTCCTAACATACATATCATGACTGGGTCCTTGCCTTCGCAGTGGCGTGGTTCCTGAAGGCCTAAGTGTCCCATGAACGAACACCGACTTCAATCATCTTTCAAGCGAGCCTCAACATATATGTTGAAATTGAATTTAAACAAAAAGGTGTTATCTTGGACTTCCTGCAAACAAAAATGGATGTTGCGTAATAAATTCAATTACAATTATCTGTTTCCCCTTTTGATTTCTCGTCTCTTTCAAGCAAGTCCTTCTCCCAACCACGACCCAACGGAGCCCTCAATCGATTACTGTTGACTTAGAACGTATGTCCTGCTATGCTTCGCCTAAGAGCATGAAAGCATCATAACGTTGTTGTATGAAAGTAGAATAGAGGTAGACACAAGTGGAAAGGTGGGCATAGCTGTGTTACGCCGGGGTAACACTCAAGCAATTGGCACATTTAAATGAGGACATCAGTTTAGTACATTAAGTCGCTCCCTGCCGCGCTGACACTTATTTGGAGGCCAACCATGAATTCTGCTACTTTAGAAAGGGCGCTCCACGAGTGGCCTTTGTGGGAAGAAACTATCGTGAAGGCTCGAACCCACTTGAAGTTCGAGCCAGCGGTTCTCGAAGCCGAAGTGCGAAAAAAGAAATGGCAAGCTCAGATTGGCTGGGATAAGCTGGTTGAAGTGTGCATTGAAGCGATGGCACAGGTGGGGTTGCCGTGGTACTTTGGATTCTACTGGATGGCATGTTTTTGTGCCGATTACCGCAGGGGTCAGTCGGTAGACTATTCCCAAATAAAGATTCCACCTCAAAATGTTTGTCAGGCTTGGAGGGAGCGGGTACGAGAGCAGCTCGTTAAAGATAAGGGAATTGTTATGCTTTACCACGAAACCGGCCCCGAAGGTAAACTATATCCTCCTTACCCCTTTCTCCTCGAGACCTCTTTCCTTTTTGGTCTCGAACGCGGCGAGAAACCGACTCACTTTGAAGCATATGGTACAACAGAAGTTAAGAAAGATGGGAAACTGCACCGAGTAAGGGGGATATTCGAAGTAGATAAGCTAAGGTATATCGTTCCCGGCGCGAATGAGAGTATAAGGCGTCGTGTGTTACAGATAAAAGTTCCAGCCAATGTGTATCTTGACGTCTTGTTTGGTGAAAAGCGTGCTCTACCTCCCAAATTCACTGTAGAGTTTCCAATGTTTCTTGCTACCGAGGATGTAGTTAGTATGGCCTTCAAGCAAATTCAATACTACAGGGAGGGCTTCAGGCACCATGTCTCCCATCCCCTGCTTGCATACTCCGAGAAGGTCAAAGCACAGCCGGGCACGGAGATGGCAGAGCGAAGGCGAGAGCCTAGGGAAGATGTCGACCGCTATATCAAAGAAGAGTTAAGTTTTGAGCAACTAATGCGAAACGAATGGGAGAGGGAACTTACTCGAAGGGACGCCTTAGCGCTCAGGCTTGAGCAGGGGCAAATAAGCTTACCCGAAGCCTTAACAGCTATCTACTATCGGGTAAGGAGCCGCCTCGTCCGTAGAGGAATAAAACCCCCGAAGCCCCAAAAAGGCTGGCGTTTTCCACTAAAATATGCCGGATAATTGTGACAATAATTGCGGCACCACATTAGTTACATTCTATAATGGCCTCAGACTTATTCCTAATGCTCCCTATGCGTTAGAACAAACAGAGGCCAAACATGAACGCTACGAAGATCGGCATACTGCAGTGCCTGTCTGATAGTCAGTGGCACACTACGCCGCAGGTTGCTCAAGAGTGTGGTCTGAGCCTCACTAACGCCTCGGAGCTTCTCCGTCGCTATCGCAGCCAGAGCCTTGTCAACCGCGAGCGTAACTACGATGTCCCGAGAGGCTACCTCTACCGTATCACCCCTACTGGGCTGGACCGTTTGCAATATCTGAGTTCCAATGTGGTGAAAACAAGCACCGTAATTGCCGATCGTGTCGGTTTCAGAGGGACGAAGAAGCGAATATTCGACCAATGGGTCGAACAAAAATTGAGGAGGTGAACATCATGGAAGACATTGACGATCTGTTGGAGGAGGAAGGGCTAGATAAATGCAAACTTGAGGCAGCCCTGGAACTGGCCCGGCTTGTGGCAGATGAGACTGGCCTCTGTTGCGAGCGGTTGGGACGGTTCGCCTGGGTCTGCTACCGGAAACTGGAGGTTGAGCAATGAAAGAGCTAGACCAAGAAAACTTGGATACCGCCTTAATTTTGGGTGATGCTGTGTGCAATGAGTTGGGTATCTGCTGTGACAAGCGCGGGCAGGTCATCTTCCAGATCTACAAGAAGCTGCAAGACCTGAAGTTGCAGACCGCGACTGCCAAAGTTCAACAAGACGCTGAGAAGCCCAAGTAGAGATTCTTGCCTGGATACCATACTTATGCGCAAGGAAATCTCACATGTCTAAGTCTAGAGCGGGAGCAATCGCTGTGCATCAGATAAGGGGCGGGAATCCCTACGATGACATCGCAAAGAGAAGCTCATCCTCGATGAACGAATGGCAAGAGCGTATTAGCTACGCCTTGAGAAACCTGGGGGATCGAACGGCTCTTAATAGAAGTCCGCTGGCCAAGCTCGGCTATGTAGAGAGGTTAGCCGCTGAGCAGTACAGCGGCCACTTGCTCCCCAAAGGCCTGGCACTTCATGACATGCTCATCACATGTGTAGACAGAGTATCGACTGAACTAGGCAATGAACCTAAGCTTCATAAGGCTTGTATCTATCTCAAATTAGTTACGAATGGTGCCACCTGCCGGGAAATCAGCAAGCAACTCGGGCTATCGAGAGAGCATATTAGTAGAGTCTATAGAAGAAAAGCCATTGAGCTGGTTACCGAAGAGTTCCTTTCCACGGTTAACAACGGCAAATGATTCCCTCATCTCACGGACTTCCTCGGGGATATCCAGGCAGGGAGTCGAAATCATGGTCAGGGAGTCGCCCCAGGTTCAGAACGTAGACCCCTTAACCATTGATTAAGGTGTCGTTGATGAGCTGCCTTAGCGGTGGGAGGGGGGACCAAGTTAAGGCGTCGAAATCCGAGTTAAGCAGTCGCCACAGATTCGGGACCCCGACTACTTGCCTCTTAATCAAGGTGTCTTATCCACACATAGCATCATCACCTGTTTTGACTGCCATATGGCCTCAGAATCAAGGTGTCGAAATCCAGGTTAGGTAGTCGCTACGGCTTCGCAAGGCCAACTCCTTGCCATCCCAGTAAGGTGTTGCTGGGAGGTTGCTAGGAGCAGAGCAGAGAGCCGGAGCAAATCAAGTTCTCGAATTACAAGTTAGGCGGTCGCCATAGACTCGGAGGACGACTCCCTGATTCCTAAACCGCGTGTCGGGCGTTCGAGTCGCCCCAGGGGTACCCCGCAATATATTGTGGTGGACTGCGTGACTTACACAAGATGTAGGACACGCAGTTTCTATAAAATCACGAAACTGGGTGTCGTTTGTCTTCAATCAGGGTCAATTCTTCATCAACTTCAGGTCAATAACAGATAAATTTCAGCGTATACTCCTTCAAAATCGTCCATCAAAGACCCGCGGTTTTCCAATCAGTGGCTCCGATTTCCTTTTTAAACCAATTAGAGTGTTGAAACAAGAATCAGGTAGTCGCCCTAGATTAAGGACATATACTGCCCGACCATTGATGAAGGTGCTACTGATAATGTTGTCACAGTGGTTCGGTGTTCCTTTTTGTTGTGAGCTATTATACAATAAGAGAAATTTCTGTGGGACGCCCTGGGTACAAACAATATAGTCTATGATAAACCGTGGCGCCCCCGTTGAAATTTGTACCGATACTGAATAAATATCGTAAACTCATTGCCCTGGTGTGGGGACTGGCCTGACTCGGCAGAGACACTTGCCCTAGCGGGCCGACCACAGGGATCGTGAGCCGTTAGAGAGGAATTGAGCCGCTGGCGACAGACCGCAGCCTACAGGATAAAGCCAGACAGCTTCTGGACAAGAACTCAATCAGGAATAGAGGCTACTACTACGTAGCTCCGTCAAAGAAGAAGTACCCCCATCAGTTCTCCTGGGACTCGGCATTCCACGCGATCACTAACTGCCACTTGGGCAGGGTGGAACTTGCTAGAGAGGAGATATTGACCCTCCTCCGGAACATCCTACCTGACGGTGGACTGCCCCACATGACGTACCATGAGCCGCGCAGGTCCACGCTGATAATCCGCCTGTTCAGAAGGTCAATCTGGCCCTACCCCTACCGATCCCCCCTGGTGCAGCCGCCCGTTGTGGCGCAGGCCGTCAGGGAGATCTGGCAGAGAGGCGAGGACGCCGGCTTCCTGAAGGAAGCATTACCCTCGCTGGAGAGGCATTTCGAGTGGCTGGCAACCACGCGCACCATCGGCAATTCCGGACTTGTCTCCATCTTTTCACCGTGGGAATCGGGCCAAGACCATAAGCCCGGGTTCGACCGGTTCTGGGGCGTCTTCGCGAAGATTCCACTGGGCCTGTATCCCGCCCTCTATCTGGCGGAAATAGCGATGTCCTGCCGAAGGTATGACCCGAAGCAGATCGTGAAGAGAGGCTGGTTCAACGTCAGAGAGGTGCTTTTCAACACGATGTACGCGCTGGGACTGGAGGCGCTGGAGAAAATGTTTTCCGCTACGGGCGACCGGGCGAAGGCGCAGCGCTTCCGCTCTCGCTGCGATAGTGTGGAACAGGCAATTCTGGAGGAGTGCTACGATCCGGCCTCCGGGCTCTATTTCGATGCGGATGCGCGCACCGGCGAGCTGATTAGGGAGCCGAGCATATCCTGTCTCCTGCCCTTGGCGCTTCGCACTATACCTGCACCGAGGCTGGAGGCGCTAATCGCTCACCTGACAAACCCCGATGAGTTTTGGCTGACCTACCCTGTTCCCTCCCTGCCCAAGAATAGCCGCTACTTCACTCCGGCCGATCATCGCTATCTGTGGCGGGGGCCCACTTGGATCAACACGAACTGGCTCATATCTGAGGGCCTCAGGAGACATGGACGTCGGGATCTTGCAGATGAAATCGCCCGGAAGAGCAGGGAGCTTGTGGAACGCTCCGGGTTCCGGGAGTATTTCAACCCGATCACAGGCGAGGGGGAAGGCGAGCAGGACTTCAGTAGTTCTGCCCTCGCAGCGATTATGTGAGAGGTGCTCTCGCCGCGAGTGTAGATCATCTCTTGAGCCGCTTCGCTCATTCTTTGCGTAACTTGTTAACCTTTGGCGTCGCGGATTGCCGATATTAGATGCTGCCGCGGCCGCCTTGATTAACTCACCGTCTTCGGGCATCAAAAAGCCGGCTTGAACCGCTGCATCTGTGGATCTTTCAGCAGCAGTTACATAGGTATGATGGTCGGAGTACAGTCTTGAGAGTATCGCCCTATCGAACAGCTTAGTAGTCCCAAACAGAGAGGTGATTATTGGTACAGCTGGTTGACCTAGGCCGGAAAGCTTAGCTATAGGTACATCTACATAGGGGGTGCGGATGCCTCCTTTTGCATTGCCAAACGCATCAAGCACAAATTCAGGGTGATTGTCGGTGATCTCAAGGCGGGGAGCTGGTTTGGGAGGAACTCTGGTGCGCACCCATTTGTCTAGCTGGTGAATCGCTGCTTTCGCAATGAAATGCTGAGGCCCTGCATTTATCGGCACTGGGCATTCTATGATGCCGGGATAGGGGCTAGTTACCTCAACCACATTGGCAACCGATGGATCATTGCCAGTGTCCTGTGTGTCCGTCACCACCACATATAGGTCAGCATGTGCGGTACCAGCCATTTCCCACAGCCGGATTTTGTCCGTATCGTCTTGCCTTGCCATGTAATAACCAAGTATCATCACATCTGTTTCCGACTCCAATATAAGGACAGGAACGTTGATATCAGTGCGGATGAAAACCGGAGCCATACCGGATAAATCTATCTCCTTGATTTCGGATAAATCACTCTCGGCTGATGAAAAACCGCCTAAAGATGCAGAACACGGCCTGCCGTGCAAGAGAAAACCGTCGAATAGTTTAACGCTAGGCTGGATAGCATTGATATAGGCAGTGAGCTGGATAGCGGATTGTGATTGACCTACTGCCAGTATTCGTTCAAGACGGCATCCGGTGAGCGGATTAACGCGGCCCGGCTTGCGAATAACTCTGGCAACTTGTGAATAAATATCGTAGGAATAATCATCTCCAGGATGGCTCAGCGACCCATATCGCTTCGCATCTACTGTTTTCAGATCCATTTTGACAAGACCCAACGAAGTGGCTGCTGAACCTTCAACTCCTCCGCATTGTGCCGACACCCCAATCCAAACGTAACCGCGGCGGAGCAATTCGTTGTGCATAAGCGTCCAATCAGGTCCAGCCTCGAGTCCACCCGATACATTGAACCACTCCATCACCACAGTGCCGTTGAATTTGGCGGCATCCACAGGCCGGTAAACCAGAATGCGGGTCTTGTAGGCAGCAGATTCCGCCGGCTCTACTTCCCACATCCCATTGGCCGGCTCGTCATTGACACTACGGTATGACGTGGCGGTGCCGGAGACAAAATATTCCTTTGCTTCGTATGCGGCGGCTGCCAATGCCTGATCTGAAGAAGTGTTTATCAGAAATGGCGCGCCGGGACCGGTGATAGGGCCCTCGATAATGGGAACACTAACCATGATGTTACTTCCCCCGATGAGATTGTGGATGCCCTACCCCACAAACCATTTGGATTCTGATTTTATAGTGGCTCTGGCAATTGCGAGTTTGGCTGTCTAATGATGCTCTTTGGCTTCGGCCTTCTCTGCATCAGCCTTTGTTTTGTGCACCGTCTTATCGGGATGATTGGGAGGAGAGTATATAGTGTATAACTTCAGCTTTTTACTCTTTGAAGTATTTATTACATTATGGTATGTGCCTGCTGGAACTATAACCGCATCCCCATCCTTTGCCAGATGCTTTTCCTTCCCACCGAAAACAAATGCTGCTTGACCTTGCTCGATGCGAAAGAACTGGTCAACTTTTGCATGCACTTCATTACCAATCTCTTCACCCGGTTGTAAGCACATTACTACCAGTTGAGCATACTTCCCGGTAAACAATACTCGCCTGAAGTAATTGTTGCTTAAAGTCTGTTTCTCAATTCGTCCAAGGTATCCTGCCACGGTTTACCTCCTCAATTATTTTGTCGCTACAGTTAACTGATCTATTAACTCCTCGTTGACCTCCTTCGTCACTCCGAGGTTTCCGGTTATTTCTTGCCTTTGATCCTGACGTAGATTTCTATGAGGATGAATGCCAGGACTATGGCGATGAAGAAGCTTATCCACCACGAAGACCAGCCGACGTACTTCACAATAACCCCAGCCAAAACCGACCCGATGACGCCGATTAGGATAGTCATAATGATACCCATGTTCTCTTTGCCCGGGTGGATCAGCCTGGCTATGACCCCTATGACCAAACCCAGTATGATAAGCCAGACGAAGTGAAGAACGCTCATGTTCTTACCTCCTTAATGTCAGATTTGTGGTCAATACAAAATTGACCAGCTACGCGCTTTCAAATCATTATCATCGACCAACTAAATGTCGATTCTATGCCGCTGGCAGAGCTGAAGTACAGTTCGGGCAGCGTGTTGCCTTGATCGGTATCTTGGATACGCAGTAAGGGCAATCCTTTGTTGTAGGAGCTGCTGCGGCCTTTGGGGCTTCCGCCCGGCGCCGCATGTTATTGATTGCTCGTATCATTAGGAAAATCACGAAGGCAATTATCAAGAAAATGAAGACGACGTTAATAAAGTTGCCATAATTTTCAGTTACTGCGCCGGCTGCTTGGGCTTGGGAAAGACTTAAGTAGGGTCCTTTATCTGTGGGGCCTGCTTTCAGGAGTACAAAAAGGTTGCTGAAATCTACTTTGCCCAGTGCCAGGCTTATGGGCGGCATGATTATATCTCTCACCAGTGATGTAACTATAGTGCCGAAAGCCACACCGATTATGATGCCAACCGCCATGTCGACCACATTACCCCGCATGATGAACTCCTTGAAGTCTTTGAGCATTTTCCACTCTCCTTTCTTCTGCTTCAGCATGATTATTTGGCGACATTATACCATAATATAAATCCAGTACGGAGCCTGTTGCACAAACCCCTCCTCACAGATGATTTCGAGTGGTAAAATAGAAGCATCTGGAGAAGGGGGCAGAGATGGCGTACAACTTGATTGAATGCAACAGGGAGCAGATGTATCTGATGCCAG
>Ga0209777_10008881_pt1 | contig 10921 bp, 6 predicted proteins | sample FrelakmetHBP12HB_FD_187147 | JGI IMG/M metagenome (GOLD analysis project Ga0209777, IMG submission 187147) | Freshwater lake sediment microbial communities from the University of Notre Dame, USA, for methane emissions studies -HBP12 HB (SPAdes)... | ecosystem: Environmental > Aquatic >... | reverse complement strand
CCCCGTGGGCCGATTTTCTTCCACCCGGATGGAACCGCCGTGCTCGGCGACGATCCGGCTGACGATTGCCAAACCGAGCCCGGTTCCCCGGCGCTTGGTGGAGAAATAAGGCAGAAAGAGCTTCTCTTTGGCTTCCAGGGGAATTCCCGGGCCGCTATCGGCGACCACCATTTCCACCAACTCGCGGTCGGGCTCCAGCGCCGTTCTCACCCAGATTTCCTTGCGCAGCGAGTGTTCCAGCGCCTCGGCCGCGTTGTCAATCAAATTCACCACAGCGCGCTTGATCTGCTCAGGGTCGGCCGCGATGGAAGGCAGGTCGGCAGCGAGATCGTGGTGGATGACAATGCCGTTCAGCCGCCCCTCGAAGACGTTCAGGGCTTGCTCCACAATGGCGTTGAGACTGGAAGATACGAGCCGCGAAGCAGGGAAGCGGGCAAAGGCTGAGAACTCGTCCACGAGCGATTTGAGGGTTGAGACCTCGCGGCTGATCAGGCTCACGCTTTCCGATACCGCCGGCAACAGTTCCTGGGTCGAAGCTGCGGGCCCCGCGCGCTCGATCAAGCGCTGCAGTCGCTCCGCCGAGAGTTGGATGGGGGTCAAGGGGTTCTTGATTTCGTGCGCGATGCGCTGGGCCACTTCCTGCCACGCGGTAGCGCGCTGGGCGCGGAGCGATTCCGTCAGGTCCTCGAGCACCAGCACTGACCCGACCGCCCCATGGCGCGCGCGTACGGGCGAAATGGTCAAGGCGACGTAGGCGCGCCGCCCTCCCCAATCCAACTCGAGTTGCCGCGTGATCCCTCCCTGGCGGGCCGCCCGGCGGAAGAGGCGCGCGACCTCCCGCGCGTCCTCGGCACTGAAGAGGTCGGTGAGGCTTCGCGCGGCGCGGGCATTCACATGGCCGAACATGCGCTCGGCCGTAGAATTGACGCGGGTAATCTGGCCTTGGGGATCGAAGGAAATGACGGCGGTGGGAATGCTTTCCAGAATGGCCTCGATGGTGTGGCCGCGCTCTTCCATCTGCCGGTTGGCTTGCTGGAGTTCCTTGGCGGCCTGCTCGATTGCCTGCCGATTCTCCTGGAGTTGCCGGGTCATTTGGTTGAAAGACTTGATCAGGATCCCCAGTTCGTCATCGGCCCGCGCCGACACTCGAAAAGCCAAATTGCCCTTGGCCACTTCCTCGGTCGCCTGCGCCAGGGCCTGGATGGGGACGGAGACCTGCTTGGAAAGAAAGAGGGCAAACCAAGTAGCGATAAAAAGAATCAGCAGGGTGAGCAGCCAAAGCATGGACATGTACATGCGTTTGGCAGCCTTCCCCTCGCGACTCAGGGCATCGTATTTTTGGATTTCGTTCCGAATCTCGTCCGAGGTCGCCAAAAGCTTGCTGGGCAAACGCATGGCTCCGGCGACGGCGCCCAGCATCCCACCGCGAGCATCAACGACCGGCTGCGAAACCGCGAAGATCTCGTAGCCTCCCGAAACTGCATGGCCCGAAAACTCTTCGCGTCGTGCGGCTCTCGAAGGAAGGCCGGGAAATTCGGCGGGCTGGAACCATGCGCCGCCGGCGCGGGCAAGGACCCTGCCTTGCGTGTCCAGACACACTGCTGCCTCAGAGTTCATGTCGAGGGCCAGCTCATTCATGCGGGATGCGGATCGCGCAGCGTCTGCTCGCGTCATCGCGCGTGAGAGATCCCCGTCCCGCACCAAGCGGGCGCTGATGTTGAGCGCACGCTGTGCTGCCTGCGACTGGAGTCCTTGTGCCAGTGCTTCGGCGTCTTCGCGAACCAGGTCTGAGGGGAAGCCGAACCACCTGTCGATGCTCCGGTTGAGAAGGCCGTAGGCAAAAGCGAACAGGAAACAAACCGGTACGAGTGAAAGGCCCAAAAATGCGACAACCATTTTGGTTTTGAAGCGCGAGCCCATTTGCTGTTCTCGGCGCTCGACGTACAGCTTCAAGAGGATGCGCAGCAGGATTAGGGCAAAGATCACGAAGGCCAGAAAGATGAAAGTGGAGAGCGCAAGGAGAAGAATCGCCTGGCCGGGACTGCGAGGGCTCAAGAAGGAGAGGTTTAGGGAAGCCTGGCTCCAACCCAGGAAGAAGAGCGCCGGGACAAGGAACAGCAGGAAAGCCAGAAAGACTTTGCGGCGATGGCGGGATTGGTCATCCATGAATCGAGCCTAAACGCTTTCGATATCGGCCGTAGGGACTACCGCTTCCAGGCGCCGAGCGGAGTGAATTTCCGGCCGTCGCCTGTCTGCCGGCAGATAGGGCTCCAGCGGACATGCGTCGCACTGGGGCGCCTGGCGCTTGCAGTACCTCTTGCCGACTTCGACCAGCAGCGCGTGGAATTCGTTCAACAGCACGTGGTCCGGAGGAAGGCGACGGTGCAGGAACTGCTGTGCCTCCGCGTAGCTCGTCCGAGCAGGGAGCAGTTCATGACGCCAGAGAATCCGCCGGGTATAAGCGTCAGCGACGAAGTACGGTTGCCGTCCGGCATAGAGCAGGACCGCGTCTGCCGTTTCGGGCCCCCAGCCTTTCAGCTCGAGAAGCTGTCGTCGAACTTCGTCTGCGGGGAGCGCGAACAAGCTGTGGAGCGAGCCGTGGTGAACGCGCACCAGCCAATCAATGAAGTTGCCTATCGTCCGAGCTTTTTGCTTGTAGAAGCCTGCCGGCCGGATGCATTCTTCCAGCTCTGCAAGAGATATCTGGCGCAAACCCGACCAGCTTATGCGCCCGGCTTGGCGAAGGCGCCTCAGGGCCAAAGCGGCATTGTTCCAGGCAGTGTTCTGCGTCAGGATTGCGCCCAGGATAATTTCCAGGCGCGTTCGCGCGGGCCACCATTTTTGAGGCCCGAAGCGGCTGGCCAAGGTTGCATAGTATTGCGGAAGTGTTCCGTGGGTCGCCGCCGGTTGGTGCGCTGCCGCTTGCATATTCAAAAAGTTATACTCGCCTCCCCGCAATGTCAACGTCGAGACATGCAATTCGAAGTAGAGAGAACGATGCATGAGTGGCGCGTAGGTGGGAAGCGCGCAGTTGAGCGGCGAGAGCGGTGGGTGGCCAGCCGCTGCTGCATCGGACATTGTGTCCGGGTGGCGAAGCTGTTAAGTGGTTGTAAACAAACCAGCTGACAGCTTCGTCCCTCAACTCAAACCGAAGCGGTCTGTTGGCTGAAGGACGCCCCTGCGATGTGGCGTCGCAGTTATCGAGGGGTCGAGAAGGGGAAATCGGCTTGACTTTGGCGGGGGAGTTTCATAGGATGCAAATAAGTGTGTGACGCTCAGAGAGTTGGGATACGGGGATGCGAGGCGTTAACTTGATCATCATTGGGCAATGTTTGTGTCCATAGCGGGGGGGTCCCGGGAATGTCTGGCAAGCTCGGCGAAATCCTTATAAAAGAAAGCCTTATAACGCCAGACCAGCTTAAGCAGGCCCTGGAGCACCAGAAGTCGAACGGCGGCCGTTTAGGGAATTCGCTGGTCAAACTGGGTTTCTTAGGCGACGACGAAGTAACGGCAGTTCTCTCCCGCCAATACGGCGTTCCTTCCATTAATCTGGCCTACTTCGAGGTGGATCCAAACGTCATCAAGCTGATCCCGGTGGAGACGGCAACGAAGTATCAGGTCCTGCCGCTGAGCCGTGTGGGATCGTCGCTCACCCTGGCCATGGTGGACCCTACCAACGTGTTCGCCATGGACGACATCAAGTTCATGACGGGATTCAACATCGAGCCCGTGGTGGCGTCGGAGACGGCCATTCTGGAAGCGATCAAGAAGCACTACGGGAGCGTCGAGGAACAGGAGCGCAAGAAAGAGCTCGAGGAAATCGTCAGCTTCATTGATGAAGGGCAGACCGAAACCGTTGAGCTCGAGGCGGAGGATGGCGAGGGAATGAACCTGGCCGCCCTCGAGAAGGCGGCGGAGGAAGCCCCAGTCATCAAGCTGGTCAACTACATCCTGACTGACGCGCTCAAACGGGGTGCGAGCGACATCCATATGGAGCCGTACGAGAAGGAGTATCGGGTGCGCTACCGGGTGGACGGGCAGCTCATGACCGTCATGAACCCGCCCATGAAGCTCCGCGACGCGATCATCAGCCGCGTGAAGATCATGGCCAAGCTGGACATCTCTGAAAAGCGGTTGCCGCAAGACGGACGCATCATGATCAAGTTCATGAAGGACGGGAAGAAAAAGGCGCTGGATTTCCGCGTGTCCGTCCTGCCCACGCTGTTTGGCGAAAAAATCGTGATGCGGTTGCTCGACAAGGAAAACCTCCGGCTGGACATGACCAAGCTCGGGTTCGAGGCCGAATCGCTGGCCAAGTTCCAAAAGGCCATTTTCAAGCCCTACGGGATGGTTCTGGTCACGGGACCGACCGGCAGCGGCAAGACCAATACCCTGTATTCTTCCATCTCCACACTCAATAAGCCCGACACCAACATCGTGACCGCGGAAGACCCGGTCGAGTTCCAATTACCTGGCATCAACCAGGTGCAAATGAAGGAGCAGATTGGGCTGAATTTCGCCGCCGCGCTGCGCTCTTTTCTTCGCCAGGACCCCAACATCATCTTGGTGGGGGAAATCCGAGACTTCGAGACGGCAGAAATTGCCATCAAGGCGGCTCTCACTGGCCACATGGTTCTCTCCACGCTGCATACCAACGATGCCCCGTCCACCATTTCCAGGCTCATGAATATGGGCATTGAACCCTTCCTGGTGGCGACCTCGGTCCATTTGATCGTCGCGCAACGGTTGGGCCGCCGCGTCTGCCAGGACTGCAAGATCCAGGAGGACCTTTCTCCCCAAGTGCTCATCGATGCGGGCTTCACCCCGGAGGAAGCCAAGACCGTGAAGGTTTTCAAAGGCCAGGGTTGCGCCACCTGTGGCAACAAGGGTTACAAAGGCCGGGTGGGTTTCTATGAGGTCCTGGAAATCACGGATGATCTGCGCGAACTGATTCTGGTGGGCGCGTCGGCCCTGGAGATCAAGAAGAAAGCCATCGAGCAAGGCATGATTTCGCTCCGGCGCAGCGGTTTGCTCAAGGTGGCCCAAGGCATTACGACCCTCGAGGAAGTCGTGCGCGAGACGGTTCTCTGAGGCGCCCTCGCCCCCGCGGCGAGTATTTCCCGGAACCGGAGGAGAATTCAGGCAATGCCCCTCCCGACCCTGAGCGAGTTGCTAAAACGGATGGTGGATTCGAAGGGCTCCGACCTCCACATCAGCACGAACACCCCTCCCCGCGTGCGCGTTCACGGGGAACTGAAAGCCCTCGAGGACCTTCCCGTCCTCGGCCCGGCGGACACCAAGCAGTTGGCTTATAGCATCCTGACGGACGCCCAGAAACACCGCTTTGAAGAAAACCTGGAGCTGGATTTTTCCTTCGGCATCAAGAACATTGCACGCTTCCGCGGGAACCTGTTCAATCAACGCGGGGCGGTGGGGGGCGTTTTCCGGGTGATTCCGTTCGAAATCAAAAGCTTCGAGCAATTGCAGTTACCCGCGGTGCTCCGGAAACTGTGTGAAAGGCCGCGGGGACTCATTCTGGTGACGGGCCCGACGGGCAGTGGAAAGTCCACCACCCTGGCCACCATGCTCGACCTGATCAACCAGACCCGTTACGAGCACTTGCTCACGGTCGAAGATCCCATCGAGTTCATTCACCCTCATAAGAAGTGTCTGGTTAACCAGCGCGAAGTGCACGCGGACACGCATTCTTTCGCCAATGCCTTGCGGGGCGCTTTGCGCCAGGATCCCGATATCGTTCTGATCGGCGAGATGCGGGACTTGGAGACCATCGAAGCCGCCCTGCGGATCGCGGAAACAGGTCACTTGACCTTTGGGACTTTGCACACCAACTCGGCTTCCTCCACCATTAACCGCATCATTGACGTCTTTCCCTCGCACCAACAATCGCAGATCCGCGCCCAGCTTTCCCTGGTGCTGGAAGGCGTTTTGTGCCAGGCCCTGCTGCCGAAGGTGGACGGAAAAGGCCGGGTCATGGCCATGGAAATTCTGATTCCCAATTCCGCCATCCGTAACCTGATCCGTGAGGACAAGATTCATCAGATCTACTCGTCCATGCAATCCGGCCAAGACAAGTTCGGTATGCAGACGTTCAACCAATCGCTGTTTTCGCTCTATCAACAGAGGCTGATAACCCTGGAAGTCGCCCTGGCGCGCTCGAGCAATTCGGACGAACTTCAGGACATGATCAACCGCGCGAATGCGTCAGGCGGGGCAACCCAACGGCCGCCGAGTCCCTACGCGCCCGCTGCACGGCGCTAGGCCCCCGGTGGAGGGGCGGGGCGGCTGCTGACCTGCAAGTGCGGCCGCCGCAGGAAGGGTGCGGAAGGGCGAGGCTAAACCTCCGGAGGTGAAACGATGCCGCAATTCGAATATCGCGGGACGAACCGAACGGGGCAGGAAGTGAGTGGTGTCCGGGCTGCGCCCTCGAAAGAAACCCTGGATGCCATTCTGCGCCGCGAGCAGGTGACCCCCTCCCGGATTGTCGAAAAAGGCAAGGAGGTTGCCATCCCCAAACCCAAGGCCTCCGGCAAGGCCTCGGCCAAGGAATTGGCGATCTTCACCCGGCAATTCTCGGTCATGATCGATGCCGGCCTCCCGCTGGTGCAGTGCCTGGAGATCATCGCCGGCCAGCAAGAAAACCCCGGCTTTGCCCGAGCCTTGAGCGGCGTGCGGTCCTTGGTGGAGAGCGGCTCGACTCTCGCCAACGCGCTTCGCCAGTACCCGAAGATTTTCGATGACCTCTACTGCAACATGGTCGAGGCGGGCGAGACGGGCGGTATCCTCGACACCATTCTGCAACGCCTCTCCACCTACATCGAGAAGGCCGTCAAGTTAAAGCGGGCGGTGCAGTCCGCCATGATTTACCCCGTCGCGGTCGTGGTGATCGCCGGCGGAGTCATCACCATTCTGCTCTGGAAGGTCGTCCCCATTTTTGCCACCATGTTTGCCAGCATGGATGTGGAGCTTCCTCTCCCCACGAAAGTCGTGATGCAGCTCAGCAGCCTCGTCCAGACTTTCGCAGTCCCGGGGATCGTGGCGTCGATCATCGGCTTTTTCGCCTTCAAGCGGTGGTACGCCACTCCCGCGGGGAGGATGATGGTGGATAGTATCGTGCTGAAGTTGCCCCTTCTGGGCAGCATGATGCGGAAGATCGGCACCGCCCGATTCACTCGCACGCTGGGCACCCTCATCACCAGCGGCGTGCCGATGTTGGAGGCTATGGACATCACCGCTCGGACTTCCGGCAACGCGGTGATTGAGCGGGCCATTCAGCAAACCCGCAAGGCGGTTGAAACCGGACGCACCATTGTGGACCCTCTCCGCGAGACCGGAGTCTTCCCGAACATGGTCGTCCAGATGATCGGCGTGGGGGAGCAGACCGGCGCCCTGGATGCCATGCTCTCGAAGGTCGCCGACTTCTATGAAGATGAAGTGGACGCAGCGATCGGCGACCTGTTGAGCGCCATGGAACCCTTAATCATTCTGGTCCTGGGCGTGGTGGTCGGTGGCATCGTCATCTCCATGTATATGCCCCTGTTCAAGCTGATCGGACAGATGAGCGGCTAGACAAGACCGGAATGTAGGGGCGCATGGCCATGCGCCCCTACGAGTTCCGCGAGAAAACCCCTGCGGCGCTTGTTTTGAGCGAGCGCTCCTCCTATAATCCCCTCAGTGCCTTCATGAAATTCGGCGGCGAAATTAAGGACTGGCTTCCGTGGGTCATCAAGATCCGCTTTGTGGTCATCAGTTTTATATTCGCCATCGACTATGCCGTTCGATCGCTGGGCGGAAACACCGCGGATCGCAGCCCGGTCGCTTACTTCGGCATGGTGATCATCCTCTGGTACGTCCTCAGCCTCTTCTACTTGATCTACAATCAGCTCAGCACCGACTACCTGCTTCAAGCGTACCTGCAAATACTCTCGGACATCATCATCATCACGGCCATCCTCCACCTGACCGGAGACCTGGATAGCAACTACTTCTCGCTTTATCTGGTGGCCATCATCCTGGCCAGCATCGTGCTGCCGCGCGGCAGGGTTTTCCTGGTGGCTGCGGTGAGTTTCGTCTTCATGGGGGCGATGCTGGAGCTGGCTTATCTCCCCAATATTTATTTGGACTTCGCGGATCGCCATCCGGCACTGCAGTTTCTGGCCACCTATTCGGTCCGCATGGTGGAGTTGCGGGACCTCCAGGTGAAGATCGGCGCCAGCCTCTTCGGCTTCTTCGCGGTGGCTTACCTCTCCAGCCATCTGGCGGAGAGTCTGCGCAAAGCCGGCGCCGAACTCCGCGACAAGAGCGGGCAGGTTGCCAGCCTGCAGGCGAAGAACGAGAACATCATCCACAGCATGCGCGATGGCCTCCTCAGTACCGACTTGGATGGGACCATTCGGGAACTGAATCCCGCCGGGGCTGCCATCCTGGGGTATAGCCCCGAGGAGCTTCGCGGCAAGCCCATCGTGTCCGTCTTCTGGGACGTGGAGGGGGTTCTCTCGATTGACTCCTCCGCCTCCCAGGCGCGCCAGGAGATTACCTATCAGCATCCCCGCGGCGAGCAGCGCATTTTCGGCTTGGCAGGGTCGCCGCTGACGGTTCCGGAAGTCGGAGTGGTCGGGTATGTGTACAATTTCCAAGACCTGACGGAGGAGAAACGGCGCGAGGCGGAATACCGGGCGAAAGACCGCATGGCCACCCTGGGCCGGCTGGCCGCCGGCATCGCGCACGAAATTCGAAATCCCCTCGCCTCGATTGCCGGTTCCGTCAAGTTGCTGCGCTCCATTTCGAACCTGGATGACGATCAAGCGAAGCTCATCGCCATTGTGAGCCAGGAATCCGAGCGCCTGAACAAGCTGGTGTCCGATTTCCTGGTCTATTCTCGCGACCAGCGCTTCGAATTCCAGCCGGTGGACCTCGGAAATCTCATCGATGAAACCCTCTTGCTCTTGCGGCATCACCCGCTGTTTGGCCCGCGAGTCCGAGTGGAACGGAAATTTCCCCGCCAACCGATCGTCCTTTCTGCCGACCCGGACAAGCTCCGGCAGGTCTTCTGGAACATTTGCGATAATTCGCTTAAGGCGATGCCGGAGGGCGGATCGCTCACCATCCAAATCGAAGAGCCGAGCGACAAGAAGGTGCGGGTGACGGTCGAGGATACGGGCGTCGGTTTTACAGCGGCACAGCTCGAGAAACTCTTCGAGCCTTTTCAGTCGGGATTCAGCAATGGCACGGGATTGGGCCTGGCGATTGTCTACCAGATCATCCAGGGGCACAAGGGGGCCATACGGATGGAGTCCGCACCCGGCAAGGGGGCGCGATTTCTGATTGTGCTGCCGCGCGCGCCCCTCTCGCTGGTTGCTGAAGAGACTCGACCTGCCCGGCCCACCGCGGCCCTTTCCTAGCGGCAGCCTACGACGGTAGGGAACACATTATGGCGAGACTCTTGGTCGTCGATGACGAGAAATCATTGTGCCAGATGCTGGAGATCGCTTTCCGCAAGGAAGGCCACACCGTGGAGACGGTGTCCAACGGGGACGCCGCGCTGAAGAAGGTCAACTCCCAAATCTACGACATCATTATCTCCGACATCGTCATGCCCCAGATGACGGGCATTCAATTGCTCGAACGCGTCCGGCAGGCGGGAGTCCATGCGCCGTTCGTGCTCATTACCGCTGTTCCGAGGGTTGAAACTGCCATTGAGGCCTTGAACCACGGAGCTGACCGCTACGTGATCAAGACGGATAACCTGGTCGAGGAGCTCAAGCTGGTGGTGAAACGCGAACTCCAGACCCTCGATCTTCGCAACGAGAATATCCGGCTGCGCCGGGAACTTCTTCGGGTCTTCGCCCTGAAGAATATGATCGGCCGCAGCGCAAAAACCCGGAGCATCCTGGAGATGGTGCGGACCATCGCCGGCACCACCAGCACCGTGCTCATAACCGGTGAAAGCGGGACGGGCAAGGAGCTTGTCGCGCGCGCTATCCACGAGGCCAGCCTGCGGCGCGAGAAGACTTTTATCTCCATCAATTGCGGCGCGTTCCCGGAGACTCTCTTGGAAAGCGAATTGTTCGGATATCTCCGGGGCGCCTTTACGGGAGCGTACGGTGATAAGAAGGGCATTTTCGAGGCGGCCGGCGGGGGGACGCTCTTCTTGGACGAGATTGGGGAGACCAGCCTGTCCATGCAGGTCAAGCTGCTCCGGGTTCTTCAGGAGAGGACGATACGCCCCTTGGGTGGAGCGGTTGACGTGCCCGTGGACGTGCGACTCATCGCCTCCACCAACCGAGACCTGAAGCGCATGGTCGCGGAGGGACAGTTCCGGGAAGATTTTTTCTATCGCATCAGCGTCATTCCCATCCATGTTGCGCCTTTACGCGAGCGGGAGGAGGATATCGAACTGCTGGCGCGCCACTTCTTGCGAAAATACGCCGCGAAGATGGCAAAAGGCCTGCGCGATATCGACCCGGGTGCATTGACGGTGATGAACTCCTACTCCTGGCCGGGGAACGTCCGCGAGCTCGAGAATGCTATCGAGCGTGCCGTGGCCCTCAGCAAGGAGGACGAAGCGGTGCTCAAATTGGAGAGTCTTCCCGAATCACTCCGAGGAGGGGGCGCGGGCGCCTTTGTGCGCGCGGCGGGGAACCTGGTGGTCGAAATCCCGACGGAGGGGATTGATTTCGAAGGTCAGGTGGCGCAAGTCGAAAAACAATACCTGGCAGCCGCCTTGCAGGCGGGCGGCGGCGTGCGCCGCCGGGCCGCGGAATTGCTGCGCATGTCTTACCGCTCCTTCCGGCACTACGCCAAGAAATATAATATCTAGCAGGAGGCTTTAAAAGGATTCTTTGGTGGACAACACTCCTGGTACTTTGGCGAGGCCCGTAGAAGGGGCCGGTAAGAGCCCTTC
>Ga0209777_10008880_pt1 | contig 10922 bp, 11 predicted proteins | sample FrelakmetHBP12HB_FD_187147 | JGI IMG/M metagenome (GOLD analysis project Ga0209777, IMG submission 187147) | Freshwater lake sediment microbial communities from the University of Notre Dame, USA, for methane emissions studies -HBP12 HB (SPAdes)... | ecosystem: Environmental > Aquatic >... | reverse complement strand
ATGCATCCGATGGCTGCCCCACAGCCTCGACAGCGGACGAACCTGGCAGGCGTTTTGGAATTATCTGGCGCTGGCGTGCGCGTTTTGGGCGGTGCGGGATTGGCTGCTGGGGAAGACCGAAGCGGAATTGAACGCGGATATGGCCCGGGACAATTAAAGATGGGTTTTATTTCAGCGGCAATCCTTTTTTGCCTTTTCAACCTGGTTGTTGAAGAGCAATGGGGCGCTGGATATAATCACTGGGCAACTCTGCTGACTAACATCTTGTTCGCGATTTCCATCGTCTATGGGATCAAAAGCTACAGAGCTCACCAAAAAAAGTATCGGGCTCAAATGTCCCAGATTTCTCAGGTGCCTGATCAAAAAGCAGGTTAGTTACTCGGATTACGCCATCCGAGTTTTTTTATCCTTCGCGCGCCAAAACGACACCCCAAATATTTTTTGCGCCATTTTCTTTTAAAACTTTCGCACATTGTTGCATTGTAGAGCCGGTGGTATAGACATCATCAACCAAAAATATCTTTTTTCCTGAAAATTTTTCAGGATTTTTTATTGCAAAAGCATTTTCAAGATTCTTTTCTCTTTCTTCTTTTGATAATTCCATCTGGGGTTTTGTGTTTTTTACTTTTATCAAATTGTTTGAAATCATCGGGATTTGTAAAACTTTTGACAGTTCTTTTGCCAGTTCTTCTGATTGGTTATAGCCGCGGATTTTCATCTTCTTTTTATCCAGGGGAACCGGGACTAAAATTCCGTTATCCCAAATTTCATCGGTATTTTTTCCTGAAATTATAAAATGTTCGATCAGGATGCTCGCCAGAGTTCCAGCTAAATCTTTTAAATATGGCTGATATTTGAGTTGATAGATTAACTTTTTGGTCAGGTGTTTTTCTTTGTAGGGTAATGCTGAGTAAAGGCCGGAAAGTTTTTTATCCCGACATTTTGGGCACTTGCCTGATTCCGAGCCTGGCGGAAGACGGAGGGGTTTTACATTACAAAGGCAATAATCAAATTCTGATATATCTAAAAGTGCCCGGCAATCGTCGCACAAATATGTGCCTTCTTTCCGGCATCCCAAACAAAACTTTGGGAAGAACAAATCAAGGAGAAATTCTTTGGTTTTAGGTAATTTAGGATTTAAGTCGTTCATTTAAAATTTAAAATTGAAAATTTCAGCCCGTAGGGCTGGGGTTATCCACAGTGTTATTTTATTGACTTCATTATATAATAAACGTAGGTCTGCCGCCTAATATTTTTCGTTACGAAAATCAAATATTTTCGAGCGAAAAATCATAAAAGCTAGGAGGTTTATCAGCAATGCAGATAAGTCGACGAGATTTTATGATTTTGCAGTTAAAATATTTGGTTTATAGTAGAAAAAATATTAGGCAGCAGACCTATAAAAATGGCTTCAAACTTCCTAGGAAATTTTAATATAGAAAAGCTGAATATTTTTTCAAATCCTTTGAAAATGTTTTTTCCTAAAAAAATGGTTGGAATTGATGTAGGCACCTCTTCCATTAAAGTTGTTGAAATATCAAGATGGGGCGAAGGGAAAACATTGGAAAATTATGGAGAAATTAAATCAGCGTCTCTCTATAAAGAGCCTTTCAGAAACGTTGAAAAAGGAAGCTATCTGCTTTCCAATTATTTTGTTTCCAGAGCAGTAAGAGCTGTTTTGGATGAGGCGAAAATAAAAACTAAAGCAGTCATATTTTCAATCCCTGATTTTTCGACTTTTTGCACTTCTTTCGAATTGCCGCCGATGTCAGCCAATGAATTAAAGGATGCGGTTTATTATAATGCTTCGCAATATATACCGCTGCCGGTAACAGAGACAACATTAGATTGGAAATTGATAGGAGGGACTCCTGGCGACAAGCAATCCGGGCTTAAAATATTTTTGGTTGCCATCCCAAACCAAATTGTGCAGGATTACCAAAAAGTTGCCCAATTAGCGGGAGTCGAGCTTTATGCAGTGGAAGCTGAGGTGCAGGGATTGGTGAGGTCCTTGGTCAGGGAAAACAGAAATTATGTGTGTTTGATAGATATAGGAGTCCAAAGCACAACCATTAACATAGTTGACAGGAAAAATTTAAAAAAGAGCTACAGTTTCGATTTTGCCGGAAGCCAGCTTACTTACAGCATATCTTCAGCCCTAGGCTTGGGGCACGAGGAAGCGGAAGAACTGAAAAATAAAGAAGGTTTGACTTCTACAAAAGAAGAAATTTCCAAAACACTTTACATGTTGATAGACCCCCTGATAATCGAAGTTAAAAAATTATTATCTGACCTTTATCAGCAGGAGGGCAAAGAAGTGGATGCAATCTATCTGACCGGCGGAACATCCGGCTTGCCCGGCCTTAAAGAATATTTTGCAGAAGTTTTCAAAAAGAAAGTCGAAATTCCCAATTGTTTTTCTGAACTTTTGTACCCCCCGATTTTGGGACAAACTCTTGAAAAAATGGCGCCAAGTTTTTCAGTTGCGACTGGTGTAGCGCTTGGGGGTCTGGAAACTTAATCATTATCGGTTTGATTTGTGTTATAATATAAATATAAATCTCTAAATAAAAATAAATAGTAAAGGTAATTTATAGCAGCAACCATGGATTTATCTGCAATTTTTCAATTGAGAACTAAAAGAGTCTGGTGGATGGATGTCATATTTTATTTTGTAATATCTTTGCTGGTAGCTACTGTGCTTTGCTATCTTATTTTTTTGACTAAAAACAGCTTCCAAAGGGAGGATATTAAAAAGGAAATTGCGGCTTTGCAAACAGTGGGCACTGACCAGCAAAAGGGATATGAAAAAGAAGTCATCAGTTATCAAGGGAAGATCAACGATTTCTCCAATTTATTGAAAAACCACGAATTTGCTTCCAATGTGTTTGCCTTTGTACAAGCGCAAACCATGCCCAATATTTGGTTTAATCAATTTACTTTAGATGAAAAAAATAACGGAGTGCAATTGTCCGGTGAGGCCGACAGTATGGATGCCCTTTCAAGGCAGGTTGCGACTTTTGAAAAAAATAAATATATAGAAAGCATAGGAAACCTAAGCTCTTCGTTAGGCACATCTTCAAGAATCAAGCTTAATATAAACCTTGTCCTGAATCAGGATATATTCAGTTATCTTTCCAGTGCTCTTTCAGTTTCGGAAAATGTTGCACCGGCTGGACAATCATTATCTGTAACTGGGACTCAGGGAGGACAAACAACCCAGGCAGTTCCAGGAGCAACTCCTACGCCCACCCCGAATAATTTGCCTGCGAACCAGGCAACAACTGTGCAGCAACCGTCCCCGTCTCCCGCAGTTGCTAAAAGCAGCGAAAAATTGATAACTTCTTTCCACCTTCTTTTGAATCCTGAAGTTGTCGGGGCAGTAGATGAAACAAAATACAGCGTAACGCTGAATGTTCCTTATGGCACAGATGTAAAAAACCTGGTACCAGCAATAGTCATATCTCCCGGAGCCACAATATTGCCGGCATCCGATCTTCCGCAAGATTTTACCAATCCCGTGACTTATATGGTCACAGCCCAAGATGGTTCAATCCAAAATTATGAAGTAAGTGTAATTGTTGCAGCCCCTCAGGCAGTGAGTAAAAAATCTAGCCAGTCCGGATCTATTGCTCTGACAGTTATTATATTTGTTGTCATTATTGCTGTGATTGCTGTAATATCTTTATTTGTTTGGAAAAAAATAAAAGGCCCTAAAATAAAATCCTAAAAGCAACTTATTCTAATGCAAATTGACCGTCCCATCGCCATAGCCTTAACTCTTTTCATCATCTTATTGCTGATATTCTTTTTGGTGGTGCCAGAATACAACACATTTACAACGCTCCAAACACAGCTTGGCGAAAAAAGGGCAGAGTTTAATGCGGAGTTTGATTATTATGCCCAGATAGCTAAAACCCACAATGATTTGCAGGCTCACCAGGATGATCTCAAAAAAATAGATAATGCCTTGCCCGAAAATCCTGTCTTTGGCACGTTGGTTTATTTTATACAGGAAACTGCGAAAGAAAACGGGCTTATAATAAAAGATTTGTTTTTATCCCAATCGTCTCCGACAAACCTCCAAACCAATGCCGCCAATACCGCCGTTAAAAAAGTTAAAGACACGGTTTTCTCAATAGATTTATTAGGAGGTTATGCATCATTGGAAAATTTTATTATTTCTTTAGAAAAATCATCGCGTATTTTTGAAGTTACCAATATTTCTTTTAATTCCACGTCCGGCCCGCCGTACAGCTTCAGCTTGCAAATTAAAACACATTCATACTAATCGAATTTAAAATTTGGAATTTACAATTCGAAATTAAATAATTTAAAAATTGTTTAAAAATTTCAAATTAAAAATTAAAAATTATCGTCCATGGCAGTAGTTTTTATATCACCAAAGCAGAGACAAAGAATGTTTTTTATGGGAATTACAGTAATGTTTTTATTGTTTTTGGCTGTTATTTCTTTCGGAGTTTTTCTATCTAGTCCAAAAGAGGTTTCTCCGGTACTGGTTTTTAACAAACCAAAAGTCAATATAGATATGAGTGTTTTTGATTCAGACCAATTCAACAATCTTCAGCCATTTCCTGAAATGCAGACACAATACAGCTATAGTGCAACCGCTAAAGATAACAAGCTGAGAACGGGCTTCATAACCGCTGCTTCGATGGACCAAGCCAAGGCAACTTTAGAGAGCCAAGGATTAATCGTATCTGATATCAAAGAAGTAGCAGTGGGCAGAGATAATCCTTTCATACCGTATTACCAGGCGGTTGCCACATTAGCTGCAGGAGCAAAAAAATAAACGGAAAACAACGGGCTGACCAGCGGTTATTTTTAAAAATTTAAAAATGATGGCTGGTTGCGATATTATTCGCTAACCCTATAATTACAATGAAATTATTACAAGAATTATTTGCACAAGGGATTTTATCTGACGAAAAGATGGATGATCTGCAAAAACAGGCTGAAAAAACCGGTAAAACGGAGGAAGAGGTTATTTTATCAAAAAATATTGTTTCAGAAGATTTTCTTTTTAATTTAAAGAGTAAAATTTCCGGCATTCCCATAAAGAAAATCGATATAGACAAGGTGTCTGCCGATGTTCTCGGGCTGATACCGGAAGAGGCGTCCGTCAACTATAAAATGGCGCCTTTTGCAAGGACTGAAAATTCTGTGCAGGTCGGGATGGTCTATCCTGAAGATATAGCAGCGCAGAATGCTTTAAGATTTTTAGCCGGCCAGGAAGGCTTTACTTACCAGGTTTATTTGATAACCCCCAGTGATTTGGCAAACCTTCTAAAGCAGCGCAAAACCATATCGGCTGAAACAAAAAAAGCTTTAGAAGAAATAGAAAAAGAAAAAGGGGAAATTTTAGAAGATTTAGGGAACAAGCCATTGACCGGGGCAATTGCAGAAGAAGCCCCGATCATCAAAATGGTTTTGGTTATACTCAGGCATGCTGTCGAGGGGAACGCTTCTGATATCCACATAGAGCCCAGCAGGGAAAAATTAAATGTCCGTTTCCGCTTGAACGGAATTTTACACTCAAGCTTGTCTCTGCCGCTTAAGGTGCATCCGGCTGTTGTCGCCAGAGTTAAAATTCTTTCCGGTCTGAAAATAGATGAAAACAGAATTCCACAGGACGGAAGATTTTCCGCAAAAATAGACAATAAGGACGTCGATTTCAGGGTTTCCACATTTCCTACGCTTTACGGTGAAAAAGTCGAGATCAGAGTTTTGGATTCATCCACGGGATTAAGGTCTTTCGAAGAACTGGGGCTGACAGGAAGGAATTTGGAAGTCGTTAAAGAAACTATAAAAAAACCGTACGGCATGATTCTGTTTACCGGCCCCACGGGCTCAGGAAAAACCACCACCCAGTATGCGATTTTGCGCATTTTAAACCAGGATTCGGTTAATATTGTCACGGTTGAAGACCCTATAGAATATTCCATTGCCGGAATCAACCAATCGCAGGTAAAGCCTGAAATAGGATACACTTTTGCACGCGGCCTCAGGCAAATCCTGAGACAGGACCCGAATATCATAATGGTCGGAGAAATCCGAGATGAGGAAACAGCCAGCTTGGCCGTTAACGCCGCCCTGACCGGCCACATTGTGTTGTCTACTTTGCATACAAACTCTTCTGTCGGCGTGGTTCCGAGATTGATAGATATGGGGGTCAGGCCTTTTCTGATTCCATCTACTCTGAAGGCTGTCATATCGCAAAGATTAATCAGGGTTTTGTGCCCTCATTGCAAGATAAAGATAAGGCCGGTGGAAAAAATGAAAGATTATATATTGGAAAGAATAAAAAGCCTGCCCGCGTCCGCGAAAAAAGAAATGAAAATATCAGAACCCCTTTATATATATGCGGCAAAAGGATGCGAGGTCTGCGGATTCACCGGATATACGGGCAGAATGGGCCTTTTTGAAGTTTTGTCCATGTCAGACGAACTGGCTGAATTGATACAAAAAAATCCTTTGGAAAGTTTGATTTTTAAAGTTGCCCAAAAGCAAGGCATGCTTACCATGGAGCAAGCAGGCATATTAAAAGTTTTAAACGGAGAGACAACAATTGAGGAAATCACAAGAGCCACAGAAGAAAAATACTAATTTGAAATTTAAAATTTTAAGACCGGTCGATTAGCAATTTTTTCGTGAAGAGAATTAAATATTATGAACGGGTCGCGAGATTTATCCGCGAAGCGGAAAATCCCGACCTAGCGAAAATTTGGAAGTGCGAGGAGGCATACTGAAGAATAAAGTCTGCCGAGGAACAATTACAAATTTTCAGCCAGAATATTTAATTTGCAGTAGAAAAGTGTTGCTAAGCGAGCGGTCATGATATGGACTATTTACAATATCTCAAAAAACTTTTAGACACGGTGATAAAAGAAGAAGCGTCTGATCTGGATATTTCAGTCGGACACGCGCCCAACATACGCATTACGGGCCAGCTTGTTCCCCTGAGCCAGGAAAAAATAATTTTACCCGAAGATTCTCAAGGATTGGCATTTTCCATGATGTCGGAGTTGCAGCGCAAAAAATTTTTACAGGAAAAAGAAATTGATTTTTCTTATCAATACGAAGACAAAGGCAGGTTCAGGATCAATATTTTTTTCCAAAGGGGAAGCATAAGCTTGGCTTTGCGTTTTATCCCTTCAAAAATAAGGACAATAGAAGAGCTGAGCCTCCCTCCTGTTTTGCATGATTTTGTATCGCGCCCCCAAGGGCTTATCCTGGTGACCGGGGCAACCAGCCAGGGAAAATCCACTACTTTGGCTGCAATGGTAGACGAAGTAAACCACACGAAGGCGGTGCATATAATTACAGTTGAAGATCCGATTGAATATACTTATCCTGTTGACAGGGCGATCATTGACCAAAGGGAAGTCCTTATAGATACGTTAAGTTTTAACAGCGCTTTGAGAGCCAGTCTCCGCCAGAATCCGGATGTCATTATGGTCGGCGAAATGAGGGACTTGGAAACAATATCCACAACAATTACCGCGGCTGAAACGGGGCATTTGGTTTTTGCCACCTTGCACACCAATTCAGCAGCCCAGACAATCCACAGGATGGTGGATGTTTTTCCGGGCGACCAGCAGGACCAGATAAGATTCCAGCTTTCAAGTTCGCTTTTAGGCATAATTTCCCAGAGGTTGATACCAAGAATCAAAGGGGGATTCATACCTGTTTGCGAGGTGTTAATATGCAATAATGCCGTTTCAAACCTGATAAGAGAGAATAAAATACATGAAATTCCCGCTGTCATAGAAACTTCTGCGAAAGAAGGAATGATTTCTTTAAACAGGGCTATGGTTGACTTGGTGAGGAAAAAAGAAATATCTTTGAAAAATGCAACAGATTATTCGTTAGATCCCAGCGAGATAAGAAACCTCTTACGATAATTTTCAATTTTTATTAAAGTATTAAGTGAATAAACCTTAATCCTTTGAAATTTAATAGAAATTAGAAATTAAGACTTAGACATTTTCGATGAAGTATATATATCAAGCCAGATCCAAGGAGGGCAAGATGGAAACAGGCACGGTTGAGGCGTCATCTAAAGAAGCAGCAGCCCTTCTTCTGCAGAAATACAATATTTTCGTCACATCTATAAAGGAGCAGACTCCCCTGATTTTGCGCACTGAAAATATCAGTTTTTTGAATAAAGTTTCAAAAAAGGACCTGGCGATATTTTCGAGGCAGCTGGCCGTGATGGTGCAGGCGCGCGTTCCCATCACTCAGAGCTTGAAAAGCTTGTCTATCCAGACAAAAAATCCGGGCTTCAAGGAAAAGATTTTAAAAATTGCCCAACTGGTCGAAGAGGGAAATCCCCTGTCAGAGGCGTTTGCCACATTTCCCGAGGTTTTTAATGTTTTTTATGTCAGCCTGATAAAAACGGGCGAGGCTTCGGGAAAAATTTCTGAGTCCCTTTATTACCTTTCAGACCACTTAGAAAGGGAGAATGACATATCTTCCCAGATAACGGGAGCCATGATTTACCCCATATTCGTCATATCTGTTTTGGTTCTGGTAATTCCGGTCATTATAATTTTCCTGATGCCAAGGCTGGTAGATTTGTTAAAGGAAACAACGGTAAAACCTCCGATGTTCACCCAGATGATGATTGATTTCTACGGTTTTCTGTCAAGTTACGGATGGATCTTATTGGTCGGGCTTTTCCTTTTAGTTTTATTTTTCATTTATTATTTTACGACCAAAGAAGGGAAGAAAAGATATGACGAGCTCTCCTTGAAGATTCCGTTTATCGGAGGATTCCTTAAAAAAACATTTCTTATCAGGTTTGCCGAAAATATTTCCACTTTGATCAGCGCCGGGCTTTCAATCAACAATGCGCTGAAAATCACAAAAGAGACGGTGGGCAATTTTGTTTACCAAAAAATCCTGGCCGAAACTGAAGAAAGGGTTTCCCAGGGGGAAAAAATAAGCGCTGTGCTTGTGAAATATCCTGATTACGCCCCTCCGTTTGTGGTGCAGATGGTCCAGGTCGGCGAGGAAACGGGAACATTGGACAAAAACTTGATGGAGATAGTTAATTTTTACAACAAAGAGGTAAAAAGGGCGGTAGAAACATTCACAGCCCTTTTAGAGCCGGTATTAATAATTTTTTTAGGGCTGATCGTTGCCTTCCTGGCCGTTTCTGTTTTGGAGCCGCTGTATGGGGCACTGGGCACAGTATAAGTAAAATTTTTAATTTCTAATTTTCAATTTTTATTGAAGCATTAAGCAAATAAACCTTAATCCTTTAAAATTTAATAGAAATTAGAAAATAATAATTATAAATTAATGAAATTATTATCAAAGGGGTTTACACTTATCGAATTAGTTGTTGTTATTTCTATAATTGCTGTCCTGTCCGCAATCATTTTATTCACTGTCACCCAGTATGTAAGCAAGGGAAAAGATTCTAATATTTCCGCTAATTTGGCTATTTTGATCCCGGCCGGCGAAGCTTTTTACAACGGCAACGGCAATAGTTACAGTGGTTTTTGCGACCCCCGCCAAAATAGCGTCATAAGAACTGCCATGTCCCAGATGCCGGCATTCCCGACGCCGGATGATTGTGAAAATGGCCTTACTCCCGGGGTCTGCTGCTATGTCGCAACTCCAAATTATGATGCCTGGGCTGCATGCGCACAGGAGTTTACAAATTCTTTAAAAGCCTATTGTGTAGACAGCAGAGGGTTTAAGGAAGAAATATGCAATAAAAATTGCACAAACACTTTGACACAATGCCCTGACCCTTCGACTCAAACCAGTTGTTCTTCTTAAGTTATTCACAGAGAGCTATTGCACCGTTGTTTTTTATTTCGTAAAATGAAATAAATTATGAAAATAAAGGTCGAGTTCTAAAAAGCATAAAAAATCAAAATATAAAAATTAAAAAAATAAAAACAAATAAAAAAATATGATTAAAAAATCAAAAAAAGGCTTTACAATCATTGAGTTGATCGTAGTTATCGCGATTATCGCAGTATTGGCAGGCATCGTGTTAATCAACGTTACTCAATACATCAACAAGGGTAAAAATGCCGCAATTGAGGGAAATTTATCAACCTTATTAACAGATAGCGCAACATATTTTGACACAACCACTGGTGGCACTGGGGCTACCTTTATAGCTAGTTCTTACAAATCAGATGTGTCAGCAGCAATCACCAACGCGGGGGGATCACTGAACGTTTTTGGTGATCCAGCAAGTCAAGCATGGTGCGGATCTTCTTCGACATTAGCTGCAGGATCAACGCCAGCCAGTACCTTCTGCGTTGACAGCACAGGATACAAAGGAGTGTTGGGTTCGGGCAAATGTGCTACGGGAGTCTATACTTGCCAATAATCGGTTGGCTATTTAAAAAATAAAATCAAAAAAGCAGATATTAAATTATCTGTTTTTTTGATATAATATTTGAATGAGCTATATCATCTGGATATTTTATTTTTTTGTTTTTATACTCGGGCTTTGCATAGGCAGTTTTTTAAATTGCGTTATTTACAGGTCAGAGCATAAAAAAAGCCTGAAAGGGCGCTCTTTTTGCCCCGACTGCAAGCACGAATTATCCTGGCAGGACTTGTTTCCCGTTTTCAGCTTTTTGTTTTTGAAAGGAAAGTGCAGATACTGCCACAAAAAAATTTCAATCCAGTATCCTCTGGTAGAATTATTTGCCGGGGTTATCTTTGTTTTGGTTTTCAACCTTGCATATCCGATATCAACTTTATATCAATATATATATGTTCTATATCTGTTTTATATCTCGTCTGCCTTGATTGTAATATTTGTCTATGACCTTAAACATTATATAATTCCCGATAAAGTTTTGTTCCCGGCAATTATAATCTCGCTGATATATAATCTTGCCGCGCCGTTTTTCACAGCAGAACCC
>Ga0209777_10008879_pt1 | contig 10924 bp, 9 predicted proteins | sample FrelakmetHBP12HB_FD_187147 | JGI IMG/M metagenome (GOLD analysis project Ga0209777, IMG submission 187147) | Freshwater lake sediment microbial communities from the University of Notre Dame, USA, for methane emissions studies -HBP12 HB (SPAdes)... | ecosystem: Environmental > Aquatic >... | reverse complement strand
GGGTCGTCTGAGAGCCAAAATCTAAAACAAGGACCTTTTGACTGTGGATGTCCACAAGAAATTCCTCAACAGGTTTTAAGTTTTAATTTTAAGATACAAAGTTTAAAATGAATCCTGTCAAAAGGCCCATGGCATAGGGCGCAAGGGAAATACAAAACGGAGCTCTCAGGGAAAACCGTCCTGCTTATGGTTTTAGCCCTCCACCTTGAGCCTTATTCCTTGAGCCATTTTTTTATTCAAGCCGATAATTCGGTGCCTCTTTAGTGATGATTACATCATGGACGTGGGACTCTCGAAGGCCGGCCGGAGTAATGCGAATAAAACGGGCCTTGGTCTTGAGTTCTTTAAGGGTATGGCAGCCGGCATAGCCCATCCCGGCTTTCAGGCCTCCAACCAATTGGTAAATCGTATCGGCCAAGGGGCCACGATAAGGAACCCGGCCGACAATCCCCTCAGGAACCAGTTTGGATTCAGTTTCATAATCCTCCTGTCCATAACGGTCACTGCTCCCCTGTCTCATGGCCTCGATTGATCCCATGCCGCGATAGACCTTATAGGTCCGGCCTTGATAGAGGATGGTCTCTCCAGGACTTTCTTCGGTTCCTGCAAAGAGGCTGCCAATCATAACCGAATCGGCTCCGGCAGCCAGGGCCTTGGTGATGTCGCCGGAGAACTTGATCCCACCATCGGCAACCAGGGGGATCTTGTATTTCTTTGACACCCGAGCACAGTCCATTATAGCCGTGATCTGAGGGACCCCCACCCCGGCCACAATCCGGGTAGTGCAAATAGAACCCGGTCCAATGCCGATTTTTAGTCCGTCGACCCCGGCCTTAATCAGGGCCTCGGTCCCTTCTGCCGTGCCTACATTGCCGGCTATAACCTGAAGTTCAGGGTACTGTTTCTTAGTCTCCCGGACCGCCTCGATGACATTTTTGGTATGCCCGTGGGCCACATCAAAAACGATGACATCCACCTCGGCCCGCCGCAAGGCCTCAACCTGCTCCATGCGGTTCGGCCCAACACCCACGGCAGCCCCAACCCTCAATCGGCCTAAGCTGTCCTTTGAGGACAAAGGATATTTCTTGATTTTCTCAATGTCTTTGATGGTGATCAGGCCTTTTAAATTCCCCTGATGATCCACCACCAGCAATTTTTCAATCCGATTTTTATGGAGCAAGGCCTTTGATTCTTCCAGGGTAATACCCACTCTGGCCGTAACCAGGTTATCCTTGGTCATCACTTCGGAAACCTTCTTCTTTAAGTTGGTTTCAAAACGCAGGTCCCGGTTGGTGACGATCCCTAACAGTTTTTGGCCTTTGACAATGGGGACCCCGGAGATGCGGTACTTTTCCATTATCGCCAAAACCTCGTGGACCCTCTGATCCGGACCCATAGTCACCGGGTCGACAATCATCCCACTTTCTGATTTTTTGACCTTTTCAACTTCCATGGCCTGAGTTCCAATCCCCATATTTTTATGGATAATACCTATCCCTCCTTGACGGGCCATACTGATAGCCGTCTGAGATTCGGTAACCGTATCCATAGCCGCACTGACAATGGGGATATTTAACTGGATGGCCTGAGTTAATGAGGTCTGGACATCGACCTCCTTGGGCAAAACCATGGAATAGGCCGGTTCAAGCAAAAGATCATCAAAGGTCAACCCGTCCCGGATAGGATTTTCCACAGTAGTCATAATAACTCCTTTCATAAAAATCAGGGTTCAACGTTCAATGTTCAATGTTAAAAAAGTCTTAGAGAAAAAGGAACAAATCGTATCCTTTGCATAGGGTCTATATGCTCTATATTCAAAACTACGGACCTTGAACGTTGAACATTGAACTTTTTAAACAATTAACCCTTCCAAAATCCCGGCATTACTGACCAGGAGGGACTTTGGGGGGAAATGATCTAAAATCTCCATTACCAGCAAAACCCCGGCTCCGATAATATCCGCCCTCCCTGGTTCCAATCCTGCCAATTTCACCCGTTGATTTAAAGGCAGGGACAGGATTTCTCCGGATAATTGATGGAGACAATCCTTGGTTAATAACGTCCCATTAATCTGATCCGGGTCATAGTCGGCAAGTTTTTGGGCCATAGCAGCCAAGGTAGTAACAGTACCTGCCGTTCCGATCAAGGTTTTTATGTTATCATTTTTTATCAAATTTCTCTTTAAAATATTTTGGCAATGAGCCTTAAGGGATTCAGCTTCGTTCTGTCTGGGCGGATCGGAATTTAGAAACTGTTCGGTCAAAGCCACTACCCCAAGTGGCAAACTGATCCTCTCGGCCATTTGCCCATCCTTCACAAAAACGAATTCCGAACTCCCGCCGCCTATATCAAAAATAAGGGTTTCTCCGGTGCCAGAAGGAAATCGGGAGAGGACCCCTTTAGCCATGATTCGGGCCTCTTCAAGTCCACTGATAATCTTAACTGGCAATCGAGTCTCCTTTTTAATCTTTTCTAAAAAAAATGAAATATTTTCGGCCTCCCGCAGTACCCCTGTGCCGACGGCAATGATTTGAGTCACCCCTTCCTGATCGGCCCTATTCTTAAATCGGTTTAAAACCTTTATTGCGTCTTCCATGGCCAGGGGAGAAAGGAGCCGACCCGGGAAAAAATTCCTCCCCAACCGGACGATCTCTCGATCCAGAAAAATAGAATGAAATCCCTGATTTAGTCTTTCAGCGATTAATAATCGTAAGGTATTGGAACCAATGTCGATGGTAGCAATTTTTTTCAACTTGGCGACATCATGGAGAATTTATATGTTTGATGGAATCTATAACAGACCTCCTTTTCTAATTCAAGAGGATTATGGTTGATTAAAAACCATACCAGAACTCAGATAAAATATAACAACTTCTTATCCCTTTCATTTCTTTGATGACACCTTGGCTGATTTTTGGTATTTTTCCTTAAAAAACATTTTTGGACAAGGGCATGAAACCAGCTGATGACTTAAAAAAGACCCTGTTTCGCATTCATGACAAAGGATACAAAGCCTATCAGGATATTGAAGGTGAATATCTGTTTTCCCAATATCAACTATCCATTGATCGCGTCCAGGCCGATCCTTTTGCCCCGCCGTCCCGAATTCGTGTGATCATCTCCTTAAAAAAGTGGAAGATTTTTTCCGACCTTTGGGAAAATAAAAACCGCCGTATTGCTTTTTGTGATTTTATCGGCAGACAGGTCCACCAGGCCATCGGAAATCTTTCTGCCAAACACCGGGGAACCGGTAAGAGCGGGATGATCGGCATCGAAGCTGGGGGACCGGAAATTTTGGAACGGTCTTCCGTGGTCTTAGGTGGTGAAACCTTGGAACTGCGCCTGACCGTGGGTCTACCTGCTGCCGGTAGAACCGTATTAGGTATGGAGGCAGTTTCTATTTTTTCCGAAGACCTGCCCAAGATCATTCAGCAAGGGGTCTTTCAGTTTCCCAATATGGGACTGGAAGTAAAGCATTTTGTGGATGCCTATGAGGACCAGGAGTGGTTACGAGAGGCCCTTGGCGAAAAAGGGCTGGTGGCCTTTATTCCAGAAGGGGCCGTCTTGCCCAGAGAAAGCGGCATTAGTTCCCGGCCTTTGGCAATGGGTGCCGTACCTTTTAGGCCCCCCCAGGAATTATCGGTCACCTTTCAGCTCCCCCATAAAGGATTAATTAACGGCCTGGGGCTGCTCAAAGGGGTCACTTTGATTGTTGGCGGAGGCTTCCATGGAAAGTCCACTCTCCTCCGGGCCTTGGAATTGGGGATCTACAGCCACATCCCGGGGGACGGCCGGGAATATGTGGTCACCGATGCAAATGCAGTCAAAATCAGGGCCGAAGACGGAAGGTTTGTGAGCAGGGTCAATATCAGTCCCTTTATAAAATCCCTTCCCCTGCTAAGGAATACGATCCGTTTCAGCACCGATAACGCCAGCGGCAGTACCTCACAGGCAACCAACATCATGGAAGCCTTGGAAATGAGAGCCAGGGTCTTGCTGATTGATGAGGATACCTCAGCCACCAACTTCATGATCCGTGACCGACGCATGCAGGAACTGGTACAAAAAGCCCATGAGCCGATCACCCCTTTTATTGACAAGGTTCGTCAACTTTATCAGGACCAAGGAGTCTCAACCTTGTTGGTCATGGGTGGTTCAGGGGACTATTTTGAGGTGGCCGATACGGTCCTCTGGATGAATAATTACCGCCCTTTTTGTGTAACCGCTGAAGCCCGAGAGATTGCCCAAAAGTTCCCGGTTCATCGTCTTGCGGAAGGCGGCGAAGGCTTTGGGGAGATTGCCTCCCGCCAGCCTAAGCCGGACAGCTTTGATCCCAGCCGAGGGCACAAGGATGTTCGCATTGAAGCCAAGGGATTCCAGACCTTAATCTATGGCGAGCAGTTCATTGACCTTTCGTTTTTAGAGCAATTAGTCGAAACCGGTCAAACCCGGGCCATTGGCCGATTCATTCACCTGTATGCAACGAAGTATTTGGAGAATAGTCCCAACCTCAATGAAGGTTTAGAAAAGGCCCTGGCCGAGATCGAAGAAAAAGGGTTAGACGGCCTGATGCCTTATAAAGTCGGAAATCTAGCCAAACCCAGGCTTTTTGAAATCGCCGGGGCCATCAACCGCCTGCGCAGCCTGCAGATAAAAATAAAATAACGACCCAAATAAATTCCAAATCCCTTTCCAGCCCCAGACAATGAGCCCGATTTACGATGGGTTCATTCGGCTTTCATAATTAGTAATATCTATCGGATCAAGCTTGCCGATATGCCCAAATTGTGCTACATTTAGCATAAAGGGAGGTAGTATTATGACCAAAACAGCTACCGTGAGGACACGGATAAAGCCGGATCCGAAAGAGAGCGCAGAACACGTTTTTTGTGAATTGGGCTTGAATCCAACCCAGGCTATTACCCTATTCTATAGGCAAGTTGAACTCCGCCATGGACTTCCATTTGACGTTGTCGTCTCTCTACCCAGGCAATTCGTAAGACGTTCGAGGACACTGATGCAGGTCGAAACTTGATCGTCTGCAAGAACGTTGATGATATGTTTAAAAAATTAGGCATTTGATGCTCATCCCTAATTTATTGATATTTTTTAACGGCAGATATGACCTAAACTTTGGCATAGGTATTGCTCTATTTTATTTTTTATGAGTCAAAGATGCCTACTCATCGCAGACGATTTAACAGGTGGCGCAGATGCTGGTGCCCAATTTGCAAAAAATGGGCTCAAAACTCACTTAATTTCTTTCCAGAAAGAGAATGCAGGAATTGATTTATCCAAATATGCTCAACCAGACGTATTGATTGTCAATACCGACTCCAGAGGAGTAACCCCTGAGAAAGCCTCCTCTCTCATATACAATCTTTTCAAGACCTATCATCAAAAGGTCTTTCCCATCATCTATAAAAAGATCGATTCAACCCTCAGGGGAAACATTGGCCATGAGATCGATGCCATTCTAAGAGGAATGAATGGGGCTCTTGGTTTTATGGCTCCCTCCTATCCTGAACAAAACCGGAGGCTGGTTGGGGGAATCATGATCATAGGGGAAAAACCCCTTGCCTTGACAGAAGTCGCCCAAAACGCAACATCCCCGATCCAGGAATCCCATGTCTATAAACTTCTCCAGCAACAATCCCGTAATAGTGTGGGATGGATTGATATCACGCTTGTGGCTTCGGGCGTCGAGCGTTTAAAGGAAGTTGTGGAAAGAAAACAGAAAAAGGGGATGAAGATCATTATCTTTGATGCGGTGAGCCGTCAGGATCTGGCGAATGTGGCAGAGGTGGGCTTTTCACTTGAAAGAAAGCCTCTCTTCATTGGGTCAGCTGGACTAGCTGAAGAGGTGGCCAAGAAGATCACCCCCTCGAGGGTACAATCTCGCGAACCCTTAAAACAAACGGAAAAAGATTTTAAACATATCCTTATCATTAGCGGCACTGCTTCAAGTGTAACCCACCAACAATTAAGACGAATTGAACAGAGAAAGATTCCAGCCTATCAGCTCAATAAGACCTTATTGGTTATTGACGATATAAGAGCACAGGTCGAAAGGAAAGAAATCTCTAAAAAAATTTCGAACTTACTCTCTCGGGGAATGGTTATTTTAAAGACCACTCCTGAAATGCTCCTATCCGAGGATTCAAAGGATCTTCCCATCCATCTCAAAATTGTAAAGACCCTCGCCGATATTACTCTCCAATCCCTTGAACTTTCAAAAGTGGCTATTCGGGACCTCGCACTTATCTTGATTGGTGGAGACACTGCCCAGAGTATTATTAATGTCCTCGGAAATGAAGGGATTGAGATAGAAGGAGAAATATTAGAAGGGGTTGTCAAGGGACATCTAATCGGTGGAAAGTGGGATGGTCTCAATATTATCACTAAAGCAGGTGCTTTTGGAAAAGAAAATGCTTTGGAGAAAATCATTCTGAGCCCTTGGCATTTGTCGAGGTCAGGGCCGAATCCCCTTTCAAAACCTAGGGGGATCTGGTGAAGGCAGCCAAGGAAAACCCCAGCAAATTGTCTGAGGCCATCGCCATGATTTGTGCGTGAAAAACGAGGGGCTCGCGGTTTCTACCGATAAACGGATGAAAGCCCTCCCGGACGTCCCCACCTTCAAAGAAATGGGACTCAAGGCTGGGCGGGGAACTCTACACCATTATCCGCACGCCGATATAACCTGGAGTCTTGGTATAGAGCAAGCCGGTACAGATACTGAGACAGCACGAGGAGGGTTAGAAAAAATCAAAAACTCTTATAGGAGTGCCAAAGGAAACCATCAATAGCCTGGCAAAAGCCGCCATGACTATTACAAGGCTTTTGAAAAACAACTTAAGGGAAGTGACCCTAAGGGACATGAAAAGCATTTATATGAACGCTTATTGAACTGAAAAGATTGGATTGAGGAAAGGAAAGAATCGATGGGTAGATACAAACCACTAATCGGAATCAGTATAGGGGACCCCGCAGGTATTGGACCCGAAATTACGGCAAAGGCGGTTTCTTTACCAGATATATACGAAATTTGCAGGCCTCTGGTAGTTGCCGAAGTAGATATGATGAAAAATGCGGTAAAATTTTCCGGATTGGACCTTAAGATTCACACCATTACTTCTCCAACAGAAGGTATTTTCCAATTGGGGGTCCTTGATCTCATGGACATGAAGAATATTGATGCGAAATCCATTAGACATAAAACTATTTCAGCTGTCTGCGGACGTGCATCCTTTGAATATGTGAAAAAAGTGATTGAATGGGCCATGTTAAAAGAGATCGATGCTACGGTAACTGGACCCATCAGTAAAGAAGCTATAAATTTAGCTGGGTTTCACTATTCCGGACATACTGAGATATATGCTGATCTCACTAAAACCAAAGACTACGCCATGATGCTTATGCATGAGCATTTTCGGGTGATCCATGTCTCCACCCATGTCTCTTTAAGACAGGCCTGTGACCGGGTAAAAAAAGGTCGGGTGCATCGAGTCATTCTGTTAGGATACGATGTGTTAAAGCGATTGGGAATTGAGAATCCCAGAATAGCCGTGGCTGGATTGAATCCTCATTCTGGAGAGAGCGGCATGTTCGGCAGTGAGGAGGTTGAGGAAATTGAACCAGCCATTAAAATGGCCCGAGATGAAGGAATAAATGTGGAAGGGCCTATTCCACCAGATACCATTTTTTCAAAAATGCAGGGAGGTCAATATGATCTCGTTGTGGTCATGTATCATGACCAGGGTCATATTCCCATAAAACTCATCGGTTTTCAGTATGATGATAAAACAAAAACATGGGGTTCCATGTCAGGAGTTAATATCACCTGCGGTTTACCTATTATTCGAGTGTCCGTAGACCATGGGACGGCATTTGGAAAGGCAGGGGAGGGCAGGGCGAACCCCGAAAGTATGATCCAAGCCATCAAAATTGCAGCTAAATTAGTCTTGAATAAATAGGGAGTTTTTTGATATAAGAAAAAGGGTCAAGTCTCCGTTTGACCTATTGTCAAAGCTTTCCTTAGGTCAATGAATAACAGATAATCATTTCGGCCTTCAAAAACCCTATCAGATCGTCGCCCACGGTTCATCACAGGATACCAAGCCCCCTCATATTCCATCCTCAGTGGTCAGCTCATACCTCCTCATTACCAAAATCCCATCCATAAGACAAACAGAGACCCCTTTTCAGAGGGAAGAGTTGTAATCTTAAAAAATCCTGTTCTTATACCCGTGCTCGTTGTATGTGCGCGTCGAGAATGTCATAGAGCTTCTCCCGATCCCAGCCCGCCATAATATCCTCCCTATTGACAATAAAGGCAGGATATTTACGAAAACGATACCTGATGGATTTGTAAATGCCCGGCAGTGATTTGGCGTCAATGATTCTGATCCTGATGCGGTGCTTATAAAGGCGGGTAAGTTCGCGAATCCAATCAGAGAGCTGGTGGAGTTCCTCTCTCAAATCTTTCGGATATTCAGCGAGTGCTTCATTATTCACCTGGTCTTCGAAACCGCTCTCAGTAAAGATGAGATCGCATCGGCTACAGTGACCGAACACGGTGAGTAAATTTGTTACGACTTCTACGGAAATCGGCTTCATAATAGATACTATAATACCTCCAATTCCTTGTTTCAACCCCCCTGCACCAAAGGACAGTCCCGCCATGGCGGGATTCCATGCAAAGAATAATTTTATTGAAGGTGCTGGCAGTTTTAAAAAATGAGATATTTACGCTTTACTTATGACTTTCTCTCTCTGATAAACCTCGACCCTTCCTCAAGTGCAGCAGTGTTGGTTGGAATCATCTTATGGTAGCGTTTATCCAATGCCCGTGTAAAGGCCTTAACCACGGCTGCTTGGGGGAGCACCTTGGTTTCTTCTATCAGAGCCCCGAGCATAGTCATATTGGACAACCGTTGATCTCCGGCCTTGGCGGCCAATTCAATGGTGGGGACCAGAATCGTTTTGGCTCCCGGACAGTCCACTTCCTTGGAATCGATCAAAGAAGAATTGACAAAGAGCCAGCCCCCCGCTTGGACCATAGGCCCAAATCTCAATAGGGAGGGTTTATTCATGACCACCGCTGCAACTGGATGATGGATAACAGGGGAACCGATCTCCTGGTCGGATATGACCACCGTACAATTGGCTGTTCCCCCTCGCATCTCCACCCCATACACGGGCAAATAAGTAACATGGCGGCCTTCTTCCATGGCCGCATAGGCCAGGAGATTTCCGATTAAAATGACCCCCTGCCCTCCAAAACCAGCTACAATGACGTCAAAGTACATAATAAAACTCCTGAAGCGATTAGCTGTTAGCTATCCGTCGTATCTTTAAAAATCCCCAGCGGGAAATATGGGATCATCTCATCCTGGACCCTCTGGTTGGCCTTTTCCGGAGACAACTTCCAATTCGTGGGGCAACTGGATAGAAATTCCACAAAGGCAAAGCCCTGGTTTTGGATCTGGACCTCAAAGGCCTTTTTCAATACCTTTTTGGCCTGCATAAGATTTTTGGGGGTATTGACAGCCACCCGGGCCGAAAAGGCCGTTCCCCCCAGCATGGTCATTAGTTCGGCCATTCTGATCGGATACCCTTCCCGATGAAATTCCCGACCAAAAGGTGACGTTGTTGTGGCTTGCCCCAACATAGTGGTTGGGGCCATCTGACCTCCGGTCATCCCATAAACAGTGTTATTGACAAAGATGACGGTAATATGTTCCCCGCGGTTGGCGGCATGGATGCCTTCGGCAATACCGAGTGCAGCCAGGTCTCCGTCTCCCTGGTAGGTAAAAACAAAACTTTCAGGTAAAGCCCTTTTGATGCCTGTAGCCACAGCCGAAGCCCGTCCGTGGGGGGATTCACAAACATCCACATCAAAATAATCATACATAAAAACCGAACAGCCCACCGAGGCCGCGCAGATGGTCTTCTCTCGAAGATCATAGGCATCGATACATTCGGCCACCAGACGATGGATGATCCCATGATGACATCCGGGGCAAAAATGAAAAGGCACATCTTTCAGACTTTTGGGACGCTTGAACACTTGCTTCATTGTATTCACCGATACACTTTCTCGATCTCTTCAAACAATTCATTAGGGGTAGGAATCGAACCGGGCGGCCGGCCATAGAAATCAACCCTGGCCCCTTTATCGATTGATATTTTCACATCCTCAACCATCTGGCCGGTATTGAGTTCCACAGCAAATAAATGATGAATTTTTTGTGATACCTGTTTGAGAGCTTCTTCGGGATAGGGGTATAAGGTAATGGGGCGAAAAAGCCCGATCTTCATACCGTTGTCCCGGGCCATATTGACGGCAGATTTGATAATACGGGCAACGGAGCCAAAAGAAACTACGACCATATCGGCATCTTCGATCAGATAGGTTTCATATCGGATCTCAGCCTTCATCTGCTGGTACTTTTGAAACAACTTCCAGTTATGCCGGGTCAAATCCCCTTCGCTTAGATAGAGGCTTTTCAAAAATCGGGGTTTACGGCCTTTGGCCCCGGTCAAGGCCCAAGGTTTTGCCAATGCCTGGGGCTTATAGGGTCGGAGGACAATCGGCTCCTTAATCTGCCCTAAAAGGGCATCCCCTAAGATCACCACCGGGTTGCGGTACTTATCGGCCAGATCAAAGGCCAATATGGTCAGATCGTAATTTTCTTGGACTGAAAAAGGAGCCAAGACTATAACCCGATAATCTCCATGCCCCCCACCCCGGGTGGCCTGGAAATAGTCCCCCTGAGACGGAGAAATACCGCCCAATCCAGGGCCGCTGCGGCTCATGTTGACAATTACTCCAGGGATCTCGTCTCCGGCCATATAGGAAATCCCTTCCTGCTTTAAAGAGATCCCTGGGCTGGAAGAAGAGGTCATGGCCCTGGCTCCGGTG
>Ga0209777_10008877_pt1 | contig 10928 bp, 12 predicted proteins | sample FrelakmetHBP12HB_FD_187147 | JGI IMG/M metagenome (GOLD analysis project Ga0209777, IMG submission 187147) | Freshwater lake sediment microbial communities from the University of Notre Dame, USA, for methane emissions studies -HBP12 HB (SPAdes)... | ecosystem: Environmental > Aquatic >... | reverse complement strand
GGTGGAGCATACCGCAGCCGTCGGAAATGGTCCGGTCAATGCCCTGGACAACGCCATACGAAAGGCCCTGGAGAAATTCTATCCTGAATTGAAAGAAGTGAAACTGCTCGACTACAAAGTCAGGATCCTTTCTACGAAGGATGGAACCGGAGCGCAAACGAGGGTTCTGATCGAATCGGGGGATGGAAAATCGAAGTGGGGAACGGTTGGAGTCTCTGAAAACATCATCCAGGCAAGCTGGGAAGCCCTCGTAGACTCGATTGACTACAAGCTTCTAAAAGAAGAAAAAGAATAAGCACCAAATTCATTTCAGATTTCAAATCGCAGATTGCAGATTGAAAAATCTGAAATCTAAAATCTAAAATTTGAAATCATAATGAAATACTTTTCCCTCCACCAGCAATGGGTTCTCTTTTTTATAGCTCTTCTTCTCCTCGGTATCCTCTATTTTAAATTTTATTACCATCCCCTCCCTTCCCCACCGGAAGCGATCATTAGAGAAATTGTGGTAGAGGTTTTAGGAGAGGTTCGAAATCCTGGAGTCTATCTTTTTCAAAATCCACCCACTTTAAGAGAGGCGATCGAAAGGGCAGGAGGTTTGAAGGAAACTGCCCTATTCGATGCAACCTCGTACTCAGAGATATTGGAAACGGGGGTTCTCCTCACCATAACGAAAGAATCTTCTCAAATCCCCCCTCACCCCCCTTTACTAAAAGCGGAAAATGGGGGGATTAAACATGACGAAATAAAAATAAAAATCGGCAGGATGGCTGCCAATAAATTGCTCGTCTTTTCCATCCCCCTCGACCTCAACCGAGTATCCATAGAGGATCTTTGTTTGATCCCCGGAATCGGTGAGTCCTTGGCCCAAGAAATGATAGCCTATCGGGAAAGAAGGAGAGGTTTTCGATCAGTTGGAGAATTAAAAAATGTAAAAGGTATCGGTGAAAAGAAATACCAAAACCTTAAAGGGTTTTTTATTACCAAATAACTTTTTTAAATTCCTCATTTAAAAAAGATTTGGAAACCTTCACTTGGAAAACTCAATAGGCTGTGAACAGGCGTTTCCGCCTGCATTGTAATCGTACACCATTCGGGCACCGTAGTCTGCTCCCACGCTCATGATCCCTAATAAGACCAGGAAAAGTAGAAGAAATAGTAACCTACCTTTTTTAGGAAAGGGCCGTGCGATCAAAGCCCAGATGGATAAGGTAATGCTCAATCCTAATGTTACAAGCATCATTTTTTCGTGCATCTCTAAGAGATGTTCCCGCACCGAACGCGAAACCATTACTCCTTCCTCCCCATAGAGTCCCGTTCCAACTGCAGCCCCTGCAGAGAGCGTCCCGAGGATGAGCAATAAAAATCCTGCTGTTGTTAGAGTATTGTTTCGAAAAATCCAACTCAAAAAATAAAAGAGTGCAGCACCCACTAAAAATGCGATTGGGAAATGAACCACCAATGGGTGGATGTTTTGAAGGTGCTGCACTCCTGGAAGAAGGGTCTCAAACATAGGCTTACTTGATCGACTCAATGGTCAAGAAGTTGCTTCCGCCGCTTGTATAGGCTTTGCCAGTGACAGTAGCCATACGTCCCATTTTGTCAATAACTCCTTTGGGTAAACCTGTTTTGTCTTTATTGGGTAATAAGACAAAGACCTTCCCGGTTCCTTCCTCAAGGAGCCCTGCTGGAATACCAGCTTTAACACAGTCGATAGCGCACTGCCGATGACTCTCACCTTTTGCTCCCATCAACGAATAGCAGTAGGTATCGATCACTTCCCCTTTGACTGTCACGGTTTCAGCTGCGTAGACTGGAATAACAATGTTTAGAAACATCAAAAAGCTTATTAATACACCGAGAATCATTATCTTCCGCATGGTAATCTTCTCCTTTCTTCCTGCTTAATCTTGTTTATCGATTTCAACGTAGTTTACCACTCGCCCTCACTCATCACCTCCTTTGCCAATCACACTAAAATAAATGGCCTTAAAAATAAATAAGGTAAATTATGTATTTTATCGTAAAAAATGTTGTATTTGTCTAATCATCCCTCTTTTGCCATCTCAACGGCCACCTGAAAAGCCCTCTCCATATCTGGTAAGTGCGTCATTTCAGGAACCACCTGGATATATCTAACGATTCCTTTTCTATCCACGATGATTACGGATCTCGCAAAAAGCATGAGTCCTTCAGTCAAAAGCCCTGTCGAACGGGCGAAATCCCCTTGCTTGTAATCTGATAAGTATTGAAGATTCGTAAGCTTTGCTTCATTGGCAAAACGTTTTTGCGCAAAGGGTGTATCACGGCTGATGACAATTCTTTTGACACCCGGGGGGAGTGTATTCCCCTTCTCTCCCAGATAATGGGTCTGTGCATCGCAAACCGGGGTGTCAAGAGAAGGGACGACGCTGAGAAGGAGAACAGAATCCCTTTCTTTGGACAGATCTACATTATTCATGGTCATCGCATCTACTAAACCAACTGGTGGTAGAGGTTTTCCAATTGATATGGGTGAACCCAGAAGTTTAACCGGATTTCCTTTAAAGGTTACCTGTGTGCCAGGTTGTGATGAAGCCCTATCCATTGGAATCTTTGGTTGTGTCGTTGCACAGCCAAAGATCATAACCATTAGAAAACATAAAAGAATAATTAGATTTTTATTAGATGTCATGTAACTCCCTCCTTTTAACTAATTTCGGAATCACTTGGGCTATTGTTTTATAAATAATCATCCTGCACAAGGAATTCAATAAAATTGTTCACTTTCTTAAATCTCATGCTATAATTTTAATTAAATTTTCCGTCCAAATGGGTGGGGCAAAAATCTTCTGAAACATAAATTTGAACCCTCTTTTCTTCAAAGAAGAGATAGAGGGATTGACTTAAATCAAAGATTTTTCTACTTATCAATAGTATTCATGTATAATTTTATAGATTTTGATCCTGTGGAAAGAAAGGGAGGTTTCTATGGGAAAGAAGGCTGCAAGAAATTTCTTCATCTTGGGAACAGTCATCTGCACCGTTGTCTTTATCTGGCTCACAATCGACACCCACACCACGATTCCTAAACGAACAAATATCGATAAACTTACAGACGAGGTCGTCCTGGGGAAAAGGGTTTGGCACAAATATAATTGTAATGATTGCCATACCATCCTCGGTATTGGAGGCTATTACTCTCCGGATGTAACAAAAGCCTACTCCACACGAGGAGAGATCTGGCTAAAGGCTTTCTTAAAAAATCCAGAAAGTCCTGACCCCCAAAGAAGAAAAATGCCAAATTTTAATCTTTCTGAGGATGAAATCAATAAACTCATCGCTTATTTCAAATGGGTGGACGCCATCGACACCAACCAATGGCCTCCCAAACCTGTCTCTGTGGTAAATAAGTCAGAGGTTGCCCTGAAGGGAAAACCTCAAACTCTTCTAGGAAAAAATGTCTTTGACCAATATCGGTGTGACCTATGTCATAAGATCGAGGGCAAAGGTGGAGTAATTGGCCCTGATCTTAGCAAAGTAGGAAGCCAACGGGATCTTAGTTGGATTGCCAATCAGATCAGAGACCCAAAATCGAATAAACCGGATGGCCAGATGCCTCCTTTCCCACAAATTTCAGAAGCTGAAATTCATGCTTTGGTCGAGTATCTGACAAACCTCAAATGAATTAGTTTTGAGTTCAAGGTTCGGAGTTTAGAGTTTAAATTTAAGGATCTCCGAACTAATTACTCCAAACTATTCAGTCTGAACTAAGAATAAGGAGGGAGATAAGATGGTTTACGAATCGCAAAAAATTGCCATAAAATATTTTGTTATTTCAGCAATCTTCTTTGGCCTTCAGGTAATTGTCGGCCTCCTTCTCGTTTCCAAATACATCTGGCCGGACCCGCTTATTGGATTTCTTCCATTCAATACTGCCCGTGCCATCCACACTAATCTTCTCGTCGTCTGGATGATCTTCGGGTTTATGGGAGGAACCTACTATATTGTACCGGAGGAATCTGAAACAAAACTGTTCAGTAAGAAACTGGCCAACTTGCAATTCTGGCTTCTTCTCTTGGGCGGCCTGGTGGGAGTGCTTGGATTTCTCTTCGGCTGGACAGCTGGAAGGCCTCTCTTAGAATTACCCGTGGAGCTGAAATGGGCAATTGTGATCGTGGCTCTGATCTTTATCTTCAATGTTTTTATGACCATGATCCGAACGAAGAAATGGACAGCCATCCAAGGCATGCTTTTGGGAGGGATAATCATGTTGGCTGTCATGTGGCTCTTTGGGATCCCCTTCTTTAAGAACCTCACCCTCGACTACTATTACTGGTGGTGGGTCATACATTTATGGGTGGAAGGAGCCTGGGAACTGATCGCTGCCTCCCTCATGGCCTTTGTCCTATTGAAAATTACAGGTGTGGATCGCCAGGTCATTGAAAAATGGCTCTATGTTGAGGTGGCTTTGGTTCTGATCACCGGCATTATTGGAACAGGTCACCATTATTACTGGATCGGAACACCAGGATATTGGCTCTGGTGGGGTGGAATCTTCAGCGCTCTTGAGCCTGTACCAATCATTTTAATGGTCTTTGATACCCTGAATCATGTTAAACATAAAAAAATCGAAATCACCAATCGCCTTGTCCTCTACTGGGCAGTGGGCTGTGCCATTTTCCATTTCATTGGTGCAGGAGTTTTGGGATTCGCCCATACGTTACCTATTGTTAATCGTTGGACTCATGGAACTCAGGTAACCGCCTCCCACGGCCATATGGCTTTCTTTGGTGCCTATGCCATGGTTATCCTAACTACAATCTATTATGCTTTGCCTAAATTGAAGGGGTTAGAACAATTTAATCAAAAGAGAGGATTTTGGGTCTTCTGGATCACCACCATCAGTGTGGCAATAATGGGTTTAGCTTTTGGAGTGGCAGGCGTGATCCAATCCTATATGTGGCGAGGATTGGGAATGGATTTTCTCACTGTTCAGGGCTTTATGAGACCCTGGTTTATGATCGTTTTATTTGGTGGACTTGGACTATTTATCGGAGTGATTATCTACATCATCGATGTTTTAACATTAGCAAGTAAAAAAAGTCAGTGACTAGTGGTCAATAGTCAGTTGTGAAAATCTAAAATCTGAAATCGGAAATCTAAAATAAATAATGTCTTCTGTCATTACAGAAACCATAGAAATTTTAAAAGAAAAATCCCCTATTCCACTTCAGGATATATATATCGATGACTTAGTCATTGGCATCTTTTTTACAGGAGTGAAGCTATCAACTAGCCATGGGGGCGTTGCCTTCACTCCCATTGGCGAGATTCCAGAGGCAGTTTGTTGCCCTACCACGGCAGCCCGAATGCCCCAGGCTGGGAATTTAGAAGGAAACCCTGTTTCAGAAATCCTTAAATATGCCATGGACCCTAATGTCTTGAAGAGCGCTATCGGTGTGGCCACCCTTAATGCTCTCTCCCAATTTTTTATCGAATCTGAGGACGGAAGAGAATATGAGATCATCAAAGAAAAGGACGGCTTTGATCTTTTAGAAATCAAACCTGATGAGACCGTTACACTAATTGGTGCCTTTGGTCCATATATCCGTCGTCTTAAAATGATGGGAAATCCCTTCTTCATTGTCGAAAAGAATCCTCAAACTCTGAGGTCGGATGAGATGAAATATTTTAAACCCGAATCTAAAATATCATCTGCTCTCGAAAAATCAAATGTTGTTATTATTACAGGAACTGCCATTGTCAATCACACCATTGATCCCATTCTATCATCGTTCACCAATGGCAAACGCACAGCTATCATTGGGCCCACAGCCAGTATGATCCCCGATGCTTTTTTTAAAAAAGGAGTCCAAGTGATGGCAGGGGTTCGAATCTTAAACCCAGATGGGATGATCGAAATATTGAAACAAGGGGGTTCCGCTTACCATCTTCTAAAAGATTGTGCTGAAAAAATCGCTTTTGTTAAAACATGAACTTATCCTAAAACTTCTTCGGTGGCCCAAAAAGCTTAATAAAAAATCTCACTTTGAATTTTATCTTGCTCTGGGTAAAATAAAAAAAGGGGGGTTCTATGAACATCATCGATCTCAAGGAAAAGGAAGTTTTCAGGAAAGAGGATCGAGGTTTTGCCAATTTGGTAGACGAGAAATATCTGCAAATCAATCAGGTCTGTCTTGAACCGGGTCAACAGGTCCCCCACCACAATGCGAACTCCCATGTGACACTTATGGTGGTTCACGGCGAGGGAACCTTTCATATTGGGAATGAGGTGACCCTAATGGGATCGGGAAGGCTTCTCCGTGTCCCCTTCCAATCATCCATGAGCATCAAAAACGAATCTAAGGATAGGCTTGCTTTTTTAGTCATCAAGACCCCTCACCCAAATGAGGTAAAATAGGTTTTCCATAAAAAAGTTGTTGTCACGAAGGATTAGAGATGATTAAAATAAAAAGAATCTATGAGATGCCCACTCAGGACGACGGTTTCAGGATACTGGTTGACAGATTGTGGCCAAGAGGTCTAACCAAGGATAAGGCGAAAGTGGATTTGTGGTTGAAGGAAATTGCCCCGAGCAATGATTTAAGAAAATGGTATGCTCATGACCCGAAAAAGTGGGGTGAATTCAAGAAAAAGTATTTTAAGGAATTAGACCTCAAAAAAGAACTGGTCAATCTGATCCTTAAAAAAATAAAAGAAGGAAAGGTAACCCTGCTCTTTGGAGCTAGAGAGGAAAAGTTTAATAATGCAGTTACGTTAAAAGAGTATATCGAAACCAAAACAAAGGAGGTGAGTTAAATTAGTCCTTAATCCGTAGTTGTTAGTCCTTAGTTATCAGTTTTCAAATTTTAAAGGAGGGAATATGGGACGATTAACATTTCGAACAATTCTTATTATTTTATTTAGTTTAATCTTCGCCTCTGCTGTTTCAGCCCAGGTATGTGTGGAATGCCATAAAAAGATTACACCTAACATTGTCTCTGACTGGCAACTGAGTAAACACAATCAGAATAAGATTGGTTGTCCAGATTGCCATGGCGATCAACACAAATCAGCCCTGGATGTAGCGAAAGTTAAGATTCCAACGCCGGATACCTGTGCTGCCTGCCATGAAGCCCGGGTGAAACAATTCAAAAGCGGGAAGCATGCTGCAGCATGGGCAGCCATGAAAGCGATGCCAACAGCACACTGGCAACCCATGGCTTTGATGGAAGGGATGAAAGGGTGTGGAGGCTGCCACAAAATAGGACTCAAGACCGAGGCAGAGATAAAAGAGCTAAAAAAGGGTGGAGCAGGGTTTGGTGTTGCTTCCTGCGATGCATGCCATACCCGACATACCTTTTCAGTTCAAGAGGCAAAGCAGCCACAGGCCTGCCAGACCTGCCACATGGGATTTGACCATCCTCAGTGGGAGATGTATTCAGGTTCGAAACATGGTGTCCGATACCTGCTGAAACAGAACAAGACTCTTCCTCCAACCATTGCTGCACCGACCTGTCAGACCTGCCACATGCAGGGAGGCAACCATGGTGTTCGAACGGCATGGGGATTTCTCGCTGTACGGCTTCCAATGCCTGAGGACAAACAATGGACAGCTGATCGTGCAATCATTCTTCAGGGCCTCGGAGTTCTTGACCCTGATGGAAAACCAACTGGACGACTGGATGTTGTGAAAGCAGCAGATGTAGCACGGCTCACACAGGAAGATTGGCAAAAAGAACGAGATAAGATGATCAAGACCTGTAATCGATGCCACTCGGTCAATTTTGCCAAGGGAGAGCTGGCAAAAGGCGACCAGATGATCAAAGAGGTCGATCGCTTGATGGCTGAGGCCATTATCACAATAGCTGGTCTGTACAAGGAGGGCATCCTTCCCAAACCGAAAAACTATGCTTACCCATTTCCAGATTTGCTCACCTTCCATGACGCACCCACGGTGATTGAGCAGAATCTCTTTGTCATGTTTCTCGAGCATCGGATGAGGGCATTCCAAGGAACATTTCACGCCAACCCGGATTATTCGCTCTGGTATGGTTGGAGTGAGATGCAGAGGGATTTGACAGAGATCAAGGAAATGGCTGTAGAAATGCGTGAAAAATATAAAAAGAAATAGAGGTAAGTTGAAGAAAATGTGGGCTCTTCCTTAGAGTGGGCCCACATTTTTTAGATAGTTTTCAGCGTATTCCTTGAACGCACACCATTTCGTAGTGGTTTTCTGTTGAGCCCTTTCTAAATTTCATTATATGAAAGGAGGTTATGAGATGATCAGCAATCCCTATCCGGAGCGTCTTAAAAAATGCAACCAATTGATGAAAGCTCAAGGCCTTGATGCTCTCCTGCTTACCAAGCCTGCCAATATGTTCTATCTTACAGGTGATGGGCGTTTATGCGCCTATGCAATGATCACACAGGATGGAAAGGTCGCTCTGGGCGTTCCTCAAACAGATGTGGAGGATGTAAAAAACCTTGCACACTTTGACCACATCGTTGGCTTCGATGATGAGGTCGGAATGATTCATTCCATCGCCCACAACTTTGAACATTTCGGAATCCAACAAGGGACAGTGGGATTGGAATATACTTTCCTCACACAGTCCATGATGGGCATACTCACCCATCCCCATGCGAAACCTGCAGCAATAACAGTCAAGGATTGCACGCACATCCTTTCTGAATTGCGTATCGTCAAGGATAAAGAGGAAATTAAGCGCATAAAAGCCGCTGCAAAAGTGGCTGTAAAGGGAATGAAAGCAGCTGTGGCGGCTGTAAAACCAGGTGTTACGGAAAGCCAGGTAGCAGCTAAAGCCGAGTATGCCATGCGAAGAGCCGGCGCAGAAGAATTTTATCGGACTTATGTATCTTCCGGTCCTCGAACAAATATCGCTCACGGATTACCCACCTTACGCAGACTTCAAGCTGGCGATCTGGTGATGATTGATATCCATCCTATCGTCAACGGCTACAGTGCAGATATCTGTAGGACTGTATGCGTAGGCAAACCGACGTCTGAGCAGCAGGCTGCCCATGATTTATATCTAAAAGCTCAACAATCAACTATTGCCAAGGTTAAGGTAGGAGTTGGAATGGTTGAGTTAGAGCAGACCATCCACGGAGTGATCAAAGAAGGAGGACATGGTAACCATATTTTCGGTCCCCCTATTCATGGTGTGGGCATTGAATTCGAAGAATCTCCCCTGCCACCTGGCCATGCCTTCTTCCACGGGGAAAAGGAACCCCCTCCACTGGAGGCGAATGTGGTCATCGCAATAGGTAATTGTGGGTTATACACAGGTCCATGGGGTGTGCGGGTAGAAGATACCGTGGTCGTGGGTCCAAAAGGACCGATTGTCCTTACTGAGTATCCTCGGCAACTGGAGAAATAGTTATGAAAGTTTCTCAAAGAATGGGTTTCAATATAAAAAAGAACAAGAGGATTGCGATTCTTACGGGTGGAGGAGATTGTCCTGGTATCAATGCGGTCATACGGGCTGTGGCAAAGAAGGCTCTTCACGAAAAAAACATGGAAGTGATCGGCATAGAAGATGGTTATCACGGAATTGTAAATAACCGATACAGAATCCTTAAATATGAAGACGTCTCTGGAATACTCACTTTGGGCGGTACAATTCTGGGAACCTCGAAAACCGCAAACCCGTATCGGTATGCTGTCAGGAAGGGCAATCGATTAGAATTTAAAAACCTATCGAAAATAGCCATTAAGAATTTAAAGAATCTTGATATAGACTCCCTGGTGTGTATTGGAGGGGATGGAACACTTGGGATCGCCTTTCGACTTTTTAAAGATGGTATCCCTGTTGTTGGATTGCCAAAAACAATCGACAACGACTTAAGAGGAACGGATATCACTTTTGGCTTTAACTCTGCCGTTTCCATTGCAACAGAAGGGATCGACAGAATCCATACCACCGCCGAATCCCTTCATCGAATTATGATTGTAGAAGTAATGGGACATAGGACGGGATGGATTGCTCTCTACTCTGGAGTGGCTGGAGGAGGAGATATCATTCTCATCCCTGAAATTCCCTATGACATCCAAGCCATTGCTGAAAAGGTAAAAAAGCGAAATAAGAAAGGAAAAAGATTTAGCATCGTGGTGATTGCAGAAGGGGCGAAATCCAAAGGCGGTGATATTGTCATCCAGAGGATTGTGAAAGAGAGCCCAGATCCAATTCGCCTCGGTGGCATTGGATTTGTTCTTGGAGAACAGATAGAAAAGATGACAGGTCTTGAAACTCGCACAGTAGTGATGGGACATCTCTTAAGGGGAGGTTCCCCCACCCCTTTTGATAGGATATTGGCAACGGGGTTGGGGGCTAAGGCGGTGGATATGATAGAAGATAAAAAATTTGGTTATATGGCGGGAGTGAAAGGAAATTTTTTGGTTACGGTTCCCCTAAAAGAAATAGCCAAAGGACCTAAATTAGTTCCATTAAATCATCCAATGATAAAAGCTGCCCGTTCCTTAGGGACTTGTTTTGGAGAATGATGATGAAAATGTTTTCAAAATATCATCTTCTCATCTTCCTTTCTTTATTTGTTATTGCCTTACCTTCTCTATGCCGCGCTACTCCCGAATATGCTGGACAGACAGGCTTTGAGTGTAAGACCTGTCATGTCGATGAAACAGGAGGAAAACTGACAAAAGATGGGGAGAACTTTAAAGAGGATTTGAGAGCGAAAGGCCTTTACCGTCCTCTCAGTACCATTCAGAAAGTGGTCCGCCTGATCATCGGCTATCTTCACATGCTGACCGCTATTGCTTGGTTTGGGACCATTTTTTATGTCCATATCCTCTTAAAACCAGCCTATGCCGCAAAAGGATTGCCCAAGGGAGAATTGATCCTCGGATGGCTTGGGATCATCATCCTTTCCATTACGGGGGTCCTGTTAACCATCTCTCGAAT
>Ga0209777_10008876_pt1 | contig 10928 bp, 8 predicted proteins | sample FrelakmetHBP12HB_FD_187147 | JGI IMG/M metagenome (GOLD analysis project Ga0209777, IMG submission 187147) | Freshwater lake sediment microbial communities from the University of Notre Dame, USA, for methane emissions studies -HBP12 HB (SPAdes)... | ecosystem: Environmental > Aquatic >... | reverse complement strand
GATAATGCAAGTGCTGGTGACTATATAATCGTAAAAGCTGGAACTTATGGCGATCAATTGACTATTAATGTACCTGGTTTGACTATTAGTGCTGCCAGTGGAGAAGTACCAACGATATATGTAAGTTCGTATAATGTTGGCATTGATGTTACTGCCCCAGATATTCTTCTGGAAGGATTTGAAATTTATGGGAATGGTGCCCTTGTTGGTGGACCATATCCTACGATTAGAGCTTCAGCTGGCGCAGATGGGTTAACTGTGAATAAAAATAAATTTAAAGTATTTACTGGTGAACTTGGACAAATCGCGTTATTAATGACAGCAGGTGTCAAAAACGGAAATTTTACCAACAATATAGTGTCAACATATAAAAAAGGAGTTGAATTAGAATCGAATAGTCAGGCAATCGTAGCAGGTAATTCTTTTACTACTGTTACCTTCTATGTTTATCATGCAGCCTTTATTAACGGTACAACCAATTATTTTGGTTCTATTCAAAGTGCCCTCGACAAAGCAACCTCAGGTCAAACCATAAGAGTGCTCGGAGGGACATTTACTGAAAATGTTATTATAAGTAAATCTCTAACATTAAATGGATTAAAATCAGGTGTGAATCCAGTTAATGGTCGAACGGGAGAAGAAACTATTGTTGATGGAAACACCGGTCATGCGTTGACCATTGCTACTGGGGTAACAAATGTTAAGATAGACGGATTCACACTCACTATCTCAAATAAACAAAGTACAGCTCAAGGTGCCGGTGTCCTTATTAGTATGAATACTAAAAAAATTACGATTATCAATAATATTATCCGAAATATAACTGATGGATCAGGTGTTGATACTTTAGCAGATGAAACTTATGGGATTATGGTGTATGGTCGTGACCCGGTAGGAGGGCAATCTGACATTAGTATAAAAAATAATTATATTCATGATGTTGAAGAATATGGGATTGCTATCAACGATAAAACCTCAAATGTAACAATTGAAGGAAATTCTATCACTAATTTAATCGGGAGTCATCATAATGATCTCCCTGATCCGAGTTGGCCTTCCTATTTCTGCTCAGGTATTCATCTCGGTGGACAAGTAGGCCCTATTCGTAATGTTACTATTAAGAATAACATCATTGCTACAAATAACACTGGTGATGGTCAAACAACTGTTGCTGGAGGTGGAATCACCTTTGCTGGTGTTGCTGACTGGTCAGATCCGAGTCGTCTGTGGCAGGGATTTCAAAAAATCTCTATCCTTACTAATCATATTTATAAGAACACAATGGGAATTGTTTCGCTAGCAGGGTATTTTACAAATTCACCTGAGATTCACGGAAATAATCTCTCGGGAAATATAGCATTTGGAGTAAATAATACGATTACCAATATTAGTTTTAATGCGACTAATAATTGGTGGGGTCATATTAGCGGTCCACAAAATCCCACAACGAATCCCTCAGGAACCGGAGTACATGTCTCTGATCATGTGACATTTTGGCCCTGGTATGAGTTTGATGGGCATAGCATTTCCCCAACCGTTGATTATAATGTTGGCACGCCACAGGCAAATGGTGGTTTGATTATTAAAGATACCACTCAAATTGAGATTATTGCCCATGATAACGAAAGTGGTTTAAAATCATTAACATACCGCATTTGGAATGCTACTACTCGGTGGTCACAATGGATGATGTACACAAATAAATTTACCTTGCCTGGTGATGGACTAAAAATGGTTCAATATAATGCCACTGATAAGGCAGGTACAACAACTATAGATACTGAGGTTCATACGGTAGATACGACACCTCCTGTTGTTAATGTACACTATCCTAATGGGGGTGAATATGTCCGAGGAGATGTGAAAATTTTATGGGATGCTGCTGATAAAATACCGGATCAACAGCAAAATAAATGGAATCACAACTTTGCATTAACATCAGATTTCCCTGGTCATCTTCAAAGTTTCCAGCCAACTGAACATGACCTCAACTCTGTACAGCTTTTACTATATGGTGATGATGCGAATATAACCGTAAGAGTTTTCAGTAACATTAGCCCGGTTCCTATTCAAATCGCACAATCCTCACAACGTCTAAAGAATATCGGTAGCCCTAATTATCCGGTCTGGATTGATTTCCCATTGAGCGTCAATTTGGATTTAAATACTTCTCAAATATATTATATTGGTGTCACTCAAGAAATCCTAGGGAATGCTGGATTTGTATGGTATTACTTTGATTCAACAGGTTTAACTGATGCATATCCCTACGGTCAAGCATGGCTGAAAGGAACAAGTGGGCCTATTTCTCATCCTGAATGGGATTGGAGCTTTAAAACCCTGTACTGGGAAAAAAACCTACGTATTACTATCCAATACAGTCCCACTGGTATAGAACCTTGGAGTACGATTGCTGATGATGAACAAAACGACGGAACATATACTTGGCATACAACTGCCTACCCGGAGGGTAATAATTATCGAATACGAATAATTGCCACAGATGCCATTGAAAATATGGGTGCTGACATATCTGACAAGAACTTCATGATCGATAATACTGGTCCATTTGTCTCAAATATTGTTATTAAAGATCTCACACTTGGTCGTACAGATTACACGAAAAATGGAGATGATGTCGAAATAACAGCAACGATTGCAGGAAATCCAATCATTATATCTGCAGATCTCTCCAGTCTTGGAAAAGGAACAGATGTCCCACCAACAAGTTTCACAGGAACAACCGCAAAATGGGAAGTAACTTCGATTCTTTGTTCCCCGCCAGATGGAACTGTCACCGTGACTGTTACCGCGCAAGATCCTACTGGTGATACAAGTGGTAATGTAGGGAAGATTATTTCAGATAACACCCTTCCTGTCATAGTTATTACTCGACCCGGTCCGGGTATTTATTTTATGGATAGTATGCGACTTCTTCCATTCTCTTACCCCTTGATTTTTGGACAAATTACGATAAGAGTAGAAGCAAAGGATAATGGTTCAGGGATTAGCAAAGTAGAGTTTTACATCAATGATATCCTCAAGGGTAATGTTTCCGAAGCACCGTATGAATATCTCTGGGATGAAGCGGCCTTTGGGTTCTTTACGCTTGAAGTAAAAACCTACGATAAGGTTGGGCATATGAATAATGATATTCTGCGTGATTTCTTCATCATTAACTTCGACATTATTGGACATCAACCTCAACCGTAAACTGACTAGTACACTGATGGATTCCGTATAGTTACAAGGATCCATCTCTCAATACTTTGCATCATACGTTAAACAAATGCTGCATTTATTGAGAGGTTTATAAGAAACAATACCGTAATCTACAATTCCCCAATAATGGAGATAAAAAAAGAAAAAAGGGGTGATAATACGGATGCACCACAAACAAGCATGGATTCCTCTCATCATAATCTGCTTTTTTCTTGTTTTTCCTTTTCAGGTGACTTCTATCGCTCTCGCAAGCGAAAGATTGGCGCAGGAGAAATTATCCAGCCTTTCGGTACCTGATACCACCACTGGTTTCTTACCATCGGTGGTATCTTCTAATGGATCTCTCAGCATCATAAGAAAGTACTATGCTGTTCTTGTTGGGATTAACGATTATCCTGGGATTGGTCATGATTTACCATATAGCGTGAATCAGATCAACGCCTTTAAAAATACGTTGCTAAAAGGTGGGAACTGGCGCGAGTCCAATATCCAATCACTCACCAATCAGAATGCGACAGCATCTGGCATCTTGAGTGCCATAGCGGGGTTAGCTTCGAAAGAAGATAGAAATGACCTTTCCATTATCTACCTTGTTGGTCATGGTGGGCATAATGCTACTAATGAATGTTTTATTGCTTATGATAAAGGCATTTGTGATGAAGAACTTGCGACGGCAGTTGATCATTTTGAGGGTTATCTTGTAATCATCATTGATAGCTGTTACAGTGGTGGTTTTATCGAGGAACTTCAGGGGAAAAAAAGGATAATTATGACTGCCTGTAGTAAAAATGAGTCAACCTACCAATATGATGAATTACACAGCGGGTTCTTTGGATACTTCCTTAATCTGACATTAGAAAAATTTACGAAAACAACGGAGGCAACATTTCTTCTTGCCTGTCCATTAACAATTAGATACAGCCAGCAACTTTCTGATGAGCTTGGTGGTAACTATACCGTGCATCCGCGTGTTTTTGATGGTACGTTAGGTCTCATGAAACTTATCAATCGGCATCAATACCTTACCCCGTTTTTAGGGAAGATATTTGTTGAGCCGTTCTTCAAGTCATATTCTCGTGTTTCGCCTCGAAATATTTGGAGGCATTAATTTATTTATCTCGAAAAATAAATTATTTTTTAAACTGTGGCTTTTTATCTGCTGGTCTTAGGTTGATGTTTCAGACTACGTAGTATTCCCAGCCGCAGTTTTAATTTTTTATCAATTAGGTTTCATGGAAAATCGCCGAATTTTCCTAATGTTTTCGCAAATCGAGCCATTTTTTTAGCTGACCGTTCGATGACTTCGTTCGAGATTTCAACCAACAAAGACAAATGTTCTTCCTCACAAAACAAACAGCCGTCCCTGCCGATGGGCGCATCAAGACGCTCAGTACTACAAATTTCTATCCTGATTTTTTTCCCTGTTGATTTCACTGCTGAGTTTTTGAATCCGCAGGATATTGCAGTTTTCACCATCGTGTCTGCAAGCTCAAGCGTCTGTGCTCCGATATGCAGAATAGGTGCTTGGGCAAGCAACCAGAGAAGACCTTTGGTCGCCTTTGTCGCGGCAGCCTTGAGTTCTTCAGGTTCTATGGTTCGATGCCAGACCCCGAGGAACGTTGCACCGCGTTTATCCCCCATCTGAGGGATCTCCAAGAGAACAATCCGTCCTGCACAACTACTTGAAGTGTAGAAGCCTTCGATCCCGTTGATCAAATCAAGAATCTGAAGAACTCCTTCATCCACCGTCTGCTCTGCACACGCGTTCTCCAGGGATTTCAATGCACGCTCTTTTGCATCGAAAAACTCTTTTTTCTCCATGGTTAAACGCTTCTGTCGCGAATTGAAAGAGTGATATTTCGCTTCTTCAGTTCCGCAAAAAACGGTGTTGGGGGAATGATTTCCTCTGGACAAAACACGCCTCGCTCCTGGATCGTCCCGTTCTCAATCATCTGCGCGGTAATAGCAACAGGATATCCAGTAGTTCGCATCATTGCCGTAATATCATGTTGAGTATCATAATAATCAATCATCAAGTAATCCCGAGATCGCTTCTGTCCATTCTCTATCCCCTGACTCATAACTTTCAACAACACCACATCTTCTCCTGTTGTAGGAACATTTTTTGTAAGCAGTGACACAAAAACATCTCGAGGAGCAATCGCATGACCCTCAAAGTTCATCTTTGTTTCATCAGCAAAACCGAGATCAAGAAACGTTTTGATTTTCTCACAATGACCCGGGTATCGAATCGTTTTATAATCAAGATATTTAATCCTAGCTTTGTATGTAAACGGGAGCGTCGAGCATCCACCGGAGGTAAGAAACGCTTCCATCGTTCCAAAAGGCTTCGGAAATTTAAGAGATTCCACATCGGTCATTGATTTCTTCTCAAGGATTGTCCCATGATCAAGGATGATTGCGTCTTCTACGTATTCATTAATGAGCCCATAAGGGGAAAACACAATCTGATAATTCAATGGAGGCTGTGGATGTCGTGGTAATCCTCCAACACGCAATTTAACAGAGTCAACGGTGTCCATATGATCAACGATATCTCGAGTAATAATCGATACAAGACCTGGCGCTAACCCTGAATCCGGGATTATCGTCACCTCGCTCTTTTTTGCTTTTGAAAAGAGACTTCGTTCGTTTTCAACAATCGTGTTATTTCCACCAAGGTCCACAAAATGTGCTTTCGTTTCTATTGCCATCTTTGCAAGCATATAGTTGAATCGATACGGGACCGCAGAAATAACAACATCAACTTTTTGAAAATGCTTCTTAATCTCGTTGGATTTATCAGCGTTTATAGGTACCACATCAACGTTTGTTCCCTTGAGAAATTCTTTGGCTGAGTTCCGTATTTGTGTATCTTTATCACCAATGACGATCGTCTCAAAACCTGAAAACAAACTGAGATCGTACGCAATCGCACGCCCCATCATTCCACAACCAAGTACCAACACATTCATGACACTACGCCTCCATGAATAGTTTTTGGAATATCTCCTATCAATAAAAATTCTTGCTTTACAAACATTTCATAAGCATTATATTTAGATACCTGGCAACTAAATGATAACCACAGACAGACTTAACTTATTGAAAACAATCGTATGTTATCATCATATGGAGTAGTTTGCTGTCATTCTCCTTTCCCCATCCCCCTCAGGCTAAAATGATTCTTTGTAGCATCTCAAAGTTAGAAGAAATCATATTTCAATTTAGAAAGAAAGAATATGATATTTAAATGTTAAAATATGGGGTTTCATTGTTCAGATAAATGATGATGCCCTATCGTTTATACCGATATGTTAATAAACACACTGAGTAAAATATCGTCTGTGTGTCAGAATTATGACGATAGAAATTAACCGATAACAACGATCATCAGCTCCAGCCATTGGAGACATGCGGGAGATCCGCTGGAGACTAATCTCTATTATTTTTATATGGAATGATAATAAAAAACATAGGCACGTTATCTTCATCTCGGATGAGGTACTTGACCATTGCCCCGGGTGAGATAATGCGTACAATCCCTGGATCCATCGTTAATTTAGGGATATGTTTTAAAGAAAGAACCTCATGGTTATTGTAACGTTGAGATGAAATCAGTGCTAACAACTGGTATTTTATTTTTAATTTATTTTAAAAAATCATAAGAAACAAAAGGCGCGTAAAATCTATAAATCATCAATATAAAAATTATAAACAAGTAAAAAAAATAGTTTTTTGGGTATTTTACTGCAAAAAATTTTTCAGTAACATTTATAATATGATATAAGATTATAATATAGCAGAAAATCGGGAGGTAGAACAAAAATGAAACAAAAGATAATTGGTTTATTTATATGCATACTGTTCTTAGCTACTGCTGTTCCAGCGGTAGAATCAAAAGATTTTACAAATCAACCACCGGTCTTTGGGACTCCCAATCCTAGCAATAATTCAACTAATAACACTCTAAAGCTTAGTTGGAGTATCCCGATCAATGATCCTGAGGGTGATGCATTTTCGTGGACTATTCAATGTAGCAACAGACAAACTATCAGTGGAACTGGTGCATTGAATGGGACCAAATCACTTGCGCTCTCTGGACTCGCATATTTAGTCACATACACGGTCTGGGTCAATGCGACGGATCCAACAGGGAGTGATCTGTACACCCGGAAATGGTACACCTTCACTACAAAAGCAAATCTTCCACCGGTTTTTGGAACACCCTCTACGGCAAACTGTTCAACAAACACCCCTATGAGCTTTCACTGGAGTATCCCAATCAACGATTCTGAGGGTGATGCATTTTCGTGGGCTATTCAATGTAGCAACAGACAAACTATCAGTGGAAGTGGTGCATTCAATGGGACAAAATCACTCGAGCTCTCTGGTCTTACAAATTCAACAACGTACAAAGTTTGGGTCAATGCGACTGACCCGACCGGCAGCGGTTTCTATACGAGAAAGTGGTACACCTTTACCACAGAAGCAAGTCCACCACCTTACAAACCAATCATTGATGGCCCAGCAAGTGGAAAAACAGGAGTATCATATAACTATAATTTTGTCACATCCGACCCCCAGGGAGATGATGTCTATTACCGGATTGAATGGGGTGACGGGTCTCCCGTTACAGAATGGTATGGTCCCTATCATTCCGGCCAATTGATTATTGTTACCCATACATTTTTGAAAACAGGCACATTTATCATTCAATGCCAAGCGAAAGATATCTATGGTGCATTGAGCGACTGGGGAACCCTTGAGGTAACGATGCCCGTATCAATTAACCAACCATTCCATCAGTTCATGGAAAGATTATTCCAGCGATTCCCACATGCATTCCCGATACTAAGACAACTGCTAGGATATTAGAATATACCTCTTTTTTTCTCCTTTTGTTCACCATTTCAAGTTAACATTGTAAACATGTAAAGATAACTAACAGGAGAATGGGTAACAATGAAAGAGTGTCAATGATGGTGCTCCTATGAATGAAATAAATAGGTAATATGAAAGCGATTGTTCTTATGAATTTAAGAATTAATGTTATATGTATTATGAAAATTATTTTTTCCAAACATTTAAATGAATCAAGGAGATATTAATTCGTATCCTGTTTTATCAGTGGAGGACTAAAAATATGAAAAAAATAAAACTCAAAACTCTATTTGTAATAACAATACTACTAAGTAGCGGATTTTTAATGACTGCATTTTCGGGTAAGACTGTTGATGTAACCACCACAGATAGGACTAAAGACGTCGGTTCAATTAATTATCTATTGAAGAGCGTGTTTCTTTTCGGTAGAGTTCAAAATGTGATTGTCGAAGGTGATTACTCTACGGTTGAAGCTGTTAATCTAAGGATTATTTTCTTCGAACCATATCAATCTTTTCACTATACCGCTGGGGAAACGATTAGATTCTCAAATCAGTACAATGGACTAATAATTGCGAAACATTTCTTGATTGGAAGTTTTAATGTAGTCCTCCCAATCAATACCAATAGTATAGCAGTGATGAACACAACAATGGGTATAATAATAGTCGAACTCTATGAAGATAAAATGCCGATAACCACAGCGAATTTTATTAAACTTGCAAATGATGGGTTTTACAACGGTCTTGTGTTTCATCGAGTTATTGATAAATTTGTGATACAAGGCGGCGGATACTATCCAAACGGGACTCAAAAAAAGAGCCCCTATGGTCCCATTAATCTTGAAATAAACCCTGATATTCATTTTCTCGATGGAACAATAGGGATGGCACGAACCAGTGACCCAAACAGTGCGACGAGCCAATTTTTTATTGATGACGGAGCTCAACCACATCTCGATTATAATAGTTCTAATCCCAATCCCAATGGCTATGCTGCGTTCGGTAGAGTTGTTGAAGGTCTTGATGTTGTTCATGCGATAGCCGACGTGCCTACAACGACAAAATATTTTATGCAGAACTGGCCAGTTAATGATGTCATCATCAATAGTATCACTATAGTAAGTTCATAAAAAATTGTTAAGAAGAAATAGCTAACAGAACAGAAAAATGAAAATGTCACCGATTCACATAAAAACATGAGTTAAAACCGTGTTAATACTTCTGTTTCTAAGGACATGTTTTTAAAGAACGAGATGTTAGTATATTGATGATAAAGGAGGAAGAAAGGTGGCAATAGCTTTTGTTCTTATTCATGTTTCAACATTGCGTGAATCTGAAGTATTCAATAAACTCTCGAAAATCCCTGAGGTTATTGATCTTCATTCATGTTTCGGAAAATACGATATTATAGCAAAAATTGAAGCAAAAGATTATGAAAGCATCGGAGAAATCGTTATTCATAAGATTAGAACAATAGATGGCATATTATATACCTCGACATTAGCAGGACTAAAATTTCATTGAAACAACTGATTCAAAAAAATAATTCATTTTTACTCTTTAAACAGGGTTCTAAGGATATATTTTTAAGAAAAGAATTGTTATAAAACCTTAAGGCGGAGATAAAAAATGGTTTTAGGTGTACGGAGAAGAGTACGAAGAAGAGTAAAAAGACAAGAAAAAAGAAAAGAACGAAGAGCAGAACGAAAAGAACGAAGAAAAGAACGAAAAATTTAAAACCTAATGAACTTTAAATCGTGTTAATGCTTGTCCGATACATAAGTTTCTAAGGATATGTTTTTAATGAAGAAATAGCTACAAGCCTACAGAGTGGAGGTAAAAGGCATTATGAATGAAGAAGACCTAAGAACTATAGTAATTCGTGACCTTCATGCAAAAGGAATTAATGTGATAAATTTTAAAAGCGGCACTTTCGACTTACTGGTGGAAGGCAGTAACCCGATTATACTCGAATTGAAGATGATAACAGGTGGTGGAAAGAGTGGGTTTATAGAAACAGAGGACGGAAACAAGAAAGGATTTACCTTTACGGAAGATCAAATGCGTGAACTTCTAAAAACGAAGTTTCCTATCTATATTCTTGCCAATGATGGACACGACTATTATCTGTTTGACCCAAAATGGGTGAAATTTCAAGTTGAAGACTTGAAGGGGCATGACAGGGCAATAATATATGAATTTCGGTGGAATGATAAGGAGTGGAATGTTGTTTCACCAATAACATACGACGTAGCAATCAACAATATAGTAAAAATTGTAAGCCGCAGGTAAAAGATTATGAAAACCGTGTTAATTGCTTCTGTTTCTAAGGAGATGTTTTTAAAGAAATAATTTCAGGGTTATACTAACGTTGAAATGAAATCAGTCTCGTGAACTTTTATTTCATTGATGCTTATTTTCTTTGAAGAATAAAATTAAATATGTGGCCTGCATTAGTATTTCATAAGAGGGAATGAAAATTATGAAAAAAATATTACCAGTAGTAATAATTGGAGTTTTAATTCTGAGTGGGTTAGGGGCTGCTGCGTTCACTACGAACGTCTCTATGAAACAAGCATTGATCGTGAAAAATGAGTCAACATCGGTTCTTTTCTCATCACAGCCGACACAACAAGAAAAAAATGGGTTTGTTGAGATAGAAATGAATGGTGCGACGACACAGTTATTGGAGCCAAATAAACCCGTGTTACCTATTTATGTGAAGACATATCAGATACCGTTTGGGTCCACGAATATCCAGGTGATCTGCAGTCCTCAGGATATCGGCACCATGACTCTTACAAAAGAGGTTATCCCTGC
>Ga0209777_10008875_pt1 | contig 10929 bp, 10 predicted proteins | sample FrelakmetHBP12HB_FD_187147 | JGI IMG/M metagenome (GOLD analysis project Ga0209777, IMG submission 187147) | Freshwater lake sediment microbial communities from the University of Notre Dame, USA, for methane emissions studies -HBP12 HB (SPAdes)... | ecosystem: Environmental > Aquatic >... | reverse complement strand
CTGACGCCTATCGGGGAGCCGCTTTCGACAATTTTTGCGGCAAAACTCGGCGGAGAGCCCTATTATGCCGGTTTCTTTTTTCTGCTGAAGAACGCTGGTGTTTTGATAATACCCGGAATTCTATTTTTCGGCGTGCTGGGAGCTTTCCTGAAAGGTTCATCAGCTCCCGCTGTCGGCCTGCATGAAAGCGCAAAAGAAAAAATATCAGAGATATTTGCCAGGGGCGCGAAAGTCTACATCTTTATTGCCGGCCTTATTTTTCTGGGGGAAGGCTTTAAACCCATAATTAACAAATACGTGGTTGAACTGCCTGGCAGGTCATTGTTCTGGATAAATACACTGTCTTCAGTGATGGACAATGCCACCCTTACAGCCGCAGAAATCAGCCCAAAAATGTCTGTCATACAGCTGAAATACGTTTTAATGGGGTTGTTGATTTCGGGCGGTATGCTTATACCGGGAAATATCCCGAACATAATTTGCGCCGGTAAGCTCGGAATAAAAAGCAGGGATTGGGCCAAATTCGGCTTGCCTGTGGGAATATCCGTGATGATTATTTATTTCGTGATTTTTGAGTTTATTATCCCCAAGTAAAGGAGAGAATATGGCGAAAGGAAAGTACAAAGAAACTAAAGGATCTCTGATCACCTACAGGCCTGACATCAAGATAATTGACTGCACCGTCCGGGACGGAGGCCTGATGAACAGCCATCAGTTCGGCGATGAGTTCGTAAAAAGAATCTATTCCACCTGCGTCGAGGCCGGGGTAAATTATATGGAGTTCGGATACAAGGCATCAAAGAAAATGTTTACAAGGGATAAATTCGGCGCGTGGAAATTTTGCGATGAGGACGATATCAGGCGCGTCGTCGGCGAAAATAAAACGGATCTTAAGCTGTGCGCGATGGCAGACGCCGAAAGGACCGACTATCATACCGATATCCTGCCGAAACAAAAGAGCGTACTGGATTGCATCAGAGTGGCCACTTATATCAACCAGATTCCCACAGCGCTTGATATGGTCAAAGACGCGCATGACAAGGGATATGAAACTACCATAAATCTTATGGCGGTGTCTGTGGTGCCCGAAAGCGAACTTTTCGAAGCGCTTGAAATTTTCGCGAAAAGCCCTGTTGACGTAGTTTACATAGTGGATAGTTTCGGGGCTTTTTACCCGGAGCAGATACGCGGCTTGATGGCGCACTTTAATAAAATATTGAAAGGAAGCGGCAAAGAGATCGGCATTCATACCCATAATAACCAGCAGCTCGGTTTTGCTAACACCATCGAGGCATTGATCTGGGGGGCCAGCCGGGTAGATGCAACCATGCACGGGTTCGGCCGGGGAGCGGGAAACTGCGCTTTGGAACTTCTTCTGGGTTTTCTCAAAAATCCGGCGTATGACCTTAGACCGGTATTGAAATGCGTTGAAGAGATTTTTGTCCCATTGAAAAAAGAAATTGACTGGGGATACAGCATTCCTTATATGATAACCGGCCAGTTGAACGAGCATCCTCGTTCTGCGATGGAACTCAGGGATGGGGAAAACAAAGATAAATATTTGGACTTCTACGATAAGATGCTGGAATAGCTGAGAGTTGTTCTGTGCTAGCCAAAGAAAAAAGCCATTCACATAACGAATGGCTTTTTTAAAAACTTGCGGGGGCAGGATTTTCCGCACGGATGATTTGGCGGACCCGCCGGCGTTCCTGAGGCGGGGAACCTACCAATAAAAAAGCAAAAGAACCTTAAGAGATCCTTTTGCTTTTTGAAGAAAACTTGCGGGGGCAGGATTTGAACCTGCGGCCTTCAGGTTATGAGCCTGACGAGCTACCGGGCTGCTCCACCCCGCGATTAAAGGGTTTATGATACTATCAATTATATATTCTTTTGTCAATTTGACAAATTGAATTAACATTGATATATTATTGACTGAAAATAAATTCTTGTTAAGATCTCTAAGCAGAGATCTTGGCTTGAAAATCTCAATGAGGAGGTTCTTATGCGCAGATTGCTGTTATGCGTCGCAGTATTTGTTGCTCAAACCGGGTTCTTATTTGCTGAACCATTGGTTTTAGAGCAGGCAGACAATGTTCTTGCTCCCAAGACTGCAGAAGTAGGGCTTGCCGACATAGCTTATCAGTACGACCAGGCAAAAATTACAGACAATTCAGGGAATACCGTTAACACCTTAACGAACACTGCAATTATTGTTCCGCTTTTTGCCCGTTATGCGGTAAATCCCAAACTTGAATGCAAAGTAAGCATTCCGTATACTTCACTTAACAATAAAAGCGAACCAACCGGAGGTGCTTCTATCACCGCAACAGATGCAGGCCTTTCGGATCAAACTATCGGTGCTAAATATAAACTTTATGACAATATATGGAAAATAAGCGGGGCCGCGGATATAAATGTTCCGTTAGGACAGAAAAGTTCGACAATTACTTCCGGATTCAGGAACGGCTTGAATATTAAGCCCGCTGTCCTGGTCAGCAGGGAATGGAAGAAGCTTCGCTGGAACTTCAATCTTGCTTATGACTATAAATCAGAATATTCGGACGAAAACAGCGTAAAGCAGAAATTAGGGGACGAGCTCAGCGCCGGAATAGGTGCGGAATATGACTATGCCAAGGTCAAGGGGCTGACCGTCATAGCCGAATTTATTTATGATTCGCTTCAATCCGCGACCAGCGCAGGTTCCACGGTTTCGGGATCCTCCGGATCGAGAATGGATGGTGTGATCGGAGCGAGGTTCAATAAAGGAAATATTAAAACAAAACTTGGACTTGATATATCTCTGGGCGATGAAAAATACAGATTATATGACTACAAAATAATAGCCGGTATAACCTATTTAGTTAAATGTTAAACCTTGAAAAGGAGGAAAAAATGAAAAAATATATCTGTTTTATTTCTTCGACTCTTTTAATGCTCAACTTCATCGGTTGCGGCGATAATAAGACAAAAGAAAAACTTTACGGGACACAGATGGTCACTTCAAATTCCAACCAAAGCAGTACTCCCGGCGGTTATTCGTCAACTCTGGCGACAGATTCTGCGACTATGGTTACGAAGATGGGCAAAGGCGTCGGAGTTTCACACGCGCCTTCATTGTTGTTGGCTTCGTCGCTCGTATATAAAGCAACTCCCCCGGGAATGACAGGACCCGATACGAATGGTTTTTATTCTTCAACTCAGGGGTCGTCAGTCATAATGGTCAAATTTATGGGTGCAACCGGGAATACTCTTATCTTTAATAACGTGACAGCAGGATTGCTCAGAAGTCTTGAGGTCAAAATCACTACTCAGTATCAATACGGAGCATGGAACGGAGATTTTTTCTTGAGTAAATCAGCACCGTATGGGCAAACTGATCCGGAAATAATTACTTCCGGAACCATAACATCTTCCGATCCGATAGGGGGCAGCTTTACAGCCACTATCACTGCGGGAATGACCATGGATTACATAACGCTTTCGGACGGAACGAAAATGGGGGTTCCCAACAGCGGCTCTATGACTCTTTCATCTACTAGCGGGGGCTATACGGGAACAATGAACTATACTTCTCCGAGCCTCACCGACCACAGATGTGACGGCACCATAATGGTAAGCACCACCACCGTAGCGACGGTTCATTTAACTTTTGACACATCTTCCACAAACTATTTCGGTTACTATATTGATAGCAGCGGTGTAAGCCACAACATAAGCCCGCAATAAACTTGTAATTTTGTTATAATAACAAAGAAACGGCTCTTTCTGGGCCGTTTTTTTGTTTATAAATGTTGACTTTTAAGTCATTTTTTGCGATAATCCTCTTCTAAATTTTATAAAAAGGGGTAAAAGTCCAATGAAAGAAGGAATTCATCCGAAATATGTTGACTGCACCGTGACTTGCGCGTGCGGATATACGTTTAAGACGCGTTCAACAAAGCCGGTTCTAAAGCTTGAAATCTGCTCGAACTGCCACCCGTTTTTCACCGGGAAGCAGAAACTTGTCGATTCGGCGGGACGCGTGGAGCGCTTCCAGAAGCGTTTTGCCAAAACAGAGGGGAAAACCATTAAGAGGGCTAAAAAAGTCAAGGAAGCGGTTGTCGCAAAAAGGCCGAAAGGAAAAGTGCTAAGGTCTTCACCGCATAAAAGAGCGTCCTCAAAAAAAGAAGTTAAACCGGCAAAAAAGGAAAAGTAGTCCGGCCAGAAAAAATTAATGACAGAGTCAGCTCTTCTTGGCTGGTTCTGTCATTTTTTATTCGCCTTTGCAAAAAAGATAACGTTAGAGCCGAGACTTGTTTCAGATATTGCAGAAATGTTGGAATTTACCATAAAACTGCGAATAACCCGCCGAAGCTGTGTTAGTAATGCAGCGAATAGCTGCGACTATTGCTAACACGTTTAGAGAAGGCGGGTAATCAAAGGGATATTATGGTATGGCTTGAAATATTTCACACTTTTGTAAATTGGTTTTATTGAGGAATATTTATGTTAAACGAAGTCATTAAAGAAAAACTCCTAAAAATGTATAATAAGGTGCGAGAGCTGGAAGGCAAACTCGTGGATCCTAAAGTGATTCCGAATACGGAGCAATACGCAAGCCTTTCCAGGGAACATTCGGCGCTTCTTCCGTTTGCTCAGAAATTCAGTGAATATGACAAACTTTTGAACGACCTGAAAAATCTCGAAGAGCTGAAAAATTCGCGTGATACAGAGTTAAAAGTTATTGCCGAAGCGGAACACTCCCAGCTTTCAGAAAAACTGCGGAAATTTGAAAGCGAAATAAAATATTTTCTTATTCCGCCCGACCCGAACGAAGGGAAAAATATCATTGTTGAAATACGTGCCGGCACGGGCGGCGAGGAAGCGGCTCTTTTCGCCGGAGACCTTTACAGGATGTATTCAAGATATGCCGAAAACAAGGGCTGGAAAACTGAACCGCTTGATTCAAACCCTACGGGAATCGGAGGGTTTAAGGAAATTATTTTCGGGCTGTCAGGGAAAGATGTTTGGAAATATTTCAAGTTTGAAAGGGGAATTCACAGGGTCCAAAGAGTGCCGGCTACAGAAGCATCAGGCAGGATACACACTTCGGCCGTTACCGTGGCTGTTTTGCTGGAGGTCGAAGACGTGGATGTCGAGATAAGGCCCGAAGAGCTTAGAATTGATACTTACCGCGCCTCAGGCGCAGGCGGCCAGCACGTCAATAAGACCGACTCGGCTGTAAGAATAACTCATCTCCCCACGGGGACTGTTGTTGCCTGTCAGGATGAACGAAGCCAGATGAAAAACCGCGCCAAGGCGATGAAAATCTTAAGGGCCGAACTCTATGAACGCAAAATTTTGGCGCAGGAAGAAGCGATTTCCGCGGACCGCAAGAAGCAGGTCGGTTCAGGCGACAGGTCGGAAAAAATAAGGACCTACAATTTTCCTCAAAACAGGATTACCGACCACCGCATAGATTTCAGTATCCACCGGCTGAAAGAAGTTCTCGAAGGTGATTTGGACGAGCTTATAGGAAAGTTGATAAGCACGGAACAGGAAGAAAAGCTTTCCTCGATAGGAATTTGAATGGAAAAAAACTGGACCGTCGGCAATGTTTTAAGCTGGACGGAGAGTTATTTCAAAAAAAATAAGATTTCTGAGGCGCGCCTTGAAGCCGAAATACTTCTTTCAGCAGTTGTCGGCTGTCCTCGGCTTGACCTGCGTTTGAAGGCGCTTGATACACTCCCTCAGGAAATGCTGAACGATTTCAAGGAGCTTATCCTCAGGCGCCGGAAAAGAGTGCCGATATCTTACATACTCGGCGAACAGGATTTTTTCGGGCTCAAGTTTTTAGTCAATGAACACACGCTGATACCGAGGCCTGAAACCGAAATCCTGGTTGAAGAAGCATTGGAAATATTAAAAAGGGGCAAAGGCCTGATAGCTGCCGATGTCTGCACGGGTTCCGGATGTATCGCCGTGGCGGTGGCAAAAAACTCCGGCGTTTCCAAGATTTATGCGACGGATATCAGTTCCGACGCGCTCAAAGTGGCTTATGAAAACGCCGCAAGGCACGATGTCCTGAGTAAAATAGTCCTTAAAAACGGTGATTTGCTGGACGCTTTGCGCGGAGAAAACATCGAAAAAAAACTTGATATGATAATCTCAAACCCTCCGTATGTCGCGGAAAATGAGTTTGACGCGCTCGAGCCGGAGATTAAATGTGAGCCGAAGATGGCTTTACGGGGCGGAAAAGACGGCTTGGATTTCTACAGAAGCATAGTTTCTTGCGCGGCCGGCTACCTCAAGCCGGGGGCTCATCTGCTTTTTGAGATGAATTCAAACAAGAGCCGCGAGATCCGTGAGATCATTGAAAATAACGGATTTACCGTTGAAAATATTGTGAAGGATTACTCGGGGCTTGACAGAGTGATAATCGGAACAGCACATGGATAAGATCTTCGTTTACGGCGGCAAAAAACTTCAAGGCGCGGTAAAAATATCGGGTTCGAAGAATGCCGCCCTTCCGATTCTTATGGCGTCGCTTTTGATTGACGAGCCCTGCTATGTTGAGAATGTTCCTTCCCTTGCCGATATTGATACCACTATCGGTCTGTTAACATACTTGGGAAAGAAAATAGAGAAAAATGACCACAGGGTTTACATCCACAGGGACGGACACCTGAAACATACCGCTCCGTACGAGCTTGTAAGAAAAATGAGGGCAAGCAACCTCGTTATGGGTCCTCTTTTGGCGCGTCTCGGAAAAGTGGATGTTTCTTTGCCGGGCGGGTGCGCGATAGGGGCTCGCCCTATTGATATACATCTCAAGGCCTTTGAAAAACTCGGCGCAAAAATAAAGCTTGAGGCCGGGTATGTTAAGCTTAATGCGAATGAACTTATCGGGAACAGGATTCACTTCCGGTTCCCGAGCGTCGGAGCTACGGAGAATGTGCTGCTTGCTTCTGTTCTGGCGAAGGGAAAAACCACTATTGAAAACGCCGCAAGGGAGCCGGAAATAACCGATCTTGCCGGATTTTTAAACAAGATGGGCGCAAAAATAACGGGAGCCGGGACTCCTAAAATAGTAATTGAAGGAGTAAAGAAGCTTCACGGCGCAAAATACAGGGTTATCCCCGACAGAATAGAGGCCGCAACCTACCTTATTACGTCTGCCATAACAAAAGGGGACGTGAAGCTTCTAGGTGTTGAGCCGAATCATTTGAAGGCGATAATCTCAAAACTTAAAAAATCGGGGATGATAATAAAAACCGGAAAGGATTCAATTGAATCAAAATGGGTCAGGACTCTTAAACCGGTAAGCATCACAACCGCCGTTTACCCGGGGTTTCCGACCGATGTTCAGGCCCAGTGGATGGCGCTTATGTCAACTGTCAGGGGAAAATCAGAAATAGAAGAGACGATATTTGAAAACAGATTTCTTCACGTGGCTGAACTTCAGCGGCTTGGTGCCGACTTGAAAATAAAGGGAAATAGCGTTCACGTTGCAGGCGTGAAAAAGCTTTCGGGCGCGCCTATGATGGTTTCAGACCTCAGGGCCGGGGCCGCGCTCGTTCTCGGAGCACTTGCGGCAAAAGGGAAGTCGGTCATTTCGAGAATTTATCACCTCGACCGCGGCTATGAACACCTTGAAAAGAAACTGAAAGGCCTCGGAGCGGACATGAGGAGAATTCATTCCTAATGGATAAGATTACCACGACAAAGCTCAAAGAAATGAAGCAGAAAGGCGAAAGGATAGCGATGCTTACCGCCTATGATTTCTCCACGGCGAAGATGCTGAACAAAGCCGGCATAGACGTAATTTTGGTCGGCGATTCTTTGGGAATGGTTAAATTGGGATATGAAAATACCCTGCCCGTAACCGTTGAAGATATTTTTTATCATTGCAGGGCGGTGAAAAGAGGTAATTCCCGCGCGCTTTTGGTTGCGGATATGCCTTTTATGTCTTACGAAGCAAACAAAAAAGACGCGCTTTATAACGCCGGCAAGATGGTCAAAGAAGGCGGAGCTGAAGCCGTAAAAATCGAAGGCGGGTCGGAATATTTTGATACGATAAGGGCAATCATAAAAACAAAGATACCCGTTATGGGGCATCTCGGGCTGACGCCCCAGTCAATAAACCAGCTCGGCGGATTCAAAGTCCAGGGCCGCGATGAAGAAAAAGCGGAAAAAATCATTTCCGAAGCGCTCGAGCTTGAAAAATACGGTGTATTCGCGCTGGTTTTGGAGTGCGTGCCGGAAAAACTTTCCGAAGCAATCACAAAGAAGCTGTCTATCCCGACGATTGGAATCGGCGCCGGAGCAGCTTGCGACGGCCAGGTGCTTGTCACCGACGATATGCTCGGTCTTTTCGGAGAGTTCAAGCCGAAGTTTGTGAAACAATACGCGAACCTGGGGCCTCAGATAATAGAAGCCGTTAAAAACTACCGCGACGAAGTCAAAGAAGGCAAATTTCCGTCAGAAGAACACTCCTACAAATAAGATGAAAATTATCCGCTCGCCTCATGAGATGCAGTCCGCATGCCAGAAGCTAAAAAAGAACGGAAAAAAAATCGGGCTTGTTCCCACGATGGGGGCTCTGCACGAAGGGCATCTGTCGCTGATAAAGAAAGCCAGAAAAGAAAATGACGTCGTTGTAGTTTCGATTTTTGTCAATCCGAAGCAGTTCGGGCCGAACGAAGATTACCTGAGGTATCCCAGGTCTTTCGGCAAAGATGTTAAGCTCTGCAAAAAAGAGAAAGTCGACTTTGTTTTTGCGCCTTCAGCCGTCTCGATGTACCCGGATGAATACCTGACCTTCGTAAACGTCGAACAAATCTCTGAAATTCTTTGCGGAAAATTCCGCCCGGGACACTTCAGAGGCGTTGCTACCGTAGTTTCAAAATTTTTCAATATTACCCAGCCGGAGAAGGCATATTTTGGGATGAAAGATTTCCAGCAGCTAAAAATAATACAGCGAATGGGGGAAGACCTTAATTTTCCGGTAAAGATCGTGCCCTGCCCCGTGGTAAGAGAAAAAGGAGGGCTGGCTCGCTCAAGCAGAAACACTTATCTTTCGGCGCGAGAGCGCTTTATAAGTAAAAGGATATACGAATCTTTACAATTGGCGCGGTATTTGGTAAAATCGCGAAAGATAAAATCTTCGGAAAAATTGCGCCGCGTAGTGAAGAATTTTATAAAGAAGATTCCTTCTTCGCGGATAGATTATGTAAATGTTGTTGACGCGAAAAATCTATCTTTTCACAAAAAGATAAATCTTCCCGTCGCTGTCGCGGTTGCAGTATGGGTTGGAAAGACAAGACTAATCGATAACACAATTATTCGCTGATTTGTTCCGTTGTGTCAGTGATAATGACAAACTATCAGGGAGGAGATTATGCCCAGGTTTCGTCGGACTCATTACATTCTCAAACCGCAGCTTCAATGGAAATACTTTTTTATTTCACTTTTTGTCGTGGTTGTGACGGCCGTGATTGTCTATTACATTTTTTGGCTTGCCTTAGCCACTTCGCCGGGGCTTGAAACCTTGAGCTCGGGCGACTGGAAGGCGCTTTCACGCGCCTATAATTCCGGTTTTTTATGGGTCGTCCTAGTACTTGCTTTTTCAGCGGGAATATTGAGTATTTTTCTGTTCCACCGGCTTATCGGACCCATTACGGTATTTGAAAACGCCCTTGAGCGTTTGAAGGCGGGGGACTTCAGAATTTCTGTCCATGCCAGAAAAAAGGACGAGCTTAGAGGGATGGCGGAAAAGATGCAAACGATGATAGACAATATGCGCCGCGCAGCCATTGAAGACCGCGAAAGGATCACTGAGATAAAAAAGAAATTGGATTCAGGAAACAATCAGGCGGCCAAGGAACTTCTTGAGAAGGTGAGTTCGTGGTATATTTTGGACTGAGTGTCCTAGGATGATAAAGACCGATTATCTGGTTATAGGGAGCGGGATCGCGGGGCTTTCTTTTGCAATAAAAGCGTGTCAAAAAGGTTCGGTGACGCTTATCACAAAGAAGGGTTTAACGGCTTCTGAAACCGAAAAAGCTCAGGGCGGCGTCGCGGCGGTATGGTCACAAGAGGACTCTTTTGATTCCCACATTAAGGACACCTTGGTAGCCGGAGCGGGCCTTTGTAATAAAAAAACCGTTGAAAAAGTCGTTAAGGAAGCCCCCGGAATAATCAAAGAGCTTTTGGAGTGGGGCGTAAATTTCGACAGAACAAGCAAGAAAGAATTTGACCTCACCCTCGAAGCGGGCCATTCCCACAGAAGAATCTTTCACAGCGGCGACGCCACCGGAAGCGAAATCGAAGCGAAACTCATCAAAAAAGCCGGAAACGAAAAAAACGTCACCATCTTTGAAAACCACATAGCGATAGATCTTATTACGTCCGGCAAGCTTGAAAAAAGAACTCATGCGGGAGATGACCGCTGCCTGGGCGCTTACGTTTTGGATATCAAGAATAATAAAGTCAGAACTATTCTGGCAAAAGCCGTGATACTTGCGACAGGCGGAGCAGGCAAGGTCTATGTGTATACTTCCAACCCGGACGTTTCAACGGGCGACGGCATAGCGATGGCTTACCGAGCCGGCGCAAAAATAGCTAATCTTGAATTTGTGCAGTTTCATCCCACCTGCCTTTTTAATCCGAAAGCAAAATCCTTTTTGATATCCGAAACGCTCAGAGGCGAAGGCGGAATCCTGCGGCTTAAAAACGGCGGCCCCTTTATGTCAAAATATCATCCCTTGAAAGAACTCGCTCCCAGAGACATTGTCGCAAGGGCTATTGATAATGAGCTGAAAGTGAGGGGCGACGATTTTGTGTATCTGGACGTTACGGCCAAAGGGAAAAAATATCTGACGGAACGTTTTCCGAACATCTACAGCACCTGCCTTGAATACGGAATCGATATTTCTAAGGACTGGATAC
>Ga0209777_10008874_pt1 | contig 10929 bp, 10 predicted proteins | sample FrelakmetHBP12HB_FD_187147 | JGI IMG/M metagenome (GOLD analysis project Ga0209777, IMG submission 187147) | Freshwater lake sediment microbial communities from the University of Notre Dame, USA, for methane emissions studies -HBP12 HB (SPAdes)... | ecosystem: Environmental > Aquatic >... | reverse complement strand
ATTGTGGGCTACCCACATGAGACGGGTGGCCCGGGTGATGGTTTTGGGGTCTTCTATCATGAAGGAGACAAGCTCGCGGTAAACCTGGTCGTATAGCTGGTCTATCTCAGTGTCAGCAGTGCAGACTGCCTCAGCCTTCTTCACATCTCTTTCCATGAAGGATTCCATGCCTTGCCGCAGCATCTCAATAGCCTTCTGGGCCATGCGGGGGATGTCGATGAGTGGCTTGAGGGGTGGCTCATCTCCGATCAGGACGGTGATCCTGGCGATGCCCTCAGCATGGTCAGCCATACGCTCCAGCTCGTTGCTAATATAGAGTATGGCTATGATGGTGCGCAGGTCGCTGGCCATAGGCTGCTGGGTGGCTATAAGGCTCACACACTTATCTTCGATCTCAAAGCGTTTGTGGTTGACATTCTCGTCGTCGGCAATGATCTGGTGGGCAAGTTTCAGGTCACGCCGCTTGAGGGAATCTATGGAGCGGTCTATGGCTTTCTCCACCATGCTACTTAAAACAAGCACATCGTCCTTCAACTCTTGTAGATGCTTCTCAAAGAGGACTCTGGTCATCTAGCTTCCTTTCTCCGGCCTAGCCGAAACGACCGGTAATATAGTCCTCAGTGCGCCTATCCTTGGGGTTGGTGAAGAGCTGATTGGTGTCGCCATATTCCACCAAGGATCCGGCTCTATCCTCACCCATGAGGAAAAAGGCTGCCTTATCTGAAACGCGCGCTGCCTGCTGCATGTTGTGCGTAACTATGACAATAGTATACTCCTTTGCCAGACCTCCCATCAGGTCTTCGATTTTAGTGGTGGCGGTGGGGTCAAGGGCGGAACAAGGCTCGTCCATTAAAACCACCTCAGGCTTAACCGCCAAAGCCCGCGCGATACAGAGCCGCTGTTGCTGGCCACCGGAGAGAGAAGCCCCCGACTGATTTAGTTTGTCCTTGACCTCATCCCACAGAGCTGCTTGCCTGAGGCTCTGCTCCACTATTTCCACTAGTTCCCTGCGCCGGCTGTGCAGGCGTGTCAGCTTAAGGCCTGCTGCTACGTTGTCAAATACGGACATGGCAGGGAAGGGGTTTGGCCTTTGAAAGACCATACCCACACGCCGGCGAATAACGACGGGGTCTGCCGTCTTGTCATAGATATCGTCTCCGTCCAAGCATACCTTACCCTCCACCCTGGCACCGGGGGCAACCTCGTGCATACGGTTCAGACAGCGAATAAAGGTAGACTTACCACATCCCGAGGGCCCGATGATAGCGGTAATGGCTCTGGGTGGTATATCCATGGTAATGTCCTTCAAGGCGAGGAAATGACGGTACCACGCCTTTAGACCCATTATGGAAAAGCCCCCCTTTTGCACCGTGGCTATCAATGTTTTGTCCTTAAGACAGTTCAACCTGTTGTCTAAGATAGTGTATCCTGTTTTTTCCTTGAGCACCATAAATTGCCTCCTGTATCAAGCTCGCCGGCGGGACGTAAGCCAGCGTACAACTATACTGATTGTAAGGATCATCAATACGAGCAGGAAAGCTGCGGCCCAAGCTTGTTGGTGCCAGACTTTGTAAGGAGACATGGCATATCTCCATATCTGCAAGGGAAGCGCGCCGATGGGCTTGCCCAATCCCTGGTAGCCAAAGGTATTGCCCAGCGCCGTGAACATCAGTGGCGCTGTTTCACCAGCAACGCGGGCCATCGCCAACATAACGCCTGTGATGATACCGGCCAGCGCCCCGGGGACAACTACGCTCATGACTGTTCGCCAGCGGGAGATGCCCAGAGCCAAAGCCGCTTCCCGTAGGGAATTTGGCACCAGTCGCAAGGACTCCTCAGCCGTTCTGGCGATGACAGGTATCATAATGATAGCGAGAGCTACTCCGGCTGAGATAGCCGAGAAGGCATGCATGGGCCGGACTAAAATTATATAGGCAAATACCCCGACTACTATGGAGGGCATGCCGGTGAGCACATCAGCCGTAAAACGAACGGCACTTGCCAATCTTGGCCCTCCAAACTCGGAAAGGAAAATGCCGGTCATCAGTCCCACAGGCAGGCTAATGGCTGTCGCCAGTCCCACCAGGATGAGGGTCCCGATAATTTCGTTGTGCATGCCACCACCAGCCTCACCGATGGGTTTGGCACTCTGGGTTATAAAGCTTAAGTTAACGAACGAGATACCCTGGTAGAGGGTATACCCCAGGATCAAGACTAGCACCATAATGCAGAGCCCGGCGGAGCCTATGCAGAGACCCAGCATCACTCGGTTGACCCATCTTCTACGGTTATAGCTATAGTGCTCCATGGCTACTCACGGCTTTCCCTTACTCCCCGGGTAATACGCCATACCAAAAGTCTGGCCAGAACATTTATGATAAGGCTGATAGCAAAGAGGATCAAAGCCAGCTCCACCAGGCTGCCGATGAAAACCTTACCTGAGGCCTCATTGAACTCGTTGGCTATTTTACTGGCTATGGTATTGCCTGGGGCAAAGAGGGAGGCAGTCACGCCATAGCCGTTGCCAATGACCATGGTTACCGCCATAGTCTCCCCCAGGGCACGGCCCATCCCCAGGATGACCGCGCCAATGAGTCCCGAGCGACAATAGGGCAAGACGGCGCTGCTGATGACCTCCCAGCGCGTAGCACCCAAAGCCAGCATCGCCTCTCGCTGGCTGTCAGGCACCGCCCGTATAACATCCCGGGACATGGCCGTGATGAAAGGGACAATCATAATAGCCAGGATGATTCCCGCAGCCAGAAAGCCGACTCCGAAGGGCGGGCCATGGAATAGGGGGATAAAGTCAAGCTTGCCCAGCCAGTGCTCCACGGGTGATCTCACAAAGGGCACCAGGACAAAGAGGCCCCAAAGGCCGATGATAACGCTGGGTATAGAAGCCAGCATCTCAATGAGGAAAGAAGCTGGCCCCCTTATCCACCCGGGGGCCAATTCGGCCAGAAAAATGGCCGCACCCAGACTCACAGGTATCGCCAGAATCAGGGCGATAGCGGTGCTGAGCAATGTTCCGAATATAGCCGGGAGGGCACCGAATTGCTCCGTGACCGGGTTCCAGGAGGAGTTGCCGACGAAACTGACGCCGAATTTTCGTATGGCGGGCATAGCGTCGATGTTGAGTAGGACTATCATTGTCAACAGGATACCCAACACCGACAGGGCAAAAACCAGGGTGAGCCTGGAAAAGATAGCGTCGCCCAGGCTGGTTGATCTTCCCGCTAGCGGCGTCAGGAGCCGCCGTACCAGTGAAGGCCTCAACGGTCTACTGGCTTCCATTCACCTCTTCTTAAACCCCGTCAGGCAGAAGATATGGAACTCTCTGCCGGATGGGGTTTGTCAGTCTAGCCCTTTTATCTGCTAGGGCGTGATAAACGGCTGGCCGTTATAGTTCATTGACAGGATTTCTTTCTCGGCCTTGCTGACCGCATCACTTGGAAGTGAACCGTATTGCAGCGGCTCAGCGTATTTCTGGCCGTCGTGGATAGCCCACCAGAGCATCTTGACCAGAGTATTGCCTTTCGCCTGGTCTTGCTGGTTCTTGTAGACCAGTATCCAGGTAAAACCGACAATCGGGTAAGCCTGGGGGTTGGCCGAGTCCGTAATCATAACCTTCATATCGTCCGGAAGCGGCACTCCTTCCGCGGCCTTGGTGGTAGCGGCCAGGCTAGGCTCGATATAGTTACCCGCCTTATTGAGCAGTTTGGCCCAAGGTATGTTGTTCTGTATGGCATATGCTAGCTCTACGTAGCCGATACTGTTGGGGATCTGCTGCACCTGCCCGGCAACCCCCGCGTTGCCATTGCCACCGATACCCACTGGCCACTGCACAGACTTGGCATTGCCTACCTTGGTAGCCCAATCCTGGCTTACCTTGGAAAGGTAGCTGGTGAAGATATAGGTAGTGCCGGAGCCATCGGAGCGGTGTACTACTGCTATGTCAGCATTAGGTAAGGTGAGACCGGGGTTGATAGCAGTAATACGTGAGTCATTCCATTTGGTGATCTTACCCAGGTATATATCGGCTAACACATCCGTGGTCAGTTTAAGTTCCCCTGACTTTATCCCGGATATATTGTAGGCAATCGCTACGGATCCGCTTGTCATAGGAACATGCATGACGGGGCCATGGGATGCCTCTGCTGCAGCCTGCTCTGCGTCGGACATAATGCCATCGCTGGCTCCAAAGTCAGCCGTACCATCCGTAATGGCCTTGATACCACCGCCGGAGCCGATGGACTGGTAGTTTATCTTCACCCCGGTCAGCTTGTAGTATTCATCAAACCATTTTGAATACAAGGGATAGGGGAAAGTAGCTCCTGCCCCGGTAAGGGAAGTGGCTGCGGGCATGGTCGAAGTTGGCGTCGGTGTAGTTATCGGCGTCGTCGTTGGTGCTAGCGTGGGGGTCGGCGTTGACGTTTCTGATTTGGAGCCTCCGCTGCAGCCTGCTAGTATCGGCACTAGCAGCACCAGGGCCAAGATGGATAATATAAAGGTCAATCTCTTAGGCGAAAGCGGGATTTTCCTTGTCATTTATGCTCCTTGTTCAGTTTTCTTTTTCCACTTTCAGTATAAAGGGGAAGGTTTAACGCTCCATTCAGGCAGGTTTAACAAAGAGTAAAATCTTCTTTAACGGATTGTTAAAAGAAGGACCTTCCCCTTAGGGTATCTTCCGTGCTTCTTGGTACTGATAGCAAGTCGGCATGATGGTTGAAAGAGGTACAGGATACTTCCTGCTGGGGTCTGGGGTAACCCCCAGCTTCAAAGTCACCAAGACTGTGGGATTGAGGGGACTGATCAAGCGTTTCTCAGAGGTCTCTGAAAAAGAGGTTCAGGAAACTTCCTGGCGGGGGGCTGGGGGTGTCCCCCAGATTCAAACTTCCCCCCAAGAGTGGGAGATAAAGGGGGTTGATTGGGACTTTTCGGCACTCTTGTCAGGGGTAGCACGTTGTTAAACTGATTGCCCTAATCTGTTGATCATCAGTATCATCTCATTAAGACGTCCTGCTCTTCTCCTGTTGTATGGGAAGACAATCCTCGGTTTCATCCGGAGGGCCGGTTCGTCCTCCTCCTCGGGCAACGCAGAAGTCTTGGAGATTTTTCCCGACTCGATCAGGTCTTGGAACGCCGCATTTAGCTCTGTAATATCACTAGCTGGAAGTTCCTTCTCCAGCCTGATTACCAGTTTGTTTCGAACCTGACGAATCGAATGATAGGTTGAATAGAAGGACTTGATGCAATCTGCCGCCTCTTCCCCGGAACGGGTGATGTGATAGAAACTAAGATCCTCCGGGGAAATATAATGCCGTGCCAATAGCTGCTGCCTTATAAATTGATCCCAGGTTTCCCAGTATTGCTCTCCGGGAAGCTCCATTAGGACAACCGGCATTGGTGGTGCCTTTCCTGTTTGCAGCAATGTCAGCACTTCAAATCCTTCATCATGCGTGCCAAAGCCGCCAGGAAATAGCGCGAAAGCATCGGCTTCCATGACGAAGAATATCTTACGCGTAAAGAAATATTTGAACCTAACCACTTTGGGATCGTCCTGAATTATCTTGGTGGGGCCATTTTCGAATGGAAGAAGAATATTTACCCCGAAGCTATTCTGGGGGCCGGCACCTTCAATCCCTGCCCTCATGATACCATCGGAAGCCCCGGTGATCACCATGAAGCCCATCTTGACCAGCAAATGACCGAGACTGACCGCAAGTTCATAGTAAGGGCTGCCCTTGACTTCTCTGGCCGAGCCGAAGATCGACGCTTTGCGAACCGTCCTGTATGGCTTGAAAACACATGCAGCATGCCGGAATTCGGCCACTGCCCGATTGATGACTTTGAGGTCAAGAACATCAATATCATCCCGTTTGCACTTCAGCGAGTTAAGGACGATATCCCTGAGAAGTAAGGACCGCAAGTCTCCCTTTTCGGCCGTCAATATATTCTGTAGTACTTTGAGCACATCCTCTGATTCATAGTGGTTTGATCTTATATCTGTCATATTGGTTCTCCGTTTTTCGATTCCTTCGAAAATAGCTTTTTCAACCCCCTGGCCCCCCATTCTTTGGGGGGAATTGGTAGGGAGGCTGGGGAACACCTCGTTCGACTGGGCTCACGACAGGCCCAAACCCCCGGCAGGAGGTATCCTGCACCTTTTTTTGGGGGGAACTTGTAGCGGCGAGTCTTGCACTCGCCCTGCGGGAGCAACCCTATGCCCCACCCAAGGGATCACACTCCTTACGGAATCCACATTTTCATACCTCATGGTGCCCTGTGCAACAGGGCATGGCGGATTCCGCTCTTATTTCTATAAAAGTATAGCATCAAGTTGTTAACGCTAGCTTATGGAGGGTTTAAGGCGATGTAAAATTAGGATAAAATTATAGCTCCGTTATTTCGCAGGAGGCAAGCTGAAGCTGAAAGTGGCGCCTTTGCCCTCTTCGCTCTCCACCCAAATCTCCCCGTTGTGGGCCTGCACAATGTGCTTGGCGATAGCCAAGCCCAGGCCGCTGCCTTCACTGGCTCGTGACCTGTCTGCTTTGAAGAAGCGTTCAAAAATCCTGGGCAGGTGCTCGGGGGCTATACCGATGCCTGTATCAGACACGCTGACTACCAGCCGGTCCCCCAGCGGCTTGACTGAAATAGTGATCCGGCCTCCTGGCGGCGTGAACTTTATGGCATTGTGCACTAAGTTCATGAGCACCTGAAATATGCGGTTGGCATCGGCTCTGGCTGGCGGCAGGTCAGAGGGAGTATCCGCACTAAGTATCAGGCCGTTGCGCTCCGCCAATGACTTCAGCCTGGAAAGGGTCTCATCTATAAGGGGCCGCAAATCAACAACGGTCATCTCCAATTGTCTGCCTGATTCGATGCCGGATAGCTCTGCCAGCTCTCCCACCAACTGAGTTAAATGGTCAACTTCCTGCTCCATGCGGTTCAGGAAGTCGCCTGCCACCGAAGTGTCTTCCAGTGCCCCATCCTGCAGCGTTTCGACGGCTGCCTTTATGGATGCCAGCGGAGTGCGTAGCTCGTGGGAAATATTGCTGATAAAGTCCCGCCTTGTGGTCTGGAAGCGGTGCATCTCACTCAAATCCTGGAAGATGAGCAGCACAGATGGGGATTCATCACCGGAGAGAGGTGTGGCGATGACTCTCAAGAAGCGCTTGCTGTGCTCTGTCTCCAGTTCCCTCGTCAGTTGTTGCCCCTTATTTAGGCACTGCCTTAGTAGCTGCTCTACCTCATAGTCGGGAACGACCTCAATGAGAGGGCGTCCCAGGGCTTTCTCTTCTCGAAAGCCAAATAATTTCTCCACGGCTGGATTGGCCAGTCGGACCCTGGTCTCATGGTCTGCTAAGAGCACACCATCTGCCATGTTGGCCAGTACAGCCGCCACCTTGTTGCGCTCTTGGGATAGACTGGTTATCGCCTGATTGAAGCCAGCGGACATTCTGTTCAAGGATCGTACCAGTTCAGCGCTTTCACCGCTTACTCTTATCTTGAGTTTGTCCCCAAACTGCTCCGAGGTCATATGTCGCATGGCTTGAGTAATGTCTCTCAGCGGTCGCATGGCCCTTCGGGTTATCAAGGGTGTAGCTAGAACAGTTACTATTACTGTGATAGTGGCAGCCAGGACTATGATGAGAGTGTGACTCTCAGCATCAGTATTGATCAGCAGCAAGCTGGTGACCAGCAGGCTGGTCAGGCTGATCAGAATGTAGGGGATGCAAATCTGCCAGCGTAAGCTGCGGAACATGCTCAGCCCTCGAAGCGATAGCCCACGCGGGGCACCGTCACCAGGCGGTGGGGGCTAGCCGGGTCAGCTTCAATATGCTGTCTCAGCCAGCGGATGTGCACGTCCACGGTGCGGGTATCGCCAGCAAAGTCATAGCCCCAGACCTTTTCCAGAAGGTGATCACGGGAGAAAACTTGTCCCCGGTTCTGCATCAGAAAAGCCAATAGATCAAACTCCTTGGGTTTAAGCGGGAGGACTTTCTCCCCCATCTTGGCCTCATGGCGGCCCAGATCGATCACCAGGTCACCGGCTTGCAGGATGTTTTCTGTTTTGGCTGGCTGAGGCTGCATCATCTCATTGCGGCGCAGCGTGGACTTGACGCGGGCCAGCAGCTCTCTCATGCTGAAGGGCTTGGTTATATAATCGTCAGCTCCCAGCTCCAACCCCACCACCCTGTCCACCTCGTCCACCTTAGCGGTGAGCATCAGAATGGGCATGCTCATATCCTTGCGGAGTAGGCGGCAGACCTCAAAGCCATCCAAGCCAGGGAGCATGATATCCAGCAAGACTACGTCAGGTGATTCACTGCGAGCCAGTGCCAGAGCAGCAAGACCGTCTTTGGCGGTTAATACCTGGTAGCCCTCTTTGACCAAATTGTAGCGTATCAGTTCCAGCAGGTTAAGCTCATCTTCCACCACCAGGATTTTAGCGTTTTTCATCTTACGTCCCCATAAACATTATAGTGCGCTAGGTCAGTCTTGGCTACCAGGCTGGGCTTGGTGGTGACAGTGGAGCTAAGGATGAGGTTTATATGGTCAACCAGTATCTCTCTGCGGTTGTCTATGATGTCATGTGTTGGTATCTAAATCTCCCTGGCAAGTTCAGGGTGATGAGTACGGAGCCATTGCTCCACATCATCGCGGAGTTGTTTCGCTAATGCTATTATTTCTTCGGCTTCTTGTTCGGTTACGAGTCCGGCTCTTTCATAGTCGCTGATGTTGCGCTTCTGGCGGAATTTGTACAGTTTCTTAATGGTAGCGGGATCTGTTTTGATGGTAAAAGCTAATGATTGTATAACACGGTAGTGTTGCCCCTCTTTCCGGGCGTGGTACCCAGACGCCGCTAATGCCGCTGTATCCGCTTGAAGAGCCGCATTATGGGCAATACTTAATCGCCAGTCCGGACCAAGTTCGATGATTCGGACTTTTTCCAGGTCACGGTCACAGATATGCAGTAGGCTGGCAATTTCACCCGCCGAAGGACGGTGTTTCCCAATCAGCTTATCATTCAGCCAGTCTTCTAAGCTCACCTTCGTCACCTATCAGAAATATCTTTTCGCCCTCGAGCACGGTCTTTACGAAGTAATGATCTTCTTTCACTTTTTGCTTAAACTCGGCAACCGGGTAGACAACGGCATTTACTTCACGTCCCAGTTTTTCTTCCGCCGTAGAGAGAAGGGAAACTACGTCTCCAAAGGAGATAGCCCCAACTACCATCACATCAATATCACTTTTTCTATCATCGGCGCTCCTGGCAATTGAACCGAAGATAAAAGATACCTGTATTTTATCTGCCACGGTCACAAGAGATTGCCTGATGACATCAGCAACGCCGAAGGTTTTCCTGACAATATTCTTGAGTTCGCCAAAAATAGGGTTGTTACTATTTGCCCGGTAATAGACCAGATTACCCTTTCTCTCTCTCACTACTATTCCAGCTACGTCCATCATCTTCAACTCTCGTTGGACTGCCCCAGAGCCGCTGCCGAGTAGTTCCACTATCTGATTTACGTAAAAAGACTCATCTGGATGACCAAACAGCAATGCCAGCACACCGCGCCTGGTTTTGTTGAAGAGATATGAAGAAAGCCTTTTGTCATACACAGTCATGCCCATAATAGGTATAATTATACCCAAAATGGGCATAATGTCAATGATGACACTCATTAAACACTTACCGCTTTCTTTAACCATGCCCCCGATGGTTCTTGGGTTTAACTTCTTTCCTTGATCCAGGCAGTCAAGGGATGGCCTTCCGCTTGTAAGTGGTATTGTCCTCTCTGATACATACATCGCAATTTATTTTGGCTCTTGCGATCAGGTTTTCTGCTGATTGCAGGAATGGCAGGAGCGTTCAAATGCCGCACTTTTTTGACTCTTGTTGAGTGATTTCCCCAAATAGAGATTTATTGCCCCCTGAATCTCTTTGGTCGAAAGGTATAGCAACAGACCCATGGCACGACCCTAATAAATCTGAGGCAAACTCCAAAAGCGTGCGAAATTAGCTTGCTCGTCTTGCTTCAGGCATGCACTTTCAGCTTGGCAGCGCACAGCAAGGCGCACTTCCTCCCGCATACTATTCCACCATTCTTCATACTTTGTGTGCTTGACCTTGCTGGCACTGAGAGTACGGTCTGCGATTTCAGGAGGAAGATCCATGATAGCGTATCGTACAGCGTTGGCTACAGCAGTATGGCGCAAATTTATATAGAATCGAACCAGTCTCTCTGCAATTTCTGCCTGCTTCTCTGTATTCATCAAGCGAGCTAGCTGGGCTAGACCACGGGCACACTGACCGCGGACTCCGGGATCCGGGTCATAAAGACCCTTCATACACACCTCCGCAGCGCGAGAATCACGTAGAAGCACCAAGCCTCTAATAGCATTGGTCCTATTAATAGGGTCATCGTCCTCCTCAAATCTGTCTTTAAAAGGTTTGAATAGGCCGGGATCAAGCATAGTCAGGCAGCTTGAAAGCGCAGCCCCGCGCACCTTCGGGTCCGGATCCTTACTCATAACGGCGGTCAACGCGCCCAATGCCTCGGTACTCCCAATCATGCCCAGGGCATTAGCAGCTGACCCGCGCACATAGGCATCGGGTTCCTTGTCCTTATCGAGCAGCGCGTTGAGGGCTGGAACTGCAGCCCGGTCTCCAATCATGCCCAGGGCATTAGCAGCTGACCCGCGCACAGCAGACGCCGGTTCCTTGTCCTTATCGAGCAGCGCGCTGAGGGCTGGAACTGCAGTCCGGTCTCCAATGATGCCCAGGGCATTAGCAGCTGACGCGCGCACATAGGCGTCAGGTTCCTTGTCCTTATCGAGCAGTGCGCTGAGGGCTGGAACTGCAGTCCGGTCTCCAATGATGCCCAGGGCATTAGCAGCTGACGCGCGCACATAGGCGTCAGG